>Ga0207426_1001573_pt1 | contig 18415 bp, 15 predicted proteins | sample AraplaMF_Cvi_mMS_FD_184265 | JGI IMG/M metagenome (GOLD analysis project Ga0207426, IMG submission 184265) | Arabidopsis root microbial communities from the University of North Carolina, USA - plate scrape MF_Cvi_mMS (SPAdes) (version 2) | ecosystem: Host-associated > Plants > Roots > Endosphere... | reverse complement strand
GGTCGTGACCGTGCCGTCCTGGCGGCCGGACCTCAGCGAGCCCAACGACCTGGCCGAAGAGGTCATCCGGCTGGAGGGCTACGAGAACCTGCCCTCCACCCTCCCGAAGCCGCCCGCCGGCCGGGGGCTGACCGAGCGTCAGCGGCTGCACCGCCGGGTCGGCCGGGCGCTGGCCGGTGCGGGGTACGTCGAGGCGCTGAACTACCCGTTCACCGGCTCGCACGTCCTCGACCAGCTCGGCATCGAGCAGGACGACCCGCGCCGCGACGCGGTCACCCTCGTCAACCCGCTCTCCGACGAGGAGCCCGACCTCCGCACGACGCTGATCCCGGGCCTGCTGAACGCGCTGCGCCGCAACTACGGCCGGGGCACGCACGACCTGGCGCTCTTCGAGACCGGACCGGTCTTCCGGGCGACCGGTGACGAAAAGCCGGCCAGCCGGCTGGTGGTCGACCGCCGGCCGACCGACGACGAGATCGCCTCGCTGGACGCCTCCCTCCCGCAGCAGCCGCGGCGCGCCGCCGTGGTGCTCGCCGGGGGCCGTGAGCAGGCCGGCTGGTGGGGCGGCGCACGTCCCGCGATCTGGGCGGACGCCATCGAGGCGGGCCGGACCGTCGCACGGGAGGCGGGCGTGGAGCTGATCATCCGTCAGGACCAGCACGCTCCGTTCCACCCGGGCCGCTGTGCGGCGCTGCTCGCCGTCGCCGACGGCGAGGAGATCCTCGTCGGCAACGCCGGTGAGCTGCACCCCCGCGTCATCAAGACGCTGGCCCTGCCGGAGCGCACCTGCGCGATGGAGATCGACCTGGACCGCCTGGAGCAGGCCGGCACCGGCCCGCTGCGCGCGCCGAAGATCTCGGCCTTCCCGGTCGCGACCCAGGACGTCGCCCTCGTGGTCGACGCCGCTGTCCCGGCGGCGGAGGTCGAGGGCGCGCTGCGCGACGGTGCGGGTGAACTGCTGGAGTCGCTGCGGCTGTTCGACGTCTTCACCGGCGAGCAGATCGGCGCGGGCAAGAAGTCGCTGGCGTACGCGCTGCGCTTCCGCGCCGCCGACCGGACGCTGACCGCCGAGGAGGCCTCGGCGGCCCGTGACGCGGCGGTCGCGGCGGCCGTGGAGCGGACGGGAGCGGTGCTGCGCGGCTGAGCGCGGCTCGCGGCGCCGCGAACGGCGTGCGCAACGGGGCGAGGGCGTGGACGGCAGACACCGTCCGCGCCCTCACCCTTTTTCGGTGTGCGGCGGCCGGGTTCCGCGGGGGCGGTGGGGCGCGACGGGCGCCGTGCGACGGGCGGTGCTGTGCGGGAGACGATCGGATCCGTACACCATCACTCCATCGGGTGATGATGTACGTATCGTCGTCGGATGGACACGGAGCGTCGCGAGAATCGACCGGGTCGGCCGGGCCCGTGTGACCACGGCAGCGGGCCGGACCGAACCGCTCAGCACCTGGGGGACCACCGGCGAGCGTGCGTGCCGGACCCTGCGAGCCCGCCATGATCCGAACGACCCGCTCTAGGGGGACCCTCGGCATGATCCGACACCGGGCGAGGCGTGGCGCACGCGCCGGGGCGGCAAGCGCCCGGCGCGCCCTCGTCTTCGTCCTGCCCGGCCTCTGGGTCCTCGGTGTGGTGGCCTGGGAACTGAGCCACCCGACCAGCGGCCGGCTGCTGCAACTCCTCGCCGCCGCACCCGCCGTCGCCTGCGCGGGCACCGGCCGCCGCCAGTGCGTGCTGCTCGGCGGGCTGTGCGCGCTGCTCGCGCTGCTGCCGTTCGGCGAGGTGGAGCCCGGGGCCGGGCGGGGCAGTCGGCTGATGACCTGTGGTGCGGTGCTCGCGGTGATCGGTGCCAGCTATCTGACCGCCGGGCGGCGGCTGCGGCTCGTACGGGAGCTGGAGCGGACCCGGGAGGTCGCCGCCACCGCGCAGCGGGTGCTGCTGCGGCCGTTACCGCGGCGGATCGACGGGGTGCTGCTGGCGGCCGACCATCTCTCCGCGAGCGAGGGGGCCGTGGTCGGCGGGGATCTGTACGAGGTCGTGGGGACCCGGCACGGGGTCCGGGCGGTGATCGGGGACGTACGCGGGCACGGGCTGGACGCCATGGGCACGGTCGCGGCGATGCTCGGCAGCTTCCGCGAAGTGGCGCACGACGAGCCCGAACTGGAGGATGTGCTGCGCCGGTTGGAGCGTTCGCACCAGCGGCACCTGTGGGAGCGGGCGCGCCCCGGCCGGCGGGCGGCCGGCGGGGAGCCGAGCGGTCCGCTCGCCGAGGAGTTCGTGACGCTGTTGCTCGTGGAGGTGGCCCCGGACGGGTCCGTCACGGCCCTCAACTGCGGGCATCCGTGGCCCTATCGCATCGCCCGCACGGCGGTCGCGCCGGTCGCCCCGGCCGATCCGATGCCGCCGCTGGGCCTGTTCCCGCTGCCGGCCGAGCTGTCCACGGTGTGCTGTGGGCAGCTGCGGCCCGGGGAGGGGCTGTTTCTGCACACCGACGGGGCGGCCGATGCGCGGGACGCGGCGGGGGAGTTCTTCCCGCTGACCCAGGAGCTGCGCAGCAGCGTCGAGGCCGCCGCGGCCCCGGGCGGGCCCTCGCCGACGGGGGTGGTCGGGAATGTCCGCAAGGCGTTGCTGCGGCACGCGGGCGGACGGCTGACGGACGATGTGGCGCTGCTGATGCTGAGCAATGACCGGGTGCGGGTGCCGTCGCAGTCGGCGCGGGGCCGGCGGGCCGCCGGGCCGGGGCGGGTGGAGGCGGGACGGGCCGAGTAGCGGCGGGGGCCGGTCCGTGACGGGTGGCGGCACGCCTCTTCACACCCCGTGCGAAGGGGCGTTCACTACGCTCAACTGACGGAGTGGTCCTGTCGACATGGCCATGAGCCCGCGGTCCGGCGGACGGGCCCGGCTCACCGGGAGGCCGGTATGGAGCCCAACACCCTGCTGGACGCGATGCTCGACGAGTCCGGTATCTCGCATGCGGGACTCGCCGCGCGGATCAACCGGCTCGGCCGGTGCCGCGGGCTGGCGCTGCGGTACGAACACACCGCGGTGGCCCGGTGGTTGAAGGGGCAGCGGCCGCGGGGCCAGGTGCCCGATCTGATCTGCGAGATCCTGGGGGAGCGGCTGCACCGGCCGGTCGGGCTCGGCGACATCGGCTTCAGCGGCCCGGGGTCGCAGCGGGCCGCCGACACCCCGCTCTCCGGCTTCGTCGAGCGCGCCACCGCGCTGTGGCGGTCCGATGAGCAGCAGCGGCCGCACATCCTCGACGCACCGGCGCTCACCGGCACCTCGGCGGTCATCCCCGTATGGGAGTGGGAGAACCCGCCCGAGGACTCCGATGTCTCGCGCGACGGGCTGACCCGGGTCGGCATGGCCGACATCGAGATGCTGCGCACCGCGCGGACGCACTACGAGACGATGTACCGGAAGGCGGGTGGTGTCGCTACCAGAGCACGCATCGTGGGATTCCTCAACGCCGAGGCGGCGCCGCTGCTGCGGGGCAGCTACAGCGATGCGACGGGGCGTCAGCTCCACCGGGCGACCGGCGGACTGGTCGCGGTCGCCGGCATCTGCGCGTACGACTCGGACTCTCTCGGGCTGGCCCAGCGCTACTTCCATCAGGCGCTCCGGCTGGCCAAGGCCAGCGGGGACCGCGGCCTCGGCGCGTATGTCATCGCGCTGCTGGTCAATCAGTCCCTCTTCGTACGGGAATACCGCCAGGCGGTCGCCTTCGCGGAGGCGGCGCTGCGGGCCGCGGGTCCGCAGATCACCCCGGCGCTCTCCGCGGACCTCTACGCGATGCAGGCCAAGTCCTACGCCCGGCTCGGCGACGGCGCCGGCGCGCTGTCCTGCATCCGGCGCGCGGAGGCGGCCGCGGAGCGTATCCGGCCCGGTCTCGAACCGGCGGAGACGGGCTATGTCCAGCCCGGCCTGGTGAACGTACAGGTGGCGGAGGCGCTGCTCAGCCTGGGGGACTTACGGTCCGCCCGGGAACAGGCGGACGCCGCCGTCGACACCCCCGCGCACGACCGCGGCCGGGTCCACCGGCTGGCCATGCTCACCCATATCGAGCTGCGTCAAGGCGATGCGGACCGGGCCGTGGCCAATGCCGCGGAGATGACGGAGCAGGCCCGCGGCATGGAGTCGCAACGGCTGCGGGACCGGCTGCGGGCGGTGCGCGAACATCTGGCGGAGACCGGGAGCTCCGCGACGGACGAGGCTGCCGATCTCATCGACGAGGTGCTGCGCGTGCCGCTGTAGGGCGTAAGACACGCCCCTGACCGGGCTCGTGTCACCTTGCCGGCCCTACAGCGGAAGGTGGCAGTTACGTGCGTTGGAACAATCTCAGCGAAAAGCCCGTCTATGCGAATCCCTGGTTCCGGGTCAATCTGGCCGATGTGGAGCTGCCCGACGGCCGGCACCTGGACCACTATCTGATCCGGATGCGGCCCGTCGCCGTGGCCACCGTGGTCAATGAGGCCAACGAGGTGCTGCTGCTGTGGCGGCACCGGTTCATCACCGACACCTGGGGCTGGGAGCTGGCCGCGGGCGTCGTCGAGGACGGTGAGGACCCCGCGGCGGCGGCCGCCCGCGAGATGGAGGAGGAGACCGGGTGGCGCCCCGGCCCCCTCCAGCATCTGCTCTCGGTGGAGCCGTCCAACGGCCTCACCGACGCGCGGCATCACATCTACTGGTCCGAGGAGGGCGAGTACACCGGCCCGCCGCAGGACGGTTTCGAGTCCGAGCGGCGGGAGTGGGTGTCGCTGAAGCTGGTGCCCGACATGGTGGCGCGGGGGGAGGTGCCGGCCGCCAACATGGCCGCCGCGCTGCTGATGCTGCATCACCTCCGGTTGGGCTGACCGGTGCGGGCCGGTGACCGTGGTCGGCGGTCACCGGCCCAGGGCCTGCCACACCGCCACCACCAGCGCCGCGAGCCCCGTGAGCGCGGCGAGGGACGGCAGTGGCCAGCGGGTGCTCTCCAGCCGTGTGACGCGGGCCTGAAGGTCCTCCGCGTCCCGCTCGTACTGCGCGGAGCGCTGGGCGAGCAGCGCGAGGTGGCCGTCGACCCGGGCGGTGCGGACGTCGAGCTGACGCCTCAGCTCGGCTAAGTCGGCGGTTACCAGGTCGGTTTCGGGGTGGGCGGTCACGGTCCGCTCCTCATTCCTTCGGTCGGCTGCTTCGGGGTCCGTACGGGCCTTCAGTCAACTGTGCTGCGGCGAAGGGCGGGAGCGTGTGCGGCGGGGAGATACGGGTCTGGGCTTCACACCCCGTGTGAAGTGACCCGGGGTGACGGCGCGGCGGCCCTTCACACGGGGTGTGAACCGCGCACCCCGACAGGGCCGGTTCACACGCTCCCGTACGCGCCCGCGCCGCGCTTCACTCGAAGATGCCACGGGGGCCGACGCCGGCGGACGGGCGCCCGCCGGCCCGGGGTCCGCCCGCCGGTTTCTCCCCCGAGCGGCGGGCGGACGGCCTGTGGGCCGCCTCCGGGGCGTGGCCTCAGCCTGCCCGTGTGGAACCGGCAGCCAGGGCACGTTCGATCTCTGCCGCCGGGAAGGGCGTCCGCTTGCTCTCGGTGAGCAGCCGGCGGTGGAAGCCGTCCAGGACGACGGCGGGGCGGGCGTGCCGGTCGAGGAGCGCGGCGATCGCGGGCGGGAGGCCGCCGGGCCGCCGCCCGTCGATCCAGTCGCGCAGAAAGGCCGCGCGTTCCGTGGCGCCGGGCAGCTCGTCGAGCAGGTGCTGACGGAGCAGATGGGCCACGGTGTGGCAGCGGTCGTACGTGAGATGGTTCGCCAGGAACTCGGTCTCGTCGGCCGCGAGGTCGAAGCGGGAGCTCAGGGCGAGTCCGAAGTCGGCGAAGTAGAGCCGGTGGCCGTCGGTGAGGATGTTGGCGAAGTGCGCGTCGAAGTGGACGAGTCCGTGTGCGCTCATGAAGGCGGTCCCGCGCGCCAGAGCCTTCTCCGCCCAGGTGTAGGGCGAGTCCGGTCCGCCGTCCGTCACGGCGGCGTCGCCGCGCTCGGCCAGCCAGTCGGCGAGGGTGTGCGGCACATGCTCCAGGAAGAGCACCAGACCGGCCGAGGACCGGCCGATGGCCTCCAGCCGGTCGCGCACCGCCGGTGATCCCTCCCAGTGGGCGACGGCCCCGTCCACACCCCCGAACTCGTCGGTGAACCCTTCGGGCGGGGAGTCGGGCAGCACCCGCCAGTGGTACATCAGCGGGAAGCCCGCGTACGCGCCCCCGAGAACCCAGTGGGTGGTCAGGGTGTGGGTCGCCAGCTCCCGCCAGGCACCGAACCCGGCCGAGCCCGCCCCGTACTGGTAGAACGTCGGCAGCCCGAAGACGTTCGCCGTCGACCGCACATGCTCCGGCCGCAGTTCGACGTCTGTCAGGGGCACCCGCTTGACGAAGACGCGCCGTCCCGCGATCTCCAGCTCCGCCGACCTGCCGCCGATCCCGGACCCGAGCGGCACGGCGGAGGACACCAGCTCGTTGAGCCGGTGGTCGCTCAGCAAGGAGAGCTCCGTGGCCACGGCCCCGTAACCGGCCAGGCGCGCGGCTTCCGGCGGATCCCTGTCAGGCATCGACCGCTCCTCGGTGCCCTCACCAGGGCCTCGGTGATGGTACGTACGGGACGGACCCTACGGGCCGCGTGACCGGTCGTGCTAGGTGATGCCCTGGGCGCGGGCGTTGGCCAGCAGGGCCTTCAGGCCGTTGAGGTCGAAGCTGGTGAGGCGGCCCATGCCGGTGGCGGTCCGGTAGCCGCCGTTGGGTGAGCACATGATCGGGGTCTCCCCGGAGGGGTTGGCCGCGCATTCGTAGTCGGCGGTCTTCCCGTCCTTGTTGAGGTCCAGGTTGGGGTGGTCCAGGCCGAGGGCGTGCAGCGGCTCGTGCACCAGCGTGTTCCGCAGCTTGTACGCGGGCATCGGCCAGGTGCCGTCCCAGTACTCGGAGTCGATGGCGACGATGCCGCCGGTGCCGACGCCCTTGGGCGGGTTCGGGCAGGGCATGCCCTGGCTGAAGCCGGGGCGGCCGAGCGGCCGGTAGAGCTCGGTGAACTGGATGTGCCCCACGGGCCCGCACTTGGCCGGGTTGACGGGTTCGACGCCGCCGATGGCGAGCTTCAGCCCCACGGCCTTGGCCTGGGCCACCGCGGCCGTCAGGTACGGCGTGTAGCGGGTCTTCATGGCGGACGTGGCGAAGGTGATCGTGTACTGGCGGCCGGGGCTGAGGCTGGTGACGCCGAGCTGGGTCGTGAGCTGCCACCCGGTGCCCTTCGTGGTGAGCGTCGCCGCTTGGGTGGGTAAGGCGGCGAGCGCGCACATCGCGAGCGCCGCGGCCACGGGCAGGGCCTTGTACATGGGTCCTCCGTATGTAGTTGTGGGGGGAGTGTGATGGTCCTTCACAAGTGAGACGCATGAGACCGGTAAATGGATACATCGCCAACTAGATCGTTTACAGGGCGATTTGGGGGATGGCGGGAGGTGTCAGCGATGAGTGATGGGCGCACAGCACAGCACAACGCCTCGCACCGGAAGGCGCGAGGCGAGGTGGGGCGAGGGGGCGGTCCGGCCCGTACGGGCTAACCGAGGGTGAGGACCGGTTTGATGACACGGCCCGCCAGCGAGGCCTCGGCGGCGGCCTCGATATCGGTGAAGGGGAAGGCGGTGATGAGCTTTTCGAGGGGGAGTTTCCCCTGTCGGTGGAGGCTGATCAGATGGGGGATGGTCACGGCGGGGAGGGCGTCCCCCTCGGTGACACCCCGGAGGGTGAGGCCCTTGGTCAGCACGGGCATGGTGTCGAATTGTGCGGAGCCGATGCCGACCAGGGCGAGCGTTCCCCGTTGGCGCAGGGCGCCGATGGCCTGGGACACGACGGCGGGCCGGCCGGTGGTGTCGAGGGCGTACTGCGCTCCGCCGTGGGTGAGGTCGCGGACGGCAGCTGCCACCTCCTCCTCCGCGGTGGGGTCGATGACGGCCGCGGCGCCGAGTTCCTTCGCCAGCGCGCGGCGCGCGGCGAGGGGTTCGATGGCGATGACGGTGTGGCCGTCGGCGACGGCGGCCATGAGGGCGCTCAGCCCGACGCTGCCGGCTCCGAAAACGGCCAGCGTGCTGCCCGGCGACGGCCGCAGGACGTTCTGGACCGTGCCGACGCCGGTCTGAACGCTGCATCCCAAGGGGGCGACCAGCGTCGGGGGGAGATCCGCGGGGACCTTGACGGTGTTGCTCGCGGTGGTCAGGCAGTGTGTCGCGAAGGCGGACTGGCCGAAGAAGCTGCCGTAGGCCGGGGTCCCGTCGGTGTGCGACAGCGTCGTGCTGCCGTCGGGCCGGGAGCCGAGGGCGTTGAGGGCGCCGGACTGCTCGCAGTACGCCGGGCCCCCGGTCGTGCACGGGTCGCAGGCTCCGCAGCTGCGGTAGGTGAGGCAGACGGTGTCACCGGGGGCGACGGTGGTCACCGCGTCTCCCACGGCCTCGACGACACCGGCGCCCTCATGGCCGAAGACCATGGGCAGCCGTTCCCGTGGCCAGACCTGCCGCATGGCCAGGTCGGTGTGGCAGATGCCGGTGGCGGTGATCCGGACCAGGATCTCGTCCGGCCGTGGCGCGTCGAGGTGAAGCGAGTGGAGGGCGAAGGGGCCGCCGGGGGACTCCGCCAGGGCTGCTTGTATCCGCACGTACGTCTTCCTTGGGCTCGTGGCTGCCGTGCGCGCCGGCCGGGACGGGGCGTCCCGTGTGGGCGCCGTCGGCAGGGCAAGTGGTGGGGGCGTCAGGCGCGTTCGAGGAGGAAGTAGAAGTGGCGTCCGTCATCGAGGACGTTCTTGCCGTTCATGACGCCCAGGAGGGTGTCGTCGCCGGCCCGTTTGAAGTGGTCGAGTACGGGCTGGCCGTCGTAGACCATGGTGGCGGTCGTCTCCCCGCGGAACTCCACCATCCACAGGCTCGCCTCGCCCTTGGCCAGCTCCGTGTGGGAGAAGAGCGCGCCCTGCTCGTCCCGGCAGATCAGGGGCTCGACCCGGTCGACGGAGTGGAAGGTCTTGCCGTACCAGCGGGCCTGGGCCAGCAGGCCCTCCACCTGGTGGCCGGTGCTGATCCCGGTGCCCTTCCAGGTGCCGAGGATCTCCTCGGGGCGTACGGTCTCCAACGCCGCCCACAACCGGTCGCACTCACCGGTGTCCGACACCATGTCATCGCCCGCCTGTAGGGCGGCGATTCGGGCACGGGCCTGCTCGGCGTCCATGTGGCACTCTCCCCTTGTTGAACCACGGTCCAGGTCGGGGCCAAGTCTGCCAGCGATCAAGGACGCTTGCCGGGCCATGTCCTCGTACGGAGCGGGCCGGTCGCTACTGCGCGAACCACGGCCCGGCCGCACCGCCACAACCACCCGAGCGCAGCACCGTCGTCGGTGCTGCGCTCGGATGAATTCGGCGGTGAACGGGGGCACTTGGCGGTGTCGCCGGGCCCGCTAGTACGAGTAGAACCCCGAACCGGACTTCCGCCCCAGCCGTCCCGCGTCGACCATCCGCGCGAGCAGCGGGGGGTGCCTCTATGTCCTTCGTCAAGCCCGAGATGGTCATGCGGCGGCTGCTTCGGGTGCCCGTGATTCGTAGAAGGTGCCGTCTCGGAGCATGGCGAACACCACGCTGATGCGGTGGCGGGCGAGGCGGAGGAGGGCCTGGGTGTGGGTCTTTCCACGGGCCCGGCATTTGTCGTAGTAGGTGCGGGAGGCGGGGTCGTGCAGGGCGGCGAAGGCGGACAGGAACATCGCGCGTTTGAGCTGCCGGTTTCCGCCTCGGGGTGCGTGTTCGCCGTGGATCGAGGTCCCCGAGGACTTCGTGGCTGGGGCGAGGCCGGCGTAGGAGGCGAGGTGGGCGGCGGTGGGGAAGCTGGTGCCGTCGCCGACGGTGACCAGCAGGACTGCGGCGGTCCTGACCGCGACCCCCGGCATCGAGGTCAGGACCTTGGAAAGAGGGTGTGCCTCCAGCAGGGCTTTGATCTGGGCTTCCAGAGCCCGGCGCTGTTCGTGGACGGCGGCCAGGGAGCGGGCCAGAGAGGGGATGACGACGTCGAGGGTGCCGGTCCCGGGAACGACGACGGTCTGTTCGTCGAGCGCGTCGAAGACGTCGTCGATGAGTCGTTGGGCCATGCGCGGGGCCTTGGGCCTGATCCCTTCGACGAGTCTGCGGCGGCCGGCTTTCCGCAGGGCGGCTGGGGATCCGTAGCGTTCCAGCAGCCAGGTGACGGCGGGGTGGTCCAGACGCGGCCCGAGGACACGCTCCAGGCTGGGGTGGAACTGGGTGAGCAGGCCGCGTATCCGGTTGCTGGTGCGGGTGGCTTCGGCCGCGAGGTCCTGGTCGAAGCCGACGTACTACCTGGTCGGCCAGCACCATACCCGGACCGCACTGTGGCGGACCGAGATCGGCTGGCCGGTCTTCTCACCGGCGCCGCCGGCCCGGAGGCCGCGTGACGATGCCGTCCGCCGACACGGAGGTGCGCGTCAAATCAGGTACTGCGCCCGGAGGTCAGCCACATACTTGGTGATCAGGGCCGGTGACAGACGAGGGATGTCGTTCTCCTCGTCGAAGGCAGCGGCCCGTACCGCCGCACGGAACCGGTCCGCCGGCAGGGCGGACCCGGGCAGTGACTTCTGCGGCTCGGTGAAGGCGTGCAGCAGAGGAAGCAGCGAATGTTGCTTCTGGTGGTCGGGCAGGCCCCGCAGGGCGGTCTCGAAACGGTCGAACCACTCGGCGTGGTCCTGGACGCGGGTCAGGGGGTGCCCGGCTGCCATTAGCCAGTCGACGAACGTGTCGAGGGAGATGCCGTCCTCGTGCGGGTTGACCACGTTGTAGGTCCGGTGGCCCTCTCGTGCGTCGTCACCCAGCGAGGTGATCGCCCGCGCGGTGAAGTCCACGGGGAGTGCGTCGTAGTGTGCGCTGCCGTCCCCCGTGTCGCGGGCGTAGAAGCTGCCGGGTGCGATGCCTGTCGCCAGCAGGCTCAGCAGGAGGCGGGTGAAGACGTCCGGGATGTTGAGCTGGCCGCGGTAGCGCGGGTGCGCGAGGATCAGGTTCGAGCGGAAGACTGCGACCGGCAGCCCGAACCTTTCGTGCGCCTCGTGCAGCAGCACCTCGCCGGCCCATTTGCTGGCCGCGTAACCGTCGGCGTAGTCACCTTCGAGGCTGCGTGTCCGGCAGGCGGTGCGGATGTCCGCCGACTCGTCGGCCGCTGACTCGTTCCCCCAGACGACGGCGACCGTCGACAGGTAGGTGAACTGCTTGATTCGGGAGGTGACCGCGAGCCTGATCAGTTCGGCTGTTCCCCGTACGTTGGGACCGAACAACTGGTCGTAGGGCAGGACGTGGTTGACCAGTGCCGCCGGGTGGACGATCAGGTCGACGGTGTCGGCCAGCCGCTGCCAAGTCCTGTCGTCGAGTCCGAGGTTCGGTTCCCCGATGTCGCCGGCGATCACGTGCAGATGCCGGGCGGCGAGCTCGTGGTAGCGCTCCATGAGTTCCGGGTCGCCGCTGTCGAAGGCCGCCTCCAGCCGTGCCCGGGCCGTCTCGGCGGAGGAGCCGCGGACCACGCACACCAGCGTGCCACCGCGCTGCGCCACGCGCTCCAGCCATTCGAGACACAGAAAACGGCCCAGGTAGCCGTTGGCGCCGGTCAGCAGCACGGTCCGGGCCTCGGGCAGCGGACCGGCCGGCCGTTCGGCCCGCCCGCTGGCCCGTGCGTCGAGGAACGCGTCCAGCCGTAGGTCGGCCGCGTCGAGTCGCGTCGCGTCAGGGCCGTGGAGGCTGTCGGCGGTAGGGCGGCGGTGTTCCGACGTGAGCGCCCGCTCGATGTGGTCGGCCACCCGCCGCAGCGTGTTGACCGGGTTGATGACCAGGTCGACAGGAACATCGACGCGGTAGATCTCCTTCAGCAGCTGGGAGAACGACAGTGCCGTCAGGCTGTCACCGCCGAGGTCGAGGAAGCGTGCGCCGGGCTCCAGGTCGCCGTTCTGCTGCCCGAGGAGCGCCTGTGCGGCCCGGAGCACGGTCTCCGGTACGGGCTGGTCGGGGCCGAGCCGGCGCAGTGCTCGCAGTTCGTCGGCCTCGCGGTCGGTCAATTCGGTGTAAAGCGCTTCGAGGTGCTCGCCGTAACGCTTCGTCAGGGCGGGCCGCAGCGGCTTGCGCATTCCGGAGAGCAGTCCGTTCTCCTGGGTGAACGGCTCGCTCTCGATGAGGAAGTCCCTGGGGATCTCGTAGGAGTTCAGTCCCGCCTCGGTGGCGAGTTCCTGCAGGGACTCCCGCAGGACCGGCCTGATGCGCCGGGGGTCCCCGTCGGCGCGGTCGAGGGCGTCCTGCGTCGGCACGACGACCGCGAGCAGGTAGGCGCGGGCGCTGTTGCCGTACAGGAAGATCTGCCGGACGACCGGACTGCCGCTGAAGAGCGCCTCCAGGCGGGAGACCGTGACGAATTCGCCCTGTGACAGCTTGAGGACGTTGGAGCGGCGGTCGACGTACCTCAGCGCGTCGGGGCCGACGCGGGCCATGATGTCGCCCGTGCGGTAGTAGGCATCCTCGTCGAAGGCCTCGGCGGTGGCGTCCGGGCGCCGGAAGTAGCCGGGGACGAGCCGGTCGGACCTGATCAGCAGTTCGCCCCTGGGGTGCGGTGAGTCGGTCGCGAAGTATCCCAGCTCGGGTACGTCGGCCAGCTTGTGGTCGGTCACCGGCGGGCGCAGCACCTGGCCGTCGAGGGAGACGATGCCGGCTTCCGTCGACCCGTAGCCGTCGGACAGCCTGACGTGGAGGCAGTTCTCGACGAACGCCGTCAGCTCGTCGCTCGGTGGAGCGGAGGCGGTGACGGCCCACAGGAGGCGGCCGCCCATGACCTTGTCCCGCAACTCCTCCATCACCTGCTCGGCAGCATCGCCGTCCGGCTCGGTCCGGCGGGACAACTCGGCCCGGTAGTGCTGGAAGAGCATGTCGGAGATGCGGGGAACCATGAGGAACTCGGTGGGTCGGACCAGCGAGAGGTCTTCGAAGAGCGTCGACAGGTCGCTGGCCCCCGTGAAGCAGGCGAGGCCTCCCTTGGCGAGCGTGCTGAACAGTACGCCCCTGCCCATCATGTGGCTCAAGGGCAGGTAGTTCAGCACGATGGAGGGCCGAACCGCTTGGCCGGGTACGAAATCGATCCAGAAGTGCCTGACCAGGCGCTCGGTGTACATGGCGCCCTTGGGGGTGCCGGAACTGCCCGAGGTGTAGATCAGTGCGCTGAGCGCGTCGGCTGCCGACCCGTCGGGAACCTCGGGGAGCGACGGCAGCGTCCTTCCCCGGTCGATGACCGATGCCAGTGTGTCCAGGGTGACGCCTCGGTCCTGCGCCGCGAGCCGGCCGCGCGCGGAGTCCAGCTCCTCCTGGTGGGCGGTGATCTCGGAGTGGTGGCCGATGAGGATGATCCGGCCCAGCGAGGGGGCGTTCGCCGCTATGTCGAGCGCGACCGCCACGTGGTCGATGTGCGCCACGAGCAGGCGCGGTCCGGTCTGCTCGACGATGGGGGCCAGGTGTAACGCCGAGGTACCGGCCTGGAGGGGAACGGACACCATGCCGGAGCGGATGCAGGCCAGCTCCACCACGGTGTACTCGGAACTCGTGGGCCCGAGAACGGCGACGAGGTCACCCGGTCCCATCGCGTGTTCGGGGTGGTGCCGCCACTCGGAGGCCACCGCGCCCACCCGTTCCCAGAGTTCGCCGTAGGTGAGCGTGTCGAACCGCTTCAGCAGGCGCAGCGTGGTCCGGCCTGTCTCCGGGTCGTTAACCGGCTCGGTGGCACGCTCGCCCAGGGCGGGACGGTCGGCGTACCCCTTCATCACCGTGGCCACCAGGGCGGCGAGCGGCAGTCCGGGCCGCCGGATCGCCTCGGTGACGGCGTCCAGGGGCGCGGTGTCACGGAACTGCGCGTCGGTCGCGGACAGGTGGGCGTTCCGCCGGTCGGTACGTGCGTCGAGTTCGGCGGCGGGGGGTCGGGAGTGGGACACGAGTGGTCTCCTTTTCGGCCGTGAAAGCCCGTTCGGGTGGGCGGCGTTGCCGTGTGGGCAGGGTGTTCGTGTCAGCGGGAGGGCTGAGCAGCTGGTGCTCCTGTCCCGCGCCGTATCCGGCGACCGCCGTGGGCGATGCCCAGGACAGCCGGTACGGAAGCCGGCCGCGCACTCACCGGCCCTCCGCGGCTCGTGGTGTGCCGGTCTCGTGGCCGCGGGTGAGCTGGACGATCGCGGCCGCCGCGTCCCGGGCGCCGCCCGCGTCCCGGGCCTCGATCGCGTCGACGAGCTGGCGGTGCAGGCGGGCGTGCTCCTCGGCATGGGCGGCGTCCCAGGGCAGGCCCCCAAGGGACGAGGTGAGCGCCGTGCCGAGGTAGTCGTACACCTCGATCAGCAGGTCATTCCCGCTCGCCCGGACCACGGCCCGGTGGAACAGCGCGTCGACGTTCGTGGCCGCGGACGTGTCCTCATCGGCGCAGGCGGCGTCGGCGTCGGCCAGGAGCTCCCGCAGCTGCTGCAACTGACTCTCGTCGCGGCGCAGGGCCGCGGCTTGGGAGGCGTACTCCTCCAGAACGGTCCGCAGCTCCAGCACGTTGTCCCGCCGCGCGGAGCTCGCCCGCCGCACCATGACCGACTGCAGCTCGCTCGATGAGCGGACGTAGGTGCCGTCGCCGGCTCGGGGCTCCAGCAGACCCAGGTGCACCAGCGCGCCGATCGCCTCCCGCAGGGTGCTGCGTCCGACGCCGAGTTCTTCGATGAGGGCCTGTTCCGGCGGGATCCGTGTCCCCACCGGCCACCCGCCGGACTCGATGTGGGAGCGGAGACTGTCAACGAGCTGAGCGGAGAGGCTGGCGGTCCGCCGCGGTGCGCTGATGCGTTTCATGGCAGCACTCTATACAAACATCAGACATTTGAACATCAGGTACTGACTCGTAGTCAGCCCACCACGTCTGCGCTTCCACCGCCACCCGCTAAGGGCGCTGTCGGGCTGTGCCGCCGGGCGCCGTGCCGTTCGGATGCCGGCTCGGGCGGCGAGGTGTTGCAGGCAATGCGGGTGGTGGAACGAGTACGCGCCATGCGAGATCGATAACGCTGAAGCGTGACGTCCGCTGGTTCCGCTACCGACGGGCGGTCTCCTGCACGCTGAGCAGCAACCCGTCCTCCATTACGGCAGTCACCACCCGCACGCCCACGACGGAGCCGTCCACGATGTGGCGCTCCAGGAACCGGTGCACCTCGGGGGTGATACTGGTGACTTCCTCGAGCTGGATCGACAGGCCAGGCTGGCTACCGCCCGCTTTGCGCAGGGATTCGCGCAGCATCTCAAGGCCGAGGACCGCTCCATCTGTCGTCACGAGCACGAAGGACTCGTGGTGTGCGCCCAGGAATGCGTTGAGGCTTTCGGTCTCTCCATTGAGAGCCCGGCAAGGGCTGCGCAAGCCGCCCGGGCGCAGCGCCGCTGCCAGCGCTGCACCCGGTGAACTCGGCCTTGAACAGGTTCAGTTGGCGGCGTCAGCAACTTCCTAGTACGGGTAGAACCCCGAACCGGACTTCCGCCCCAGCCGTCCCGCGTCGACCATCCGCGCGAGCAGCGGGGGAGCGGCGTACAGGGGCTCCTTGTACTCGTGGTACATCGATTCGGCGACCGAGGCCACGGTGTCCAGGCCGATCAGGTCGGTCAGCTTGAGCGGGCCCATCGGGTGGGCGCAGCCCATCTCCATGCCGTTGTCGATGTCCTCGCGGCTGGCGATGCCCGACTCGAACATCCGGATCGCGGAGAGCAGATACGGGATCAGCAGCGCGTTGACGACGAAGCCCGAGCGGTCCTGGGCGCGGATCGCGTGCTTGCCCAGCACGTCCTGCACCAGCGCCTCGGAGCGCTTGATGGTCTCCTCGGCCGTGGTCAGGGCGGGGATCAGCTCGACGAGCTTCTGCACCGGTGCCGGGTTGAAGAAATGGATCCCGATGACCTGGTCGGGGCGGGAGGTGGCGACCGCCAGCTTCACCAGCGGGATCGACGAGGTGTTGGATGCCAGGATGGCGTCCGGCCGGGTGATCACCTGGTCGAGGACCTGGAAGATCTCGGTCTTGACCTGCTCGTTCTCCACCACGGCTTCGATGACGAGATCGCGGTCGGCGAACTCCCCGAGGTCGGTGGTGAAGCTGAGCCGGCCGAGCGTCGCGTCGCGCTCCGCGGCGGTGATCTTGCCGCGCTCGGCGGCCTTGCCGAGAGAGTTGGTCAAACGGGTACGACCCAGCTCCAGAGCTTCGCCGGTGGTCTCGGCGACCATGACGTCCAGTCCGGCGCGGGCGCACACCTCGGCGATGCCTGCGCCCATCTGGCCGCAGCCGACCACTCCGACGCGTTCGATGTCGGTCACATCGTGCCTTTCGCTGATCTTCAGGACCGGCGGTACGCCGTAAGGGTCCGGCACCCGCCTCGACCCCGACGTTACTCCGCGCGGTGCTGGGCCACGGGTGCCGGGGCGGGCATTCTGAGCCCCCAGACGGGATGAACCGGACAACTTGGGGACTTTTGATGAGACGGATGACACGCAGAACGTTTGCCACGGCCGTGTGGGGGGCGGCTTCCGCGCTGCTCGCCACGGGTGCGGCGGCGCCGTCCGGGAGCCGGGCGCCGCGCCGCGAGCTGCGCGGCATGTGGCTGGCGACCGTCGCCAACCTCGACTGGCCCTCCAGCGCGAAACTCGGGCCCGCCGAGCAACAGCGCGAACTGCGCGCCCACTTCGACACGGCCGTCGCCCGCCGGCTCAACACGGTGTTCTTCCAGGTGCGGCCCACCGCGGACGCCCTGTGGCCGTCGCCGTACGAGCCCTGGGCGCAGTATCTGACCGGGCAGCAGGGCCGCGACCCCGGCTGGGACCCGCTGGACTTCGCGGTCCGCGAGGCCCACCGGCGGGATCTGGAGCTGCACGCCTGGTTCAACCCGTACCGGGTCGCCAACCACACCGACCCCGGCCGCCTCGTCTCCGGCCACCCCGCCCGCCGGCACCCCGACTGGGTCCTACCGTACGGCGGCAAGCTCTACTACAACCCGGGCCTGCCGGAGGTCCGCGGCTTCGTCCAGGACGCGATGCTCGACGCGGTGCGGCGCTACCCCGTCGACGGGGTGCACTTCGACGACTACTTCTATCCGTATCCGGTCGCCGGGCAGCGCTTCGACGACGATGCGGAGTTCGAGGAGTACGGCAGCGGCTTCGCGAGCCGGGCAGCCTGGCGGCGGGACAACATCGACCGGCTGGTGTACGAGATGGCGCAGAAGCTGCGGGACGGGGACGAGCGGTCCGGGCGCACGGTGCGGTTCGGGGTCAGCCCGTTCGCGGTCTGGCGCAATCAGGGCACCGATCCGCAGGGGTCCCGTACCAAGGCCGGGGTGCAGACCTACGACGATCTGTACGCCGACACCCGGCGCTGGGTGCGCGAGGGCTGGCTGGACTACATCGTGCCGCAGGTCTACTGGCCCCTCGGCTCCGCGCCCGCCGACTACGCCGAACTCGTGCCCTGGTGGGCGCGGACCGTCGACGGCACCGATGTGGACCTCTACATCGGCGAGGCCCTCTACAAGGCCGGTGACACCCAGCCCGCCGCCTGGAAGGACCCGGCCGAACTCTCCCGCCACCTCACCTTCGCCCGCCGCTACCCGCAGGTCGGCGGCCATGTCTACTTCTCGGCGAAGGAGGTGGCCAGGGACCGGGCCGGTGCCATGGCACGGGTCGTGCGCGACCACTACGGCAGCGCGGCGCGGACCTAGACCGTGTCTGCACCCCAGGGCGCGACGGACCCGCCCCGGTGGCGGCCCGCGCGGGCGGTGGCACCGTCCGCGCGGCCGCGGCGGCCTTCCGCGTACGGGGTCCGGCTACCGGCCGGTGTCCACGTCGTTGGTCTTGCCGTGCCGGACGACGGAGTCGGGGCCGGGCGACATGATCGCCTCATGCCCGTCCTCGGCGCGGACACGGTAGGGCGGGTCGCCGTTCGTGCCCAGTACCTCGATGATCTCGACAACCCGGTCGTGATGCCCGACGGTCCTGCCGTGCACCACCAGCCGGTCGCCCCTGCTTGCGTGCATGAGGGTCCTCCCCGCTTCGGGGCGGCCGCGCGACCGGTTCGGCCGACGGCGTGCCGGCCAACGGTTGAACGGCCAACGGTTTCAACGGTTTACGGGCCTGGAGCAGCCCGGACGGCGGTATCTGCCTTCGCGGCAAGTTTACGTCCGTAGGGGACGGCTGCACCCGGTAAGTCCTGAGCCGTCCCATTCCGCCCGGCGTCCGGTGCCGGTCAGCCGCGGGTCCGCTGGGTGACCGCGATGCACGCCAGGACCGCCAGCGCCGCCGCCGGAGCGGCCGGCGGCAGCCGCTCGCCCAGCAGAAGCACGGACCAGACCAGGGTCAG
>Ga0207426_1001571_pt1 | contig 18430 bp, 20 predicted proteins | sample AraplaMF_Cvi_mMS_FD_184265 | JGI IMG/M metagenome (GOLD analysis project Ga0207426, IMG submission 184265) | Arabidopsis root microbial communities from the University of North Carolina, USA - plate scrape MF_Cvi_mMS (SPAdes) (version 2) | ecosystem: Host-associated > Plants > Roots > Endosphere... | reverse complement strand
AGGCAGCAGTTTGTCGTCCCCCACCGCCAAAGAAGATCGACGGTCGCCGGCAGTTATTCCCTCGTCCGTGCATTATTTTTTTAAAGTCTTGAAATGAAATCGCTATTTTTGGGCGCTGCTTCTTACAGCGCGCCTCCGCACGTAAATTGCGGCGGTCTAAAATAAGAGACCTCGATCGTCTCGCCACGGCCAAAGCGACGCTGATGTTCAGCGACATTCACGCCGTCCTGCCGGATGACGATCCGGTCGGCTTAGGCATGAACCTCGACAGGGCGGCCGACCGCCGTCGCGAGGACGGAGTATTTGTTGTTGTCGAAACGGACCGTGCAGGTCTTCGACACCGAGGCCGGGTCGCAATGGAATCCGTCGAACGGACCGACATAATGCACGAGGCTGCCGCGCTCCTCCTCGAACACCTGCCAGATCATTCGCTCGGTCTGCTCGGGGTGGCGGTGTGCCTTGGCATAGGCGAGCAGCCAGGCGTTCAGATCCATCGCTAAGGTCAAGATCGGGGACCGGCTTATTGAAAATGACACGACGTTGATATATATTGCTGATATCCGATATCGGAGAATTGCAATGAGAACCTTGGTAGATATTGGCGATACAGAGGTCAAAGCGCTGGACCGGTTGGCGCAGCGAGAAAAAGTGTCGAGAGCAGCGCTGATTCGAAAAGCAATCGATGATTTTCTGGCTAGGAACAGCAGTACTCGCGAAGTAGAGGCGTTTGGGCTCTGGGGTGATCGAAAAGTTGATGGTTTGGAATATCAGGAAGACATGCGCCGCGAATGGTAAAAGCGCTGTTCGACACAAACATCTTGATTGACCATCTCAATGGCATACCGCAAGCGCAACGGGAACTGACGCGGTATCAAGAGAAGGCGATCAGCATCGTCACTTGGATGGAAGTGCTCGTCGGTGCCACGCCGGCGGTCGCAATCGGAACACGCGCTTTCCTGGCGGGATTTACGGTCATTGCCGTCGATAACCACATAGCCGAATGTGCGGTATCCCTGCGACAGCTACACCGCATCAAACTGCCCGATGCCATCATCTGGGCAACGGCCAATGTTCACTCGATGTTACTCGTTACCCGAAACACAAAGGATTTTCCAAAGGAAATGCCCGACATTCGGGTACCCTACGAAATCTGAGCCAGGCGGAGTGCGGTGGCGCGTCGGATGCGAAATGCTGGAGGTCTTTCTTCCAGCCAGACGTTTCTGGGATCGGGTTAGCTATCAGGTTCGCGTTCTCGACGGTGATGGCGAAGACCCAGTAATCCACAAACGACTTGTTCGTGGATTTCACCTTTCGTTCGGCAACGCCGATGACGAGCATCCGCTTTCCCTACGCGACGTATTCCGGAGGGGACGGATATGAGATCTCGATTCCGGAGCCCTTCCGAAGGAGGTCCTCCAATCCCGAGTGTCCGCGATGCGTCCCCGCAAGGGACCAGTCTGACCCCTCCATGGAGTGCGCCCCTGAGGGTGGACAAATCGGGTTAGGGAATTGACCAGAGCTGTCGGGTTTTCGAAAAGAGAACCATGGCAAGGTATTGCACCCACAGCATCGAATTTAAACGCCAAGTCGCGCAGGAATATCTGTCCGGCGAGACACTTCACGGTCTGGCAAAACGTCACGACGTCCAGCGCCAGCTGATCCGTGTTTGGGTCCGCAAGTATGAGGAAGGGGCGTTTGACGAAGATGCGCAGGTGGCCGACATTATCCAGGAGTACGAGGCTCGGATTGCAGCGCTTGAGCGCCTCGTCGGCAAACAGGCTCTGGAACTGGAGTTCCTAAAGGGGGCTCTGAAAAGCGCACCGCCGCAGAGAAAAGGGACTACATCCGTCATCACCGGCCCGGTGGTGTCTCCGTCGCAGAAGGATGTCGGCTGATGGGGATCGCACGCTCGACTTTCTATGACCGCAGCGATCGGCAGGCTGACGACACCGCTATTGTGGAAGCCATGTTTGCGATCTGCGACGAGTTTGAACACTACGGCTATCGTCGTGTTGGCGCTGCTCTTCGTCAAAAGGGTTTCGTCGTGAACCATAAGAAAATCCGCCGTCTCATGCGCGAACACGGACTACAACCGAAGATCCGGCGCCGCTTTGCCGTTACGACAGATAGCAAACACAACGGACCGACCTTGCCTAATCTGGCAAAGGAGTTCGCTCCGACCGGACCGAACCAACTCTGGCAGAGCGACATGACCTACGTGGCGCTTCCCGGTCGCTTTGTTTATGTGGCCATCATTTTGGATACCTGGTCACGGATGGTCGTCGGTTATCCCATCGGACGATCGATTGATGTCCGCCTGACAATAGCGGCTTTGAAGGCGGCCATCGAACGTAGATGGCCACCTCCCGGCATGCACCATTCCGATCGCGGATCGCAATACGCTGCCGAAACCTACCGTCGAGAGCTCAGCGCCCATGGATTGATTGGTTCCATGGGTCGCAGAGGCAATCCTTATCACAATGCTAAGGCCGAAAGCTTCATGAAGACGCTCAAAGTTGAAGCGGTGTATCCGATGGCGTTCGAAACCTATGACGATGTCGTCGAACATCTTCCCTACTTCATTGAGGAAACCTATAACAAACAACGGCTGCACTCGGCGCTGGGTTATCTCAGTCCACGGCAGTTTGAGGACGACCCAAGTGCCGTGCGTCAAGTTATTGTAATAATGGAGGAAAAGTGGAATTTTGCGCCGGGCTGGGGATGCGGGATGGGGACTGTTTCTATCAGCCAACCCCAAAGATGCCGCCCACGCCAATTGGATCATACACGATCACCGAGCATGTCTGCACTGTACCACATTCCTTCGATCCCACGCATCGAGTTCGCCCTCCGGATAAAGAACTCCCTTCCCGACTTTCACGTAAGAGGGGCCGATCCGCATCGATCGCCAGTTCCTGAGAGTGCCCGTGCTGATCTCACCGCGGTAGCGGTCGGCAACCTCATCGGGTGTGAGATACTTCTTGTCAGCCATCTCCGGCTCCTAGGCAATGCCATCGACCGCAGGCCCGCCCAACGCGGCCCGCATTCTACCGCTGAGACATTGTCAGGCGGCTTGGAAAATCTGACGGGCGATTCCGGCCATCTCAACGGGTAAACCTACCCATGAGCGCGCCGCACCGATCGGGTGCCGTAATGGCCTGGAATCCTTACGCGCCCTCGAAATCCACGCAGCGATCTGCCCCCCACGGGCTGCTACTGAGCGCTAAGTCGAGGTTGTGCCTCAGCAGGTTCATCACGCTGTCGCCCAGATGCAGCGTGATTCGGACGCCGGGATGCCTTCGCAAGAAGTGACCGATTAGCGGCGCCAGCCGGCGACGTCCAAAATTCGCTGTCGCCTTCATGGCGATGGGCCCAGTCAACCCGCCGCAGGACGCATCGGGCCACTCTTCAGCGCATAGTTCAGGTTGCCTTCCCTCCGTCCGGTGAGATCGTGCAGCGAATATCGGACGCGTTGTTAACGCTGCGTCCCAGAACTCGAAACTGTCGATCTTGTACCCGGCTTCGGCCTTACACTACGAGGGGTAATCGCGCTTGGTCGCACGGAACCAATCGCGGTCATCCTTGACCTGACGGAAGCTGAAAAGACCGCGAGAGTTGATCCGGCAATGCTGGCACATTGCCGGCTTTTACTCCCTCGATGAACTTAGCCGGGTCGGCTGGCGACGGCCCGATTGTGGCAAGCATCCGCCAGCAACCGCTCATCGAATGCTTACTGATCTCCGCTGCCAGCGGCGATGCTGCCCATCGGGATAACTGCATTGATCCCGAAGACCGGCTGCTTGCTTCCATTGAGGTCTTCCCACTCGGTGCTACCGGCGAAGCGCGATCGAAGCTAACGCAGACTATGATCATGGATAGGGCACCGAAACTTGCAACCGCGAATATTGAGCTACATAACGGCGATATCGACCTGGTCCATGCAAAAGTCGCGTCCCTCGGCGAGCGGTCGAAGGCAATCGGCGCGGGAACTCGGACCCGCCTTCTCGCTCACGGCGCAGAAGAGGGCGAGACCGTCAGGAAAAATAGATGGAAGGAGCAGGCCAGAGAGGTCGGGCGATGTGCGTTGAGAACACTAGCCACGGCGATACGTGGCGCCGCCGAGAACCTCCAGGCGTGGGCCGGTGCAGGTTGGGCAATCCCAAGGGGGCCGAATCGGCAAGCGGTGTCACCAAGAGGAGCAAATCCGCTCAGCAAGTGCGAACGCCTTTGTCACCCAGCCTGCATCCTCGTCGTCTTCAGGTTGCTCGAGCAAAAACGTGCGCAGTCCCATCTGCATATATTTTGCAAGTTCGTTCGCCACATCCGGCAAGCTGCCCACTAAAAACGGACACGCGCATCGGCCGCTCCTATACGGTCCCAGCCAGTAAGGATGCCCAAACGACACGTCGATGTCCCGGGCCAACTCCTTAACCCATATGGAATCCGAAATGCTGGTAAAATAATCTCTAATTTCAACCCCTATGGGGTCAGCGGGATACATCCGATGAGCGACGGCCCACGCTTCCGCCGTGCTTTGCCTAACTATTACACCGATACGAGCGCCATGCCTCATGCCCGGTATGTTAGATCGGCTTTTGTATTCGGAAGCGGGCCGGAGATATTGTATAGCGACAGAATTCGTACTCCGTGCCACCTCAAGACCAGCAGATGACGAACCGGCTACAGTGTAAATTGGCTCCCGAAGGTTGGGCGGTCCAGTGAAGGGCAGGTTAATTGCGCTCAATTTATAATATTTTCCAGCAAACGAGTGAGGCGTTTTTCTATCAAAAAGGCCTTTTAAAATTTCAATATACTCACGCAGTCGCTCATATCGCTCATCGTGTCCGCAATCATCGCAGAACGTTTCTAGGTCTCTGGGAAGTCCACCCGAAACGAAATTCATGTCGATGGGGCGGCCATGAACCAAAGATAGCGAGGCGACCAATTTCGCTAAATTAAAGGGATGCATATATAGTGGTTGAACGGCGACAAGTGGAGAAATAGCATTGGAGTTCCGCAGCAAAATATCGGCCGCGACCCACGGGTCGAGCTTGCTATGATCTGAATATACGAGCATAGAGGTCCATTTTTGACGCTCGGCTACGGCAGCCGCTGCCGCGACCCGGCCTATGTAATCTCGCATACCAAGATGGCTGCTGAATACGGGACAAGTACCGATAAGTGTAATTCTGCCCGCCGACACCGTTCCAGCCCCTTCTCAGATTTATTGCTTCCGGTCCAGCGGATCGCTAGCGATCGACACGGCTCGCCGATCCGGAATTCGCATTCGTCAACGTCCGCAGGAACGCGATGATGTCTGCACGATCCTGCGCATTGGAGATAGGTGGCGCCGCCATTTTGGTCCCGGGTACAAGCTTCGTCGGACTGGCCAGGAAACTGTCGAGAGTTGCATCGTCCCACGGCTTTGCGAATGCAATCATGCTTTTCGAGTAGTTGTAGCCGGCCGCTGATCCTGCAACGCGACCGATGACACCCAGCAGATGTGGCCCGACCTTGTTCTGTTCGGTCGTCGCATGGCAGGCGGAGCAACGGTTGAAGAGCGTCTTACCATGGGCCGCGTCCCCGTCTGCGAACGCAGGCGGGCCGGAAGCAAGGATCAGAAGTGCGGCAAGACAGTGCTTAGAGATTTTCATCGGAGCTCCTTCGGGCAATTTCAATTGCTGCGCTTAAGATATGTAGGGTCGATCGGCAGGGTCCGGACGCGCTTGCCCGACGCGGCGAAGATCGCGTTGGTGACTGCCGGAGCGACTGCTGCGGTCGGAGCCTCGCCAAGGCCGCCCGGCGGTTCACGGCTTTGGACGATGTGCGTCTCGACGACGGGCACCTCGTCAATCCGCATCGGCAGATACGTGTCGAAATTCGACTGTTCGACGCGACCGTTGGCGAACGTGATTGCCCCATGCAGGGCGGCTGTCAGTCCGAATAAGGTTCCGCCCTGTACCTGGGCTTCGATCGTATCGGGATTGACCGCAATACCGCAGTCGACCGCGCAGACGACCCGGGAGACCTTGACCGAACCGTCTGCTCCCACGCTGACCTCGGCGACCTGGGCGACATAGCTACCGAAGGACGCCTGCAGCGAGATGCCCCTCCCTTGGCCGGGCGGAAGGGGGGTCGTCCATCCAGCGCTCGAGGCTGCGAGCTTGAGCACAGCCAGCGCCCGCGGGTTGTGTGCCAGGAGCGCTTCACGATAGGCGACGGGATCCTGGGCCGATGCAAGCGCGAGTTCATCGAGGAAGCTTTCGATGACGAAGACATTGTGAACCGGTCCGACGCCGCGCCAGAAGCCGGTCAATACGCCTTGCGGCTCGACCCGAACGTAGTCGACGAGCATGTTCGCAAACACATAGGGTGGCGCTGCCGCCCCTTCGACAGCGTCGAAATCGAGACCATCCTTGAAAAGGGGAGGGAGAAACCGTGCCACCACAGAAGACGCAGCGATCCGATGCGTCCAGGCGACCGGCCGCCCGGCGTCATCAAGGCCCGCCGAGATCCGGTCGTAGTAGTAGGGGCGGTAGAGGTCGTGCTGGATGTCTTCCTCGCGGCTCCAGATGACCTTCACCGGGCCGTTGACTTTCGACGCGATACGGGCGGCCAGGATGCTTCCGTCGACGTCGAGGCGCCGGCCGAAACCTCCTCCGATCAGATGATTGTGGACGCGGACCTGCTCCAAGGGAAGCCCGAGTACTTCGGCGACGGCACGTTGCGTTGTCGAAGGTGCCTGGGTTCCAACCCAGATGTCACAGCCGCCTTTCTGAACATGCACCGTGCAGTTCATCGGCTCCATCGCGGCATGTGCGAGGAAAGGCAATTGATAGATTGCATCGATGCGCTGCTTGGCAGCCGACATTGCGCCTTTCCAATCGCCCTCGCTGCGCGCGACCGCGCCGGCCCCGGCGGATTCGGCTTCGAGTTGCTTGAGATACGACGTACTGTCGAACGTTCCGTTGACGCCGTCATTCCAGGCGATTGCTGCAGCCTCAAGGCCCTTGCGGGCGGCACCCGTGTGATCAGCGACAACGGCGACGACGTCGCCGAGATTAACGATCTGTCTGACGCCCTTCACAGCACGGACGGCCGTCTCAGCAATCGACTGGACCTTGCCACCACGCACCGGCGAGATCGCGACCGCCGCGAATTTTAGGCCGGGGAGCAGGACGTCGATCCCGAATTGCGCTTTACCGTTTACCTTGTCCGGCGCCTCTAGCCGACGGATGCTTTTCCCGATCAGTTTCAGCTGAGAAATATCCTTCAGGGCGATCTTGCCGGCATCCGGCACGGGAAGTTGCGAGGCGGCCTCCACGAGTTCACCATACGGGATCTGCTGCCAGCCATCGGTGACGTAGCCATTTTGCGCCTTCAAGGTCCGAGGGTCGACCTGCCACTTCGTGGCGGCCGCAGAGACGAGCATCGTTCGCGCGACGGCACCGGCCTGCCGCAGCGGCAGCCAGAACGCGCGCACCGAGGTCGACATCCCGGTCGTCTGCACTTGCAGCATCGGGTTGGCGAATTTGGCGTCGTCCGGCGGCGACTGCTCGAGCTTAATCGTGTCAAGGCTGACTTCCAGTTCCTCGGCAAGCAACATCGCATGCGCCGTATGGACACCTTGACCCATCTCCGCCATTGGCATCGTGAAGGTGACGAGGCCACTCATGTCAATGCGGATAAAGGCATTGGGCGCGTAGAGCACTGCGGCTTCGGCGCGCGCGTTCGAAGGGGTAAGCGGCAGGGCAACCTGGACGACAAGTGCGGCGGCGACGCTTCCGGTGCCCTTGAGAAATTGCCGGCGGTCGAGCCCAACAGTGTTCATTGCTCGATCTCCTTCAGGCCGCCGCATGATGGATGGCCGCACGGATGCGCTGGTAGGTCCCGCAACGACAGACGTTACCGGACATCGCCGCGTCTATATCCTCGTCGGTCGGCCTCGGCGTTTGTGCAAGAAGTGCCGCGGCCGACATGATCTGGCCCGATTGGCAATAACCGCATTGGACCACTTCGAGATCGAGCCAGGCCTTCTGGACGGCCGCGCCTGCCGGGGTCTCGCCGATTGCCTCGATCGTGGTGACCTTGCCGTCGCCGAGGCTATCAACCGCGGTGATGCACGACCGGGTAGGGACGCCGTCGACATGGACCGTGCAGGCGCCGCAGAGTGCCATTCCGCAGCCGAATTTCGTGCCGGTCATGGCGAGTACATCCCTGAGAACCCAGAGCAAGGGCGTATCGGCATCGACATCGACGTCGTGGGTGTGTCCATTGACTGTGATTGAGAACGGCATGGGACCTCATGTGTATCATCAATTGAGATGCGGAATGATGCTTGCAGCTTCCATTGAATTCAAACGGAATTTTTGCGGCCGCGATCATGCAAATTTGCAGGTGGGAGGCCAAAGGCGCGATTTTGTAGCAGCTCACCGAAGTGGATCATGCCGAGGTTTAGGGTAAGCTATCTCTCAATCAGGCCGGCGCCTATGCGCTCGGCCGGCCGCCCTTTACCCATCGCAACATCGCCTCAAAAATCAGATCGGCGATCCACATTGCGCACACATCTACGACGAACGCTGTATGAAGGAGCCGCCCGTCTCGATCATCGGGGTTGCCACGATATAGGCAACCTGTCGGAGGTCCGCAACGCCAGGGGGGCGCAGTTGCTAAGGATGGCTTCGATGCCGTTCACTTGAGCTTGCGAGAGATGTCCGTCGAATACGGTTGGTCGAACGCTGGCGAAAAACGCGCTCCATGTAGCTTTCCTCGTTTGAATTGGGAAATCAGGCCCATATGCGTGGGTCATGGACTAGGATAGGATGATTTATCGACTGGAAATTCACCCATCAGTGGTATAAAATTAGCACGCGGACAAGTTCCCCTGACGCTTGGGCGCACTTAGTGAACCGTTAATCGGTCTACCGGCTCTGCTTTGCCCCACAAGGCAGAGCCGCTTCGCCACCGCGCTGTGAGGGAGAATTTCCAATTGCTGTCACGTGTCCTCGCCACCTGATACCCCTCCGCATCGGCCTCACCACCTCGGCATCCTTTCATCCGCTTCCCGCCAACGCGATCCGCGCCTACAGCGAGGCGCATCCGAAAGTGGCGTTGGAGCTCTATCACGACAGCTCACCCGACCTCATCCGCAAGCTTCAATCGCTTGAACTGCATGTCGCCTTTTCGCGGACGACGCTTCGTGTCCCATCCGACCTTCACGTCGCGCATCTGTTGGAAGAGCCGATGGTGGCTGCGCTTCCCGTGAGCCACCGGCTGGCACGGTCGTCGAGCCGCAGGATGCTGCGGCTCAACGATTTGGCGGAAGATACCTTCGTGGCTTACCCACGGGGGCCATGCGCGGGCCTCTGCGACGCGCTTCTTTCTGCGTGCCGGGCCAGCGGATTCTCGCCCGTTATCGGATATGAGGCCCCCCAAATGCTCGCGACCTTGGGCCTGGTCGCCGCAGGTCTTGGGGTCACGATTGTCCCTCAATCACTGACGATGGTTCGCATGAGCAATGTTGTGTTTCGTGAAATCGCCGTTCCTCGCAGCGCCCGCGCTCATCTCAACCTCATTGCGCTCAAACGCCGCGACGAAGCGGTCATCACCGCGTTCCGCGAAATTGTTGCGAAGCTGGCGAAGTGTCCAAATGTCGCGTAATTGGGGTCGGTTCAGGCTGAGGGCGGCATGACACTTTAAGCCGTTGCTTCCTTGGGCCACAGATATTCGCCGGTCAGTAATATGTGTGCCTGAGTTGGTGCCGGCTTTGGCGCGGCTGCGGCCCAAGGAGCGATGCCAGACCTTTGCAGAATGAGCTGCGCCCCAGGGCGCAACCGACGCCTAAAACTTCAGCCTGCATGAGCGCGGCAATTTGCGCCACGTGCCATTAACGGCTTCATCTATGGCGTTGCCTGTATCTCGTCCACGATCCAGTTCCGGAATGCTCTGACTTTCGGATGGTCGCCATTTCCCGTTCGGTAGACGAGATCATAGCCCCACTCCACGTCCACTTTCGCTTTTGGGAACGGGACAATGAGACGCCCTTGTGCGAGATCCTCGGCTACCAGCACACTTCGCCCCAACGCGACGCCTTCGCCTCGGATAGCAGCTTCGATTGACATGCTGCCGTGGCTGTAGCACGGACCGCGTCTTTTCGAATAGGGTAGCGCCATCAACGCGAACCATCGCTCCCAGGTCGCGGTCATGCCGAACTCATGGATGAGTTGGCATTTGTCGAGATCAGCAGGGTCGGAAAGTCCACCAACACGCTCCAGATAGGAGGGTGCACATACCGGCGACACCGTCTCGTTCATGATACGCTCGGCAGTCGCTGCAGGATAAACGCCCGCGCCATAGCGAAGAGCGACGTCGGCCTGGCCCTTTGTGAAGTCCACCAACGTGTCCGTGACTTCGAGGTGCACGTCCAAATCCGGGTACTGGGCCATCAGCCGGTGAAGACGTGGTGTCAGCCATTTGCTGGCGAAGGAGACGCCCGAGCTGACTACGAGGCGATTTGTATCACTGCGGCTTCGGATAGATTCCGCCTCGCGAGCAAGCTCCGACAGAAGCCTCGTCACGATGCTGAAGAAGGTTGCGCCTGTTTCGGTCAACTCGATCTTCCGGGTTAGCCTACGGAAGAGTGGGACCCCCAGATGCACTTCCAACGTCTTGATCTGTCGGCTGACGGCCCCGTGCGTTAGATGCAGTTCTTCGGCCGCCCCTGTCATGGACAGACACCGCGCAGTCGCCTCAAAGGCGCGAAGGGTTTGCAAAGGAGGAAGTTGGTCGGGCATGGCACCTACGCGTGAACAGGAATCACGCATCCTGTGAAGAACAATCGTTTGTCAGCGTATGACGAGCAGAGCATATGAATGACAGTTTTGCACGCATCTTCCAACGATTGAACCACCTGTATGACCCAAACCGTCGCCACCACCTTCAACGCGCCTGCTTCCACCAGAAGCATTGCAGCGATGTTCCTGCTCACCGTCATGTGGGGGCTCTCGATCCCAATAACGAAGCTCGGCCTGCAAACAGTCCCGCCGCTGATGTTCACCGCCCTGCGGTTCCTTGTCGCGGTACCCTTGCTGCTCATCCTGGCAGCCGGACGCCTTCGGGTGCCGGTCCGGGCAGTTCCGAGCATCATCGCTCTCGGGGTGATGGGCATCACGCTCGGCAATGTCGCCCAGTCATTCGGGGTGCAAGGAACATCGGCATCCGTCGGCACCATCGTATCGGCGACCATCCCCATCTTCATCGTGATCTTTGCCGCAGTACGCCTCGGTCAGTCTGTGACAGGCAGGCACTGGGTCGGCCTCGTTGCTGCTTTCGGGGGCATCGCGTTGGTGGCAATGGGAAGCGGATCCGGCGTCGATGACCTGTCGAAGACGACGGTGACAGGGGTCGCCTGGATGCTGGTTTCGGCGGTTGCGATCGCCTTCTACTACGTCTGGAGCGCGGAGCTGACCGAGAAGTACGGCACGTTGCCGGTTGCTGCTTGGAACGCGCTGGCAGGCTTCATCGCAATCCTGCCTCTAGCGGCTGTCGAGATGGATAACACACCGTACCAGGTCACTGTTCAGGCCATTTGGACGGCGGTCTATCTTGGCGTCATGGTTACTGTTGCTGGCTTTCTGCTGTGGCTCTACATTCTCCGTGCTGTTCCGGCTCGCGTTGCTGCAAGCGTCCAATATCTTCAGCCAGTATTCGGGATCACCGCTGCCTCGCTCATGTTCGGTGATCGGCTTGGTGGCTTGTTCATTGCAGGCGTGATCGTGATTCTGGTTGGCTTGGCTCTCGCCGTCTCGAACAAGCGGCCTGTCCCGGAGGAAGTTGTCACGCACGAGTAGCCCAGTTCTCCACCGGGCACTGTAACGTTAACCGAGCATCAATGCGACCTATGTCAGACAGCGCATGATGACTGGTTTCATTCAGCTTGGCTCCTGCTGGTGCAAGGTCTCTCGCGCCCGCTAGCCTGAAACCCCGTTGGAGCAGTAACGTGTGCAGCTGGTCTTTATCGATCGAGCTGCCAGATTTATCTTGAGCGATCGCAATCTCGATAAGATTACCCCAAGGGGCTTCAACACGCATTTGGTCGAGCTCTGACAACACATGACGTGCAACGTGTAAGGCATGGTCGCGCGCCTGCGGTGCCGCGGATTCGAAATCGAATTCCAGAATTCGGAACCGGCGTAGCAGTTTCCACATCGTTTCATCGTCGTCGGCTATCCCACCCGCCACAAGATTGCTGCGGAAGGTTGACACGAATTCCCGCATTTCAGGGGATGAGATGCCAGTGGCAGAGAAGCGACCAAAAAAGGCGCCGCTCGTCTCAACGGCCCGCGACCACTCCAAGACATCTTGGTAGGGTCCCGAGATCTTGGCACTCGTTCGCTGGGTAGACGCGCCCGTGCTTGAGCATGAGGGCACTTACCTGTTGCCGATGAACCAGCAACGTCTCGACAGCGGTAGAGCGGGCGCGAACGAGATCTCGCATAGCTTCGTGATCCTCGTCGGGAACCCAGACCGCCGTGAGCTCGCCGGGGCCCTCAATAGCCGGGCGAGCGCAAGCGCGTCTTGACGGTTCGCCTTGACCCGGTCGCCAGGCTTTCTCGGGATCAGCGACGGAGCGACAACCATGCAGTCATGGCCAAGGGACTTGATGAGCCGGTGGAGGCCGTAACCGGTGGGGCCGCCCTCGTAGCAGAAATGCGCGTGATCAAACTTTGCGGCTATACGCTGGATAACGCGGCGCATGCCGGCATCCGATGCTTCAACCTCGCCGGCATAACGGATCTCTCCGTTCCGGCCAGATTCAGCAATCGCAATTGCATTCTTCAGCTTGGCAACATCGATTCCGACAAAAGCTTCTCTATAATCTGCCACGGCTCGTCCTCATGTCGTGAGATCGGCTCGGCCTATCCGAGCAACCCTCGGAAGACCAGTGTAGGGCGAGCCACCTCAGCCAAGAAGATGGACATATGGACTTACCTTACGACGATGCCATTGACCAGATCGGTATGCAAAGCAATTAGCCTGGCAGATTTTGCGCACGTACTAAAATTCTTCTCTGCTAAGCTTTGCAACCGTCAGAATGAGGCCGGGGGCGTAATGAAAATGTCCGCGCATGCTGAGTGCGAATTTTGACAATGCCTCCGGAGATCGTACCGATTTAATTGAAAACTGTTTTGCTGGTAAATCAAACGTCAGCTCTACGTCCAGAAAATCAAGCAATTTTCGGGAGGTCGGGTACTGAAATTTATAGAACGCTTCCTTGGCGCTGAAAATCAGCTTGGCTATCGAAGATCGTTCTGCCTGAGGTTGTTGTGCAAGCCACTCGCGTTCCTCTGCCGTACAAATCAGTGGCTCCAGCTCAGAATCCAGAGGATCATCTCGCTCAATGTCGACTCCCAGTCCGAACATTCTTTTATTGCTGGCAGCAACAACTACGCACAAACCGTTGGTATGTGAGATGCTGCCTACAATGCCAGAGGGCCAACGGGGCGAGCGGTCGGCGTGTGGCATCAAAGCCGTTGGCACAATCCCGAGATCTGCCAAAGCCTCGCGCGCAAGAACTCGAGCTGTTCCGAACTCGTTCTGTCTAGCCCTGACACATCCTTGGATGTGCTGCAATTCGTCCGGATATAAGCGGTTATTCATGGGCACAGGGACTGCCGCTGCAACAGCGGTATGTACCCCGAGCAAAATGGAAAGCGTTTGCTTGACGTCTTTAACAGTTCCGTCCGCAAGCGGGGCGAATTCCGCCGTCCGCGCTTCCCTTGGATCTGCATCATTTCGGATAGTTCGCAACTGGTGCCAGTTGTTCATTCATAGAACCTAACGGCCAATCTAGAGCGCCAACTTGTTAGAGGAATATGCTTGCGGAGGCGGCAGCCTCTCCATTTGATCTTTCGAACGGACCACTGGCCCGCACGGTTCTGTATCGCCTGGATGAGGACGAACATGTGTTGTTCCTGTCAATGGATCACATCGTGACCGATGGCCGTTCCGTGAATATACTACTGCGCGAACTGGCGACACTATACGATGCGTTTGTTCGGGAAGAGGCGCCTTCGCTGGTCCAGCTCAAGGGGTTCACTCCATTTTCCACCGAGACGTGAGCCACTCCTGAGTATGGTTTTCTGATTAGTGTTTGGTCAAGGGCTTGGCTTTTTTCCTCTCTTCTGGGCTGCGGCGGCGGAGCTGGCTTTGAATCGGAAGCGGTCGTTCCCGGTTTCCAGGATACGACAACGATGGGTCAGACGGTCGGGAGAGCCGTCGTCATCTTGGCGTCGCCGAAGACAGTGGCCATTCGCTGAAGCTTAGGTTGGTGGAGATCACCACGCTGGTCCGCTCGTAGAGCTTGCAACAGGTGGAAGAGCAGCGCTCCGCCTGAGGCGCTGAACGGAAGGTATCCCAACTTGTCCAGGATCAGTAGGTCGAGGCGGACCAAGGTCTCTGCGATCTGGTCAGCCTTGCCCATGGCCCTCTCCTGCTCGAGCGCGTTGACCAGTTCGATCGTCGACAAGAAGTGGACCTTTCAGCGGTGGTGCTCGATCGCCTGGACGCCAAGGGCGGTTCCAACATGCGTTTTTCCTGTGCCCGGCCCGCCGACGAGCACGATTGTCTGTGCCCCGTCCATGAACTCGCATCGGTATGAGTTGCGCACTGTCGCTTCGTTGATCTCGCTGGCCACAAAGTCGAAGCCAGAGATGTCCTTGTATGCCGGGAAGCGGGCAGGCTCCATGTGATAGGCGATGGAGCGCACCTCGCGCTCGGCCATTTTGGCTCTCATGGCGCTCTTATGCAGAATTTGTCCCATAACGAATCTCTCCAGACTTGCGAATAGATTGCACCCTCAAAATCCGGGATCAAACATCTGTGCGAGCGCTTAGTAGCGGTCGGGTCCGGTGCACGGCGTGAGTGCGTGAGCATAGTGTCACAGGCGCGCGATTTCCGTCTAGTCCGTCCTCCGACTGCAATTTTGCGCGGGCTTTGAGGCAAAAGTGCTGATGGAGCTGAAGCGCCCAATGACGTATCCGTTCGATGCTTGATTAAACCAGACGGTCCGTCTGATCGGACCGTCCAAGTTTCTATTACCAAGCCGGACAACGCGATGAAGCAAGATCCCACCACTCAAGCAGACAAGCTCGAAGCAGAGCATGATGACTAATACATATTCGAATGGAGACACCATGAACATCAAGAGCCTTCTTCTCGGCTCCGTTGCTGCAATGGCAGCGGTGACCGGCGCCCATGCTGCGGACGCCATCGTTGCGGCCCAACCCGAGCCATTGCAATATGTGCGCATCTGCGATGCCTACGGTACCGGCTATTTCTTTATTCCCGGCACGGACACTTGCCTCAAGATCGGCGGTAAGGTGCGCACGGAAGGCGAATGGTACGATGCCTATAATCCGAAGAGCAAGGTCGGCACGCTCTGGCATGATCGCGCCGAGTTGCGTGTCGATACGGCGACGGATACGGAATATGGTCCCCTCAAGACCAATGCGATCTTCCGCTGGGACTGGAACGACGGAGGCGCCACCAGCTCCAAGCTGCTGTTTGCCAATATCAGCCTCGGCGGCTTTACCGTTGGCAAGCTCGATTCCCAGTACAATCTCTATGTCGGTTACGCAGGCAACGTTGCGAACGACGACGTGGTCTACGATGGCCCGTACGAACTCAATCAGTTGACCTATAAATACGACCCTGGGAATGGTTTTACGGCGATAATCTCGGTGGAAGATTCGAACTCCGGCGGTAACGCCACCTATTTCAGCGACGCCGATCCGGCCGCGACCCATGACTGGGTTACCTCGAAGCAGGATCACTATGCTCCGAATGTCGTCGGGGGCTTGGGCTATACGACCGGTCCATGGGGCTTCAAGATCGTCGGCGGCTACGACTCGATTGTCGAGGAGGGCGCCATCAAGGCCCGCATCGATGCCGATTTCGGTGGCTGGAAGGCCTTCCTCATGGGCGGTTGGAACACGGATGGCAACAAGCTGAACCAATATGCCGGCACCAACCTCAATACCGACGGCGCGGCATGTCCGACCAATCGGGCGGATTGTGGCTGGGGAGACTGGGCGCTGTGGACCGGCTTTACCGCTCCGATCAACGACAAGCTCTCGGCCAACGCCCAGTTTGCCTACACCGACTCCAAGATCTTCGCCGCCACGGCAAACGTCCAATGGAATCCGGTTCAAAAGCTGCTGATTCAGCCGGAAATTTCCTACACCAACTGGAATGCCGCCAACACCGATCAATGGGCCGGCTTGCTGCGTTTCGAACGCAATTTCTAAGTGGACATTATCTTCGATCGCAAAAGAAAGGCCCGGTTTCGAACCGGGCCTTTCGTTCGTGACCGGCGGCGCGCGGCGTCGCATCAGGCTCGCGATCGCGCTGAAAGACCGGCTCGTTGCCGCAACTTGCGTTGCTTTACCTGCGGCTGTATTCGACGGCTGCTACGCCGCACTGCCGCCGTAAGCAGACCGCGAAACAGCACCCACCAACGGCGACAGGCGGTCCAGCGGATCGCCTGCCGCTGAAAGCGCCCCGTAGTGGTCGCACAGATCGAAGAGCCAGGTTGACCAACCACGGTTCCCTCCATCGCTCACCCCTTGGAATCATCTCACTCCGCCAATTCCCATCAGCATGTTTCTCGGACCGTCCAGTTTGCGCGTTGTCCCAATTCACAGGGGCTGGCGCAGTTTGACACTCGTGGGTCAGTTGGCGTGGCTGGAGCTGCAGTGGGAAAAAATTTCAGTTTGATGGGAATAAATCATGCCCAAGGCCGATCTCTTCTAGGAGCAAGAGAGGGCGAGATATGAAAGACCAGGAGTTAACACTTGTTGATGCGGGGCAGCCTGTGTCGCAGATCGCGATGCTCGGGCAAGCGGGGCATTCACAGGTGCTGGCGCAGTTTGACACTCGTGGGTCAGTTGGCGTGGCTGGAGCTGCAGTGGGAAAAAATTTCAGTTTGATGGGAATAAATCATGCCCAAGGCCGATCTCTTCTAGGAGCAAGAGAGGGCGAGATATGAAAGACCAGGAATTAACACTTGTTGATGCGGGGCAGCCTGTGTCGCAGATCGCGATGCTGTCGGCCGAAGAGCGTCACCAGCTGGTTGAGGAGTGGAACGACACACAGGCGGAGTATCCGCAGGACAAGTGTGTGCATGCGCTGTTCGAGGAGCAGGTGGCGCGTGATGCCGAGGCTGTGGCGCTGGTCTTCGAGGGCGAGACGCTGAGCTATGGCGAGCTGAATGCACAGGCGAACCGTCTGGCGCATCATCTGCGTGGCCTGGGCGTTGGTCCGGACGAGCGTGTGGCGATCTGTGTCGAGCGTTCGTTCGGGATGGTTGTTGGTCTTCTGGCGATCCTGAAGGCGGGGGGCTGCTACGTGCCGCTCGATCCGGCCTATCCGGCAGAGCGGCTGGGCTTCATGCTGGGAGACAGCGCGCCGAAGGTGGTGCTGACGCATGGGGCTGCGCGGGATGCGCTGGAGGCGGCGCTGGCGGGGACGGGGCTGGCCTGCCCGATCCTCGATCTCGAGGGCGATGCAGACCTGTGGTCGGATCAGCCGGCCACCAACCCCGCTCCTGAAGCGGTCGGGCTGACCTCGCAGCATCTTGCCTACATCATCTATACCTCGGGCTCGACCGGTACCCCCAAGGGGGTGATGGTCGAACACCAGGGCGTTGTGCGTCTGGTCAAGGGGACGGACTACGTTGACCTGGGGCCGAAGGCGGTGGTGCTGCAGATGGCGGCACTGACGTTCGATGCCACCACCTTCGAGATCTGGGGGCCGCTTCTCAATGGCGGTTCAACCGTCTTCGTGGCCCGGGAGGCCATTCTCGAGCCCCGGGCACTGGCGCGTACCTTGCGCATGCACAAGGTGAGCAAGCTCTTCCTGACGACAGCCTTGTTCAACCGTGTGGCACAAGAAGTGCCTGACGCTTTTGCCTGCTTGGATGAGCTTCTGTTCGGCGGCGAGGCGGTCAATCCGGAGTGGGTGCGCCACGTGCTGGCGCACGGCGCCCCGCGACGGCTGTCGCATGTCTATGGTCCGACGGAGACCACGACCTTCGCCAGCGCTCACATCGTCAAGGCAGTGGACGCCGAGGCTGGGACGGTTCCGATTGGCCGACCGATATCGAACACACGGATCTATCTTCTGGACGGTTCGCTGCAGCCAGTTCCGGTGGGTGTTGCGGGCGAGATCCACATTGGCGGCGCGGGTGTTGCGCGGGGTTATCTGAACCGTGCGGAGCTGACGGGTGAGCGGTTCGTGTCGAGCCCGTTCGTTTCGGGCGACCGTCTGTACAAGACGGGGGATCTGGGACGGTACCTGCCGGACGGGAATATCGAGTTCCTGGGGCGGAGCGACTTCCAGGTGAAGATCCGGGGTTTCCGGATCGAGCTTG
>Ga0207426_1001570_pt1 | contig 18433 bp, 16 predicted proteins | sample AraplaMF_Cvi_mMS_FD_184265 | JGI IMG/M metagenome (GOLD analysis project Ga0207426, IMG submission 184265) | Arabidopsis root microbial communities from the University of North Carolina, USA - plate scrape MF_Cvi_mMS (SPAdes) (version 2) | ecosystem: Host-associated > Plants > Roots > Endosphere... | reverse complement strand
CGAATATTTCGCGGTGGGCGAAAGCTATGCCGTCGGCGACTTCGTCGCGCGCTCGCGCGAGGCGCTCAACATCGGCTCGCAGCGCGTGCGCGAGAAGTACGGCTTCGCGTGCTCCGCGGCGCTCGATCAGCTTGCACGTATCGAAGACGATGCGGGACGGTTTGCCGATGCGCACGATGCGCGCGTGACCGTGCTCGCGCTCGATTGACCCATTTGTCGAAGAGGAAGCGGATATGTCGAACATCGAATCCACTCAGGCAGCGCCGGAACATCTCGGCGTGATCGTCATCGGCGGCGGGCAGGCCGGGCTCTCGGTCAGCTACTTTCTGCAACAGGCGAATATCGGGCATCTCGTGCTCGAAAAGCACAGTCTCACGCACACGTGGCGCACACAGCGCTGGGACACGTTCTGTCTCGTGACGCCCAACTGGCAATGCGCGCTGCCGGGCCATCCATACGATGGCCCGGACCCGCACGGCTTCATGAAGAAGGACGAGATCATCGCCTATCTCGATGCGTTCATCGCCAAGGTGAACGCGCCGGTGCTCGAAGGCGCGGCTGTCACGCGGGTAACGCGCAACGCCGGTGGCGGCTACATCGTCCAAAGCACGCGCGGGACGTATACGGCCGATCAGGTGGTCGTCGCGTCGGGCGGCTATCACACGCCGATCGTGCCGCGCATGGCGGAGCGCCTGCCGCAGAGCATCGTGCAGGTGCAGTCGTCGGAATACCGCAACGCCGACGCGCTGCCACCCGGCGCGGTGCTCGTCGTCGGCTCGGGGCAGTCCGGCGCGCAGATCGCGGAAGATCTGCACCTGGCGGGCCGCAAGGTGCATCTCGCGGTCGGGGAGGCGCCGCGTTGCGCGCGCTTTTATCGGGGCCGCGACGTCGTCGACTGGCTGGCCGACATGCGCTACTACGACATGCCGGTGACCGATCATCCGCTGCGCGAAGGCGTGCGCGACAACACCAATCACTATGTGACGGGCCGCGACGGCGGACGCGATATCGACCTGCGCCGCTTCGCGTCCGAAGGCATGGAACTGTTCGGGCGGCTGGAGGACTTCCGCGATGGAAAACTGCGTTTTGCGCCGAACCTGCGCGCCAACCTCGACAATGCGGACGACACGTACAACCGCATCAACGCGAGCATCGACGGTTTCATCGAGAAGCATGGTATCGATGCGCCGGCTGCCGCGCGGTATGAGCCGCTGTGGCATCCGCCGGCTGAACGCGCGGAACTCGATCTGCAGGCGAGCGGCATCACGTCTATCGTGTGGTGCATCGGCTTCACGCCGGACTTCGCCTGGCTCGACGCCCCAGTGTTCAACGGGCGCGGATATCCGGCTCACGTGCGCGGCGTGACGGCCGTTCCGGGCATTTATTTCGTCGGCCTCCCGTGGCTGCATACGTGGGGCTCGGGACGCTTCTCCGGCGTCGCGCGCGACGCGCAGTACGTCGTCGACGCGATCTGCGCGCAGCGCTCGAACGTGCCCGATCATGTGTCGATTGCGTGTGCGTGAAGAAGCATGACGCCTCCTTACGACGACACTTACCGCGCCGGCATGCCGCAACTCAACTACGCCGGCCTGTCCGAAAACTGGCTGCTCAAGGAATGCGGCGACCGGCACTGGGGCGCACTCGCGCAAGCCACCGGCAGCGACTTCGTCGCCGATGAAGGCACGCGCGCCTATGCCGCGTTCACGTCGATCCGGCTGCGCGCGCACGGCATGCACGAGGTGCGCGAGAACGACGCGTTCCGCATTCGCACGGAGCTTGCGCGGATCGGCGCGGCGCGGCATATCAGCGAGCATCGCGTGGAGCGTGAACATGGCGCGATCGCCTCGCTGTCGATGATGTCCACCTTCGTGCGGCGAACCGAGGCGCGTAACAACCGCTCGGTCGCGCGCGCGAGCTTTGCGAAAATGAAGGGCGACATCGCGCCGATGAACGCGGCGATCACCGACATACAGGACGCCGCGCGCCAACTGCGCCTGTGCGAAGCGGGGCCGCGCCTCGTGGAAATGGGCCTGCGCGCGGAAGACTGCGCGCCGGTCGAGTTTCTGCCGTGCCCTTACAACGATTTCAATGGCGCGCACTTCCTCTACTTCGCAAGCTTCCAGGGCTTTGTCGATCGCGCGGAATGGCAGACCTGGCGTCTCGCGGATACCCCCGCGCTCGTCTCGCGCGAACTGCATTATCACGGCAACATCGACGTCGGCGAGAGCCTGCGCCTGACGTTTCGGCGCGCCTTCGTCGACGAGACACGCGTGGCGCACTGGTGCGAGATCGAACGCACGAGCGACGGCAGGAAGATCGCCGACGTCCTCACGCACAAGGCCCGGAGGCGCGCATGAGCCGTCCGCGACGCGTTCCATTGAAGCCGCTTTACACTTCGGCGGATCTTGACCGCATCGAGCATCTCGGTTCGCAACCCGGCGCGCAACCATTCGTGCGCGGACCGTATGCCTCCATGTACACGGCGAAACCCTGGACCATTCGCCAGTACGCCGGTTATGCGGACGCCGCAGATTCGAATCTCGCGTTTCGCAAGGCGCTCGCACACGGGGCGCAAGGCCTGTCTGTGGCCTTCGATCTGCCGACGCAGCTCGGCTACGATTCCACCGATCGCGAAGCATGCCCGGACGTCGGCCTCGCAGGCGTGGCGATCGATACTGTCGACGACATGGCGCGTCTCTTCGAAGGCATCGCGCTCGATCGCGTGTCCGTCTCGATGACGATGAACGGCGCAGTGCTGCCGGTACTCGCCGCTTTCATCGTCGCGGCCGAAGAGCGCGGCATCGCGATGGATTCGCTCTCGGGCACGGTGCAGAACGACATCCTCAAGGAGTTCATGGTGCGCAATGCCTACGTGTTCGCGCCGGAACCGTCGATGCGCATCGTCGCGGATGTCGCGCAGTTTCTGAACGAACACATGCCGCGCTTCAAGGCGCTTTCCGTGTCGGGCTATCACTTTCAGGAAGCGGGCGCGGATGCATCGCTCGAACTTGCGCTCACGTTCGCGAATGCCCGCGAATATCTTCGCGCGTTGCGTGCGCGCGGCCTGGAGGCCAATGCCGTTTGCGAGCAACTGAGCTTTTTCTTCGGCGCCGGAACGGACTTTTATACAGAGATCGCGAAACTGCGCGCGGCGCGCTTGCTGTGGTCGAGAATCGCGGCCGAAGAGGGTGCGAGCACGCCGAAAGGCCGTGCGCTACGCATGCACTGCCAGACTTCGGGCTGGTCGCTCAGCCCGACGCGCACGCATAACAACATCGTGCGTACGACCGTCGAGGCGATGGCGGCCGTGTTCGGCGGAACGCAGTCGCTGCACACGAATGCGCATGACGAGGCGCTCGCGCTGCCATCCGCATCGGCTTCGCAACTCGCGCGCGACACGCAACTCATCCTTCAGCACGAAATGGGCTTGTGCGACGTGATCGATCCGTGGGCCGGCTCGTACATGATGGAATCGCTGACGGCGGATCTTGCCGGGCGGGCGCGCGACATGATCGACGCAATCGAGGCGGGCGGCGGCGCGCGCGAGGCGATTCGCACGGGCTGGGTTCAGCAGCAGATTCGAGCAAGCGCGGCGGCGACGCAGGCGCGCATCGATGCGGGGAAACAGGTGATCGTCGGCACCAACGCCTTTCCGGCAATCGAGGCAGATGATGATGCTCCCGAATGTGTCGCAATCGATGGGGAACGTGTGCGCGTGCAACAGTCGCGCAGAATTTCCGACGTCAAGCGCCGACGCGACGAGTATCGGGTGAGCACGACGCTCTCGGCATTGACTCGCGCCGCACACGACGATGCCGCAAACCTGCTTGCACTGACAATCGATTGCATGCGCGCACGGGCGACGGTGGGTGAATGCACGCGTGCCCTTGAAGCAGTTTGGCCGCGCCATGTGCAGGCATCCGGCGTTGTGTCGAATGCGTATGGAACACGATGTGGAGAGGACGAGGCATGGCATGCGGTGAGGGCACAGGTAGCGCGTCTCGCGAAAAAGCTAGGCAGAAGACCACGCCTGCTGATGGCAAAACTCGGACTCGACGGACACGATCGCGGCGCGAACGTGGTGTCGGCGGCGCTGAAGGACGCGGGCTTCGATGTAGCGATGAGCGGCCTGTTTGCTTCGCCGACGCGTGCAGCGAGGATTGCCGGGAAAGAAGGATGCGACGTGATCGGTATTTCGTCGCTCGCGGGAGCGCATGGAAGTCTCGTCCTTCAATTCATGCGCGAGCTTGGAGAAATAGACGTATGTGCGCCGGTAGTCGTCGGCGGGATCGTGCCAGATCAAGACGCGCTTTCTCTGCGGAACATAGGCGTGGCAGAAATCTTCGGACCGGGGACAACCGTACACGAGATCGTCGAGCGGCTTGTGCGGCTGATTGAAACGAGCCGCCTCGGTGGGTTGACCCGGCGCGTGCCAGAACGCACGCGAGTCCTCGAATAAGGGTACCGTCTGTACGCTTGATGGATCTTGTCCGAAGATCACGCCTCGCTCATTGCCGTGGACCTGACCCAGACGGTTTCTCGCGACCTCTTGCGTCCTGCTTCACGAGCCATCAGTTTTGTTTATCGACATATCGCTGGTAGTAGGCGGCCGCACGCCTCGCTGCGGCCGTCCCACCGGGCTTTCCACGCGTCAGAACCCTATCCGCAAAAGCAAGATGGTGGTTTACGCGTAGTACCAGCCACGCTGCCTTCATCGCTACCCTTCGGGCTTACGCATTCTGAAGGAGTAGCGCACATGGCACGGATCATCGGAGGCATTGCCGCCTCGCACACACCGACTATCGGTTTCGCGTTCGACAAGAACAAACGCGACGATCCCGTCTGGGCGCCGATCTTCGAGAACTTCGCGCCGCTCACGAACTGGCTCGCGGAGAAGCAGCCCGATGTCATCGTCACGATCTACAACGACCACGTCACGTCATTCTTCTTCGATCACTACTCCGCATTCGCACTCGGCGTAGGACCGCAATGGCGCGTTGCGGACGAAGGCGGCGGCGCACGCGACCTGCCGCCGATCAAGGGTCATCCGGCGCTTGCCGCGCACATCGGCACGTCGCTGATGTCCGACGAATTCGACATGTCGTTCTTCCAGAACAAGGCGCTCGATCACGGCTGCTTCTCGCCGCTTTCGATGCTGTGCCCGCACGAACCCGAATGGCCGGTGAAGCTCGTGCCGCTGCAAATGGGCGTGCTGCAATTGCCCGTGCCGAGCGCGCGCCGCTTCTACAAGCTGGGTCAGGCGCTGCGCCGCGCGATCGAAAGTTATCCGGAGGACATCAAGGTCGCGATTCTCGCGACGGGCGGTCTTTCGCATCAGGTACACGGCGAACGCGCGGGCTTCAATAACACGGCATGGGACGCGCGCTTTCTCGATCTCTTCGAGCGCGATCCCGAACAACTCGCGGACATGACCATCGCCGAATATGCGGCGCTCGGCGGCTACGAAGGCGCCGAAGTCATCATGTGGCTCACGATGCGCGGCGCGTTGTCGTCGAATGTCGTGTGCAAGCATCGCAGCTATTACCTGCCGTCGATGGCGGGCATCGCGACCGCGATCTATGAAGGCGAGGATAGCGAGATCAAGCCGGCGATCATCGAGCGTCATCGTCAGAAGATGGCGGTGCAGCTCACCGTTGTCGAGAACCTCGAAGGCACCTATCCGTTCTCGATCGAAACCGCCGTGCGCGCGTATCGCATCAACGACTATCTGCATCGCATGGTCGAGCCCGCGCATCGCGAGGCATTCAGGCAAGACGAGGAAGCGAGCTTCGAGGCGGCCGGTCTCAGCGAAGAGGAGCGGGACCTCATTCGCCGGCGCGACTGGCGCGGCCTGCTTCATTACGGCGTGATTTTCTTCATGCTGGAGAAGCTCGGCGCGGTGACCGGCGTGTCGAACCTGCACATCTACGCCGCGATGCGCGGCGAAACACTCGAAGCATTTCAGAAGACCCGCAATGCGCCCGGTGCACTGTACTCGGTCGCGGGCAAGGGCGCGGGCAAGCTCGACTGGGACAAGGCCGGGAAGGCCAAAGACTAAGCAGGCAACGGGGACGGGAGACACATATGACTATCGGTAAAACCATCGACATCAAGGGCTTCATCGACGAACGCCCGATTTCCGCCTACCAGTGGCTGCTGGTGGCGCTGTGCTTTCTGATCGTGACGGCCGACGGCATGGATGTCGCGATCATGGGCTTCGTCGCGCCTTCGATCATCGCGGACTGGCACATCTCGCGGCCCGCGTTCGGCCTCGTGATGAGCGCGGCGCCCATTGGTCTCGTGATCGGCGCGCTCGCGGCAGGCCCGGCGTCGGATCGCATCGGACGCAAGTGGGTTCTGATTGCGTCGGTGTTTCTCTTCGGCGTGTTCACGATCGCCACCGCGTTCACGAATTCGCCTTCGAGCATGGCCTTGCTGCGCGTGCTGACCGGCATCGGCCTCGGCGCCGCGATGCCCAATACGACGACGCTGCTCTCCGAGTACGCGCCGCAACGCAAGCGCGCGCTACTGATCACGATCATGTTCACGGGCTTCAATCTCGGCTCGGCGCTGATCGGCTTCCTCGCCGGCGCCTTGATTCCGGTGCACGGCTGGCGCTCCGTGCTGATCTGTGGCGGCGCGCTGCCGCTCGTGCTGATTCCGCTGCAAATCTGGCTGCTGCCCGAATCGGCGCGTCTGCTCGCGGTGCGCGGCGCGAGCTCGGCACGCATCGGCAAGGTGCTCGGCCGCGTATGCGGCGCGCGCTTCGACGGCACGGAGACGTTCGTATCGAACGAGCCGCCGCTGCCGACGAAGAAGCCCATCGGCGTGTTGTTTTCGCATGGCTACGGCCTGATGACGGCCGCGCTGTGGGCGACCTATTTCATGGGCCTGCTCGTGATCTACCTGCTCACCGGCTGGCTGCCGACGCTGATGAAGGACGCGGGGCTCACGGTATCGTCGGCGGCGAACATCACGGCGATGTTCCAGATCGGCGGCACGATCGGCGCGATCATCGTCGGGTGGATCATGGACAAGGTGCGCCCGGCGCCCGTCATCAGCGCGGCGTATCTCGGCGGCGCGGTCTGCGTGCTCGGGCTCGCCTGGATCGGCGCGTTGTCGTCGTCGCTGGCCGTGCTCGTGTTCGCAGCGGGCTTTTGCATGAGCGGCGCGCAAACGGGCCTCAACGCGTTCGCGCCGAGCCGTTATCCGACGGTTGCGCGTGCCACCGGCGTGAGCTGGATGCTCGGCATGGGCCGCTTCGGCAGCATCTTCGGCTCCGCGTTCGGCGGCGCGCTGCTCGGCCTCGGCTGGGAGTTCGGCGCGATCCTCGCGATCCTTGCCGTGCCCGCGACGCTCGCCGCGATTTCGATACTCGTCGCGCAACGCACGCATGCCGACGAAGCGCACGCACAAACCAAAGCAGCACATTAGTACCTGGAGTGACGCATGATCATCGACATTCACGGCCACTACACGACCGCGCCGAAGGCGCTGGAAGCGTGGCGCAACCGGCAGATAGCCGGCATCGAGAATCCTTCGGCGATGCCGGCCGCATCGGAGCTGCATATCAGCGACGATGAACTGCGCGAATCCATCGAAGCGAATCAGCTTCGACTGATGCGCGAACGCGGCCTCGATCTCACCGTGTTCAGCCCGCGCGCGAGCTTCATGGCGCATCACATCGGCGACTTCGAAGTGTCGAGCACGTGGGCCGCGATCTGCAACGAGCTGTGCTATCGCGTGAGCGAGCTGTTTCCGGACAGCTTCATTCCGGCGGCGATGCTGCCGCAGAGTCCGGGCGTCGATGTCTCGACGTGCATCCCCGAGCTCGTGAAGTGCGTCGAGCAATACGGCAATGTCGCGATCAACCTGAATCCGGACCCGTCGGGCGGCCACTGGACGAGCCCGCCGCTCTCGGATCGCTACTGGTATCCGATCTACGAAAAGATGGTCGAGTACGACGTCCCCGCGATGATTCACGTGAGCACAAGCTGCAACGCGTGTTTCCATACGACGGGCGCGCATTACCTCAATGCGGACACCACCGCGTTCATGCAGTGCCTCACGTCCGATCTGTTCCGCGATTTCCCGACGCTCAAGTTTGTGATTCCGCACGGCGGCGGCGCGGTGCCGTATCACTGGGGACGTTTCCGGGGTCTCGCGCAGGAGCTGAAAAAACCCTTGCTGAAGGATCATTTGCTGAACAACGTGTTCTTCGATACGTGCGTCTATCACCAACCGGGCATCGACTTGCTGACGCGCGTGATCCCCGTCGACAACATTCTGTTCGCAAGCGAGATGATCGGCGCGGTGCGTGGCATCGATCCTGAAACGGGGCATTATTTCGACGATACGAAGCGCTATGTCGAGGCTGCGCACATCGAGCCCGACGCGCGCTACAAGATCTACGAAGGCAACGCGCGCCGCGTGTATCCGCGCCTCGATGCGGCGCTCAAGGCAAAGGGACGCTGACATGTACGAACTGGGTGTGGTGTATCGCAACATCGGTCGCGCGAACGCGGATGCGGCGGAAAAGCTCGGCCCGCTCGGCGCGGCGACCGTGCACGAAGCAATGGGCCGTGTCGGCCTGATGAAGACCTACATGCGGCCGATCTACGCGGGCGCGCAGGCGAGCGGCACGGCCGTCACCGTGCTGCTGCAACCGGGCGACAACTGGATGCTCCATGTCGCCGCCGAGCAGATTCAGCCGGGCGATATCGTCGTGGCTGCCTGCACGACCGATAACACCGATGGTTTCTTCGGCGATCTGCTCGCCACGAGCTTCAAGGCGCGCGGCGCGCGGGCGCTCATCATCGACGGTGGCGTGCGCGATGTGCGTGTGCTGACCGGGATGAACTTCCCGGTCTGGAGCCGCGCGATTTCGGCGAAAGGCACGGTGAAGGCGACGCTCGGCTCGGTGAACATTCCCGTCGTGTGCGCGGGCGCATGGGTGAACCCGGGTGATGTGATCGTCGCGGATGACGACGGCGTCGTCGTCGTGCCATCCGCATCGGCGCAGCAGGTGCTCGACAAGGCCGTCGCGCGCGAGGCGCTCGAAGAAGAGAAGCGCGCGAAGCTCGCAAGCGGCGTGCTCGGCCTCGACATGTACGCCATGCGCGAACCGCTGGAAAAAGCGGGGCTGCGCTATATCGATTGATGACCATGAGCATCACCGCTATCTCTTCGATGGCGACGCGCCAGGTGCTCGATGCGCTTGCCTCGACATTCGAAGCGCAGACGGGGCAGCGCATCGCGATCGAATCGGTGGGCGGCGTCGCGGCGTTAAAGCGAATCGAGGAAGGCGAGGCGTTCGATATCGTCGTGCTCGCTTCGGACGCGATCGACCGGCTCGCGGCGGCGGCGCGTATCGATGCAACGAGCCGCGTGCGCATCGCGCGCTCGGGCGTGGCCATCGCGGTGGCGTCGGGCTCGCCGCGTCCCTCCATCGACGATGAGGCGGCCGTGCGCGAGGCGGTGCTCGCGGCGCGCAGCATCGGATATTCGACGGGGCCGAGCGGCGTTTATCTCATGCGTCTGTTCGAGCGCTGGGGCATTGCGGAACGCATCGCGTCGCGCATCGTGCAGGCGCCGCCGGGCGTCGCGGTGGGCGCGCTCATCGCGCGTGGCGAGGTTGAACTGGGCTTTCAGCAGATGAGCGAGATGACCGGCCTCGAAGGTATCGACGTGCTCGGCATGTTGCCGCCTGCGATTCAGACTCTCACGGTGTTCGAAGGCGCGATATGCGCGAACGCGAATGCGCCGCAACTGGCTCGCGCGTTCCTTGCGTTTCTCGGTTCGTCCAACGCCGATAGCGCGAAGGTACGGCACGGCATGGAGCCTTGCTAACAAGACTGATTGCACGCCGCGGAACAGGCGCGGGAACGCCTGGGCGTTCCCGCGATGAAGGCCGATACGGAAAAAGAAGCGCCGGCGCCAGTCAATGTCCCCAGCGCAGCACGAGCGGATCGAGCTTGCGCGCGACTTTCAACAGCCCTTCGCGCACGGCGGGATGCATCGGCGCGAGCGGATGACGCACCGCATCCGAGCGAATGACGCCGCCTTCCTTCATCAGGGTCTTGCATGCGGCGAGACCGCATTGCCGGTTCTCGTAGTTGATGAGCGGAAGCCATTGCTGATACAGGTCGGCGGCTCGGTCGGTGTCGCCCGCGAAGTAAGCATCGACGATCTTGCGAATGCCGTCCGGGTAGCCGCCGCCCGTCATCGCGCCCGTGGCGCCCGCATCGAAGTCGGGGATCAGCGTGATCGCTTCTTCTCCGTCCCACGGACCGACGATCGCATCGCCGCCCAACCCGATCAGTTCGCGCAGCTTCGAGGCGGCCTGCGCCGTTTCGATCTTGAAGTACGACACATGCTCGACGTCGCGCGCGAGCTTCGCGAGAAACGATGCAGAGAGCGGCGTGCCCGCGACGGGCGCGTCCTGAATCATGATAGGAATGTCGATCGCATTCGATACTTCGCGATAGAACTCGTGAATGCCGCGCTCTCCGACGCGAATCGTCGCGCCATGATACGGCGGCATGATCATGACCATCGCAGCGCCCGCGTCTTGCGCTGCGCGGCTGCGCTCGGCGCACACGCGCGAGCTGAAATGCGTCGTCGTGACGATGACGGGCACGCGCCCGGCGACATGTTCGAGCACGGTGCGCTGCACCGTATCGCGCTCGGCATCGGACAGTGCGAATTGCTCGGAGAAGTTCGCGAGTATGCACACGCCGTGCGAACCGGCGTCGATCATGAAATCGATCGCGCGTTTCTGGCCTTCGAGATCGAGGCCGCCTTGATCGTCGAAAATGGTCGGGGCGACGGGGAAAACGCCGCGATAAACAGGTGCAGCCATTGAAGTGTGTCTCCTTTGATTGGTTCAGATCCGCTACAGCGTCGCGTTATCGAAGGATAGCGCGAGGCGTTCTTCCCGCGCGCGATGCGTCCGTTGCGCCCGACGCTCCAGCTTACCCCAGCTTCGCCTATGCCCGATATCCAGAGCCATACGTTCGGCCATTGCGCAAGCGCATCTTCGTTGAATTGCCGCCACGGCGCCTGCAATTCGAACATCAGGCCGCTTTTCGGCGCGATGCGCCGCCGCTTTCGGGAAAGCGCGGCGCAAAGTTTCGGTGCGCTCTTGCATCATGGCCTCAGGCCAGGCGATCTTGCGCCATGCGCACGGCGATGTCGAACGCTTTCTGCGTCGCGCCGACATCGGCACGGCCCTGGCCGTGGATATCGAACGCGGTGCCGTGCGCGGGCGTCGCGATCGGCACGGGCAGGCCGCCGTGCACGGTGACGCCGCGCCAGAAGCCCATCAGCTTCATCGCGATCTGACCTTGGTCGTGGTACATCGTGACGACGCCGTCGAAGACCTTCTGATCGCGTGCGCGCACGAAGATGGTGTCGGCGGGGAAGGGGCCTTGCGCATCGTAACCTCGAGCGCGCGCATGTTCGACGGCTGGCGCGATCACGTCGATTTCCTCGCGACCGAACGCGCCGTTGTCGCCGTTGTGCGGATTGAAGCCGCATACCGCGATGCGCGGCTGCGCCACGCCGGCGCGGTTGAGGCCGTCATGAATCAATTGCACCGCGCCGCCGATGCGCTCCTGCGTGAGTCTCGCGCTCACATCCTTCAACGCGATATGCGACGTCACGCGCGAGGTCCAGAGCTCGTCGAGGACATTGAATTCGCAGAATGCGCCGCTGAAATCGAGCTGGCGCGCAAACCATTCCATCTCGTCGTTCGTCTCCATGCCGGCCATATGCAGCGAGGTCTTGTTGACTGGCGCGAAGAGCATCGCCTGCGTGCGGTTGGCGCGCGTCATCGCAAGGGCTTGTTTGAAGGCTTCGAGGCTGTACCGGCCGCCGCGTTCGGTCGATACGGCGCGCTCATAGGGGGCGTCGTCGGGGAGGCGGAAGTCGATGAGCGATGGCACGTCGGTGTCGCGCGCGGCGTCGTCGACGCGCTCGACCAGTCGATAGTCGAAGCGCTGCTGCGCGATCTCCATGCCGTGATCCAGCTCGCGCTTGTCGCCGACGATGAGCAGATCGGCGCGCGCGCGATTCTCAGCCTTCGCGATGAGGCGCGCGATGAGTTCGGGACCGATGCCGGCGGGATCGCCGAGAAGAACTGCGATGAGAGGTTTCATGTTGGTAGGGTCTCGTATCTCGTGATCGGTTGCAAGCGGGGGCGGCGCCGGTCGAGGGCGGTCGAACCGAAGATATGCACCCGCGCGCACGCGCCGTAAAAGTGCAGCCGCGTGTTTGCATCACTCGATGATGTCGAAGTCGCTCAGATGCTTGTCGGACAGCGTGATGCCGAGACCCGGCGTTTCATCGGAAAGTTGCAGATAACCGTTTTGCGGTTGCGGCTCGCCGTCGAAGATGTAATAGAAGAGCTCGTTGCCCACTTCCACATCGAACACGGGGAAGAACTCGGACATCGGGCTCGCGGTGCTCGACATCGTCAGGTGATAGTTGTGCATCTGCCCCGCGTGCGGAATCACAGGAACGGACCACGCTTCGGCCATCGCGTTGATCTTGCGCGCGGCGGTGATGCCCCCCACGCGATTCGTATCGTACTGAATGACATCGACGGCGCGGCGTTCCAGCAGATCCTTGAAGCCATAGCTCGTGAACTCGTGCTCGCCGCCGGAGATCGGCACGATGTTCATTTTCTTCAGCTCCTGATAGCCTTCGACGTCGTCGCCGATCACGGGCTCTTCGAGCCAGCGCGGATTGAACTCGGCAAGACGCGGCAGCATGCGGCGCGCGTATTCCAGCGTCCAGCCCATATAGCATTCCAGCATGATGTCCACATCGTCGCCTGCGAGTTCGCGCAGCAGGCGCACCTGCTCCAGATTCTTCGCCATGCCCTTCGGACCATCTTTCGGGCCGTAGCCGAAGCGCATCTTCATCGCGGTGAAGCCCTGGTCGAGATAGCCCTGGGCTTCCGCGAGAAAGGCGTCGCGGTCGTCGTTGTTATAGAGCTTCGATGCGTAGCACCAGATGTTTTCTTTCGTGCGGCCGCCGAGCAGCTTGAAGACGGGCTTTTTCACCGCCTTGCCCATGATGTCCCACAGGGCGATATCCATCGCGGAGATCGCCGCCATGCCGATGCCCTTGCGGCCCCATGCGAGCGTGCGCCGATACATCTTCTGCCAGATATATTCATGATCGAACGGATCTTCGCCGATGGCGATAGGCGCGAGATATTCATCGACGATCTGCTTCGCGACACGCGGCGCGAGCGCGCAATTGCCGATGCCGATGGTGCCGTCGTCGCATTCGATCTCGACGACGAGCCAGCCGTGAAAGCGGAACGAGCCCATCGCGTCGCCGCGCTCGTAGAGGATATCGACGGCATTCGTGCAGAAGTGCGCTTGCGGCGGAACGACCTTGCCTTTCCATTCGAAAACGCGTGCGCGGACGTGCTTGATCTTCATCTTCGGTGTCTCCGGGTTCTATTCGGGTGGGGCCGCTGAAACGAGGGTTTGCGCGGCTGTATCGGGTAGCGCTAGTGTGCGAAACTCCGCGATAACTGACCATTGAATTATTTGCATCAGGCTATTTCCTGGAGTTATCGCTCGCATGATCGCGCCCGCCACGGCCATACGCAAACGCCTGCGCCTGCGTCATCTGCAATTGATGACGGCGCTCTCGGAAACGGAATCGCTCAGAAGCGCAGCCGACGAGCTCTCGATGACGCAGCCCGCCGCGACCAAGGCGTTGAAGGAGCTGGAGGACACCATCGGGGCAACGTTATTCGTGCGTCATGCGCGAGGGATGGAGCCGACCATCTACGGAGAGGCGGTGATGCGATACGCGCGCGTCGTCTTCGAGGATCTCGATGAATTGCGCGAGGAACTGGCGGCGATCGAGGCGGGCGATATCGGCAAGGTGCGCATCGGCGCGGTGATGGCGCCGGCTCCCGATTTGCTCACGAAGGTGATCGTGCAATTGAAGGAAGCGCATCCGCGCCTGCAGATCAGCGTGCAGATCGACACGAGCGATGTGCTCGTGCAGGCGTTGCAGCAGGATCAGCTGGATATCGTGGTGGGGCGCATTCCTTACGGCTTTTCCGCGCTGGATCTGACGTTCGAGACCTTGTCGGAAGAGGCGCTCGCGATCGTCGCGCGGCCGGATCACCCGGCTGTCGGCATGACGGCGAAACCGAAGCTCGCCGATCTCGCGAAGTATCCGTGGATCGTGCAGCCGCATCCGAGTCCGATGCGGCAGATCATCGACCAGACGTTTCGGGAATCGCGCGTTGCGCCGCCGGTGAGTACCGTCGAGACGTCTTCTATTCTGACGACCTTGTCGCTCTTGAGGGATTCGGACATGCTCGCCGTGCTGCCGAGTTCGGTCGCAGACTATTATTCCGCGCTCGATACGATCGCTTCGTTGCCCACCGCATTGCGTGGGCGCCTCGCGCCTTATGGGTTGATTCTCAGAAAGAACCGGCGGATCAGTCCGGCGACGCAGCTGGTTATCGAAGCGATTCGGCAGGCGTGAGGGAGTAGCGAGGCGGCGCTCAGTCGAGCGGCAGACGGTTGGATTCCTTTATCGTGTGCATGACAAATGCACTGCGTACCTCCCTGACATGGGGCAGCGCCGCCAGGACTTTCCGGCTGAAGTTGGCGAATCCGTCGAGATCCGGCGCGACGATCCGCAGAAGATAGTCCTCGACACCGGACAGGATGTAACACGACAGGACCTGGTCGATTGCCTGCAGGGAAGTCTCGAACTCGACGGCGTCCCGTTCCTGATGGGACGTGATCTTCACAAAGACGAAGGCGTCGATTCCGAAGCCGAGGGCCTTCCGATTCAGGTCCAGGTGATAGCCTTCGATAACCCCGACCTCTTGCAGGCGTTTGACGCGACGCCACACCGGCGATGAGGAACTGTTCATTCGCTCGGCCAGTTCCGCCATGGATATGCGCGGATCTTCCTGCAGATGGCGAAGAATCTGACGATCGGTCGAACTGAGCGGCGTGGTTTCCACTGCGATTTCCTCTGGAACGAATTTGTGTCTGCTGCGGGATCGCGGGTCAAGTCTATCGGATATTCGGCACCGTTCGGCAAGTTCATGCCGATGCTACTTTATTTCGCGTGATATCAGACCGCGAGCGCTAGGGTTGACCCTGATCTCTTAGCGTCGTCCTTAAAGGTCGGCAAATCATTTCGCCTTGAAGTTATATGCCGGCATCACATGCCGCTCTCGCCGATTAAACCGGCAAAAATAGAAAAGAAAAACCGCCTGTCAAAAACTAGAATTTTTTGCATCAGGAGACGAGACATGTGGCAAGAATTCACTCAGGCACAGTTGGAGCGGGAGTACTCGCCTAGCTCCGTCGCCCACGACTACCTGGCGGTCGTCGCTGCCTACACTGCCGAGAGCGAAGCGGTATCGGCATCCCTCGTAAGCTATCGGCTGAAGTACGGCTTGCCGTCCGATGAGTATTCGATCGTATTCCCCGCCCGGACCTCGGCGGGTGCGATCGTGGTTTTTATCCACGGCGGCTACTGGCAGGAACTCTCCGCGGAGGATTCCTGCTTCCCCGCGCGGGAGTTCGTCGAACGCGGTGTGTCGTATGCGGCCGTGAACTACACACTCGCGCCCCTTGCGAACATCGGCATGATGATTCGGCAATGTGAAAGGGCGATACGCGCCATTGCTGCCGCTCATCCTGACCTGAAGCTCGTGATCGCGGGAAGCTCAGCAGGGGCACACCTTGCCGCAATGATGGCGACGCTCGATTGGGAGCCCGAGCTCGAGACGCGAATCAAGGGTTATGTGCTTGCGTCGGGCGTCTACGATCTGCGCCCGATCGTAGGCACCTACATCAACGAGCCGCTCGATCTGAGCAGCGAGACGGCTTTAGCGGTAAGCCCGATGTTCATCAAGACCCGCCATCGCTTGCCTACACTCATAAGCTGGGGTGAGCACGAAACTGCTGAATTCAAGCGTCAAAGCCTTGAATACGCACAGCGCCTGACCGATGACGCCGTGCCTGTACGGCTCCTCGAAGTCTCCGGACGCAACCACTTTGACATCCTGTTCGATCTGGCGACGCCGTCCAGCGAACTGGGCGCCGCAATTGAACATTTGATTGGAGCAAAGTAAATGTCTGCAAGCCGCAAACGCGTGATTCCGGAAATCCGCAATCCGGAACTGGAGCTATCGCTCGTCAGTGAAATTGCTATTTCGACGAACGAAACGCGCAACGAAGCGGTGAAGACCACGGCCGGCGAGCCGATGGTCAGCTTCGAGGGAAAGAGCAATCCCTACATCGATTATCACCGCAACGACCTGTTGCTCAGCATCCAGCACATGCGCAGCGAAGGGCACGATGAAATGGTGTTCATCCTGATGACGCAGTGCAAGGAGTTGACGTTCAAAGCTATCCATTACGAGCTGTACAACATGCAGTTGCGTATCACACGAGACGACGTGAGCGGGGCGCTCGAGCTCGTCCCGCGCGTGAAGCGCCTGTTCGAGTACCTGATCAAGACCTGGGACGTGTTGTCGACGATTACGACGCACGGCTTCAACGAGTTCCGCAATCATCTGGGCGTGTCTTCTGGACAGCAATCGTATATCTACCGGCACGTCGAATTCATTCTCGGCAACAAGTCGAAGCGACTGGCGGCGGCGCATTCGAATAACCCCGATGTCTATCCGCAATTGCAAGAGGCACTCAACAATCCGAGCCTGTACGACGATGTACTGGCGCTGCTGCATCGCCGGGGTATTCCGGTGCCGGAGCAAGCGCTGGATCGTGCCTGGTCGGAAACTTACGCGTCCAATCCCGAGGTCGAGAAAGCATGGCTCGCGGTTTATGCGGACCCGTCGCCGGACAACGACCTCTACCTTCTCGGCGAAGCGCTGATCGAAATTGCGGACCTGTTCGCCCAATATCGCTGGCGGCACTTTACCTCGGTGGAGCGCATTCTCGGTTTCAAGCCCGGTACGGGCGGTTCCGCAGGCGTCGGCTGGCTCAAACATGTCGTCGAGCTTCGCTTCTTCCCGGAACTCTGGTCTATCCGCACTGTGTTGGGGGCGTGAGAGATGAATGATATGACCGTTCCCGCATCTCCCGCTCGCGATACGTTCGCGCTGACTCGGGAAAAATTTTCCCTGCCGGAGGGTGTTCGATACTTTGATGGAAACTCGCTGGGCCCACTGCCCAAGGCCGTTCAGATGCAGGCCTATATCACGACGACCCACGAGTGGGGCGACGGGTTGATCCGCTCGTGGCGGAGCGCGAAATGGAATACGCTGCCGCAGCGCGTCGGCGATGCGATCGGCCGTTTGATCGGCGCGGCCGCGGGACAGGTGGTTGCCTGCGATTCCACGTCGGTCAACCTGTTCAAGGTCTTGACCGCGGCGCTACGCCTGCGTGCCGACCGGAAGGTGATCTTGACCGACGCATCGTCGTTTCCGACCGACCTTTACATCGCCGAGCAGGTGGCTCGGCTGTGCGGTGCGGAGATACTCAACTTGCCGGTGAGCGAATTTCCGAAATTCCTGAACGATCGCGTGGCGGCAGTATTGCTGTGCCATGTCGACTATCGCAGCGCCGAGGTTTATGACCTCGCTCGCCTGACACGCGCGGCACATCGGGCCGGCGCGCTCATGGTATGCGACCTTTCGCATTCCGCCGGTGCGATTCCCTGCAACCTCGACGAGTCCGAGGTCGATTTCGCGGTCGGCTGCGGATACAAATACTTGAACGGCGGTCCCGGTGCACCCGCTTTCCTGTACGCCGCGAAGCGTCACCACACGGATTGCGAACAGCCGCTGACCGGATGGTTCGGGCACGCCGCGCCGTTCGAGTTCACGCCGTCCTATGCGCCCGCGCCGGGCATCGAGCGCTTTCTCTGCGGGACGAATCAGGTGATCGCGCTTTCGCTCCTGAACCGTTCGCTCGAAGTGTTCGACGGAATTTCGATCGAAGAAATCAGAACCCGAAGCCTCGAGTTGACCGAGCAGTTCATATCGAGCGCGGAGAACCGGCTTGCTCCGCACGGGTTCGTGGTCGCCTCGCCGAAGGATTCGAATGTGCGCGGAAGCCACGTCTCGCTTCGTCACCCGCAAGGCTACGCCATCATGCAGGAGTTGAGCCGGCGAGGCGTAATCGGGGACTTCCGCATGCCGGATTTCATGCGATTCGGCTTCGCGCCGCTCTTCAACACGGCGGATGAAGTGGAGTACCTCGTGGATCAAATCGATCAGATCATGACGACTCGTGCCTGGGACAACCCCGACTACGAACAGCGTCGCGCCTTCACGTAAGCACGTAGCCGCAACAAAGAGAATGGAAACTTTCCATTTAATCAGTATAACGAATCGACGGAGACATGAATGAGTGCGGTCAAAGGATTCAAGGTCATCGCGGACAGAGAAGGCGGACTGAAGCGA
>Ga0207426_1001565_pt1 | contig 18465 bp, 15 predicted proteins | sample AraplaMF_Cvi_mMS_FD_184265 | JGI IMG/M metagenome (GOLD analysis project Ga0207426, IMG submission 184265) | Arabidopsis root microbial communities from the University of North Carolina, USA - plate scrape MF_Cvi_mMS (SPAdes) (version 2) | ecosystem: Host-associated > Plants > Roots > Endosphere... | reverse complement strand
CACCGGGCATGAGTGAACAGTTCGTCGGTGCGGGCTGGACCTTCCCGCTGCGTACCGACCCGGCCGGCGGTATCGCACTGGCCCGCAGGGAGCGGGAGATCGAGGAGTCGATCCGGCTCGTCCTGGCCACCGCGCCCGGCGAGCGGCCGATGCGGCCGGAATTCGGCTGCGCCGTCCACGACATGGTCTTCGCGCCGGTCAACGAGGCGACGGCCGGCCGCATCCGCTACGAGGTGCGGTCCTCGCTCGACCGCTGGGAGCCGCGCATCGAGGTCCAGGACGTCGAGGTGAGCCCCGCGCCCGACGAGCCGACCGTGCTGTTCATCGACGTCCGCTACAGCGTGCGCGGCACCAACAACCCGCGCAGCCTCGTCTTCCCCTTCTACGTGATCCCGTCCACGGACGCACCGTCCACCGAAAGCGAAGCCTGATGGCCCTGCCCGCACCCCACCTCGACGACCGCCGCTTCCAGCAGTTCGTCGACGACGCCAAGCGCTATGTCCAGCAGCGCTGCCCCGAGTGGACCGACCACAACGTCTCGGACCCGGGCGTGACCCTCATCGAGGCCGTCGCGCACATGGCCGACCAGATCGTCTACCGCCTCAACCGGGTACCGGAGAAGAACCATCTGGCCTTCCTCGACCTGCTCGGGGTCACCCTCTTCCCGCCCTCCGCCGCCCGCGCCGACGTCACCTTCTGGCTCTCCGCCCCGCAGCCCGAGCCCGTGGTGCTCCCCGCGGGGACGGAGGTGGCCACCGGCCGCACCGAGACCGAGGAGTCGGTGTCCTTCGCCACCGAGGACGATCTGACGGTGGTGCCCTGCGAACTGGCCGCCGTGCTGCGGCAGGAGGCGGGGTCCACCCCCGAGGACCGCGGTGACGACGTCTTCGCGGGCACCGACGTGGCCGTCTTCGCGCCCGCCCCCCGGCCCGGCGACACCCTGCTGTTCGGGCTGTCGGCGGCGGTGCCGCGGTGCGCGGCCGTCCTGCGGCTGGACAGCCGGGTGGACGGCGTCGGCGTCGACCCGCGTCAGCCGCCGCTGGTCTGGGAGGCGTGGACCGCCGACGGATGGACCGCGTGCGAGTTGGCGGAGGACTCCACCGGCGGCCTCAACCGCCCCGGTGAGGTCGTCCTGCACGTCCCCGCCGGGCACGTCGTCTCGCGCGTGGGACGGACCGACTCCGCCTGGCTGCGCTGCCGGGTCGTCGAGGCCGCGCCCGGCCAGCCCTTCTACAGCGCCTCGCCGACCGTCCGGTCCGCCTCCGCCTTCACCATCGGGGGCACGACCACGGTCGCGCACGCCGACGTGGTGCGGGACGAACCGCTCGGCGAGTCCACGGGCGTGCCCGGCCAGCGGCTGCGCCTGGCGCACGCACCCGTCGTCGCCGATCGTCCGCCGCTGCGGCTGGAGGTCTCCGACGGGGACGGCTGGCAGGAGTGGCAGGTCGTCTCCGACTTCGCGTCCTCGGGCCCCTGCGACCCGCACCTCACCCTCGACGCGACCACCGGGGAGATCGCCTTCGGTCCCTCCGTACGCCAACCGGACGGCACGACGACGCAGTTCGGGGCCGTTCCGCCCAAGGGCGCGGTCCTCCGCGCCGCGCACTACCGCACCGGCGGCGGGCGGTCGGGGAACGTGGCGCGCGGCGCGATCCAGGTGCTGCGCAGCTCCATCCCGTATGTGGCGCGGGTGGAGAACAGGGAGGCGGCACGCGGCGGGGTCGACGGCGAGACGGTGCAGGAGGCGAAGGTGCGGGCGCCCATCGCGCTGCGCGCCCAGGAACGGGCCGTGACCGCCCGCGACTACGAGGAGCTGGCGGGGCGCGCGGCCCCCGAAGCGGCCCGGATCGCCTGCCTCGCGGTCGACCCCGCCGAGCCCGCCCCGGGCGCCGGCGCCGCGAGCCAGGGCGGCGCGGCGAGCCGCACCGGTGAGAACGCCGTCCGCGTCCTGGTCGTCCCTCAGGCCGTCCCCGACCGCGGCGGCCGCCTGCGCTTCGAGCAGCTGGTGCCCGGCGAGGAACTCCTCGACCGGATCACCCGGTTCCTGGACGAGCGCCGCCCCCTGGGCACCCGCCTCGCCGTCGGCCCGCCCTTCTACCAGGGCGTCACGGTCGTCGCGACACTGCACTCCTTCCGGGCTGCGCGGGCCGAGCGGGTACGGGCCGAGGCCCTGGACGCGCTGTACGCCTACCTCGACCCGCTGACCGGCGGCGCGCACGGCGAGGGCTGGCCGTTCGGCCGTCCGCTGCGCTCCGGCGAGATCTTCGCGGCCCTGCAGCGCGTCCCCGGCGTGGAACTCGTCGACGAGGTCCTGCTGCACCCCGCCGACCCGCTCACCGGCCGCCGCGGCGACGCCACCGACCGCATCGAACTCGCCCCGTCCGCCGTGCTGTTCCCGTTCGACCACCGCGTCCGCGTGATCGAGGCGCGATGAGGGGCACCACCGCGGGGCTGCCCTCCCCGCACCCGCTGGGCGCGGCGCTGCCCGCCGTCTACGCCGACGACGACTTCACCCAGCGCTTCGTGGCGGGGCTCGATGTCGTCCTCGCCCCGCTCTTCCACGTGCTGGACTGCCTGGAGAGCTACTTCACGCCCGCCCTCGCGCCGGAGGACTTCGTCGACTGGCTGACGACCTGGGTCGGCACCGAACTCGACGGGACGGAGCCGCCGGCCACCCGCCGCCGCGCGGTGGCCACGGCGGTCGCGCTGCACCGCGTCCGCGGCACCCGGCGCGGCCTGTCCGAGGCGGTCCACCTGGCCTTCGGTGTACGCCCGGAGATCATCGAGAGCGGCGGCGCGACCTGGTCCGCACGCCCCCTCGGTGCGTTCCCCGGCTCCGTGCGCCCCGGCCTGCGGGTGGTCCTGCGGGTCGACGACCCCGCCGGCGCCGACCCGCACCGTCTGCACGCCGTCGTCGCGGCGGCCCGCCCCGCGCACCTCCCCTTCACGGTCGAGGTGACCGCGCGGCCCGCCCCCGGCACCCTCCCCGAAGCCACGTCCGACGCCACCTCCGAAGGAACCTGACCCATGGCCACCGATCACACCACCTGCCCGGACTGCGGCGCTCCGGCTCCCCAGACGGGGCAGTCGTTCTGCGACTCCTGCGGAGCCTTTCTGCGCTGGGAGCGGCCCACGGCGTCGACATCCGGGCAGTCCCCCTCGTCCGCGTCCTCGCCGTCGGGACCGTCGGGGCCGCCCGGGGCGTCGCCGCCCGCGTCCGGACCGGCCGCGGCGGGTGGGCACCCCGCGGCGAACGGGCCGTACGCCGCCCCCGGCCACCCCGCCGATCCGGGCGCCGCACGGACCGACGCCGCCGCGCCCGGGACGAACCCGGCTGTCCCCGCTGCCGGGCACGCCACCGCTCCGGCCGCCGCCCCGCATCAGGGCGGCAGCGAGGACCCGACCGCCCCGCTCCCGGCAGCCGACGGCGAGGACGGGGCAGCGGCCTCCTCCCGGCCCGCCCCGAACGGCCCGCAGCGCCCGGACAGCGCCGGCCCCTCGCACGCCCCGGCCCCTCCCCACGGCCAGGACGCCCCGCCCCGCCGCCCGGCCGGCCAGGGCAACGTCTCCGAGACCGGCATCCGCGCCCTCCTGGTGCCCGTGCCGGATGCCTCGCCTGTCGCCGCGCCGTCGGCACCCGGCAGTGTGCTGCCCGGCCGGCCCGACGCGGCCCGGCCACGGGTCCGCACCCCGCAGGCCGCCCCCGAGCCCGTGGACGGCACGCCCTGCCCGAGCTGCGCCAAGCCCAACCGGCCGGGCCGGCACTTCTGCCACAGCTGTGCCACCCCCCTCCACGACACCGCCCGCCCGGAGGCCGAGGGCCCGTACGCCGGCGAGCGCCCGAAGCTGCACCGCGACCGCACCCGGTGGATCGCCCGTGCCGTCGTCGCGGTCGTGATCGCCGGCGTCGTGGCCGGGGGCATCATCGGGGGGCCGCCGGCCGCGCGGGCCGTCCAGGACCACTTCGCGCAGCGCGTCCCGGTGCCCGCCACCACCTGGAAGGCCTCGCACTCCGGTCCCCGGAACGGTCCGAAGCTCGCCTTCGACGGCTACGCCAACACCTGGTGGGGGACGGGCTATTCGGGCGCCTCCGCCGGCCAGTACCTGGAGGCCGGATTCGGCCAGCCCACCGACCTGCTGAACGTGGTGATCACGCCCGGTGCCTCCGCGCGCACCCCGCAGGCCGCCGACCCGGCCCGCCCGCACGAGTTCGACGTGATCGTGACGGACTCCGCGGGCAAGAAGCACCTCTCGCACTACCGGGTCAACGACGGCGGGCCGCAGAGGATCGATGTGCGGGTACGGGACGCGATGACCGTACGGCTGGTGCTGCGCTCCGCTTACGGCGCCACGGACAAGAAGCAAGTGGCCATCGCCGAGCTGGAGTTCTTCGGCCGCTCGACCGGATAGCGGCGGCCGCGGCGCGACCGGCCGCCGCGGGAACGCGCGCCGGCCCGCGAACGGCCGGAGCCGGGAAGGGCCCTTGTGGCACGGGGGAGACCGGCCCTTCCCGGCAGACACATCGTCAGCCGTCCGCCACCGCGGCCCCCAGGGCCGAACGGCCCTCTTCCGGACCGCATCCGGCCCTCCGCGAGGGGACGGCCCGCCCCGGTCCCGGTCCCGGCGGATGGCTGGTCGGCGCCGGTGCCCGCCGGTGCTCCCGTGCTGATCACGTAGGCTGCCGAGCAGACGTACGGGATCTTTGGAGCGGCACGGTCATGTCGGAATCGCAGCAGTTCGCACCGGCCATGAGCGGCCCGCAGCTCCACGAACCGGACCGGGTGCGCGGCCTGCTCGACGCCGTGATGAGCCTGGGCCGGGGGCTCGAACTCCCGCAGGTGCTCAGGGGCATCGTGGAGGCCGCGGTCACCCTCACCGACGCGGAGTACGGGGCGCTCGGCGTGGTCGGGGACGGGCAGCTGTCGCAGTTCCTGCCCGTCGGGATGTCCGACGAGCTCATCGGGCTGATCGGCCGGACGCCGTGCGGCCGCGGCATCCTCGGGGAGCTGATCCGCCACCCGGAGCCGCTGCGGCTCGCCGACCTGACGGAGCATCCGCACAGCTTCGGGTTTCCGGCCAACCATCCCCCGATGCGGACCTTCCTCGGGGTGCCGGTCCGGGTCCGCGAGGAGGTGTTCGGCAACCTCTACCTCACCGAGAAGCGCGGTGGCGGCTCGTTCGACGCGGACGACGAGGCGGTGCTGACCACGTTGTCCATCGCGGCGGGCGTGGCGATCGACAACGCCCGTATGTACCACGAGAGCCGCCGCCGCGAACGGTGGCTGGAGGCACTCGGCGAGATCACCCGCAGCCTGCTGTCCGGCACCGCCGCCGACGAGGTGCTGCGGCTGATCGCCGAGCGCGCGCGGGAGGTCGCCGGCGCGGACTGCGCGGCGGTCCTGCTGCCGGTGCCCTCGTCCGCCGACCAGCTGTCGGTGGCGGCGGCCTGCGGTACGGGCGCGAGCCGGATCCTCGGGCTGCGGGTGCCGGCCGACGCCTCCCTGTCCGGGATGGCCGCCCGCAGCGGCCGGCCGGTGGTCAGTGCCGACTTACGGGCCGACCCGCGGGCGTACCCGCTCGGCCCGGACGCCGCCGGCGCCGGGCCCGGACACCGGGACGGGGAGGGTGCCGGGCCCCGGGACGGGGACGAGGACCCGGATGGTGCCGGGCCGCACGGAGAGCCCGCCGAGAGGGCCGGGCCGACGATCGCCGTCCCCCTCCAGGTGGACACCGGCTGCGGAGCGCTGCGGCTGAGCCGCCTGGCCGGGCGGCCCGCCTTCGACGACGCCGAGGTCACCCTGATATCGGGCTTCGCCGACCAGGCCGTGATCGCCCTGGAACTCGCCCGCCGGCGGGCCGAGTCGGAGGAGCTGACGGTCCTTCACGACCGGGACCGGATCGCCCGGGACCTGCACGACCTCGCCATCCAGCGGCTGTTCGCGACCGGCATCACCCTGCAGAGCGCGACCCGGCTGATCGACCGCCCGGAGGCCGCCGACCGGGTCGGCCGGGCGGTCAGCGACCTGGACACCACGATCAAGATCATCCGGTCCACCATCTTCGGACTGCGCACCACCGGCGACGGCGACGGCAAGAGCGGCAGCGGCCTGCGGCGCGACCTGACCGAGGCCGTGCAGCGGGCGGCCGCTGCCCTCGGCTTCAGCCCGGCGCTGCGGATCGACGGACCGGTGGACGCCGCGGTCCCCGACGACCTGGCCCCGCACCTCGTGGCGGTGGCGGCGGAGGCCCTCAGCAACGCCGCCCGCCACGCCCGCGCCCGCCACCTGGACGTGACGCTGTCGGTGACCGCGGCCGCGGTGACGCTGACGGTGACGGACGACGGGGCCGGGGTCGGGGAGGCACCGCACACCGGAGGCCTGGCCAACATGCGGGCCCGGGCCGACATGCACGGCGGTCGCCTGGCCGTCGAGGCACCGGAGGGCGGCGGCACCCGCATCGTCTGGACGGTGCCACTGCCCGGCTGACCGGATCGCGTCCGCCCCGACGGGGCCGCCCCGACCCGTACGACCCGGATCAGGCCCCTCGGGCCCCCGCTGCCGCGGTCACGCCCGGGTTCCCTTCAGGCGTTCGACGACCATCGCCGCCTGGACCCGGCGGCCCACCCCCAGCTTGGACAGGATCGCGGAGACCCGGTTCTTGACCGTCTTCTCCGAGAGGTACAGCCGGTCCGCGATCTGGCGGTTCGTCAACCCCTCGCCGATCAGGTCCAGCACTTCCCGTTCGCGCGGGGAGAGGCGGTCGAGTTCGGACGGCTCCGCCTCGGCGGTCCGGGCCCGGTCCGGGGCGCGCAGCCGCTCCATCACCCGCGCCGCGGTACGCGGGTCCAGCGTCGACTGCCCCGCCGCGACCGTGCGGACCGCGCGCACCAGCGCGGTGCCGTCGATCTGCTTGAGCACATAGCCGGCCGCCCCGGCCATGATGGCGTCGAACAGCGCCTCGTCGTCGTCGAAGGACGTCAGCATCAGGCAGGCCAGCTCCGGCTGGCGGGCCCGCAACTCCCGGCAGACCTCGATCCCTTCGTGGTCGCCGCCGGGCCCGTCGGTGCCGCCCAGCCGGACGTCGAGCACGGCCACCTGCGGCCGGACCGCCGGCACCCGGGCGAGGGCCTGCCGGGCGTCTCCCGCCTCCCCGACGACCTCGATGTCCTCCTCCGCCTCCAGCAGGTCCCGCACACCGCGGCGCACCACCTCGTGGTCGTCGAGGACGAAGACGCGCAGCGGCGCCCCGGGGACGGCGCCGGGCGCGGCGGGGGCAGGAGGAACGGGCTGCTGGTTCATGCACTCTCGCTCGGTGGGTCGCGCGGATCGGTGGGGCACGAGGGGCCCGACCACGAGGTTCGCCGGGCCCGGCGGTCCCGGGCAAGGGCCGAACGGCCCTGGGGGATCGGGGCCCTTCGGGCACGGCACCGCGTTGCGACACTGGCGCTCCCGTCAGGAGGTCGATCCCATGCAGCAGTCCTATCACCGGTCCCCACGCTCCGCTCCGGCCGTGCCGTCCGCTCCGTCCGGGCCCTCCGTCCCGTCCCAGCGGTCCGCCCCGGCCACCGTCGGCGGCGAGTACCACGCCCTCCTCGCCCGGCACGACGCGATGCGGCTGCGCCGCCGCATCCTCGGCCAGGGCCGGGCGCCCGCACCGGACTTGACGGCCGCCGGCCACGACGGCGCGGCCGACCAGCGGCTGATCACCCAGTACCTCGACCTGGTCACGCCGTTCGCCGACCTGATCGCCCACCTCTACGACGAGATGTTCGCCCGCTGGCCCTACCTGCGGACGCTGTTTCCCGCGTCCATGGACTTCCAGCGGGTGCATCTGGCCCGCGCCTTCTGGTACCTGATCGAGAATCTGCACCGCCCCGCCGAGGTGGCCGCCCGATTCCGGCAGCTCGGCCACGGCCACCGCAAGCTCGGGGTGCGGCCGGTGCACTACGAGGCGTTCGAGGAGGCACTGTGCGCGGCGCTGCGGCGCACCGCCGGGCCCCGTTGGGCCGAGGCGGTGGAAGAGGCATGGGTGCGGATGGTGCGGTTCGCCGTCGCGTCGATGGTCGAGGGCGCCGACGCCGCGCTCGCCGAACCCCCGTGCTGGCAGGGCACGGTGACCGCCCACGAGCGGCGCCGTCCGGACCTCGCGGTGCTGCGGATCCGGCCGCACGAGCCCTACCCGTACCGGGCCGGCCAGTTCGCGGCGGTCGAGTCCCCGCTGATGCCCCAGGCGTGGCGGCACTATTCCCTCGCGTCGGCCCCGGCGCCGGACGGAGAGGTGGCACTCCACGTCCGGCGCACCGGCCCCGGCGGGGTCAGCGACGCCCTGGTCAGCGGCACCCGGGTCGGCGACACCCTGCGGCTGGGCCCGGCCCACGGCACGATGACGCTCCGGGAGGAGGACCGCTCCCGCGAGCTGCTGATGGTGGCGGGCGGGACGGGCTGGGCGCCGGTCAAGGCCCTGCTGGAGGAGTGGGCGGGGCGTCGCCGCGGAACCGGTGGGCTCCCGCAGCCTGCGGCCGGCCGGGTCCACCTCTTCGTCGGGGCCCGCAGCCGCACCGAGCTGTACGACGCCGCGGCGCTCGCCGAGTTGGCGGCACGCCACGACCGGCTGCGGGTGGTCCGGGTGCTGGACGACGACCTCGTCCGGGAAGACGGCGACCCCTACGCCGGGTACGGTCCGCTGGCCGAGGCGGTGGCGCGGGACAGCGGGTGGTCGCCCGACCTCGCCTTCGTCAGCGGCCCGGCGGCCATGGTCGGTGCGACGGTCGCACGGCTGACCGCGGCGGGCATGCCGGCCGACCGCATCCGCCACGACCCGGTGCCGGATCCACGGCCGGGCCCCCTGACCCCGCAGGGCGGCCGCTGCACGACGTAACCCGGCGGACGGGACGGCGGCCGGCGCGGCGCGGTGACGCCCACCGGGCCCCCGGGAAGGCACCCGGCCCTGCGGCCGCCGGCCGCCCGTCGCGGAGTCCGGCGGGCGGCGAGACGGACCGAACGGCCCCTGGCGGGTCGCGGGCCGGGGATCTTCTACTGACGGGAAACCGCCCCCGGCATGCTGACCGGCCGGGGCCCGTTCGCTCGGCGCGTCAGGAGCGTCACAAGGACAGGGAGCACCCCGTGAACGACTTCCCGGCCCGGCAGACCGCCGAGGCTGCCACCGACTCCGTACTGGTGGCCCGCGCCGACCGCGCGGCGTCCCGCCGCCGCACCGAACTGGACCGCGCCGAGGCCCTCCGCCTGTTGGGCAGCGTGTCGCTGGGCCGGATCGTCTTCACCCAGGACGCGCTGCCCGCCATCCGCCCCGTCAACCACCTCCTCCACCACGACGAGGTGATCATCCGCACCCACGAGGGCGCGGCGCTGGCCGGCCTGACCGGGCACGCGGGTGACGAGGGCGTGGTCGTCGCCTACGAGGCCGACGCCATCGACCCGGCCACGCACTGCGGCTGGAGCGTGGTGGTGACCGGCTACTGCCACCTGGTGACCGACCCCGACGACCTGGCGCACTACCAGGCGTTGCTGCACCCGTGGGCCGATCACCGGATGTCCTACGCACTACGGATCCGCCCGGACCTGGTCACCGGCCTGCGGCTGTCCCCCGGGCCGCGCGGGTGACGGCGGCTCAAGACGGTGCCGGCGCGGTACCGGCCCAGGACCGTGACGGCGCGGCCCGGGGCCTGCTGCCGGGGCCGTGCGCGGGGTCCGTACGGGGAACGCGCTCCAGCGGGTTCGCACAGGCACCGCTCTCCCACGGGTTCGCACAGGGTGATGCCCTCCCGCGGCGCACCGCGGTGCCCCGGTTTCGGCCGGCCGCCGGACTCCGGCCTCCCGCGGGCCGCCGCACCGTCCGGCGCCCGCGGCCTCACCCCCGCGGCGAGACCGTCACCGTGACCCGCCCCGAGGCACCCGGCCGCGTCTCCACCCGGATCGTGCCCCGCTTCCCGGCCGGTACGACGCGCGGCCGGGCCGACGCCGGGCCCTGGACCGAGACCTGCCACCCCGTGGCGGCCGGTGGCGTGGACAGTTCGGTGACGTCGGGCCGCCCGGAGGGGGCGTACCCGAGGCGGAGCGTCCGCGTCGGCGGGTCGTAGCGCTGCTCGCGCACCGTGCCGGCGACGGCGGGGGCGTAGGGCCGGGCGGTCTGCTGCTTGTTGGCGAGGAAGCGGCCGTCCTGGTCGACGGCGCAGTACCCGCCGCCGTAGCACCACACATAGCCCGCCCAGCCGGAGCTGTAGCGGTCGAAGGAGGCGAGGGCGTCGTCGTAGAAGCGCGCCATGTGGGGCAGCGAGCTGTCCCGGGGGCCCCACTCGCCGACGACGACCGGGAGGTGATGGGCGCTCGGGTAGCGGGTGACGGCGTCCTCGTAGGAGGCGATCCAGTGCCCCGAGGGGTCGTAGTCGCCGCCCGCTTCCATCGTGGCGTGGTAGAAGTGCGGCGCGTAGACGACCTTGGGGTCGTGGATGCGGCCGAGACCGGTGGGCAGCCCCTCACCGACGATCGGCGTCGGTTCGACGAACAGCCTGTGGCGGCGGTCGACCGTGCGGATCGCGGCCGCGATCCGGTTGTACATCGGGGTCAGCTGCTCGGCCTCGATGCGGTGGGCGGCCGCCGGCAGGTCCTCGCCCGGACGGAGCCGCCCCATGGGCTCGTTGATCAGGTCGTAGCCGAACACGGCGGGGTGGTGGGCGAAGCGCTGGGCCAGCACGCGCCACATGCGGGCCTGCGCCCGCTGGAGGTCGCGGTCCTCGTAGAGGTGCTCGAAGGCCGCCTGCACGGCGGGTTCGAAGTACTCCGCGAACCAGTCGTCCGGGTGCCGGGTGAAGGGCAGCCCGTCGGTACGGGTCGCCCAGGCGGGGATGCCCCGATGGTCGAACCCGGGGCCGAAGACGTCCTGATGGGCGTCGAGGACGACCCGGATGTGCCAGCGGTGGGCCCAGCCGAGGATCCGCTCGATCTTTCCGAGGTACCGCGCGCTGTAGTGGCCGGGGCGTGGTTCCAGGTCGTCCCAGAAGACCAGCAGGCGCGCGAAGTCGAAGCCCTGCTCGTGCAGATCGCGGAAGTGCCGCTCGCTGACGGCGCTGAGCGCCTCGGCGCCGCTGTGCGCCTTGTCCTCGACGTTCCAGCCGCGCAGGGTGAGCGTGCGCCCGCGGTCGTCGGTGAGCGGCGGCGGTGCCGCCGGCGCCTGCGCGCGCGCCGCGCCCGGCGCGAGCAGCGCGGCGACGGTGGCCAGCGCCATCCCCGCCCTGACGAGTAACCAGCCCCTGCCCATGGTCCCCCCCACCGTGGTACGCCGACACGACCTGCCGAAGAGATGGCCGTGAGCCCTGGAACCCAAACCCGGGCAGGTGCAGGTTCGGCCACCGTCCGCGGCCTCCTTCGGCTCAGACCCCCGGTGCCTCCTTGCGGTGCAGCTCCGACCGTGCCCGGCCGCCGAGTTCGGGGTGCCGCAGGACGTCCGCCGCGGTGCAGGCCAGTGCCTCGGCGGCGGCCGGCACCGCCCTCCGGCCCGTGGGGCCGCCGGCCGCTTCGGCGAAGCGGGTGATCGGATTCGTCCGGGCCCAGGATGGCGACGAACGGCTGGATCACGGGGACCCTGGCGCTCACCTTGCCGATGCCGGACGAGCCGAGGCAGACGCCCGGGGTCGGTTCCCCCACCGTCAGGTCGGCCGGTGCGCGGACCCGGACCCGGTGGCCGTCGTGTTCGCCGTCGCCCTGGAAGCCTTGGCGGAGCCGTTCATCCCGCCCGCCGGCTTGGTGGAGGTCCTCGCGCCGACCGCACTGCGCGGCCGCAGCACGGCGACGATCCGTGCCATGACGACGCTCTACGGCTGAAGCGCCCGCCGGGGACGACGGCCCCGCACGCCCGGCCGGACCCCGGAGCGCCGTCGGCAATACCGCTGCCACCGCACCAGCGCCCTCACCCGCGGCACCGCCACTCCACCCCCTCGGAAAACTTTTTCAACACGCCACCCATCCGCCGGCGTTGCGGCTCCGAATCACGGTCGGCACCTCACCGAGGTGTCGGTCTCGAACCCGGACGACGAGCGGTCTTCCCCCTTCCCCTGGGGAGGCCGCCGGAAAAGGATCGAACGTGATAGCCAAGCGCACCAGCCGCCTCGCCGCACTCTTCGCTCTGCCCGCCGCCCTGGCCCTCACCGTGGGCGCCTCGTCCCAGGCCGTCGCCCAGGGCACCGGAGCGTTCCAGATCAATCTGGCGCAGCTGAACAACTCCGGTTCCAAGGGCACGGCGATGCTCAGCGTCCAGGGCAACCGGCTGACCGTGAAGATCGAGTCCGAGGGCCTCGTCCCCGGACAGCCCTCGGCCCAGCACCTCCACGGCTCCACCGACGGCCATGACTTCCACTGCCCGGACGCGAGCGACGACACGAACGGCGACGGTGTCCTCGACAACACCGAGGCCACGGTCGACTACGGCAACATCAACATCTCCCTCACCACCAAGGGCCCCACGGACATGATGAGCGGCCTCGCCGTCGACCGCATGCCCGTGGCGGACGCGCAGGGCAAGCTCTCCTACCAGCGCACGATCCCCGTCTCCCAGGCCGTGGTCGACCACATCAAGGATCTGCACATCGTGCAGCACGGCATCGACCGCAACAACAACAAGAAGTACGACTTCGACGGCGCGGGCAAGAGCGAACTCGACCCCAAGCTCCCGCAGGAGGCCACCGCTCCGACCAACTGCGGCGAGGTCAAGGGCGCCGCGGTGGGATCCATCCCCGTCGGCGGGGTCGAGACCGGAACCGGGCCCGCGGAGGAGAAAGGGGTGCCGATCGCCATGATGGGCGCCGGAGGCGCCGCCTTCGTGGCGGTGACCGGCGCACTGGCCCTCGCGCGACGGCGCAGGGGCGTGCTCGCCGCCGGGTGGCGCGGGAACAACGGGGGTGCCGCGTGAGCCGCCGGACCGAGAACCTCGTGCCGACCGTACGCCGCCGGAGCCACCGTGTGCTCGGCTGCGCCCTCGCCGCGGCCTGCGCCGGCATGCTCCTCGCCGGGTGCGGGGGGCAGGACGCGGCGCCGCCCCGGTCGCTCCCCGCGGGGCAGTCGCCGGCCCCGGGCGGGGACACCACCCACGACGGGGCGAGCGGCAGCGGATCCGGCAGCCAGGCCGCCGCCAGCATGCCGAAGTCGGTTCCCGAACGGCTCTCCATTCCCTCGTTGCAGGTCTCCTCCACGCTGGAGACGCTGGGACAGCACACGAACGGGACCATGGAGACCCCGCGCGATCCCGACAAGGCCGGCTGGTACCGGCCGGGGCCGACGCCCGGCTCCCAGGGACCGGCCGTGATCGCCGGCCATGTCAGCTGGAACGGCAAGCCGTCGGTGTTCGAGAAGCTGTCGTCGATGAAGGCCGGTGACACCATCGAGGTCGCCCGGCAGGACGGGAAGACGGCGAAGTTCACCGTCGACCGCGTCGCCCAGTACCCGAAGAACAAGTTCCCCACGGTCGAGGTCTACAAGAACCTCGACCATGCCGGCCTCCGCCTGATCACCTGCGGCGGCCAGTACAACCAGGGGCGGCACTACTACCCCGACAACGTGGTGGTGTTCGCCAGCCTCACGGGCAGTGCGTAGGCCGAAGCGGTGAGAGCGGGCCGGCGGCCCGGCGTCCCCTGCGGGCGGCCGGGCCGCCGGATCGCGCGCGGCGGGCAACCGCCATACTGCGTGCGATCGTTCTGCTCCACCCGAAGGGAACCCCGCAACGTGTCCTCCACCCCCTCCCTCGTCACACGCACCCGGGTCGTCATCGTCGGCGCCGGGCCCGCCGGGCTCACCGTGGCCAATCTGCTGCGCGCCGCCGGAGTCGACTGTGTGCTGCTGGAGGCGGAGAGCAGGGAGTTCATCGAGCGGCGCCCGCGCGCCGGGTTCATCGAGGAGTGGGTGGTGCACGCGCTGGCCCGCCACAAGCTGGCCGACCGGATGCTCGAACGGGCCGAGACCCAGGGGGATTTCGAGTTCCGTTTCGACGGCGAGCGGCACACCGTCCCGACGGGGGAGCTGTCGGGGCGGCGCCACTACGTCTATCCGCAGCCGCTGTTGGTCACCGACCTCGTGGCGTCGTATGCGGACACGGCGGGCGGGGAGGTGCGCTTCGGCGTACGCGACGTGGAGCTGCACGACATCGACGGGGACCGGCCGGCGGTCTCCTGCACCGACCCGGCGACCGGCGCCCGGCACCGCATCGAGTGCGATTTCATCGCGGGCTGCGACGGCGCGCGCGGGGTGAGCCGGGCGGCCATACCCGAGGGCCGCACGCTCCTCACCCGCCATGACCACGGCGTCGCCTGGCTCGCGCTCCTCGCCGAGGCGCCGCCGTCCGCCGACGGTGTGGTCTTCGGCATCCACGAGCGCGGATTCGGCGCCCATATGGCCCGCAGCCCCGAGGTCACGCGCTACTACCTCCAGGTCGATCCCGGTGAGGACGCCGGGAACTGGCCGCACGCGCGGGTGTGGGACGAGCTGCACACCCGGCTCGCCGCCGCCGGCGCGCCGCCGCTGACCGAAGGACCACTGATCGAGAAGGTGGTCCTGGACATGCACGACTACGTCGTGGAGCCGATGAGCTACGGCCGGGTCCACCTGGCGGGCGACTCGGCGCACCTCGTCGCGCCGATCGCCGCCAAGGGCATGAACCTGGCGATCCATGACGCGCTGCTGCTCGGCGAGGCGCTGATCGCGCACTACCGGGGCGACGACAGCGGCCTCGAAGGCTATGGCGAGGCCTGTCTGCGGCGGGTCTGGCAGTATCTGGAGTTCTCGCAGTGGCTGTCCTATGTGTTGCACGGCGCCTCGTCCGGCGACCGGTTCCGGGCGGGCACGGCCTCCGCGCGCCTGCGGCGGCTGCTGGGGTCCGAGTCCGCGGCGAAGGCCTTCGCGGGGCTGTACCTCGGCGAGGACGCCGATCTGTAAGGTCGGGGCGTACGTACCCGAACCGCCTCCGTGGGGTGATTCACAGCCCGGAGCGGGGTGGGCCCCGGTGGGCTGGGTACGCGGCTTCATGATCGCCGGGCGGGATACCGCTGTGAAGTGGTAGAAAGTCGGCGAAAAGCATCGCTGGGACTCCGAGGAAGGGAGACGCCATGTCATCGAAGCGCCGTCGCAAGAAGAAGGCCCGTCGCAAGAACGGTGCCAACCACGGCAAGCGGCCCCAGTCCTGAACTGAGGACGCCGGCCGGAGGACCTCCCCGAGGGGGGTTCTCTGTGGGCTCCTCGCCTCCGCTCCGGCGGAAGCGAGGAGCCCACAGTGGTCTGCGCACCATGGTCACGGCCTGGTCAGGGCCTCGGCTATGCGCTGGGTGGCCTGTGCCTGGGTGGCGTCGCGACGGGTCGGGTTGAACGAGAGGACCGCGCGCCGCTGTTGGTCGCGGGTGGCGAACAGGGCCGAGCAGTAGCCGTAGCGTTCACCGGTCTTGCCCCAGAGCGTGATGCCGTTGAGCGTGACGGTCTGCAGGCCGGCGCTGTAGCGCGCGGGGCTGCCGTCCACCATGCGCACCTCCTCGGGAGGCAGGGTGAACATCCGCTCCAGCTCGCGGGGCGGCAGGAGTTCGCCCGAGAACAGGGCGGACAGGAACCGGTCCAGATCGCCGGTGTGGGAGATCATCTCGCCCTCTCCCCAGGCGAGCGACTGGTCGAACGCGGTGATGTCCAGCAGCGAACCGTCGGTCATCTTCAGATAGCCGTGCACATGGGGCCCGTGGATGCGCGGGTCGTTGCCGGGCACGGAGGTGTGCCGCAGCCCCAGCGGGCGCAGCAGGCGACCGGCGATCACCTCGCCGTAGCGGCGCCCCGTCAGCGCCTCGATCAGCAGTGCCAGCAGGACGTAGTTGATGCCCCGGTACTCCTGCCGGGTGCCCGGGACGAACTTCATGGCGCCGTGCGAGACCAGCGCCACGATCTGGTGGGGCGTCCACCGGTCGTAGCGGTGCCGGGCGAGGGACTCCGGGGTGGACAGGTCGTAGGGCGGCTCCTGTTCGTCGGGAAGGCCGCTGGTGTGCTGCAGCAACTGCAGCACCGTGATCGGCGGGAAGCGCGACGGAAGCAGGCCCGGCAGGAACCGCTGGACGGGTGTCTCCAGCGAGAGGCGGTGTTCGGCCGCGAGCTGCAGCACCACCGTCGCCACGAACACCTTGGTGATACTGCCGATCCGGAAGGTGTCCCGCTCATGGATCTCCCGGCCGGTGACCCGGTCGGCGACGCCCGCGGTGCCGTACCACCGTCCGGCGGAGCCGCTCACCCGCAGCTGGGAGCCGGTCAGCTGCGGATGCGCGAGGTCGCCTATGGCGGCCCGCAGCGCCGGTACGTTCAGCGGGGGAACGGGCACGGGCACGGGCGCCGGAGCGGGCCGCGGCGGCGGGCCGTCCGACGAGCGGGCCGCGGGCGGACGGGCGGAGGCCCGCGCGGGACCCGCGGTCGCGACAGCCACCGCACCGGCCAGCGCGGTGCCCACAACTGCCCGGCGGGACAAGGGAGAAGGACTCATGCCGATCAGCTTTCCGGACGCCGCCCGCGCTGCCCTCAGGGATCGCCCTGATCCGCCCCTGAGTCGCTGTGAGCACGCCCCTGAGCTGTTTTCGGACGCACCCGGGAGCCGTTCCGGAGAAGCCCCAGAGCCGCTCCGGGTCAGCCCCTGGAGACGCGCCCCTGAGCCGCGCGTCTCCGCGCCGCCCGGTCGCCGAGCGGCGCCCGGCAGCCGAGTAGAGGGAGCCGTGGCCGAGGCTTAGCGTGGAGGGGAGTTCCCACGCTGAGGGGGCCTTGCCATGTCAGTCGGCCAGCGGGAGAGCGCCGCCGGCGGGCGGCTGTCGCAGCTGCTCGACAGCCCCGTCCTCGGGATGACGCCATGGATCGCGATGTCGGTGCTGGTCGGGCCGGGCCGCTATGAACTGGCGGTCGCCCTCGCGCTCGCCCTCGCCGTGGCGATCGTGGCCATCGGCCGGAAACGGCGTCCGGGGAGTTCCTTCAAAATCCTGGAGATCGCCGACGTCGTTTTCTTCGCGGCGCTGGCGGTCATCGGTATCGTCGCCTCCCCGGGCACCCTTCACTGGCTGGAGAATTACTCGGGGGAGGTTTCGAATATCGCGCTCCTGGTGATTTCCCTCGGTTCCATGGCGATCGGAGTGCCCTTCACCGTGCAGTACGCCAGGGAGCAAGTCCCCCGCGAGTTCTGGAACGATCCCAGATTTCTGCGCACCAATTACTACATCACGGGTGTGTGGGGTGCCGCTTTCGGTGTGGCGGCAATAGCAGGAGCCTACGGCGATCTGGTGCTGCACAATTCCAATAATCTGTGGACCGGGTGGATCATCCAAATCGCGGCCATCATCGTCGCGCTCCGCTTCACCCAGTGGTATCCGGACGTCGTACGCGCGCGGGCCCGCCGCGAAGCAGGGCAGCCCGGACCGGAGGAACCGCCGGTCAGCGACATGCTCCTGCCGCTCGCCGGTTATCTCACCCCGGTGGGCATCATCGTCCTCGCCCTCGGGGCGGGGCCGGTGTGGCTGGGGATCGCGCTGATCGTGGTGGGGGTGCTGCTCGTCAAATCGCTGAACCGGCCCTCGCCGGCCGGGCCCGATGCGGGCGGCCGCGCATGACGGCCGGGTAAATGCCCCGGTTGGCGCCGGTCGGCACCCGGTGACCTAGACTCGATGGATGATCTTCATTGTCGTCAAGTTCCCCGTGAAGCCCGAGTACGTCGAAGAGTGGCCGCAGCACGTCGAATCCTTCACCAGCGCCACCCGCGCCGAGCCCGGCAACCTGTGGTTCGAATGGTCCCGCAGCATCGAGGACCCGAACACCTATGTCCTGGTCGAGGCATTCAAGGACGACGCCGCCGAGGCGCACGTCAATTCCGACCACTTCCGCGCCGGAATCGAGACGATGCGCCCGCTGCTGCGCCGTACCCCGGACATCGTCAGCACCACCATCGAGGGCGCGGACGGCTGGAGCGCGATGGGCGAGATCACCATCGACTGACGCCGGTACGGAGCGCCTCGGCCGGTTCCGAGAAGGCGGCCGGGCCGCTGCGCGAGTGGCACCAACTGGCCGGACCGCCGTGCCGATGCCGGCACCGGGCCGGACGCATGCCGTGCCACCAGGCGGCCAACGGGCTATGCCGACGGCACCAAGTGCCCGACGAACCAGTCCCGGGCGAGGTCGGCGACCTGCTGGAGGGCGCCGCGCTCCTCGAAGAGATGGGTGGCGCCGGGCACGATTTCCAGCCGGGTCTCCGTGCGCAGAGCCGCCTCGGCCTCGCGGTTGAGGTCGAGGACCAGGGGGTCGTTGCCGCCCACGATGAGCAGCGTCGGCGCCCGTACGCCGGGGAGCTGGGGCCCGGCGAGGTCGGGGCGGCCGCCGCGGGAGACCACGGCACCGATGTCCGCGTCAGGGGCGGCGGCGGCCCGCAGCGCCGCCGCCGCTCCGGTGCTGGCGCCGAAGTAGCCGA
>Ga0207426_1001564_pt1 | contig 18491 bp, 20 predicted proteins | sample AraplaMF_Cvi_mMS_FD_184265 | JGI IMG/M metagenome (GOLD analysis project Ga0207426, IMG submission 184265) | Arabidopsis root microbial communities from the University of North Carolina, USA - plate scrape MF_Cvi_mMS (SPAdes) (version 2) | ecosystem: Host-associated > Plants > Roots > Endosphere... | reverse complement strand
CTCGATCTCGTCCTGCAGCTTGGTCATCTCGTCGGCGGTTTCCTCGGAATAGTTCATCGCCAGCTCGTTGTAGCGATCGAGGATGGCCTTCTGCTTGGCGACGCCCAGCATGACGTTTTCGCGCACAGAGAGCGCCGGGTCGAGATGCGGTTCCTGCTCGAGATAGCCGACGCGGGCGCCCTGGGCGACCCAGGCCTCGCCGTTATACTCCTTGTCGAGGCCCGCCATGATCTTGAGCAGCGTCGACTTGCCCGAGCCGTTGACGCCGAGCACGCCGATCTTGGCGTCCGGGTAGAAGCTCAGATGGATGTTATCGAGCACCTTCCGGGTCGGGTAGCTCTTGGTCAGGCCCTGCATGAAATAGATGAACTGGCGCGCCATCGGTCCCGAATACCTTCGATTTGAGGAGATTTGCTTGCCGCCGATGTAACGATCCCGCCCCCAAAGGGCAACGTTTTCCCTCCGTTCACCACGGATGAATACGGGACGGACACCATCCGGACCCCAATCCGGACAATTGAAACTATCTTTTAATAAATCAGGCCAAAGCTCGGTTTCGCGCGGAAACAGCGCCACCCGCTCAGAATGAACGGAAGCACAGCGAGGCCGACCATGGCTCTGATCGAGACCCACTCATTTCCCGTTCCGGCCGACGCCGGGAACGCGTCCGGACTCGTTTCGGTGATCAAGGGCTTCTGGAAGCGCTTCTTCGCGACCGCCTTCAACCCCTACCGGCCCGAGCTGCACTACATGCGCGGCCCCGGCCCCGCCTGGCGCGCCAAGCATGGCATGGATGCGCCGATCCGGCTCAAGCCCCGCGACCTCTAAGCGGCTCCCTGCTATCGGATTTTTGAAGACGCTAGCTGCTTGCGCGCGAGGCTGATTGCGCGCAACCATGGCCAGGTTCCGACGATGGCGCCCCCGCCTCGCGCTGTCATTCTCGCCATCAACCCTGGTCCTGGAAGAACGCTGATGAGCCGGCTGCGCTGCGCAATTCTCGACGACTATTTCAACCTCGCCCTCGACGTCGCCGACTGGCCGAAGCTCTCGGACCGTGTCGATGTCACAGTGTTCAGCCATCCCTTCGCCTCGGAAGCCGCCGCGGCGAGCGCGCTGGCCGACTTCGAGATCATCTGCGCCATGCGCGAGCGCACCGCGTTCCCCAAGAGCCTGTTCGACAAGCTGCCGAAGCTGAAGCTGCTGCTTACGTCCGGCATGCGCAACGCCTCGATCGACATGGAGGCCGCAAAGACGAAGGGTGTCGTCATCGGTGGCACGCAATATTCGCGCGATCCCACCGCGCCGCTGACCATGGGCCTGATCCTGGAACTGACCCGGGGCATCGGCCGCGAGAACGCGCGCATGCATGCCGGCGAGCCCTGGCAGACCTTTGCCGGCGTCGAGATCGAGGGACTGACGCTCGGCGTCATCGGGCTCGGCAAGCTCGGCACCAAGATGGCGGGCATCGCCAAGGCGTTCGGCATGAACGTGATCGCCTGGAGCCCGAACCTCACACCGGAGAAGTGTGCAGCGGCCGGCGTCGGCTACGCCACCAAGGAGGAGCTGTTCGCCAAGGCCGACATCGTCACCATCCATGTCGTGCTGAGCGATCGCTCGCGCGGTCTGGTGGGCCGCGCGGACCTGGCGCGGATGAAGCCGACCGCCTTCCTCGTCAACACCGCGCGCGGGCCGATCGTGGACGAGCAGGCCCTGCTCGAGGCGTTGCAGCAGAAGAAGATCGCGGGCGCCGGCATCGACGTGTTCGCGGTGGAGCCGCTGCCGGTCGACCATCCCTTCCGCAAGCTCGACAACCTCGTGCTGACGCCGCATCTCGGCTACGCCACCGAGGACGGATTGCGTATCCACTACGGCCAGATGGTCGATTCAATCGACGCCTTCACTAGGGGCGGCGAGCTGCCGCGTAAGCTCGCCTGAAACGAAAAGGGCGTGCCAACGGCACGCCCTTCGCAATTTGATCTGGTTCGAAGCGGCTAGCGCACGGTGACCGGCGCGGGCAGCGGCGGCACCACGGTCGGCTGGGTGCCCGGAACGGGGCCAGCCTGGGCCGCCATCGGAGCCGGGCCAGCAGCAGGACCGGGCGCCGGCGCAGCCGAGGCAGTCGCCGTTCCCGGCGGCGGGCCGCCCGGCATCACCACCACGCGGGTGCCGACCTTGACGCGGTCGAACAGGTCCGAGACGTCCTCGTTCAGCATGCCGATGCAGCCCGACGACACGAACTTGCCGATGGTCGAAGGCTGGTTGGTGCCATGGATGCGGTAGACGGTCGAGCCGAGATACATCGCGCGGGCACCGAGCGGATTGCCGGGGCCGCCGGCCATGAAGCGCGGCAGATAGGGCTGGCGCTCGATCATCTCCGTCGGCGGATGCCAATCCGGCCACTCCGCCTTGCGGGTGATCTTCTGCACGCCGGTCCAGGTGAAGCCGTCGCGGCCGACGCGGACGCCGTAGCGGATCGCACGGCCGCCTCCGAGGACGTAATAGAGATAGGTGTTGGGAGTATCGACCACGAGCGTGCCGGCCGGCTCCTTGGTCTGGAAGGAGACTTCCTGGCGGCGCAGGTTCGGCGCAAGCTGCGCGGGCGCAGCATCCGGCTGCTCCTCGGGCGGCAGCGAGGCGACCGTCATCGGCCGGCCATCGGCGCCGACGGGCGGCTGGCCGGCCTGGACCGCTCCGGTCGCGGCGGGACCACCGACGGCCTCCGGCGGACGCAGACCGTCACCTGCCGGAGCCTGTCCCTGACCTGGACGAGTGGCGTAGATCACCGGCGGCGGGCCGGCGGGGCGGCCATAGCGGGGATCGTCGGGCGACATCACGGGGCCCTGCGGAGCCGCCGAATAGACCGGCGGAGCGCCGGCGGGGCGGCCATAACGGGGATCATCAGGCGACATCACCGGCCCCTGCGGCGGGGCGGCGGAATAGACCGGGGGCGCGCCAGCCGGGCGGCCGTAACGCGGATCATCGACGGGACCGGGCGGCGGCAGCGAGGCCTGCGGCATCGCGTCGTCGTCATCTTCCAGCGAGTCGAAATTGGGGGTGCGGTCGCCGGGGCGGTATTCGGTCGGGGCGCCATAGCTCGGCACCTGCTGGACCGGATAGCTCTGCGCCTGTACGAGCGAGGTTCCCGCCGCAGCGACTGTTGCGGCAGCGCATATCGTCAGAAAATGTTTGATCATCATCGCTCTTATATAGCCCCGGGGCCCCGTCCGGACCGTTAACGGCCAGATGGCCGAAGATAGCGGCACATTCAAGACATATCAGGCCTATTTGCGCCGGATTGGCCGATTTGTGATCCGCAAGACTACCGTTGCCCCGTTGCATCACGGGACGGAAATCGCATCGCACCGCCAATTGCCGGAGCTTCGGCCCCGATTTTTAGGGAATGACGCTGAATCGTTGCGATATGTTCGAATCAGCCTGATTCGCCTCCGCTTTGAGCTCCGATTCCCGCGTGGCGAACGCGGCAAGCTGTACCGTCACCGCGTTCAGATGGCTCTTGGGCCCTGGCCTCCACACCGCCGGGGCGGAAATTCGTAACCCGTCCGATGCTTCCCGGCTTTCGCTTCCTGTTTGCCGCGATCGTGCTCTCAACCTCCATCCTGGTGTTCGGCCTGGGCGCCGCCGCGCTGCTGCGGGCGACGCACGAGCAGTATGTCAGCGCCCCCTCCTGGCGGAACGGCCCGCGCGAGCAGGTGTTCGCGCAAGCCGCCGAGCCGGCCCAGCCGGTGCTCGCGGTCCTGCGCGCCGAGCCTGACATGGCCGAGCCCGCGCCGAACCTGCGCGACCAGGTGCCGACCGTCGGATTGCCCGCGAGCGGGCCTGACCAGGTCGCCACGCTGACGACCGAGGCCGACGTTCAGCCGCAGGTCACTGAAGCCCCCGCTGACGCTTCGTCCGCCGAACCGGCCAAGACTGAGGCCACCAACACCGACACCACGGTGGAAGCCGCAGCGCCCACGGACACGCTCACGCCGGCCGACACGACGGCGTCCATTCCCGAAGCGAGGCCAGCCGCGACCGCCAGCGAGCCGGCGCCGGCCGGCGCCGATGCCGCCCTTGCCTCCGCGGCACTCGACGTCGCCACGGCCAGGCTGGCGGCGCTGAACGCGCCCGCCACCACGACCACCAAGGATGCGCCGCCGAAGGCCAAGGCGGACGGCAGCAAGGCCGACGACAAGGCGGCCAAGAAGGCAAAGGCGAAGAAGCGGCACCGCGTGGTGCGCCGTCCGCCGCCTCAGCAGTTGCAGCAGCAGCTCGATCCATTCGGACAGCCGACGTTTGCGACGACCGCGCGCACGCGGTGATCTTTCTTCACCTCTCCCCGCTTGCGGGGAGAGGTCGGATCGCCTCGGCGATGCGAAGCATCGTCCAGTGCGATCCAGGTGAGGGGGTACAGGTCTCCCGATAGTCCTATCGTGCGGAGAGAGGCCCCTCACCCCACCCCTCTCCCCGCAAGAGCGGGGCGAGGGAGCGCACCGCCGCTGCGGCCGCTATCAGCCGTGACTCACGCCGGCCCCGTCGCGATCGGCGGGCCTTTTTCCTGGCCCCATTCGGACCACGAGCCATCATAGAGCGCGGTGTCGGTAACGCCCAGGCGATACAGCGCGAGCGTCAGCACGCCGGCCGACACGCCGGAGCCGCAGCTCGTCACGATCGGAGCATCGAGCTTGACGCCGGCGCCGGTGAAAGCGGCGCGCAGATCCTCGAGCGGCTTCATCTCGCCGGTCGCGGCGTTGAACAGCAGATTGTAGGGCACGTTGCGCGCGCCGGGGATGTGACCGGAGCGGATGCCCGCCCGCGGCTCGGGCGCGCGGCCCTCGAAACGGTCGGCAGCGCGCGCGTCGATCACCTGCTCGGCACGGCTTTCGACGTTGGCTATCAGCTGCTGCATGCTGCGCACGCGCTTGGGATCGTAGCTCGCCTTGAAGGTCGCAGGCTTCGGCTTCACCTCGCCGCTCTCGACAGCGCGCCCCTCGGCACGCCACTTCTTCAGCCCGCCATTGAGGATGCGCACATTGCCGTGGCCGAAGGCCAGGAACATCCACCATGCGCGGGGCGCTGCGACCCAGCCGCCGGCATCGTAGAGCACAACGGTGTCGGCGTTGGAGATGCCGAGATTGCCGATGTCACGGCCGAACTGTTCGGCGCTCGGATACATATGCGGCAGCGGGTTGGAATGATCCGACACCGCATCGACGTCGAAGAACGCCGCGCCCGGCAGATGCGCGGCGAGATAGTCGTCCTTCGGCAGCGGCAGCACGCCCGGCAGCTTGAAGCTGGCGTCGAGCACTCTAACGTTGGCGTCGTTGATGTGGGCGGCGAGCCATTCGGTGGAGACGAGAGGGTCGGTGGCGGTGTCAGTCATTGATGTACTCTCTGGCAGCTTTCTCGGTCGTCATGCCCGGGCTTGTCCCGGGCAACCACGTCCTTCGGCCTGCGGGTCAGAACGCGGATGGCCGGGACATCTAGCGCGAAGACGCGCTTCGCGCTTCTGCCCGGCCATGACGGAGTGTGTGGTACACGCGGTATCCGCCTCACCCCTTCTTCTTCGGCTCCCACGCTTCCGTCGGGCCACCGGCGTCGCGCCAGGCGGCGTAGCCGCCGGCGATGTGGGCGACGGGCTTCAGACCCATGTCCTGCGCGGTCTTGGCCGCGAGCGCGGAGCGCAGGCCGCCGGCGCAATGGAAGACGAACTTCTTGTCTTCCTGGAAGACCGGCTTTGCGTAGGGGCTCTGCGGATCGATCCAGAATTCGAGCATGCCGCGGGTGCAGGCGAAGGCGCCGGGGATGCGGCCGTCGCGCTCGATCTCGCGGGGGTCGCGGATGTCGACGATGACGACGTCGCCGTTCTTGGAGATCTCGATCGCGTCCTTGGCGTTGAGCGTCTCGATCTCGGCATTGGCCTCGTCGATCAGCGCCTTGATGCCGCGGGTGATGGTCTGGGGCATATGGTTCTCCCTTCTTCTCTTCCGTCGTTCCGGTGCGCTCGCGAAGCGAGCGAACTATGGTGCGCAATTGCGCACCTGAGAACCTCGATCATCGCACTCCACCTCGAGATTCCGGATCGGCCGCTTTGCGGCCGTCCGGAATGACGGCGGGAGCTAGTGCGTCAATTCCTTCATCGCAGCTTCGAGCCCCTCGATCGTGATCGGGTACATGCGGTTGGCGAAGATGCGCTTGATGATGGTGGTCGATTCCGAATAGTCCCAGTGCTTCTGCTGCACCGGGTTCAGCCACACCGAATGCGGATAGGTGCGGATGATGCGGTCGAGCCAGATCGAGCCGGGCTCCTCGTTGACGTGCTCGACCGAGCCGCCGGGCACCATGATCTCGTACGGCGACATCGAGGCGTCGCCGACGAACACGACCTTGTAGTCGTGCGGGTATTTGTGCAGCACGTCCCAGGTCGGCGTGCGGTCGGTGAAGCGGCGCTTGTTCTGCTTCCACACGCCTTCATAGAGGCAGTTGTGGAAGTAAAAATACTCCATGTGCTTGAACTCGCTCTTCGCCGCCGAGAACAGCTCCTCGACCTGCTCGATATGCGCGTCCATGGAGCCGCCGATGTCGAAGAACACCAGGAGCTTCACCGCATTGCGCCGCTCGGGGCGCATGTGCACGTCGAGATAGCCGTGATTGGCGGTCTCGCGGATGGTGGTGTCGAGGTCGAGCTCGTCGGGCGCGCCGGTGCGTGCGAACTTGCGCAAGCGGCGCAGCGCCACCTTGATGTTGCGGATGCCGAGCTCGACATTGCCGTCGAGATCCTTGAACTCGCGCTTGTCCCACACCTTCACGGCGCGGTTGTTGCGGTTCTTCTCCTGGCCGATGCGCACGCCCTCGGGATTGTAGCCGTGGGCGCCGAACGGCGAGGTGCCGGCCGTGCCGATCCATTTCGAGCCGCCCTGGTGCCGCCCCTTCTGCTCCTCAAGGCGCTTCTTCAGGGTCTCCATGAGCTTGTCCCAGCCCATGGCCTCGATCTGCTTCTTCTCTTCCTCGGTGAGGTATTTTTCGGCAAGCTTCTTCAGCCACTCCTCGGGGATCTCCGCCTTCTCCATGGCGTCGAGCAGGCTTTCCAGCCCCTTGAACACCGTGCCGAAGACGCGGTCGAACTTGTCGAGATTGCGCTCGTCCTTCACCAGCGAGGCGCGCGACAAATAGTAGAAGTTCTCGACCGTGTAGTCCGCAAGGTCAGCGTCGAGCGCCTCCATCAGCGTGAGGTATTCGCGCAGCGTCACGGGGACCTGCGCATCGCGCAGAGAAGTGAAGAATTGCAGGAACATGGGTGACAGATTGCCCGTCGGCCGGCGAACGTCAAGGGGCGGAGCCCAGCGCTCGGCGCTGGACCGGGAGGCTTTTTGCACTAGAATTGGGGGCCTCACGGGGTTGTTTTGGGGACGTTTGCAATGGGAATTCTCGCAGCACTCATCATCGGCGCGATCGCCGGCTGGCTTGCCGGCAAGATTGTCCACGGGGCGGGATTTGGACTGGTCGGCAACATCGTCGTCGGCATCATCGGCGCGCTGGTGGCGAGCTGGGTTCTGCCACAACTGCACATCGGGCTTGCCACCGGCACGGTCGGCGCCATCGTGGACGCCACGATCGGCGCGGTGATTGTGCTGGTCATCCTTTCGCTGATAAAACGGGTCTGAAAGCCTGACCGAACCAGGAACGGCCGCCATGCGCGGCCGTTCCCATGTCGCGACCGGGCCATGACATTGGCAATGCCCGGGATGACGACCAACAAGGACGCGCAATGAAATTTACCGGCACCAAGGACTATGTTGCGACGGACGATCTCAAGGTCGCCGTCAACGCCTCGATCGTGCTCGAGCGCCCGCTGCTGGTGAAGGGCGAGCCCGGCACCGGCAAGACCGTGCTGGCGGAGGAAGTGGCGAAGGCGCTGAACGCGCCGCTGCTCACCTGGCACATCAAGTCCACCACCAAGGCGCAGCAGGGCCTCTACGAATACGACGCGGTGTCTCGTCTGCGCGACAGCCAGCTCGGCGATGCCCGCGTGTCCGACATCAAGAACTACATCAAGCGCGGCAAGCTGTGGGAAGCCTTCACGGCCGAGCAACGCCCGGTGCTGCTGATCGACGAGATCGACAAGGCCGACATCGAATTCCCGAACGACCTCCTGCTCGAGCTCGACCGCATGGAATTCCATGTCTACGAGACCGGCGAGACGATCAAGGCGAAGCAGCGCCCGATCATGATGATCACCTCCAACAACGAGAAGGAGCTGCCCGACGCGTTCCTGCGCCGCTGCTTCTTCCACTACATCAAGTTCCCCGATGCCGACACGATGGGCCGCATCGTCGACGTCCACTTCCCCGGCATCAAGAAGCGCCTCGTCGAGGAAGCGCTGCGGATCTTCTTCGAGGTGCGCGAGGTCCCAGGCTTGAAGAAGAAGCCGTCGACCTCGGAGCTGCTCGACTGGCTCAAGCTGCTGCTCAACGAGGACATGAGCGTCGAGCAATTGCGGGAGCGGGATCCGCGCAAGCTCATCCCGCCGCTGCACGGCGCGCTGCTGAAGAATGAGCAGGACGTGCATCTGTTCGAGCGGCTGGCGTTCCTGAGCCGAAGGGAAGTTTGAGAGGATGGACTTGTAGGATGGGTAGAGCGTAGCGAAACCCATCATCAGGCTCCTTCCGGGAAGAGTGAGCGATGGGTTTCGCTTCGCTCTACCCATCCTACGGACTGCCGCGCAGAGCCGAGACCCAGAAGGCGACACGGTATACTCCGGCTATATGGGCCCCGGCTCTGCAGCGCACCGCAAGAGCGCTGCGCTGCGTCCGGGGCACGAGTGCGGAGTTTGGCGCACACTCTCTCCTCGTCATTGCGAGCGCAGCGAAGCAATCCAGGATGTCTCCGCGGCAAGACTCTGGATTGCTTCGCTGCGCTCGCAATGACGGAGCAAGGTGCATCGGCGTCGCCCTCCGACTCACACTTTGTCCTGCAGACACGCCTTCGCATCCTCGCGGCCCACTTCGCCCGAGCTTTGCTCGCATTTCGCTCCCTCTTCAAACAGAGGGCGCAGGGAAGGCCGGGTGCCGGCCGGCACCCACGGTCCGCTGTGCGCATGTAGCGCAAAAGAACTGCACAGCGGCATACAGGTGAAGCCGAACACACGGCCTTCCCTGCGCGATGGTCGGACGGCTTATGCCGTGCTCTCCCGGGAGCCGAACTTTCCCTCTGGCCTCCCTCGCCCCGCGAATTGACGATGCCGTCCGCCCGGTTGGGCTCGCGCACATCTCCGCGACAGGCTTGACCGTAGCAACGACGGCCAGGACCACACGGTTTTGCCGTACGCGTTCAGCGCCGTCCGTCTACACGCGGTTTCGGGCTCACAGGGACTACCCGCCCTGCCCGCACCTCTCGTGCCGACGCTGCCGCGTCCACCGCAACCCGGCCCGCGTTTCGAACGACTCGCGAACCGCCCCTCTTCGTCGGGCCGGGCTGGCTCGATCTATGCCGCAATTCCGAATTTCGGTAAAGTGGAATATTTTCGCGTGAAGGGCTTGACGGGTTGCGGGGGGTGTTTTGTCCGACGGGTCACGGAGCCCTTGTAGAGTGGGTTAGCCGAAAGCGTAACCCACCTCTCCGCAGGGCCCGGAAGTGATGAGTTACGCCAACGGCCGCGTTTTAGAGACCTCCCAAGGATCTCTTGGTCATGATTGCGACGCGAAGTCGGAAAAATCGGATTTGGAGTAGTGAAAAGCGAGCATTCGCCCTTTCTCCAAAGGCATCGACAGATCGGCATCGGCAGGCAGAGGCCATTTTCCAGCTTCACCCTTGATCCAATTCAAGCCGGTGGAGTCAGATGTTGCAACTGCGTTCGCCAGCGCAGTCAATATAACCTCCTGATAGAATCCGTTGCCACGGGGCAGTGATATCAAAAACTGAAATACATCCAGGCGGATGGCGCCGGATTCCGTCATCAGCCAATCCTTGTCTGAACGAACAAAATACCAAGGGCCAGAGCGCGCGACTTTCAGAGGGGCGGCGTCGAGCAGGATCAAGGTTTCAACAACACACGCCATAAGCCGAGCGCCGCTCACGTAATTGCCGACATACATATCGGGCCGCGCGCGAATAGCGTCGAGTGCTGTTATGAGCGGAACTCTCTGTTCAAGATCGTTTGCATCTTTGCTCATCGACAATAAGCATCTTCTAAATTGCACGTTAGGCTTGCAGCATTATAGTCTACGAGGATGACGCGAAAGGAAAGACCCTAGTGGGAAGCTTTTGCCTTGAACTGCCAACGGACTTTGAGAACTATGGATGGGAAGTGGAAGCAAAGGGATGGTATTCCCAGGCCCGGATCATCGCGTCGGGAACACGCTATTTGATCAACTTCTATGATCCGGTGCGTCTCGGCCAGCAGATACAGGACGAGCTGGAGCGCGGCCAAATATTCTTCGAACCGAACCTCGTTGTCGTACGCGCGGTGACGCGAGCAAATATGGAAACTGCCGCCCAAGAGCTCGTTCGGTCAAGCGGCCTTTCTTCGTTAATTGCTGAAGCGTAGGGAGCCGTCAACGCAGCACCTCAGGGAACGCCGAGGACATTCTCCAGAATACTTTCGACCTCTGTCACAAAACGCTTGTAGACGGCACGATTGCCGCCCTTCTCCGCGATCCGCTCGGACTGCCAAGACAGGAAGGACGGCAGATACCAGAGCAGCGACACCAAGCGCTTTGGCACCATCTCTTCATCGTCGATCTCGATTGCGCGCAGAACAGCGAGGATCTCCTGTCCTCGAATGGCATCGTAATCACCATTGCGGACGCAATCGAAGAATCCGTTCGTGTCCCACTCGGCTTCCAGCTGTTCGATGATCGCGGCGATGGTCATCGGCTGGTCCTCGTGGACGTGTGAAACCTGACTCGCGGAGAGTCCCCCTCACCCGGATCGCATCTTGCGATGCGACCCGGCCTCTCCCCGCAGGCGGGGCGAGGCGAAGCATCTCACGCCACCGCGGCGTCCGGAATCCTTGCGGCTTCCATCGGCGCCTTGCCGCGGATCAGGTCCGAGGCACGATCCGCGATCATCATGGTCGAGGCATTCAAATTCGCCGAGATCATGCGCGGCATCACCGAGGCGTCGATCACGCGGAGCCCCTCCAACCCATGGACGCGGAGCTGGTCGTCGACGACCGCCCAGCTCGAATCCGCCGGGCCCATGCGGCAGGTACAACCGGGGTGGAAGGTGGTGGTGCCGCGCTCCGTTGCCGCGTGCAACAATTCGTCGTCGGTGTTGACGTTCGGGCCGGGGAAATCCTCGTAGGCGTAATAGGGCGAGAGCGGCGCGCTCTTGAGCAGGTTGCGCGCGAGCTTCATGCCGCCGACGATGACGCGGCGGTCGAGCTCGGCGTCCAGATAATTGGTCTGGATGATCGGCGGCGCGAACGGATCGTTGGAGCGGATGCGGACATAGCCGCGGCTCTCGGGGCGCTGCTGCCAGGACGCCACGGTCATGCCGGGCTCGTCCTCGAGCTGGCCCTGCACGCCTTCCTTGTAGGACGCGGGCGTGAAGGTGAGCTGCAGGTCGGACGAGTCGGCGCTCTCACCGGAATGCCAGAAGCAATAGACCATGGTCGGCGACAGCGACAGCAGGCCCTTGCGCGCGGTGGCCCATTTCAGCGCCTCGATCCACAGCGAGAAACCGCGACGGAGCTCGTTGATGGTCTTGATATCCTTGACCCTCGCCACCGTGCGCGGCGCATAATGGTCCTGCAGGCCCTCGCCGACGGGCAGCGCGTGACGCACGGCGATGCCGTGCTGCTGCAACAGGTCGGGCGTGCCGACGCCGGAGAGCTGCAGCAGCTGCGGCGAATTATAGGTGCCGCCGGAGAGAATGACTTCCTTGTTGGCGCGCACCTCCACCGGCGTGCCGCCGCGGCCGCCCTTGGTGTAGCGCACGCCGACGGCGCGCTTGCCTTCGAAGATGATCTCGGTCGCATGCGCATGGGTGTGCACATGCACGTTGGGCCGCTTCATCGCCGGCTTGAGGAACGCGGTCGAGCCGGAGACGCGCAGGCCGTTATTGATGGTGCGCTGGCAGTAGGAGACGCCTTCCTGGGTCTTGCCGTTGTAATCGGGGTTGCGGGGAATGCCGAGCGAGACCGCGCCTTCCATGAAGGCCTCGCAGAGCGGATCGCGCCAGTCCATGGTGGTCACGGTGAGATTGCCGTCGCGGCCGCGGAAGGTGCTGTCGCCCTCGCCGACCCGCTTCTCCAGCCGCTTGAAGTAAGGCAGCACATCGGCATAGCCCCAGCCGCGATTGCCCATCTGCGCCCAGGTGTCGAAATCCATGCGCTGGCCGCGATTGTAGATATGTCCGTTGATCGACGACGAGCCGCCGAGCGTCTTGCCGCGCGGGGCGTAGATGCTGCGCCCGTTCGTGTACGGCCCGGGCTCCTGCTGGTAGGCCCAGTTGATGCTCTTCATGTGGAAGGTCTTGATGAAGCCCGCCGGCAGGTGAATGTAGGGATGCCAGTCGCTGGGGCCCGCCTCGAGCACGCAGACGCTGACATTCGGATCTTCGCTGAGCCGGCTGGTGAGGATGCAACCGGCAGAGCCCGCGCCGATGATCACGTAATCAAATCTGTCCATGGTGCCTCGGCCGCCTCTAGCGCGGCTTGTCGTTGAGTTGAAATTCGAGATGCGCCTGCACCGTCGGCCATTCGGCCGCGGTGATGCTGTAAACAACGGTGTCGCGCAGCGTGCCGTTCGGCGCGATCTGGTGGCTGCGCAGGATGCCGTCCTGCTTGGCGCCGAGGCGCTCGATGGCGCGGCGGCTCTGGTGGTTGAAGAAGTGGGTGCGGAACTCGACCGCGATGCAGTTCAGCGTTTCGAAGGCGTGGCGCAGCAGCAGCAATTTGCACTGCGTGTTGAGCGGGCCGCGCTGCGCGCTCTTGCCGTACCAGGTCGAGCCGATCTCGACGCGGCGGTTGGCGGCGTCGATGTTCATGTAGGTGGTCATGCCGACGATGCTGCCGCCGGCGTCGAACACGGTGAAGGGCAGCATCGAGCCGGCGGCCTGCAGGCCGAGGCGGCGGTCGATCTCCTTGCCCATGTTCTCGGGCAGCGGGATCGCGGTGTACCAGAGTTTCGAGAGCTCTCCATCCTTCACGGCCGTCACCAGCCCGTCGAGATGCTGATGCGACAGCGGCTCGAGACGGGCATGCTGTCCGCGCAGGGTGATGGGATCAGGCCAGGGCATTTGAGTCTCTCTCTTTTGTCATTGCGAGGAGCGAAGCGACGAAGCAATCCAGACTATCTCCGCAGAGGCATTCCTGGATTGCTTCGCTCCGCTCGCAATGACGGTCACTAGCACCGTTTACTTGTTTAGGAAATTGAGCGGCAAACCGCCGCGCGGCCAGTCCATGGCGATCAGCTCGCCCTTGCCCGACAGCGTGATGTAGGCGGTCTTCAGCTCGGGGCCGCCGAAGGCGATGTTGGTGGTGACGCGGTCGCCGGTCGGGACCTGCTCGACCAGGGTGCCGTCGGGCGCGATCACCGAGATGCAACCAGACACGAGCGTCGCGACGCAGACGTTGCCGTTGGCTTCCACCGCGAGCGAGTCGAACATCTGGTAGCCGCCGAGGCCGCAGATCGGCTTGCCGCGCTCGCCGCGATAGATTACGTCGCGCGGCTTCAGCGTGCCGGGCGCGGACAGCTCATAGGCCCAGAGCCGCCCGGTCGGCGTCTCCGCGATGTAGACGGTGTTTTCGTCCGGAGAGAGACCGATGCCGTTGGCCGGCAGCACGCCATGCACGACCTCGACGATCTCCTTCATGCCGGGCTTGAGATAGTACATGCCGCCGACGTCCATCTCGCGATGACGGCGCTTGCCGAGATCGGAGAACCACAGGCCGCCGTGCTTGTCGAAGACCAGGTCATTCGGTCCGCGCAGATCGTGTTCGCCGCATTTGGTCACGACGGTCTCGACCTTGCCGGTCTGCAGGTCGACGCGCTGGATCGAACCGCCGAGATAATCGTCGGGCTGCGGACCCGGCATGATCATGTTGCGGGTCGGGATCCAGGAGAAGCCGCCATTGTTGCAGATGTAGATTTTGCCGTCGGGACCGAGCGCCGCGCCGTTCGGGCCGCCCGGCACCTTCGCGACGATCTCCTTGCGACCATCGGGATAGACGCGGGTCAGACGCTGGCCACGGATCTCAACCAGCACCACGGAGCCATCAGGCATCACCACGGGGCCTTCAGGAAATTCGAGGTCGGTGGCGAGAACACGGACGTCAGGCGTGGCAGTGGACATTGTGGGGTACCTCCCGGCTTGCTTGTTATGGCTTGCACGGGATGTCCGGCCTCGGCCCCTCATGCAAGGTTTGCCTGAGGTTATGACAAAGTCACCCGGGCTTGCCAAGCAAGGGGGATGGTATGCCAGCGTTGCGTGTCACTCCCTCACCGGCAGCCAAATCTCAAGCCCGCCATTGCCCGTCGCAGGATCGAACTTCTCATCGTAGCGCTCGAAATTCGGCGCATCCGCGGCCTTCAGGCCAGATGCCGGCAACCATTGATTCCAGATTGTGCTGACGGTGCGGCGGATCGACGAGATGTGATCGGTGTGGGTGAACACCGCATAGCGCTGCTCGGGGATGCGGATGCGGCCGAAGCGGCGCGGCAGGTCGGAGAAATCAGCGACCTCGACGCCGGCGATGTAATCGAGATTGCCGGCATCGTCACCGTTGCAGCAGACGCCGTAGGCGAGGTCGCCGACGCGCGCCGGAATGTCCGCCACCTCCTGATGGAAACGCTGCCACAGGCCGGGAATGGCCGCGCCGTTGTCGCAGGAGATGCGCTCTGCGGGACCGGCGACTAGAAGGGCTTTTGCGGTTTCGAAACGCGGGGCTTTGAGGTTGTCGATCATGGTGCAGTCCATGAGGATCGGCTCCTGCAGCTTGAGATGATCGGCGCATTTGGCGGCCCGAACCGCTTCGGGCGTCGTGCCGAACTGGTCGCGGAATGCGCGGGTGAATGCTTCGTGCGAGCCGTAATCCGCCTCCAGCGCCAGCGACAGGATGTCCGGCGCACCTTTCGCCAGGCTACGCGCCGCTTCCGTCAGCCGCCGTGCGCGCGCGTAACGCATCACCGGAAGGCCGGTGGCTGCGGCAAACGCGCGCACGATGTGGAACCGCGACACACCCGAGACCGCAGCGATCTCGTCGAGCGTCATCGGCTCGGCCAGATGGCTTTCGATATACCAGAGCGCGCGCTGGGCTGGGTTCGTCACGGTTGAGCTCTCGTTCGAAGCGTCGCGATGATGCGCTGGTTCGCGCCAACTCGCTTGATCGGCATTGCTGTCCACGCATGAGGATAGTCCGGCAATAGCGACTGGCAACGCCCCGGCGTTCCCGGCTACACTTGCTGCAACCGCTCACAAGAAAGAGGAACTGCGTCATGGAAATCACCGATGTGCGGGCGCACCATATCCGCATTCCCTATGACGCCGGCGTCGCGAGCTTTCGCCAGGGCGCATCCGCCATCTCCGCGCTCGACATGGTGCTGGTCGAGGTCACGACCGATTCAGGCCTGACCGGGTGGGGCGATGCGTTTGCCTATGTCTGCCCGCGCAGCACACGCACCGCCGTCGAGGAGATGATCGCGCCGCAGGCGCGCGGGCTGAAGATCCCCGGCGCCGCCGGCATTCCAGCCGCGATGGAGCAGATCCAGCGCAATCTGCATCTGTTCGGCCGCTACGGCATCACCATGTTCGCGATCTCGGGCCTCGACATCGCGCTGTGGGATCTGGCTGCGAAGGTGAAGGGCGTGCCGCTGCATCGCCTGCTCGGCGAGACCAGGCGCGCGAAGATTCCGGCCTATGCGAGCCTGTTGCGGATCGGGTCGCCCGACAACATCGCCGGCGAATGCAGGAAGGCGCTCGCGCTCGGCTATGGCGCGATCAAGCTGCACGAGACCACTGCGCCGGCGGTGTTCGCCGCGCGCGAGGCGATCGGACCTAACATTCCGCTGATGGTCGACATGAACTGTCCGCTCACGGGCGAGCAGGCGATCGCGTTCGCGAAGGCGTGCAAGGACGCGCAACCGATGTTCCTGGAGGAGCCGGTTTGGCCGCCGGAAGATTTCACTGCGCTCGCCGAGGTGCGAGCCAAGGGGGGCCTCGGCGTCGCCGCCGGCGAGAATGCCTGCACCGAATATCAATTCCGCCAGATGATGGAGGCAGGCGCGGTGAGCCACGCCCAGCCGTCGGTGATCAAGGTCGGCGGCATCACGGAATTCATCAAGGTCGCCGCACTTGCCGACAGGCTCGGCGTCAAGATCGTCCCGCACTCCCCCTATTTCGGCCCCGGCCTGCTCGCGACGCTGCATCTGCTCGTAGGCCGCGACGACGGGCTCGTCGAGATCTTCTATCTCAAGCGCGAAGCCTGCCTGTGGGGCGGCCGCGCCGACGTCGATGCCACCGGTCACGTCGCACTGCCCACGGGACCTGGGCTCGGCTACGAGCCCGATCGCGCGGTGATCGAGCGCTATCGCGTGGCGTGATCGCGCGCGGCTATTTCGCGTCCTTCGGCGGCGGCGCGTCCTGCTTCTTCTTCAGGTCGTCGGCGAGCTTGGTCTGCGCGGCCTGGAGATCGCCGAGCGTCTTCTGCAGGCCGGCGACGACAGTCTTCAGCGCGTCGATCTGGCGGTTGGCGGCATCGAGCTTCTGCTGATGATCCAGCGTCAGCCTGGTGATCGTCTTCTGCAGGAAATCGACATTGCTCTGCAGGCAGCTGGTGCGCCGCTCCATGGTCTTCTCGACCGTGCAGATCTCGATGCCGGGCACGTCCTGCGCGCGGACCGGCGACGCTACCAGCGTCGCGAGCAGCAGGGTCGGGACATAAACGCCGGCGCTTCGAAGCAGCATGCAGGTTCCTCGTCAGAATAATCACGGCAATGTGCGCCGTTTCGGCGCGGTCCGGCGAAGCTACCACACTCGTACCGCATTCTCGCGATGAGCTTGTCACCGTTCCCTCGGACGGGGAGCAATGATCTGCACGCGGACGGAAGTGGGCGCTCTTTCCGCGGCTTTGTTTAGGGGAGATTTTTGGAATGGCAACGCGTGAAAGACGACTGGCGGAATTCGACGGCGCCGGAGAGCCGCCGCCAGGCCTGCCGCTCGAAGTGCTCTGCGAGGACCACAGTGGAACGTATCAATTGCCCTTCGCTTGCCGCTACGTCGAAGGTCGCTGGCAGAACCACGAGGCCGGCATCGCGGTGGAGGCCACCGTCATCGCCTGGCGCCGGCCGCGCATGAAGCACTCGGCCTAAGGCTCGCATCTGTCTCAAAATGCAACGGCGCCGCGCTCCGGCTTAACCTTCGGAACGCGACCCGAACGAATCACGTCCGAATCAGCCGAATCGCCTCGTACGCGGCTGTTCACGGCTAGATGTCGATGCGACCCTCACACCGCGCACAATATCTGCGCGACGCCCCGAGCTGTCGGGGCCGGCGGCCGGCTTCAAAAGTTAACACCTGCAAAGACATAGCGCTTGAGGACCCCGCGGCCGGTCCCCGCCGCGGAAACAGGCAGGGCCGCGCGGGGCCTGCCTAATATTCGACCTCGAGCTCCTCGATCTCGGCCGGCTCATCCTGCGCGGCTGCGATCCATTCCTTCATCTCGGGCATGGCCATGATGGTGTCGGCATAGGCCTTCAGCCTGGGCTCGAGCTTGACGTCGTAGGTGACGAAGCGCGTCACCACCGGCGCGTACATCGCATCCGCCATGGTGCGCTTGGCGCCGAACAGGAACGGGCCTCCCGACTTCTCCAGGCAATCGCGCCAGATGAACCAGACGCGGTCGATATCGGCCTGCGCGCGCGACCAGATCTTGAAGCCGGGGAAATGCCCCTTGAGATTGACCGGCAACGAGGCGCGCAGCGTGGTGAAACCGGAATGGATTTCACCGCAAATCGAGCGGCAATGTGCGCGCTGGACGCGGTCGTCAGGCAACAGGCCCGCTGACGGCATCACCTCGTTGAGGTACTCGCCGATCGCCAGCGTGTCCCACACGGTGGCGCCGTCATGGCGCAGGCATGGCACCAGGATCGAGGACGAGAGCAGCAGGATTTCCGCGCGCGCCGAGGCGTCGTCGGGCGCGGTGACGACCTCGTCGAACTCGAGCCCGGAAAACTTCGTCAGCAGCCAGCCACGCAGCGACCAGGACGAATAGTTCTTGCTGCTGATGGTCAGTGTCGCCTTCGCCATAGGGCCCTTCCCTCACGCCTGGGCCACGCGCCGGCATGCCCGTGACCTGTGCTTCCCATTCGGAGAGCAGCAAGCGACGTGCCAATTTTGCGGGCGGGCCGCCCGCCGCTTGGCGTCGATATTGCATAGCAGCAACGGGGTAACCGGGCATTTCAGTATGATGTCGATGTATTATCAGGCCTTTCAGAACCATATGGACCTGACGGCGCCGTGGCGGGCGGGGGCTTCCTCTGCACTCAAAT
>Ga0207426_1001563_pt1 | contig 18543 bp, 19 predicted proteins | sample AraplaMF_Cvi_mMS_FD_184265 | JGI IMG/M metagenome (GOLD analysis project Ga0207426, IMG submission 184265) | Arabidopsis root microbial communities from the University of North Carolina, USA - plate scrape MF_Cvi_mMS (SPAdes) (version 2) | ecosystem: Host-associated > Plants > Roots > Endosphere... | reverse complement strand
CAATTCGTGAAGGGGATGTGAGAGTTGGTGTGAGGCGTGGCACACTCCCCTCACCGGTCGCGAACGACGAGGGGGGCGAGCGGGGTGCAGCGGATTCCTGTGCGGTTCGGGGCGGAGTTACGCCGGCGAAGGATTGAAGCGGGGCTGTCGCTGGGCGAACTGGCGAGCCTGATCTGTTTTTCCAAAGGGCACTTGAGCAAGATCGAGCGTGGTGTGAAGGCGCCCAGTCACGATCTTGCACAGTTATGTGACAGCGCTCTCCATGCCGACGGACAACTCAGCGGCCTGATTTCCGCCCCCGAGCACAGTACGCCCGCGGCGCCGATGACCGAGGCGGATGTCGGCACTCCCTGGACATTACGGATGCAGGCCGGCGGAGAGAGCGACTTCGTGGCATTCGACCCCGCGTTATCCGGCGGCGGGGCCCTGCCCACCACCATTGTGAGTTGGTCTCTCGCACCACCTCTCCTCGAAAGCGGGGAGACGAATTCGGCATTGCCCTACTTCCGCAATGTCTTCGACGAGTTCCGCCGACTGGGGCAGCTCTTCGGGCCGTCGGTGGTCGCCCAGCTCTGTATCGCGGCCACCAGCGCGCTGCGGGGCATGGCGCACCAGGCGCAGCCCGCGCACCGCGATGTGGTGCTCCGGCTCGCCTCCCGGTTCGCCGAGTACACCGGCTGGATGGCGCAGGAGGCAGGCAGCGACGCGGCCTCGCTGTGGTGGACCGAACAGGCCGTCCAGCTGGCCGCGGACGGCGGTGACGACGAACTGGCCGCCTACGCCCTGATCCGGCGCGCGGAACTGGCCCTGTACACCGGCGATTCGGTGGCCACCGTCCAGTTGGCGCGGCGGGCGGCGCAGCAGGCCCGCAGCGTACGCATCCGCGGACTCGCGGCGCAGCGCGAGGCGCAGGGGCATGCGCTGGTGGGGGACCGTGACGCCTGCCGACGGGCGCTGGACCGCGGCGCGGAGCTGACGGCCGGTGCGGTGGCGCCGGACGGTACGGACCCGGTCCTCGGCAGTATCCATCTGCCGGATCTGACCGCCTTCGTCGCCGGCTGGTGCATGCACGATCTCGGTTCCCCGGCCGAAGCCGTTACTTTGCTCGGCGACGGTCTGGAGGCCATTCCACCGGAATCCCGCCGTGCCAGAGCCCGATATGGCGCCCGGCTGGCGCTTGCACTGGCGAACGTCGGGGAAATCGAGCAGGCCTGTGCGATCGCGGAATTGGTCGCCTCTCATGTTGCCCTCATCGACTCGGCCACCATCCGCGCCGATCTTCTGCGGCTGAGCCGCGCACTGAATCGTTGGCCAAAGAATCCGACCGTCCGTCGGACCCTTCCGCACCTCGCGATCGGACTGCACACCCACCGGACCGGTCCGGGAACTCCGGCCTGACTTCTCACTCACCGGCCCGCACCGTGGAGAAGGCCGCCCGAAGAACCGCACTCCCGCCGCATCCGTGGTGTTCCGTTGCCCGGCCAAAAGGCCGAGGGCAACGCGTTGACCACGCCTGAAACCCCTGTGAATCTCGGCTTCATCCCCCTGTGCCCGCGACAGCCCGAGTAACCGACACAGCACCCGGCTGCCGCAATCCACCGCTGTCCGCATGAGGAAAGGAAGAACAATCATGGCCGGAGTATTCATCAACTACCGGACCGGCGACGGCGCCACCGCGGCTGTCCTGTTCGACGAGAAATTGAAGGAGGTATTCGGGCCGGAGAACGTCTTTCGCGACCGCCGCACCACGCAGCCCGGCGCGCACTTTCCGCCCGAGCTGTGGCGCCACCTCGAAAGCTGTGCGGTCCTCCTCGTGCTGATCGGTCCGAACTGGCTCTCGCTGTGCGACACCGACGGCCGGCGCCGGATCGACGTACCGGGCGACTACGTCCACGACGAGATCCAGCGCGCCCTCACCTTGCGCAAGACCGTCATCCCCGTGCTGATCGACTCGGCCGAGCTCCCGAAGAAGGAGCAACTGCCCGCTGACATCGCCGAGCTGACGGAGCGGCAGTACATGCAGCTGCGGGTGCCGTACGCGCATCTCGACCTCCCCGTCATCACGGAGGCCCTGCGCAGCCACGTACCGGTGCGCAGGACGGAGCCGCAGCCGGACGCGCGGCCGCAGCCGCATCCGGCGCCGCCCGCGCCCGGCGCGTACTCCACCTATCACGACTGCGCCGTGAGCAACGGGTCCGGCAACGCCACCGTGAACCAGAACCGCGACGCACAGAGCGGAGACCGACAGTGAGCGAGACCGAACACGCCGGGCCGGAGGACGCGGCGGCGGAGGTGCCGGCCGAGGAGCCCGCTGCCGCCGCGGAGGAACCGGCACCGCCCGAAGCCGTGGAGCCGAGCCCGGCCGGAGCGTCGGACGGTACCGAGGCCACCGGTGGGAGCGCCCCGGACGACCTCGCAGCACCCCAGCACGGCGACAGCCGGCCCTCGGCCCAGGACACCGTCCGGGCCGCCGCCCGCCGGGAAGCCGGCGACGGCGGCGACTTCACCCGCTACCAGCAGGCCCGCCAGCAGAACGCCCTGAACAAGCTCAAGCGCAGCGCGGTCGCCAACGGCAGCGGCTCCGCCTTCTACGCCGAGCAGCTGACCATCGGCGGCGACAACGGCGTCGAGATCCAGGTGCTGGGCGTCACCTCGCTGACCGTCGCCGAACAGCTGGACTCCCACCAGGACGTCGAGCAGCAGCCCCAGATGGCCGCCCGGCTCGCCGCACAGCACGTGGTGGTGCTCGCCGGGCAGCCGGGCAGCGGCCGGCAGTCCACGGCACTGACCCTGCTCGCCGGCTGCTGCCCCGACGACCGGATCAAGATCCTGCACAGCGAGGCCCCGGGCATCCTCCAGACGCTGTGCCGGCGCGCCGACGACCTGCTCACGACCGGTGGCTTCGTGGTGGACCTGGAGGACCAGCCGCTGAAGCTGTCGACACTGGAGACCCTCGGCCATCTCGCCCGCAAACACCGCGCCTTCCTCGTCATCCTCGGTGAGCTGGGCCGGGTGGACCCCGACCTGCTGCGACCGCACGCCTTCGAGCACCGGCGCCCGGCCCTCGGCCAGGTCCTCGCCGTACATCTGCGCCGGCTGCTCGCGGGGCACCCCGGAGCGTGCCCCGAGCAGGACTGCACCACCGAGCACACCACGGCGTTCACCGCCCGGATGCTGGAGTCCCAGGAGGTGCAGCGCACCCTCGACGGGGCCCCGTCCGTACGCAGCGTCGTGGAGTTCGCCGAGCTACTGGCACAGCACCTCCACTCCGCGGACACCAGCCTCAGTGACGTCATCGGCCAGTGGCGCGACCGGCTGCGCCGACTCGCCAAACAACTGCTCCGGGTCCCCGCCGAGACCGCGCACGGCCCGGTGCTGGACCCGCACCGCCAGGCGTTCCGGATCGCCTACGCGCTCTTCCACGGCCTGCCGCTCTCCGATGTCTTCGAGGCCGGCGAAGTCCTCAGCGCGACCGTGCTGCCGCGCTACGAGACCCGTGAACCGGCCCCCACCAACCATGTCTTCGAGCGGGAACTGGACCAGCTGATCCCGCAGGAGATGCGCGCCCCCGGGGACGCGTTGTCCGGCGGCCGCACCGACGACAACCCCCGGTGCGCCCGGCTGGTGAACGAAGATCTGATGCACGCCGTCATCGAGGTCGTCTGGCACGACTACGACAGTCTGCGCGACCCCTTGCGCGAGTGGCTGACGGCGCTGGTCGCCGGGCCGCTGGAGCGGATCCGAGTACGGGCCGCGCACATCGCCGGGATTCTGCTCAGCCATGACTTCGACAGCGTCTACCGGGACTTGATCCGGCATTGGGCCCGGAAGTCCACGGCTTACCGGCAGTCCGCCGCGCTCGCCCTGGAGATGGCCGCCCACGACCCCCGGATGGTGGGCCGGGTGCGGGCCCAGATCCGCAGCTGGCTGAGCAGCCCCCGGTGGGAGTACCAGGACAGCGCGGCACGGGCGTACGGCACCCTGGTAGGCGCACAGGACGTCCCGGACACCCTCTGGGCGCTGCGCGAACTGGGCACCCGGCCGGAACTGGCGTTCAGCAGCTCGGTGGCCTTCTCGATGTCCTGGCTCTACCTCGCCCGCGCCCCGGGCCCGACCGCCGACGCCCTGGACCGCTGGATCGCCTCGGACAACGACCATCTGGCCAAGCACGCCATCCGCACCCTGCTGATCCTCAGCCGCTACGGCGTCGGCCCGGACCGGCGGGACCGGCCCGTCCTGGCCGATACCGCGATGACCGACCCGGACCGTGCCGAGGCCCTGGTCCGCCTGTGGCGCCACGCCCTGATGGGCCAGGACAGCTCGACGCGCGCCTGGGACCTGCTGCGGCGCTGGCTGCTGGCCGGGGACGCGGACAAAGAGCTGGCCGCCTTCCTGGAGGTCCTCGTCCCGCGCATCTGGGCCCGGCCGCTCTCCCTCCGTGCCGGGTTCTACCTCGGCATGTGGGCCGGCCGGCACCCGGACTCGCGCACCATTCGCCAACTCCGGGACCAGCCCCCCGAGGAGGGGCCGACACCCGGCTCCGCGTCCTGACGACACCCCCTGACGACACCCCGTACGAAGAGGAGACAGACCATGACAGAGCGCAAAGGACTCCGCACCAGGCTGCGCAACTGGTGGCGCCGGGTGACGCGTAAGGACGAGACCGGGCCGGCCGGCGGCGCCCCGGATGCCGCCGACGATCCGGAGAGCCCGGACAGCGCGACGCTCGGGCAGGCGGCCACGGGTGAGGTGGCCGTCGAGCTGCCGCCGGTCGAGGAGACGCTGTCGGTGGCGGCCGACGGCGATGTGTTCGCCTTCGAACTCGTCCCGCACTTCCGCTGGAGCAGCCAGGAGATGACGCTGGACGTCCTGCGGGAGCGCGCGGCGCTGCACGAGGAGGCGGCCCGCGGCAAGCTGCTGCGCCGCGCCTGGTCCGTCGCCCGCGCCTGCGATCCCAGTGATCCGGTGGCCGCGGAGAAGGCCGTCAACAAGGAACTGCGCGGCGGCTGGTGCTACCACGACGAGAAGGGCCTCATCCGCTGCCGCGCGTCGGTACGCATGCGGATGGACCCGGCGCTGCGCGAACATGTGCTCCCCTTCGACCTCGCCGAAGTGCGGATGGAGAAGGAGCACCACCTCGGCAAACTCAAGGCGGCCCAGGTGCAGGAGCTGACCGAGCGCTGGCTCCGCGTGATGAGCGAACTGGAGCTCCTCGGCACCCTCGGCGCGGCCGAGCGGCGGCTCCTGGTGCCCTTCGCCGCGGCCCTCGCCGACGAGGACTTCTTCAAGGTCATGCAGGCACTCAAGAACACCCGCCGCAACGGCGCCGAGGCGCTCGCCGACGTCCTCACGGCGGCGACCAAGCACCATGAGCAGGTGGGCCTGTTCGAGTACGCCAACGCCTACGACAAGGCCCTGAGCGAATTCTGCCGCCAGATGGGGCTCAGCCCCTTCTCCTGGGTGGACACCGTGGGAGATGTCGGGGAGCTGGCGCCGTGAACACCACAGACAGCACCGCGGTCCGGATACCCGGACACCGCCGGGGCACTTCCGCGATCGTCGGCGCCCTGGGAGCGGCACTGCTGGCCGGCCTCCTCGGCGCCTGCGGCGAGGAACCCCGCCTGGACCCCTGCGCCTGGATGAATCAGCCCGCCGACACCACCGGCCGTACGGTCGTCCTCGTCGACGCCTCTTCCTCCGTACGCGGTCCGGGCGCCGGGCGCGACTACGCGCACAGCATCGCCGCTCTGCTCAGGTCGGTGGTCGCACGCAAGGACACCGTCTCGGTCGGCAGCTTCAGCGGCGACTCGGCGCAGATCAGCTGGATCGCCAAGGACCGCTCGGCCGACTGGGTCAGGGACAACAACAACGAGATCAACCAGAAGACGCGGAAACAACAGGCGGTCAGCTGCCTGACCGGGCTGGTCGGCAAGGCCGAGCGAGCCGATCCCCGCAGTGGCGGCAGCAACGTCCTCGCGGCCCTCGCGGCCGGAGCGTCCTCACTGGAGGGCGCATCCGGCAGCCGCAGCCTGCTCGTCCTGACCGACGGACTGTCCACCACGGGCTGCGCCGATCTGCGCGCGGCCGCCTTCCGGGACCGGAGCGAGATCAAGGCCATCGCCCGGGTCTGCGCCGCCCGGGACGAGACACCGCCCCTGACCGGAGTGCGTCTCACACTCGCCGGGCTGGGCCAGCCGGCCACCGGCCGGCCCGCACCCACGCCGGCCCAGCGGACCTGGCTGAGCAAGCTGTGGCGCGCGCTGTGCGGCGCCGGCCGCAAGGACGCGCACGGCACCTCCTGCACCCTCGCCCCGACCGCCATCGGCACGGCCGAGGGGCGCAAACCGGGGAAGAAGACACCCCAGGACCCGGCCGTCGAATACGCGCAGGACCGCCCGCAGACCTACGAACTCCCGGGCGCGGCGCTCTTCGACACCAGCTCGTCCACCGTCCGCCCGCAGGCCCTGCCGCTGCTCAACGATGTCGCGGTCAGCGCTCGTACCACCCGCGGCAGCAGGGTCGTCGTCTCCGGTTACGTCGACCCGCGCGGCCGGCCGGACAACAACCACCGGCTGTCGCAGGCACGCGCGGACGCGGTGAAGGACGTGCTGACCGGACTCGGGGTGGAGCGGGTGACCGCCCACGGGCGCGGCCTGCCCACGGGCTGCACGAAGCCGGACCACACCGCGGGCGGCCGGATGACCGCCGAGGACAAGCTCCAGTGCGACCGGCGCGTCGACATCGAAATCACCAGGAAGTGAGGGCGGCGGGCAGCGATGAACACCACCAACGGAAAGAACCGGGCGGGGCCTGCCGCCCGCTATCAGTCGGCGGTCGACTGCCCCGGCAGCGACCCCGCCTTCATCGAACTGGACCTCAGGAAGCGGCCCTCCGCCCGGCCCGTGGACCAGACCGACAGCCGGGAACAGGCCGCCCTCATGCGGGCCTTCACCGACGCCAACACCGCGCTGACCGCGGCGCAGCCCGGGCTCGGCACCGCGGTCACCGCGGTTGCCGGCACCTTCCACCAGGCCCGGACGGCCATCGAAGCGGCCGAGCGGTTCGTCGTCGCCCGGTCGTCCCAGCAGGCCCAGGAGCGCGTCGGACAACTGCGAGTCCGCCACGCCGAGGACGGACCGGAGAGCCTGCGCCGCCGGCCGGTGCTCTGGCGACGTCTGCTGTGGCCCACCCTGGTCGGCTGCGTCGCCTTCGACACGATGTTCATCGGCACCCTGATGCAGCGGTTCTTCGGCCTGGGCGAGACCGAACCCGGCTACTACCTCGCCTACTTGCCCGGCTTCGGCGTCGCCGTCTGCCTGCTGGCCGCGGGCAGTCTCCTGGCCGAGTCCGTCTTCCGGCGGCGCACCCGCACCGCGCGCACCCTGGAGCGGACCCGCCGCGGTCCGGTCGCGGCGCTGCGCGAGGCGCTCTGGCCCAGGAGCCCGCGTACGGAACGGCGCAAGGCCGGCGAACTGCCCTGGCCCAATGCGGCCGGGCCGGTCCTCTTCACCCTGGCCATCCTCACCATGGTCGGTATATGGGCGCGGATGCGCGCGGCCGGTGCGGTGCGTGAGCATGTGGATCTGGCGCCGGACCAGAGCGCCGTCGTCATCCTCACCCTGGTGCTCAGCACCGCCGCCATCGTGGTCAAGGTGCTCGCCCACAACCCCTGCGCCGACAGCGACCAGGAGGCCCGGCGGGACGTCACCGACGCGGAGCAGCAGGGCAGAAAGCTGCTGGGCGCGGCCCGGCGCAGCCTGGTGGCACACACCGGGACCTGGTGGCGGCTGCGGTCCACGGTCGAGGCGGCGGCGAGTGACGCCCACCGTACGCTCGACGAGGCCTGCATCCGCATCGTCGAGGAACGCGCCCGCACCGGCGTGGCCGGCAGCTACGACCTTCCCCTGACCGCACCCGCCTGGCCCTACCCCGCATCCGCACGCAACGGCACCCGCCTGCCCACCGGAGACCGGGCACCCGCCCACCCCACACCACCCCGGGCCCGCCTCGAACTCCTCGACGACGTCTACACGGTGCTCGTACGCTACGGCCCCGATCAGCTCGAAGACCGCCTCAACGGCATCGCCGGCGACCTGAACGCACAGTTCCGCGCCTCGCCGGGGCAGCCGGTGGAGCAAGCCGGGGAGCAAACAGGGGCGACGCGTGCCGACGAGGCAGACGAGGCACACGAGGATCAGACGCCCGAGGGGGCCCCGGCGGCAGCGGAGGACGTCCGGGCACCCGAGGAGAACCGGTCCGTGGAGGACCTGGCTGAGGAGAACCCGGCACCGGAGGAGGGGTGCCGGGCACCTGAGGAGCCCGCCGCCTCCGGCCAGGCCACCACCGCACCCACGGCGGAGCCCCGCGACGCCGGCACGGACACCCGGCCGTCCGCGGACGAAGGCTCGGTCTCATGACCGCGCAGCCGAGCCTCGGCCCGGAGGAAGTGAAGCATCTGGAGTTCCTCCAGGCGGTGATCGCCCGGCACGCCAACACCTCGTTCCTGGTGAAGAGTTGGGCCATGACCGTCAGCGGCGCCTTCATCGCGGTCGCCACCCGCGGGCCGAGCTGGAAGACGGCCGCGGTCGCCGTGGGACTGGCAACGGGATTCTGGCTGCTCGACAGCTACTACCTCCGCCAGGAACGGAGATTCCGCAGCCTCTACGAGAAGGTCGCCGGGCGCGTGAGCCCGGTGGTGCCGCCGTTCAGCATGGATGCCGAGCAGCACGGCGGCCCCGTGCCCTGGCGGGCGGTGGCACTGTCCCGGACGATGCTGCTCTCCTATGGCGTCCTGGTCGCCATCGACACCATGACGGTCCTCTTCCTCGCCTGACCGCCGCGGATGCTCCGCACACGGGAGGCGCGGTTCACGTCTCCGCGGGCCGGGCGGCGGTCCATGGCAGCAACAGGCCGTCGCCCTCGGCGCGCGGGACGACGTGGAGATGGAGATGGCGGACGGTCTGGGTGGCCGCGGGGCCGCGCGAGGTGATCACATTGCAGTCCCCGGCCTCCGCCGCGAGTTCGGCGGCCCGCAGCATGGTGGCCGCCGACACCACCGGGTCCTCGGCGACATCGGCGACATGCACCCGGGGGATGACCAGCACATGCCCGGCGGTGACACCGCCATGGCGGGGCCGGATGGCGACGGCGTCCGGCCACTCGCGCAGCACCGTGGCCGGCGCCCGGCCGCACACGATGAGGCAGAAGGGGCAACCGGATCGCCGGGGACTACGGGAAGGCTGCGGGCGGGCGCCCGGAGCCTCCTCGGTCACCTCGCGGAACTCCCCATAACTGACCATCGATCCTCCGCAGGAGCCGGCCGGACGGGTCGGATCGTCACCGGACCGGGCCGACGCCGTCGTCACCAGAGTCTGTCGATCTCGCCCGGGTACAACTCGATCCGGGAGTGTGGGAACGAGGAGCGATGGTCCCGGCCCAGGGGCGAGAAGAAGGCGGCCATGGTGACCTTGTCGAAGCCCGGCCGGTCGCTGGGGAACGGAGCCTGGGGCGTACCGCCGATGAGCACCGCACCGGGCAGCCACTGCCAGCCCGCGCTCTCGTAGAACGGTTGCAGCGGCCGGTCACAGGTGAACAGGCCGATATCCAGCTCCATGGTGGCCATCGCCGCGCGGGCGGCCGTCACCAGCCGGTGGCCGTGGCCCTTGCCACGAGCGGTGCCACGGGTCACGACCGTGCTCAGCCCCGCGGCCCGGTACCGCTGTCCGGCGTGCACGATCTCTTTGGCGAGGATGTCCAGCGCGGCGAGCACCGTGGCACCGTCGACGAGCAGCATCGACACCGGCCGCAAGGCCGGGTCATGGGCGAATGTGCCGGGCGCCGACGCGGAGTCCGGCGGCCACGCCTCGTCCCGGAGCTCCGACACCTGTGTCCGAAGCGCGGGCGGGGTCTCGGTCTCCGGGAATGTCATGATCGGCACGCGCCCATTGTGACGGCCCCGTACGAGGGAGGCCAGCGGTTTCGCCGCGGCCGGGCGGGCCCGCACGGTGCCGCGCGCCCGCGGCGCTCACGGTCGCTCACGGAGCCGCATCGCGTCCGCATGTGGCGGTGCCTCCGGGGCAGGTGAACCTCATGGGAATATTGAGGCGTTGGGAGCGCGTGGTGGAGGACTGCGAGAGCGCACTGGTGGCCAAGATCTTCCGCACCGACCCGGTCCAGTTGCTCGATGCCCTCCGGCAGGAATGCGACGGCCACGCGATCGTGTGCAGCCAGAGCCGAGTCCTGGTACCCAATGACTACACCGTCGAACTCGCGCAGCACGTACACGACGAACTGGCCGCCCGCGGCGGAGAGGTGGGCCGGCAACTGACCGATGTACTCGCCGCGCACGCCGTCGACCGTGGCTACGAATGGGCGGGCCCACTCACCGTCCATGTCACCACAGCCGAGGTGCCGAACGGCCGGTACCGCGTTTCGAGCGCGGCCCTCGCCCACATTCCCGCCGCTGCCGCCGGCCCCCGGGGAGCCTGATCAGGAGGCCCGCCGAGGCCACCGGCCGGCGCCGGGCTCTCGGCCCGCCGCCGTTTCGCTCTTCACGACCGAGGGGCGGCCGCCCCCGCGTGACCGCGGATGTGCGCGGGGACGGGCCGCTCCTCGGGTTTGCTGCCGACGACTACCGGTGAACCACCGCAAGCCGTACGGGGTTTACAGCGGCCGGGCCCACAGGTCGTACTGGAGGCCCGAGCCGTCGCAGAACGGGTCGGCCCACTTGCCGCTGCTGACCAGGTCGGTGCCGGCCGCCTGGCAGCCGCCGAGGGTCCAGAACTTCTTGCCGGTCCACACCGTTCCGGGCGGGCCGTCCATCGGCTTGACCTGGTGCTGTGCGGAGGCGGCGGCCGGCGCCGCGGCCTCGGCCCCGGTGGCGGCGTGGGCCTGGGCGGCACCACCCAGTCCGATGACCGTGAGGGCGGCGGCAGCGACCGCGGTGCTGAGGATTCGCTTATTACGCATGTGTTGTCCTTCCCCGTAGTCAGGGCCCCTTGCGGGCCCGTCACCCTGCACACGGATGCCGCACCCTCGACGTATGACACCCCTTCATGTGACGTGCGTCACAGCGGCGTCGGGGCCTGGTGAAAGATGCCCTCCTCGTCGCCATGTCCATGAAGTGCCATGGCCGAAAAGGGATTTGACGGCAAGTCAGCGCTCTGGGATCGGGCCCTGCGCGTCTGGTAGGGAAGTGTGCCGTGGCGCCCGATTCGCCCGTCGTCTCGAAGTTGGCGCCGAAGGGGCGTCATGGCGGGGTGTCCGGCGTGGTGCGCAGGTTTCGGGAGGTACGGGTGTGATTGGGCGAGCTGCCCCTACCTGCGGATTTACCTGTTCTTTTCAGGGTGTTGGCCGGAGACGCTTGCCTTGGAAGTGCGGGCATGGATAGCGTAACCAGCACCTAAAGCTTTCTGGACAGCTTTAGTGAAAGCTAAAACATCGTTTCGTTCCCGGGTGGGGGAGAAGTATGCAGATCAAGGTTGCGGTGGCGTATCACAGTGGATACGGCCACACCGCAAAGCAGGCCGCGGCCGTCGCGGCCGGCGCGGAGAAGGTCCCCGACACCCAGGTAAGCCTGGTCTCCCTCGCCGAGCTGAACGACGAGCTGTGGGAGGTGCTTCAGGAGTCCGATGCCCTGATCTTCGGTACGCCGACCTACATGGGCGGCAGCAGCGCCGTGTTCCGCGCGTTCGTCGAGGCCACCAGCCAGGTCTGGGGCGACAACATGCGCTGGAAGAACAAGATCGCGGGCGGCTTCACCAACAGCGGCAACATGGCGGGCGACAAGCTCAACGCGCTGATCGACATCGCGCTGTTCGCCGCCCAGCACGGCATGGTCTGGGTCGGCCTCGCCGAGTACGGCGGCTGGAACACCTCCTCCGGCAGCCCCGAGGACCTCAACCGGCTCGGCAGCTGGCTGGGCGCCATGTCCCAGTCGAACAACGACGAGGGTGCGGACGTCACCCCGTGCGCCAGCGACCTGCGCACCGCCGAGGCACTCGGCCGCCGGATCGCCGAGACCGCCCACATCCACAAGGCGGGACGCGCGGCCGTCGGGTTCGACGAGGTGTCCGCCTGACCCGGTGAGCCGCACTGAGGCAGCTGCGACCGGGGGGGACCCGATGAACAGCCGTCATGAACGCATCGGGACGACGGTGGCAGGGTCCGAACCGGCCCGCGTCGTGGGGGCGCGGGCACCATGGCCGGGCTCACTCCCGGCGCCCCTACGGGCGACCCGGCCCGCCCCTTCCGTATCGCAGCCCTCCACCGCGGGGTCTTCGGGCTCCAGCCCGCCCGGGGCAGCTCGCCCTCCGGCGGCCCCGGCGCCCCGTAACCCGGCCCGGGGAGTGATCAGGCCGTCAGCAGCGCGCCGCCGGGGAGAGCGGCGGTCCTCGCTGTCCTCCCCGGGCCGGCCCCAGGAGGTTTCCGCCCGGCGCCCTTGGTGCCCGGCAGCACGTCCCGAGACGCCATGACGTCGCCGTACGGGCTCCGCGAGTTCTTCCTCGTCCGGCCATCGACCGTCCGCTTCCCGCTCCGCCGCACACCGGCCGGGGCCTGACAGAGCCCCACGGTGCCGTGAGGTCCGGGCAGCCGGTGCCGACCTGGCGCCGCGCGGCGCCGGCGGGCCTCGCTCGCGGCCCGAAGCAACGCCGCTCCGGAGGCCCGTCCCCCGGAGTGGGGTACCACGGCCGCCATGGCGTGGCACCCCTCCCGCTCGCCCTCGCGGCGCAGCCGGAGCCGGCGCGCCCCGGGCGCATCGGCTCCCACCGGTCCCGGCCGGCTGAAGCTCGTCCCCGTTCGGCAGTCCCACCACCTTCACCGTGCCCGCGGATGTCGCGCGCACGGCGTGCCCTGGCCGCGCACCCTCTGCGCGGCCGTTCCCTGCCATCCCGAGGAGATCAGCCATGTTCAAGACCACCACCGACACCGAACTGGCGGGCAACCCGATCGATGAGGTGATCGGCTCCACCATCCGCTACGCGGCTCTCACCTCCGCCGCCAAGCTCGGCATCTTCCGCACCCTGGAGGAGGACGGCCCCAAGACCCTCGACGAGCTGGCCGCCGCGATCGGCGCGAGCACGGACGGCACCCGCGCGGTCGCCGACGTCGCCGCCGTCCTCGGCTGGCTGACCCTGGAGGACGGGCGCTACCGCAACGGCCCGATCGCCGAACGCTGGCTGGGCAAGAACGCGGAGTACGACTTCACCCCGGCGCTGCTGTGGGCGTACGAACTCACCAACGTGATGTGGGAACTGCCGCAGGCCGTACGGGACGGCAAGCCCGCTCAGTCCCTCTGGGACCGCTGGGCCGACAACCCCGAGGCCGGGCGGGACTTCTCCGCGTACATGCGGGTCAAGTCCCGGCTGACCGTGCAGCCCATCGTCGAGGCCGTCCCGCTGCCCGAAGGGGCGCGGCGCCTCCTCGACCTGGGCGGCTCGCACGGCCTGCACTCCATGGCCATGTGCGAGCGGCACCCCGAGCTCTCCGCCACCATCCTCGACCTGCCCGAGGCGCTCGCCGACACCGGCGCCGCGATCGAGAAGGCCGGGCTGTCCGACCGGATCACCCTCCAGCGCGGCAGCTTCCTCAGCGGCGACCTCGGCACCGGCTACGACGTGGTCTTCCTCTTCGAGATCGTGCACAACCACACCGACGAGGAGAACCGGGACCTGGTCGCGCGGGCCGCCAAGGCGCTGCGCCCCGGCGGCCGGATCGTGGTGCTCGAAGATGTTCGCGGCGAGCAGCTCGAGGAGCACAACGCGGCGTTCTCGCTGGCCATGTACGCCTGCTCGGGCGACCGCACCTACAGCGAGCCGGAGATCTCCGGCTGGCTGACCGACGCGGGTCTGTCGGGCGTCGAGCGGATCACGCTCCCGTCTTCCGTGTCTCTGGTCGTCGGCACCAAGTAAAGCCGGCAGCCGGGGAAGGGGGGAGCACCGTGCAGATCGATCTGGCACACCGGTCGACCAGCTCATGGCTGGACGCCGCGGACCTCGCTCGTGAGGTGTACGCCCAGGCATACGGCGCCGATGTGGCGCCCCGGCCCGACTCGTTCATCGTCGCCCGGCCGGCCTGTGGCGCGGCGGAGGAACCCTGCGCGCCACTGGCCTGCGCGGGGCTCACCTTCGGCAGCGACCAGGAGCTGTTCTCCGAGCGGTACCTCGAAACCGGCGTCGAGGACGCCGCACTGGCCCGTCTCGGAGCCTCGGTCGACCGCAGGCGGGTGGTGGAGGTGGGGGCACTGGCCACCCGCCGCGCCTCGGTCGGCCGCGAACTGATCAGAGCCACCCCGATCATCGCCTGGTGCCTGGGCATGGAGTACATCCTGTGCACGGTCACCCGGAGCCTCATCACGACGCTGGACCGAACCGGCATCTCCTTCGTGCCGTTCGGCCCCGCCGACCCGCGCCGGCTGTCGCCCGACGAGGCGGCGCGCTGGGGCACGTACTACGAACAGGAGCCTCAGGTCGGCGTCATCCCGCTGAACGCCCTGGACCGGCTGTTCTCCGACGCCACCGGGCGCTACTCCGTCACCGATCTCCAACTGAGCATCAGCGCCATGGAGGTGGCCGGCCATGCTGGGCATTGAGCAGAGTCTGGTCCGCTTCGGTGAATCGGCGCGCCCGCTGGTCGAGGTCCTGGGGGAGGACGGCACGCCGGCCCGGACCCTCAGCTACCAGGAGGTGACGCGCCGGGCCGCGGAGCTCGCCGAGCGGATCGGCGCGCGCGACGGCCGGCCGCTGCGCATCGGCGTGGTCTGCGGCAACACCCCGGAATACGTGGTCGCCGACCTCGCACTGATCGCCGCACGCGCCACCGAGGTGCCGGTCCCGCTGGCCTTCTCCGCCGAGCAGGCCGAGGGCCTGCTGGCGGAGACCGATCTGTGTGTGGTGGACGCCGCCGGGCAGGAGCGGCTGACCCAGTGGGGCAGGGACCGGGTCCTGCACCCGGACTGCACGGTGCTGCCGCTGTCCACGGACGGGCCCGTGCCGTCCGCGCCCCTGGTGCTGCCGCCGGCCGCCGCCGGGGGAGCGGACTGGGAATGCAAGATCATCCACACCTCCGGGACGACCTCACGTCCCAAGGGGGTGCGCATCCGGGCGGCGGCCCTGAACGAACTGCTGACCTCACTGCGGTCGGTGATGCCCGACGGGGCCTTCTCCCGCTATCTCTCCGTCGTCCCGTTCAGCCTGCTCATCGAGCAGGTCACCGGCCTCTACATGGTCCTGCTCGACGGTGGGACCGTGGTCCTGATGCCGCCCGGCAAGGCCCTGGTCGGCACCGCGGCGGCGGCCCCGGCCGACGTCCTGCCGTATGTGACGGCCGCCCGCACGACCGCGATGGTCGCCACGCCCGCGCTCGTCGACGCCTTCGCCACCGCCGCGGACGAGGCCGTGGCGAGCGGAGCCGCGGTCGCCCCGGCCCTGTTCGGCACTCCCGGCGCACCGCTCATCTGCTGCGGCGGGGCGCCCGTGCACCCGGAGCTGCTGCGGCGGCTGGAGGATCACGGGCTCCCCGTGCACGAGGGGTACGGACTGTCCGAGAACAGCTCCGTGGTCAGCTGGAACACCCCGGACGCGCGTCGGCCGGGCACCGTCGGCCGGCCGCTGCCGCATGTCCGTGTCCGGACCGCGGACGACGGTGAACTCCTGGTCAGCAGCACCTCGTTGTTCGCCGGCTACACCCGCGACGACCCCTCCAGTCTGGTCCTCGACGCCGACGGCTGGCTCCGTACCGGCGATCTGGCCCGGATCGACGAGGACGGCTTCATCAGCATCACCGGCCGCAAGAAGAACGTCATCATCACCGCGGCCGGCCGCAATGTGGCACCCGAGTGGGTCGAGGCGCAGTATGCCCAACTCCCGTTCGTCCGCGCCGTCGCCGTGATCGGTGACGGGCTCACCGCCCTCCACGGACTCTTCCTCGTCAAGGAGTCCACCGACCTCGCGGAGGCCGAAACAGCCGTCCGGGAGTTCGGCGAAGCGCACCTCTCCGAGGTGGAGCGGATCGCCGTGCCGCACCTCACCGTCGCCGACGAGCGCCTCTACCGCCGGTTCTTCACCGTCACCGGACGGCCCATGCGGGCAGCCATCCGTACCGCCCTGTCCAACGGAACGCTGTACGACCACCAAGGAGCAGACGCATGACCACCATCGCTGACGTCGAGCCCTACGGGGACGCCACCGGCCGGCTCGTCCTGCCCACCGGGGACCGGTCGCTCGGTGCACTGGACCCCGCATGGGTCACCGGGCTGCTCGCCGACGCCGGCTTTCTGCTGTTCCGGGGCTTCCGCACGGACCTGGAGGAGTTCACCTCCTTCGTGAAGGCGCACTCCAGCCGGATCACCCTCGACCCGGCGCGCTCCTTCCACGGCGGCGAGGTCGCCCAGAAGGTGGACGCGGGCACCGTCGCCGTCGGCCTCCATCTGGAGAACGGCAACAGCCCGTTCGGCCCCGACCTCACGTGGTTCCTGTGCGAGAAGGCCGCCGCCAGCGGCTCCCAGACCACCGTCTGTGACGGCTACCGGGTCTGGGACGCGGCGAGTGACACCGCCCGCGAGGTCTTCGGCGTCAAGGACATCATGTACAGCCGCCGGGTGGAGGAGCCCAAGTGGAAGGCCTTCGTCTGCCACCAGACGGAAGGCCGCAAAGCGCTCGACGACGTCACCTTCGCCGATATGAAGGACCTGGTGGGCGGCAGTGTCTCCACCACCCTCCAGCTCAACGACGACGGCTCCATCCACTACGCCTACCGCGTCGGCGCCGTCCACCCCACGCTCTTCGGCAGCCGGCTCTCCTGGGCCAACAGCGTCTTCGGCCCCTCGTACAACTACGAGGCCCCGCGCATCACCTTCGCCGACGGCACGGAGATCCCCGAGGAGCTGCTCGCCGAATTCCGGCGGCTCACCGAGGAGCTGACCGAGGAGCTGGACTGGCAGGACGGCGACGTGGCGCTGATCGACAACACCCGGGTGATGCACGGCCGGCGCGAGATACTCGACACCGACCGGACCATCTACAACGCGCAGAGCTACCTCGACCCCGCGCTGCTGACCGCCGTGCGGGACGGGAGGGCACAGGCATGACCACCGCCACCACCGGACTCGCCGACCCGCGCGTGGGCGCCGTCCTGGACGAGATCGCCCGGACCGCCGAGCGCAACGACCCGGACGTCATGAAGCGGGCCTACGCCACCGCCGCCGACTGGCCGCAGCCGCCCACCGCGCAAGAGGCGGCCGAGCTGTGCGCCCAGGCCGCGCTGCCCGTGCACCCGCAGGTCGGCACCTTCCTCTACCAGCTCATACGGAGCCTGCGCCCGGCCCTCGTCGTGGAGTTCGGCACCTCCTTCGGCGCCTCCACGATCTACGCGGCGGCCGCTCTGCGCGACAACGGCAGCGGCCGCATCATCGGCTCGGAGCTGCACCCGGGCAAGGCCGGCCGGGCCCGCAGCCACCTGGAGCGCGCCGGGCTCGCCGACTTCGCCGAGATACGGACCGGCGACGCCCGGGAGCAGCTCGGCACCCTCCCCGGGCCGGTCGATCTGCTGCTGCTGGACGGCTGGAAGGAGCTCTACCTCCCGGTCCTCAAGCTGCTCGAACCGCAACTGCGCGCCGGTGGCCTGGTCGTCTCCGACAACCTGCCGATGCTGCCGCCCGAGTTCACCGACCATGTCCGCACCGCCGGCAACGGCTATCTCTCCCAGCAACTGCCGCTGGGCGACGGCATCGAATTCTCCGTCCGCCTCCAGGAAGCCGTCTGACACCGGCTCCGCCCGGCTGCGCGAAGCCGTCGCCGGCCGCGTCACCCCGTCCGTACGGAAAGGGCACCGAACACCTGTGAACCCCCTTACCCACCGCCGCACTCTGCTCCGCGCCGGCGCCGCCGCGCTGCCCCTGGCGGCCCTGGCACCCGCCGCACAGGCCGACGAACGATCCGACCGGCTCACCGCCGCCCAGGTGTCGAGCTGGACCGACGCCTATCTGGAGACCTGGCGGACCAAGAACGACAAGGCCGCGGTCCGGCTGTTCACCCCGGACGCCGTGTACGAGGCGGTGCCCGGCGTGGCCGCGCAGACCTTCCGCGGACGCGACGCCATCGGCCGCTACTGGCGCGACATCACCGCCGGCCAGAGCGACTTGACCGGCCTTCACGGCACCCCGGTCATCACCGGCAACCGGGCGGCCATCGAACTCTGGGTCACCATGCGGGCCCCCGCCCTCAACCCCGACGGCGAGCACTGGGTCACGTTGCTGGAGACCAACTTCCTGACCTTCGCCCCCGACGGCCGCTGCCGGCGCAACACCGAATACTGGAACCTCCAGATGGGCCGCCTGGCACCGCCCCAGGGGTGGGGCACTGCATGACCCCCGCACGCCTGCTCGTCACCGGTGGCCGGGTCCTCAGCATGGACCCGGCCACCGGTGAACTGCCGTCCGCCGACATCCTGGTGGCGGACGGCCGGATCATCGAGGTACGCCCGGACATCGACCCCGCCGCGGCGGACGAGCGGATCGACGCCCGGGGGTGCCTCGTGCTCCCCGGC
>Ga0207426_1001562_pt1 | contig 18543 bp, 17 predicted proteins | sample AraplaMF_Cvi_mMS_FD_184265 | JGI IMG/M metagenome (GOLD analysis project Ga0207426, IMG submission 184265) | Arabidopsis root microbial communities from the University of North Carolina, USA - plate scrape MF_Cvi_mMS (SPAdes) (version 2) | ecosystem: Host-associated > Plants > Roots > Endosphere... | reverse complement strand
TCCTCCGGGCCCTGCGGGCGGGCGCCACCGGCTTCCTGCTCAAGGACGAGGGACCGCAGGAGCTGATCCGCGCGGTACGGGCGGCGGCCGCGGGGGACGCGGTGCTCTCACCGGGCGTCACCGGGACCGTCATCCGCCGGATGCTGGGCGGCGGCCCGGCCGACGCCGTGGCCGCCGCCCCGGACAGCAGGGTGGCGGGGCTGACGGACCGGGAGCGGGAGGTCATGGTCATGCTGGGGGAGGGGCTGTCGAACCTGGAGATCGGCACGCGGCTCGGCATCGGGTTGGGGACGGTCAAGTCCCATGTCGGGTCGATCCTGGGGAAGACGGGGTGTGGCAGCCGGGTGCAGGCGGCGCTGGTGGCGCACCAGGCCGGGCTCATGCGCTGAGCCCCCGGGACGGGGAGCCGTCAGGTCTGTCTTTGGGCAGAGCGGGCGTGCTCCGTGAGGGCGAGATGGCCGCGGCGGGTCTGACCGCCGGCAGGCGGCACATCCCCGCCCTGAGAGCGACGAGTTGGGGGGTGCGCCGCGGCCACGATGGTCGGGATCCCCGCACCCGTTCCAGGAGTAGCCATGCCGCAGTCCGCCACCCAGACCACCCGCCTGAAGGCACCCTCCGGTGCCGCCGCCCGCGCCACGGGACTGACCAAGGTCTACGGCGAGGGCCAGACGCGGGTCGTCGCCCTCGACTCGGTTTGCGTGGAGTTCGGGCGCGGTCGGTTCACCGCGATCATGGGGCCGTCCGGCTCCGGTAAGTCGACGCTTATGCACTGCATGGCGGGGCTCGACTCGTTCTCCGAGGGCTCTGCCCACGTTGGTGACACCGAGTTGTCCAGCCTGGGCGACCGACAGCTCACCAAGCTCCGCAGGGAGAAGATCGGCTTCGTCTTCCAGGCGTTCAACCTGCTGCCGACACTCAGCGCCCTCGAAAACATCACGCTGCCGATGGACATCGCCGGCCGCAAGCCTGACCAGGAGTGGCTGGACCTGATCGTCGGAACCGTCGGCCTCTCCGGGCGGCTGGGGCACCGTCCCTCGCAGCTCTCCGGCGGCCAGCAGCAGCGCGTGGCCGTGGCCCGCGCGCTGGCCGGACGCCCGGAGATCATCTTCGCCGACGAGCCGACCGGCAACCTCGACTCCCGTTCCGGCGCCGAGGTCCTGGGCTTTCTGCAGGAATCCGTACGCGGGCTGGGACAGACGGTCGTGATGGTCACCCACGACCCGGTGGCCGCCTCCTACGCGGACCGCGTGATCTTCCTCGCCGACGGAAGGATCACCGACGAACTGGCCGCCCCCACCGCCGAGTCCGTGCTCGACCGTATGCGGCTCCTCGACACCAACGGACCGGCGAGCTGACGCGCCCTCCCGCACGGCTCGTCCACCCGTAAGCCTCCCTGCCTCCCCGCATCACTCCAGGACTGAATCCGACATGCTGCGTACAGCTCTGCGCAACGTCCTTGCGCACAAAGCCCGATTGATCATGACCGCGCTCGCGGTCCTGCTGGGCGTCGCCTTCGTCTCCGGCACCCTCGTCTTCGGTGACACCACCGCGAACGCCTACCGCACGGCCGCCGGCCCAAGCCTCAAGGGCGTGGCCGTCTCCGTACAGTCCCAACAGTCCCAGGAGCCGCCCGGCGGCCCGGACGGCAAGCCGACCAGCACGCTCGACACCGCGCTGGCACACAAGATCCGCGCGCTGCCCGGCGTCGCCGCGGTGCGCCCCACCGTCAACGGCGAGGCCACCGTGGCCGGTAAGGACGGCCTGCCGGTCAACACCGACAAGGCCTGGCAGAACCTGGCCACCAACTACCTGCCCGGCAAGGACAGCCACATCTCGCTGAAGGAAGGCCGCGGACCCGCCTCCGAGGGCGAACTGGCGCTGGACGCCAAGACCGCCGAGAAGGCCGGCTACCGGATCGGCGACACCGTGCGCTTCGCCATCGACGGGCCCGCTCTGGCCAAGAAGCTGGTCGGCACCGTCTCCACCGACGACCCGCAGGTTAACGCCGGGGGCACGCTCACGCTCTTCGACACCAGGACCGCACAGAAGCTCTTCCTCCACCCCGGCCAGTTCCACCAGATCACGGTCGCGGCCGAGGACGGTACCGACCACCGCGAGCTGACGGACCGGGTGCGGGCACTGCTCCCCGACAAGGGCGCCAAGGCCACCAGGGGCGAAGACCTGGCCGCCGAGCAGGCCGACCAGATCGTCGAGCACACCGGGGCCCTCACCAAGGCCCTGCTCGGCTTCGCCGGCATCGCGCTGTTCATCGGCGCGTTCATCATCGCCAACACCTTCACCATGCTCATCGCCCAGCGCAGCCGCGAAATCGCCCTGATGCGGGCCGTGGGCGCCTCGCGCCGCCAGGTCGTACGCTCCGTCCTCATCGAGGCCGCCCTCCTAGGACTCGGAGCCTCCACCGCGGGCTTCGCCCTCGGCCTCGGCATCGCCGCCGCCATGCGCCCGCTGCTCAACCTGAGCGGCGCCGGACTGCCCGGCGGACCACTGGTCATCTCGCCCACGACGTTTGCCTGTTCGCTCACGGTCGGCGTGCTCATCACGGTGCTCGCCGCCTGGCTGCCCTCCCGCAAGGCCGCGAAGATCGCCCCCGTGACGGCGCTCAGCAGTGTCGACCAGGCCCCGCCGGCCCGCGCCCTGATCGTCCGCAATGTGCTCGGTGCCCTGCTCACCGGGGCCGGGGTGCTGGTGATGGTGTACGTCTCGACGCTCACCACCACCGACACGTCCAACCTGATGACCGCGATGCTCGGCGGCGTACTGACCCTCGTCGGCGTGATCGTGCTGGCTCCGCTGCTCTCCCGTCCGCTGATCACCCTGGCAGGCAAGGCCACCACCCGCCTCTTCGGCGTCACCGGCAAGCTGGCCAAGGAGAACGCGCTGCGCAACCCCCGCCGCACCGCCGCCACCGCATCCGCCCTGATGATCGGGCTCGCTCTGGTCACCGGCCTGACCGTGGTCGGGCACTCCGCCCAGCGCGCTCTGGTCGCAGAAACGACCCAGGGCCTGTCCGCCGACTACAAGGTCTCCAACGGCTCCTTCAGCGGTACCGGGCTCGACGTTGGCGCGGCCGCCAAGCTCGCGCGGGTGCCCGGGGTCGCCACGGCCGTCCCCACCACCTCGGCGGGGTTCGACACCAAGGGCGGGTTCGCCCTGATCACCGGTACGGACCCGAGGGCGTTCGGCAAGGCCGCGCGGCTCGACTTCCGCACCGGCTCGCTGCGCGACATCGGCCCCGGGAAGATCGCGGTCTCCGACGAGTTCGCCGACAAGGGCGGGCTCAACGTTGGCGACACCCTCGACGCCGGCACAACCACCGGCCGGGCCGGGAAGGAGAGGAAGGTGAAGCTGAAGGTCGTCGCCGTCTACGCCAAGACCCCCACCACGAAGGATGCACTGGGCACGCTCGCCGACATCCTCCCGTACTCCGACAACAAGAAGCTCGAAGAGGTGCTGGTCAAGGCCGAACCCGGTCAGGCCGCGGGCCTTGAGCGGAAGATCCGTGCCGCGCTCGGTGACAGCCCGCTGATGGAGGTCCAAAGCCACGAGCAGGCCATCAACGACGGCGGCCGGATGATCAACATGGTCCTCAAGATGATGTACGGGCTGCTCGGCATGGCCCTCCTCATCTCGGTCCTCGGCGTCGTCAACACCCTGGCCATGTCGGTCTTCGAGCGCACCCGCGAGATCGGAATGCTGCGAGCCATCGGCCTCGACCGCTCGGGCATCAAGCAGCTGGTCCGGCTGGAGTCGGTGGTCATCTCGATGTTCGGCGCGGCGCTCGGCATCAGCACCGGCATCCTTCTCGCCTGTGCCGGCAGCGGCATAGCGAGTTCGACGATGGACACGTACGAGATAGTCCTGCCATGGGGCCAGCTGGGGATTTTCCTGGCGCTGGCGCTGGTGATCGGTGTCCTGGCAGCGATCTGGCCGGCCCGCCGGGCGGCCCGCCTGAACATGCTCCAGTCGATTCGGTCGAGCTGAGCCGAGCGACGCAAGACCGGGCCACGGTGCGCACCACACCAGCCGCACCGTGGCCCGGGAATCGACAACACCAAGCCAGCAGCCACGGAGGGCGGTGCCGTGCCCCGGCCCACCGCCCAACCGCTGCACCGGAAGAGCCCGCCGGCTCTGACGTACCGACCAGCGCCCCGGATTTGCTCATCCACTGCTGGGGAGCGACGTCCCCTTCGTCAGCTCGTCTCCCCGCTGACTCCGGTGGTGGGCAAGTCGGGTTCATGGTCATACCAGGGATCGATGGGTGCGCTTTCGCGCTTTCTTCCCAGCTCATCCAGGATCCAGCCTTGCCGCTTCACGGTGCGCAGGACGATGGCATGATTGACGATCTTGAAGTCGGGGACCTCGGCGGCGATGCGTTTCTCCAGGTCCAGGGTCTGGTCGATGGAATGCAACCACGTCGACAGGAAGACGTTGGTATCGCCGCTGGTGGCCGTCAGCAGACGGACGCTGGGCATTTTCGCCAGTTTGACGAACGCAAGCTCGCGATCAACGAGAGGTGCCCGGCCCCACAGGAGCGCCGTCACGGGCCATCCCGTGATGTGCTGAGCGATCTCGCACCGGAAGGAGACCAGGCCGGAACGCACCAGACCGGACAGCCGGCGGCGGGTCGCGGAATGACTGGCACCGGTCAGTGCGGCAAGTTCCGTCACCGGCAGCCTGCCGTCGGGCGCCAGCGCCAGCAGGAGCGTTCGGTCCGAATCGGAGAGCCGGCCAAGCTGCGCTCCTGAGCGTTCTTCCGCAAGCGATTGGAGCCGCGCCCGCTGGCCGCTCGAGAGGGCATCCAGACGCCAGTCGCTGCCGGCCACGTGGATCCGCGTGGTGACCTGGCAGTTCACGTTCACCACGCCGGGGAGGCGACTGACCCGGTCGAGAATGAAGCGTGACAGCCCCGGCAGATCCCGGGTGACGACGTTGACGTGAAGATCCCGGCCGCTCGCGAGCTCCATCACGGACTTGGTCCGGGGATCGCGGGCCAGCGCGAGAGCCACTCGGCTGCGCTCAGCCGGGTGGCAGTCGACGTCGATGAAGGCATTGCACAGTGAACGCCACAGCTCTGGGCTGCCGGTCGCGGTGACCCAGGCGAACCCACTGTCGGAGATGTGGCTCCAGCGGCGGGCCACAGTGACAGCGCTGAGCCCGAGCACGTCACCCAGCGTGGCCCAAGAGGCACGTGGCGCGATCTGGAGGGCATTGGCGATCGCGAGATCCGTCTCATCCAGACCCGTACACGGTGTGGCGAAATCCTTCATAGTTCGAACCTTGTCGGCGATTCTCAACGATTTCGTGGCTGGTGAACGCGAGATGGCCACCATGTAGCACCACGATGAGCCGCGCAAGAGCGTCGGCCCTGGAGACCAGTGAGCACAACGCTCGCCTCTGGAAAGGTCGAGATCCAAATGAGTGCATCCGAGTTGCAGCCTGGGGAGTGGAACGAGCCGACCCGGCGCCGACACATTGAGCGCGTTACGCCGGCCGGTCTGCGCGAACCGGAGCGCGACCCGGCCACGATGTCCGAGTCCCGGCTTGACGCCCTCGACCGGCTCGCCCGGAAGGCGGACGGCCCGGTTCCCACCGTCGCGGCCCTCACCGCCGAGCAGGCCGAGTCCGTCCACGCTTGGCTCGGCGATCACCGGGAGGCGATGGTCGCCGATCTCGCCGCCTACACGGCACACGAGAGTTCCAGTGACGACCCCGAAGCGCTGGACTCGTGCCTGACCTGGCTGCGCGGCTGGCTGGACGACTCCCTCGGCAGCGCCGGGACAGAGGAACTGATACCCCGCGACAACGCCGGGGACATCCTGATCCGGCGCTCCCCCGGCTCCGGCGGCCACCCCGTCCTGCTGCTGTGCCACTACGACACCGTGTGGCCCACCGGGACCATCGAGGAGTGGCCGTTCCGCCGCAAGGGCGACCGACTTTCCGGGCCGGGCGTCTTCGACATGAAAGCGGGCCTGGTGCAGGCTGTGTGGGCACTACGGGCACTGGAAGCCCTGGGCCTGCCCCGCCCGGCCTACACGCTGCTGCTGAACGGGGACGAGGAAACCGGCAGCCTCGCCTCCAGCGACGTGATCGTCGCCGAAGCGCGCGCGTCTCGCGCGGCGCTCGTCTTCGAAGCAAGCGCCGAGGGCGCCGTCAAGACCACCCGCAAGGGCGTCGGCCTCTTCACCCTCACCATCGTCGGAGAGGAGGCGCACGCCGGACTCGACCCCACCGCGGGGGCGAGCGCGATCAACGAGATGGCACACCAGGTCCTGCGGCTCGAGGCACTGCAGGACCTCGATGCAGGAACCTCTATCAACGTCGGGGTCATACACGGCGGTACCCGCAGCAATGTCACCGCCGGCCGCGTGGTCGCAGACCTCGACGTGCGGGTCGCCTCCTCGACGGAACAAGAGCGGATCACGTCGGCCCTGGCCGCACTGCAGCCGGTGAACCCGCGCACGAAGATCGTCGTCGACGGCACGTGGAACCGGCCGGTGTTCGAGCGCACCTCCGAGGTGGCCCAGTTGTTCGAGCTGGCCCGCCAGTGCGCGCACCCGCTCGGCATCGCCTTGCGGGAGACAGCGGTAGGCGGCGCCAGCGACGGAAACTTCGTCCTCGCGGCAGGCACCCCCGTCCTGGACGGCCTCGGGGCAGTTGGCGCGGGTGCCCACGCACGCTCCGAGTACGCCACGCTCAGCGGCATGATCGAACGCGCCGCGCTGGCCGCAGGAGTTCTGGCTGCATTCGCCGCGTCCTGAGTCGAGAAGCCCAGTAAGCAGTGTCAGATCCACAAGGAGCTGACCTGGTCCGATCCCGGACTCCTGCAAGTCCCCTCAGCCCAGGGAGTTTTCCCGAATGAGCACTACCGGAGCGATGACCTCGCGGTCGAAGGTTCTGCGCGCCTCCTTCCGCGGCTTCGCCGTGATCGAGAAGGTGGGCAACAAACTGCCCCACCCCTTCTGGCTGTTCTGGATCCTGGCGCTCGTCGTCGTTGGGCTCAGTGCGGTGCTGGCGGCGGCCGACGTCAGCGCGGTCCAGCCGGACACGGACAAGACCATCACCGTCCTCAGCCTGCTGAGCAAGGACGGCCTCGCGCTGATGGTCGAGGGCGCGGTCGAGAACTTCGCGAGCTTCCCGCCGCTGGCCACGATCATCACCGTGATGCTGGGCATCGCGGTGGCCGAGCGCAGCGAGCTCATCAGCACCCTGCTGCGGCGGATGGTCGCGCGGGTGCCCGGCAAGTACCTGACCTTCGCACTGTCCATGACCGCGATGGTCGGCCACGTCGCCGGTGACGCCGCCTACGTGACCCTGATCCCCCTCGGCGCGATGGTCTTCCGCGCCGCCGGCCGCAGCCCCGTCCTCGGCTGCATCGTCGCGTTCGTCTCGATCTCCGCGGGCTACGACGCATCACCCTCGCTGACCACCACCGACGTCCTGCTCTCGTCGATCTCTACCGCCGCGGCACAGACGATCGACCCGAGCTACGTCGTCACTCCGGTGGCCAACTACTACTTCGGGCTGGCGTCGTCGGTGCTCATCGCACTCGTCATCACGGTCGTCACCGAGAAGATCATGGCCCGTCGGCCCGACCTCGAGACCGACGAGTCCACCTCCGGCCTCGGCGCCGAGGAACTGGGCCAGGTCGAGATCACCGCCGCCCAAAGCCGCGCCCTGCGGGTGACCGGGCTGGTCGCGCTCGCCTACGTCGCGGTCCTCGTACTGATCATGCTCCCCTCGGGGTCCCCCCTGCGCGGTGAGGGCGGCAGCGTGGTCGACTCACCGCTGTTCCGGGGCATGGCCTTCCTCCTGGGCATATTCTTCGCGCTGGTCGGCACCGTGTACGGCCGGATGACCGGCACTCTCGCCGGCGCGCGGGATGTGGTCGGCTCGATGGTGGAAGGCGCCAAGTCGATGGCGCCGATCCTGGTGCTGTTCTTCGCGATCTCCCAGTTCCTCGCCTACTTCAAGTGGACCCACATCGGCGAGATCCTCGCCATCAAGGTCGCGCAGACACTACAGAGCCTCGACGTGCAGGGCTGGGTGGTACTGCTCGGCCTCGCCGTCCTGGTCAGCTTCATGAACCTGGTCATCACCAGTGGCTCCGCCCTGTGGTCGCTGGCCGCGCCGGTGTTCATCCCGATGCTGATTCTCGTCGGCCTCAGCCCGGAGACCACCCAGGCCGTCTACCGGGTCGCCGACTCCGTCAGCAACTGCATCACCCCGATGAGCCCGTACTTCGCGATGGCGCTCGGGTTCATCCAGCGCTACCGGAAGTCGGCGGGCATCGGCACGCTGGCGTCGTTCACGATCCCGCTGGCTGCCGTCATCTGGATCGTGTGGGTCGGATTCTTCCTCGCCTGGTACCTCCTGGGCATCCCGCTCGGCCCGGGCGCCTGAGAAGTTCGAAGCACAACCAGTACGGAGAGAGCAGGCCATGATTGCTCAACGTGCGCGCCGCGCGGACGCCGCCGCGGACATCAGCGAGCTCGTCGGCCAGGTCGGCGATGCCGCCTGGCATCACGCGGCTGAACGTACCCAGGACTTCCAGGCCCGGATACGTTCAGCCGTGTGAGCACGGACTTCCAGACCGTCCGAGTCCTCCTCGGCGCCGAGCGCGGAGGAACTCTGTCGAGGGAAGGCTGAGAAGCGGCTGGGATGGGTGAGACGGAGGGCGTCAGTGATCGTGGTCTTCCCGGCGCCGTCAGAGCGCAGGTACCCCGGCAGTGGCAGGCGCCGCCCCAGCACCAGCCGGCGGACCTCGTCGGCGTAACGGCCCTGGCCGCGCACAGACCCTCCAGGGTGACGAACTGCGTGCTGATGTGCGCGTTGTCGGCGTCGGTCAACGGGTGGTCGTCGTTGACTTCGCGGGATCGTTTCGCGAGTCGCCGCTTCAGGTCCGTCTCCGGCATCGGGCCGCCTCCACGTTCACCGGTACGGTTCTCTTGCGTACGGAGTCGGAGCGCTATCGGCCGGATGGTTTCAGCACTCACCGAACCGTCCAAGGGGGGCAAGCCTGGTCCGCTGAAGGCCGATCTGACAGAAAGTGCCTTCTCCGCTTCCCGGCGGAGAAGGCACTTTCGCGTTTCCGGGGTGGTCTACCCCACGTCACGTACGATTTCGCGAGAAACCACGCGCGAAACCAGGCGTGACAATGTCCCGGGCGACCCGGTCATCAGGCCCTGTCGAGATAGAACTTCTCATGCTCGCCACCGTTGGCGTTGACCTGACAGTTCACCGTTCCGCCGGGGCCGGTGGCGGTGGTCACCCCGCTGCCGGTCACCATGCGCAGGTAAGTACCCGGGAAGGCCGCCGACTCGAAGGAGAACGAACCATCCGCCTGGGCGCGAAGGTGGTACTTCTCGTAGGGGTGGGCGCCGTACTGGCAGTTGACCTTCCCCCCGCCGGCCATCGTGGCGGGAACCTCGGTGCCGTCCATGCGCAGGAATACGTTCGGGAAGGCCACCGACTCGAAGGCGTACGACCCATCTGCCTGCGGCCGGACCTTGTATCCCGTCCAGGTGCCGGTGCCGTACTGGCAGTTGACCGTCCCGCCGCCGGAGCCGGTGAAGGAGGTCACCCCGGTCCCGTCCATGCGCAGGTAGATGTTCGGGAAGAACGTCGACTGGATCGTGATGGGCGTGTCCCCGAGCTTTCCGAGGTCAGCTGCCGATAAAGGCATGATCGCCTCTCCTTCGGTATGAGTGTGTCTTGGACGAGTCGAATTCAGCGCCGATGGCGGCAGCCTTTGCGACGCTGAATGCCGAGATAGAGGATTGGATCGGGATGAACCGCGCGGCTTCATCGGCTCTATGAGTAACTTCCCCTAGAAAGGAAGCCCGTCGAATCCCAGATAAGACGGCATTGCGGCCGCCATTTATGTCACCCCGCCCCCTATTTCCTGCTCTCACAGGCCCCGAACTCACTGTATTCGCGTGAACACAGCCTGTCCACCCTCGTGCTTCAGTGGGCCTTTCCAACCTGTCGGTGAAGCTGGGCAGTTGTCCTGCCGGACGAGGAAAGCCCCTGGTAGACAGGTTTTCGCCCAAGAGGACCCGCTCCACCAGAGGCTTCATCCTCGGCGAGGTGGCGCAGTACGAAAACATCTACCGACTCTGCAACCTCCGCGGCCCCTCGGGAATCATCGCCGCTCTGGCCGAACGGATCGGCTAGGCCGTTTCGTTCGGATCACTCCCGCTGAGCGGGGATGCGATATCACGAGGGGCAGCCTGGACGATGGCGAGTGGGAGGCGTGCGGCCTCTAAAGCTGTCGCGGTGCTCTTCGCCACTGGTACGACATGGGGATGGTTACTGAAGCCCTTGATCCTGTGGACCGAAACATCCTGGTGACCCTCACCTCCGTGGCAACAGCGACGGCCACCACCTACTTCACGACATCCCGTGTCGATGGACATACCGATGGCTTCATGCCACCACGGGCTCCTACGCAAGTGGGCCACTACGAGGACGCCTTCCTCAAGGTCGACGGCCTGTGGCTGCTCCGTTCCCGTTCCGCGCTCCTGGCCTTCGCCGGACCGACCGAGCGCCTCGAACCAGCTGACAAGCCGTAAGCCCCACTTCGGAAGCGGATATGGGTGAGCGAGATGAGCGGACGCTGCCCCGCCATATATGCGCTTCGGCGTCTGGTCCGGCAACAACGGCTCGATCCTGATGCCCCGTCTGATCATCCCCGTCCAGGGAGGCATGGCATGACCACGGTGAGAGGTACTGAGGCCCGTGGTACAACAACCGTGAGACGACGGCTCTGCGGTTCTTCCGCGACACCGGCTGGGCCGTCCACGTCCCCCGCCGCCTCAAAGAGCTGCTTGCCGATGTCATGGGCGAGGACGACCCGGCGAGGAGACTGTCGAGAACCTGAGCACCCTCGCACCACTGCTGCACCAGCTGGACGAGCGCGAGCGGCAGCTGATCAAGCTGCGCCGGTGGGTAGAGTGCATCATGAGGCCGGTGTGGTGTTCCGGCCTGATCCATGGCTACTGAGGAAGTGTGCTGTGCCGCGTACGACGTTTCAGCCCGAGGCCCTGTTCCCCAGCCGTCCGTGGGGGTTTTCCCAGGTTGCGGTTTCGCCGCCCGGGAAGATCGTCAACATCGCGGGGCAGGTCGCGTGGGACAGCAACCACGAGGTGACGGCGGTGGGGCGGGAGGCACAGCTCCGCCAGGCGCTCCAGCATGTGTTCATCGCCCTCGAAGCGGTCGGCGGCAGCCCGGATGACATTCAGATCCTCCGGCTCTACCTTCCGAACTTCGAGTCCGGTCCCGAGGCGGATCTGATCGGCCGCGTCCTGGTCGACGTGTTCGGAACGGAGAACCCGCCCCCGTCCTCATGGATCGGGGTGCAGGGCCTGGCGCAGCCCGAGTACCTCGTCGAGGTCGAGGCCATGGCGGTCGTTCCGGAGTAGAAGCGGGCGGGATCGGCGACACGACCTCGCACGGTTTCCGACGGGGCGGAGCGAGCCTGCGCGTGCATGCCGGGCTCGCGTGCCCGCACCCTGTGCTTGCCGGTCCGAGCACAGCGGACCCGCTCACCCGGGAGGCCGGCCAGAAGGCCAAGCCGCCCAGATCAGGTGGGCGGCCTCTCGAACGGGGCGTAGCCAGTAGCCCACCGCCACGAGGCCCTGGCAACAGCCACGCCCGAGCGACCTCGAACGAGGTTGTTTACTTGTGATCCACTCAGGCACAACCTTCTGTGCGGCCCGTCTGTCCCACACCAGAACGATCGATCATTCCCTCGCTCTTCTGGGAGACACTGTTGCGCATAAGAACCATGGCAGCGATCGCCACGGTAACGGGCCTGGCTGCCGCAGGACTGACCCTGCCGCTCGCGGGGTCCGCCATGGCCGCCCCGACCACGCGTGCCGACTTCAACGGCGATGGCTACGACGATGTTGTGGTCGGCATGCCGAAGGCGACCGTGGACGGCAAGGCCAAGGCGGGGTATGTGAACGTGCTGTGGGGCAGCGCGAACGGGCCCGCCAAGTCCACCGTCGTCAGCCAGTCCACCGCCGGGGTGCCGGGCACCTCCGAGGCGGGCGACCTGTTCGGTACGGCGGTGGCCGTCGCCGACCTCAACGGCGACGGCTACGGCGACCTGGCCGTCTCCGCCTCAGGCGAGTCTCTCACCAGCTCCACCACCGAGCACCACGGCACCGTCACGGTGGTGTGGGGTTCCGCGTCCGGCTTCATCAAGGGTGGCCTCACCGCCGCCAAGGGTGACTCGGGGTTCTCGCGGCTCGGAGGGAAGATGGCGACCGGCGACTTCGACCACGACGGTGACCAGGACCTGGCCCTGAGCGCCTCCGGTGAGGAGGGAGGCAGCACGCGGATGCGTCCGGGCCCGTTCACCGCGGGCTCGCCGACCAGCACCCAGCTCATCGACGGGTACGCCTTCGGCGGCGCCCGTGCCCTGGCCGCCGGTGACTTCGACGGCAACGGCACGGACGACCTGGCGGTCACCTTCAAGGGCATGGAAAGCTCCGGCACCCGTGTCTATAGCCGGACGTCGGGCGCCTGGTCGACCACGTGGAGTACCAGCGACTACGGCAGCGCGATCGCCACCGGCGACTTCGACGGCGATCACACGGCGGACCTGGCCATCGGCCTGGTCCAGCCCAACCCGGAGGCCGACGGCACCTTTTGCACGGACCGCCTCGGCGGTGCGATCGCGGTGGTCTACGGCAAGGAGGGCACCACGCTGGGCGGCAATGTCGCGTGCACCACGCAGTCCTCGCCGTATGTCGGCGGCACCGCCGAGGCCGAGGACGACTTCGGCGCGTCCCTGTCGGTGGCCAACCTCGACCGGGACAACGTCGATGAACTCATCGTTGGTGTCGGCCATGAGGCCGTCGGCTCGAAGACGAACGCGGGCTCGTACCTGTGGCTCGCGGCGAGCCACACCGGTGTGATGACCGGCCCCGCCTTCAGCCAGGACTCGGCGGGTGTGCCCGGCACCGCTGAGGCGGGCGACCTCTTCGGCGCGGCCGTCTCGGCCGGGGACTACAACGGCGACAACTATCCGGACATCGCGATCGGCGCCCCCGGCGAGAACAGCAAGTCGGGCGGCGTCTGGTTCCACCCGTCCCGTGAGGAGGGCACCCCGCCCCCGATCACCTCGGTGACCCCTGGCAGTCTGGGGCTCAATGGCGCGGTCGAGCACGGCGGTGTGCTGGGCCGCTAGGCGAGCAGGGCCGGGTGCGGTACCGCGTTTCCGCACCCGGCTCCCGTGCCTGTCCGCCGGCCGGCAGCCCGGCCCGGCACCGCGGCGGGTCAGCCGGAACGTTGCCCCGGACGGTCGCCTCGTAAGGCTGCGGCGGCGGGGGAGTGGCTTTCCTCGGGACGCGTGACCGCGACCTTGCCGACACCTGCTCCAGCGCCGACATTGCACGGCTGACCGTGCTCAGCCGCAGGCGGATCTCTCAACTCCGCGCCGATGCACGCCCTGACACTGTGTCCGCCGTTCCGGACGCCGAGGGAAGTCGCGGTCGTCATTGTGGCGCCCGCGCATGCCGCCACCGCTGAACAATGGCGACGGGTCTTCTGACAGAGAGGTCACCGTTTCTCTCTAGTGCCGTGCCGGCGATGCGAACGCGCCGAGGTCCGTAGCGGGCAAGACATCCGATGCGCTCGACGGGGTCCGAGGCGGCGGTGACCGGGACGGGGGAAACCGCAGCGGCTCCGGGCGACCAGCCGGCCATTCATCAGCCCCTGAAGGTCAGCCCCCGCGGGCGAGTGCCCAGGATCTTGACGGCGAGGCTCGCCAGGTGCCGCCTCATTTCTTCGCGGGGGATGCACTCGTGTCCCCGGCCAGGTGCTCGACGAGGTCGGCTCGAGCTGCTTGTTCCCGCTCCCCGGCAGGCCGCAACCGAACGTTCGCGACCCAACTCCCGCGACCGGCCATCCGCATCCGGGGAGGGCTTACGCCGTGGCCGGTGCCTCTTTGGCGGGCTGAGGACGCAGGAACCAGAACAGGACGGGTGCCAGATAGAGCGCCCAGGCGGTGGCCTGGAGCACGCTCGGGTTGGGCTGGAAGTTGAAGATGCCCTTGAGCAGGGTGCCGTACCAGCTGTCGGGAGGGATGGTCGCGCTGATGTCGAAGAGCCGGTCGTCCAGGCCGGGGAGGAGGTCGGCCTCCTGTAGGTCGTGGATGCCGTAGGCGAGGACGCCTGCTGCCACGACGACCAGCAGGGCGCCGGTCCAGGTGAAGAACTTCGCCAGGTTGATGCGCAGTGCGCCGCGGTAGAAGAGCCAGCCCAGCACGACGGCCGAGAACAGTCCGAGGGCGGCTCCGAGCACCGGCTGTGCGCCGTCGCCCGTCGACTGGACGGCAGACCATATGAACAGCGCCGTCTCCAGGCCCTCACGGCCGACCGCAAGGAATGCGGTGGCCACCAGCGCGCCGGTGCCGATGGCCAGGGCTTCGTTCAGCTTGCCCTGCAGCTCGGCCTTGAGGTGCCGGGCGGTGCGGCGCATCCAGAAGACCATCCAGGTGACCAGCCCGACGGCCACGATGGACAGGGCGCCGCCGAGCGCCTCCTGTGCCTCGAAGGTCAGTTGGGAGGAGCCGAATTGCAGTACCGCGCCCACGGCCAGGCTCAGGCCGACAGCGATGCCCACGCCGAGCCAGATCGGCGGCAGTTTGCTGCGGTTGTCGGTCTTGACGAGGTAGGCGACGAGGATGCAGACCACGAGGCTGGCTTCCAGGCCCTCGCGCAGGCCGATCAGATAGTTGGCGAGCACGCCGGTCTCCTAGCGAAGATCGTGGAGGTCGTGAAGTGTCGGTTCACGTGAAGTGTCGGTTCACGTGAGGTGTCGATTCAGGGGTGGCTGTTGAGGAAGCCGATGACGCTGGCGCCCCACCATCCGCCCTGGGAGATCGTGGCGGCGATCCCCGTCTGCATCAGCAGGCGTCGCGGTACGCGTCCGGGGTACTCCTGCATGCGCCTCAGGCGCTGGCCGAGCCAGTGGGCGTAGAGGCCGTTGAGCATGACGGCGAGGACGAGTCCGAGCTTGACCAAGGTCAGCGGTGATGACAGGTCCGGGCGGAGGAACAGCCCGCTGAGGACGAGTCCGCCCAGCCCCAGCCAGATCGGTGTGTGCAGCGCACAGGCGGTCTGGAGGACATCGCTCAGACGGCGACGTCCGAGCAGCCAGAGCAGGGCGAACCAGTCGACGGCGAGCACGGCACCCAGCCCGACGATGAGCGCCGCGAGGTGGAGGAAGCGGGCTGCGGCCTGCAACGGCGGGTCGGCGTGGACGTGGGAGGCCGTCCAGCAGGCTGCTGTCAGGACCGCGCACGCCACGACGCCCAGGGCGACCAGTGCCCATGGCGGTGTCGGAGCGCCGTCGGGGCCCTCGTCTTCGACGGCGAGGGCCGGCCGCCCCGGTTCCCCGGCCGGCCGGGGTCCGAGTGCAGCCTGGCCTCTGGCGGAGGTGGATTGCACCGTCAGCTCTCCGGCTTGAGTTCCACGTTGCGGAACGTGGCGGTGGCCCCCTCGCTGAGCGCGGGCTTCTCGCCGCTGGCGCCGTGCCGCAGGAACGTCGGGGTGTCGAGCTTCGCGCGGAGGGTGTACTTACCGGCCTTGGGTATCGAGAAGTTGTTGGCGTAGTGGAAGAACTCCGAGTAGTAGAAGTTCAGTTCCTTGGCCTGGACGACCTTGCCGTCCTTGTCGACCACTTCGAGCGTGATGGGCACGTCGGGCACGATGCGGCCGGTCTTGGCCTCCATCGGGATGATCTCGATGTGGTGGGTCTCGTCCTTGGCCGGGGCCCGGTGGACCTGCTTGCCGTGTGTGCCGTGCTCCGCGTGGAACCACGGCTCGGCCGCCTCGACGATGTAGCCGACGTTGTAATCGCCCACCCGCGTCTTGCCGCCCCTGGCCGCGATCTCCGCCGCCAGCACGGTGTGCTGGTGCGCCACGCCGGCCGGGGCTGTCTCCTTCGACTTGCCCTGGGCGGCGGGCTTCTTGTCCGAATCGGCGCCACCGCAGGCGGTCAGGGCGAGAGCGAGCGGCGCCGCGAGGCACACGGCAGGTACGAATCTGGGCATGGCTGAATCCCTTCGGGACAGAGGTGAGGTTAGGCGAACCTAAGTATATGGCGCGCTCGAGTCAACCCCTCCCGCAATTCGGGCATTAGCGAGTGAAGTGGGTGATATTCGTGAGAACGGACCGCCGCTTTCGTGGGAGTTGTGCGGAGTCGAGCCATTGGTGGCGCTCAAGAAGTGCCGATGGTTGGGCGAGATTTAGACAACTAGGCCGCTCTGTTGCTTACACTGCGTCCGCCTCCCCCATCCCCGCCTCCGCCCTCCCAGGGAGAACCCTCATGACGCTTCGCATGCCCCAGCCCATGGCCGCGACCCTGCTCGCCGCCGGAGCACTCGCCGCCCTGACCGGCTGTGCCGAGAAGAGTGACAGCGGCGACTCGAAGTCGGGAGCCGTCGCCGTCGAGGCCACCGATGACGCCTGCAAACTCTCCAGGACTTCCGCCAAGGCCGGGCCCATCGCCTTCAAGATCTCCAACCAAGGCAGCAAGATCACCGAGTTCTACCTCTACGGACCAGACCGAAAGGTCGTCAGCGAGGTCGAGGGCATCGGCCCCGGCACCTCCCGCACGATGAACGTGAAGGTGTCCGAGCCCGGGACGTACGCCACGGCATGCAAGCCGGGCATGGTGGGCGACGGCATCCGCGGCAAGTTCACCGTCACGGCCAAGCAGCACGGATGACCTGAATCCGTCCGTGGTGCCCTCGGGGTATCGAGGCGTCTGCAGTGAGGCAGCCGCAGCCGGGTATGACACTTTCGCACGGCGCGCCGCAGTGGAGAGTGTCGATCACTATCGGCCGCGCGGTGCTTTGAAGTCTGCGGTCCCCCCCGCCCCAAGTTGCCGCGCGCGGCGCGGGTGGCCCCCCAGCCGGCGGCCCGCGCCATTGACCCGCCGATTGTGAGCTATCGGTCCGAGGGCATCGATGTGAAATAGCGGTGAAGCGAGTTTCGGAATCGCCCAACGGGAAATGCGCGAGACCGTGAGCTACCCCAATGAAGGCATGCCGCAAAATCGCCCCTACGGCTCCAGTCGAAACTCTCCCTACCACGGCGGATCAAACTCGCCGGATTCTGGTGATATGACGCCGCTGCCGTTTGTCCAGGCGAATGTCCCGCATCGCAGCAATTCACCCTCGCCCTACGCCCCCGGCCCAGCCGGTCCGTATAACGCCGTTCCGAACACAAACTCCGATGCCAGAAGGAGTTCGAGAGGAAACCGTCGAGGCAACGGAGCGGACCGACTCGCCTTGATCATTCACAGCTTCGCGGATGTCGCCGCGGCATTCCTCGGTCTGTGGATCCTGCTGTATCTGCTCGAAGCGAATCAGGCGAATGTCTTCGTCGGCTTCGTGCACGGTGTGGCCGACTGGCTCGCGGGCTGGTCGCAGGACATCTTCATCATGGAGACGGAAGGGCTGCGCGCATTCTTCAACTACGCTCTTCCCGCCCTGATTTACCTCGGGGTCGGCCACGGCGCAGCCGCATGGCTGCGACGCCTCTGACTGCGCTTCCGCCGAGCTCAGGGGCGCAGGCTTCCCGTGCCCCCTGAGCGCCGAGACGAATGCCCACCCGACTGGCGCACCCCTCCCCGCACGTGGTGAATTTCGCGGAATTGTTGTACGTGAGGTAGCCGCTGGCCAGCGCCGCGTACTCGCCAGCAGAGGTTCGACGAGATCGGCATCCGACATGGCGGGCGGGGAAGGCTCATGAGGGCCCGTCATGAGCCCGGATCTTCGCATAACTCAGCTCGCAAAGCCGCCCCCGTCGCCCTTGAGTGAACGGATTCTGCGTACCGATCGGAGATCAGCAGAGGTTCAGCTGCCCCCGGCCCTTGTCCTCATGGCGCTGATGCACCTGTCTTTCACTAACGACACCGCCGACGCTGTCCTGGGCAAGGGCATTGAGCTAAGCCCGCTCGCTGTGGGAGCCATGTATGCGGCCGGCACGGCATGGGACCGGTACGTGCGCCGGCCCGAGGACGGCGATGAAGAGGGCGGCTGACCTGATGTAGCGGGCGGTCGAGCGAACCTCCGGACGGCAGCGTCTACGTGAGCGGCAGGGCGCTCTCCTCCTGCTCGTCGGACGCTCGTGAGAATCCGTCTGTCAGCCTTCCCGGATGAAGCCCTCCCGCATCAGCCAGTCCTTCGCCACCTCGTGCGGGTCCTCCCCGTCCACGTCCACCCGCGCGTTCAGCCGCTGGGCCTCCGCCCCCGTCAGCCGCTTGGTGATCGGGGCGAGGAGGTCGGCGATGGCGGGGTATTTCCTGATTGTGGCGCTGTTCATCTCGGGTGCCGCGTTGTAGTTGGGGAAGAAGTGCCGGTCGTCCTCCAGCACCTTCAGCTTGAGTTCGGGAATGCGGCCGTCGGTGGTGGCCGCCACGCCGAGGGCGCAGGCCGCGCCCTCGGCGACCTGGGTGTAGACGACGCCGTCGTCCATCTTTTTGAAGTTCCCGCGCCGGAGGGCG
>Ga0207426_1001559_pt1 | contig 18588 bp, 9 predicted proteins | sample AraplaMF_Cvi_mMS_FD_184265 | JGI IMG/M metagenome (GOLD analysis project Ga0207426, IMG submission 184265) | Arabidopsis root microbial communities from the University of North Carolina, USA - plate scrape MF_Cvi_mMS (SPAdes) (version 2) | ecosystem: Host-associated > Plants > Roots > Endosphere ... | reverse complement strand
AACAGTAACGGTCAATGCAGTACCAACAGCACCTGTTATCTCCACGACCGGCACAACCATCTGTGCAGGCAGTGCAACAACGCTCACCATCGAAAACCCCATAGATGGCATCACCTATCATTGGTATAATGCAGCTACCGGAGGAACAGACCTGGGAACAGGTACGAGCTTCACCACTCCTGAACTTACTACCAACACCACTTACTACGCAGAAGCAGTGGGAGCAGGAGGTTGCACCAGTGCAACAAGAGCGAGCGTAACAGTAACCGTGAATGCAGTACCAACAGCACCTGTTATCTCTGCGACCGGCACAACAGTATGCTCCGGCAGTGCAACAACGCTCACCATCGAATCTCCGATAGATGGTATCACCTATCATTGGTATAATGCATCAACAGGTGGAACAGAACTGGGAACAGGTACCAGCTTCACCACTCCTGAACTTACCACCAACAGTACTTACTACGCAGAAGCAGTGGGAGCAGGAGGTTGCATCAGTGCAACAAGAGCGAGCGTAACAGTAACCGTTAATGCAGTACCAACGGCACCAGTTATCTCTGCGACCGGCACAACCATCTGTGCAGGCAATACAACCACTTTAACGATAGAATCTCCGATAGATGGCATTACCTATCACTGGTATAATGCATCAACCGGTGGAACAGAACTCGGAACTGGCGCATCCTTTACTACGCCAGCGCTTACCACCAACAGCACTTACTACGCAGAAGCAGTGGGAGCAGGAGGTTGCACCAGTGCAACAAGAGCGAGTGTAACAGTAACTGTTAATGCAGTACCAGCAGCACCGGTTATCTCCACGACCGGCACAACAGTATGTTCCGGCAATACAACCACTTTAACCATAGAATCTCCGATAGATGGCATTACCTATCATTGGTATAATGCGTCAACCGGTGGAACAGAACTGGGAACAGGTACGAGCTTCACCACCCCAGCGCTTACAACTAATACGACTTATTATGCAGAAGCAGTAGGTGCAGAGGGTTGTATCAGTGCCACAAGAGCGAGCGTAACAGTAACGGTCAATGCAGTACCAACAGCACCTGTTATCTCCACGACCGGCACAACCATCTGTGCAGGCAGTGCAACAACGCTCACCATCGAAAACCCGATAGATGGCATTACCTATCATTGGTATAATGCATCAACAGGTGGAACAGAACTGGGAACAGGTACGAGCTTCACCACCCCAGCGCTTACAACTAATACGACTTATTATGCAGAAGCAGTAGGTGCAGAGGGTTGTATCAGTGCCACAAGAGCGAGCGTAACAGTAACCGTGAATGCAGTACCAACAGCACCTGTTATCTCTACGACCGGAACAGCCATCTGCTCTGGCAATACAGCGACTTTAACCATCGAGTCTCCAATAGATGACATTACCTATCATTGGTATAATACGTCAACCGGTGGAACAGAACTGGGAACAGGTACGAGCTTCACCACACCGGCTCTTACAACTAATACGACTTATTATGCAGAAGCAGTTGGTGCAGGAGGTTGCACCAGTGCAACAAGAGCCAGCGTAACAGTAACCGTTAATGCAGTACCTGCAGCACCTGTTATCTCTACGACCGGCACAACCATCTGTGCAGGCAGTGCAACCACTTTAACCATCGAGTCTCCGATAGATGGCATCACCTATCATTGGTATGATGCATCAACCGGAGGTGCAGAACTGGGAACAGGTACGAGCTTCACTACAGCAGCGCTTACAACTAATACGACTTATTATGCAGAAGCAGTGGGAACAGGTGGTTGTATCAGTGCAACAAGGGCGAGTGTAACAGTAACCGTCAATGCAGTACCAACAGTACCTGTTATCTCTGCTACAGGTCTCACCATTTGTGCAGGAAACTCAACCACTCTCTCCATACAAAACCCGACAGACGGTATTACCTATCACTGGTACAACGCCTCAACAGGTGGTATTGAACTCGGCTTAGGCACATCATTTACTTCACCGGTACTTAATATCAACACCACCTATTATGTTGAAGCAGTAGGTGCAGGAGATTGCATGAGCGCCACAAGAACAAGCGTAACCGTAACTGTCAATGCATTACCATCAGCACCGGTAATTGCTGCAACCGGAACAACTATATGCTCCGGCAATACCACAACGCTTTCCATACAAAATCCAACAGATGGTATCACCTATCATTGGTATAATGCAGCCACAGGTGGCAATGAGATTGGCGCCGGCACCAGCTTTACCACACCTGTGCTATATGATACTACAATCTATTACGTAGAAGCAGTTGCAGCAGGCGAATGTCAGCTGCTCACCAGAACTGCAGTCACTGTAAATGTATCCACTGTGCCTGAACCACCATTGGTGGATAATACAACGCTGTCTGTTTGCGAAGGAACTTCGGCTACAGTTTCCATTAAAGACCCGTTGCCCGGATATGTTTACCAATGGTTTGATCAGGCAAGCGGAGGAAACCTGCTCTACTCAGGAACCGCTTATACTACTCCTGCACTTACAGGCAACACCACCGTTTATGCGCAGGTTTCCAATGGCGTGTGCCCGAACAGTACACGTACACAGGTAACCATCACCATAAATACAAGACCTGGTGCGCCGGTGGTAGCGAGCGATTCGATCATATCCTGTATCGGTAATCCTGCAGTACTTGCAGTGGAAGGAGCACAAACAGGAATTGTTTATAACTGGTATGACGCTGCTTCGGGAGGTACACTGCTTTACAGCGGCTCAACTTATACAACAACTTCTTTAAATGCAGATGCAGTATACTATGTAGAAGCGGCAAATGGTGGTTGTATTAGCAGTACCAGAACAAAAATAACCGTAGTAGTAGTGCCTCAGCCACCTGTACCGGTGATCTCTACGACAGGAACAACTATATGCAAAGGGAATGTTACCACTCTTTCTGTAAGTGATCCGTTAACGGGTGTTTCTTACAAATGGTTTGATAATGCAGTAGGTGGTAATCTTCTCTCCGCAGGCAACAATTATACAACAAATGCGATTGATACAACTACCACATTTTATGTACAGGCAGACCTTGCTTCAGGTTGTTCTTCCAGTTCAAGAACAGCAGTAACAGTAACGATTGCAACAGCACCTGCTGTTCCAGTGATGGTAAGCGATAGCCTTTCTACATGCTCTGGCGGCAGTTTAACCTTAGAGGTGAAAGATCCTCAGCCAGGCATTACTTATAACTGGTATGCAAGCGCAACCGGCAGTACTATTCTCTCAGCAGGAACATCCTATACTGCCAGTAACCTAACCACCTCTGCCACTTATTATGTAAGCGCAGTGAATGCCACAGGTTGCACCTCTCTTAGAAAACCTGTAATAGCTGCAGCAATTGCAAGGCCTGCAGTGCCGGTGGTATCTGTATTCTCCTCCGTATGTCCCGGCAGCAGTATTAGGCTTTCTGTTACCTCCGCTACACCGGGAGTGATCTTCAGGTGGTATGCACAGGCTGTTGGTGGAAATGCGCTGTATGCGGGTAGCTCTTATCTAACAGGTGCGCTGAGATCAGACACCACTTTCTATGTGGAAGCAGTAGGACAAAGCGGTTGCACAAGCACACGCAGGACCGTACCGGTGAGTTTGATCAAGCCATTACCGGCACCGGTGGTAACAGTGTCAACCACTACACCTACATCTGTCACCTTTAAGTGGGATCCGGTTCAGGGTGCAACAGGTTACCTGGTGTCCATCAATAATGGCAGCACTTATACAAGGCCAAGTTCCGGAACCAATGGTACCACCCATACGGTTACAGGATTACAGCCAACACAGTCTGTTACGCTGCTTGTTGAAGCTACCGGGGACAGCACCTGTAAAACCAGCGCGGCATCTGCAGCAGTAACCGGCCAGGCAACAAATCCTATCCAGGATGACATTTTTATCCCGAATGTATTTACGCCAAACGGAGATGGTAAGAATGATCGCCTGCTGGTTTACGGCAACACGATAAAGACGATGGAAATGAGAATCTATAATCAATGGGGCCAATTTATTTACGAAACCAGTGATCGCCAGATGGGATGGGATGGAACTTATAACGGCAGGATGCAGCCTGTGGGCGTTTATTCCTATGCTGTAAAAGTTACCCTTAACGATGGACGTATCATTACCAAAACAGGATCTGTTAACCTAATACGATAATTTATGAAAAAAGTCAGGTATCTCGTTGTGATCATGGTGGCGGCATGCAAAATGCTTCCAGTAGCAGCACAGGTCGATCCGCATTTTTCTCAATACTATGCATACCCGCTATGGCTTAACCCGGCGCTTACCGGGGCCATTGACGGCGACTACCGCTTAAGTGCGAATTACAAAAACCAATGGAATGGTGTGATGGATGCTTTTTCAACCGTTGGTATTTCCGGTGACTTTGTTACCAATAAGTCATTAAACCTTGGTATGAATATCCTAAGCCAGGCGGCGGGTGATGCAGGCTATCACTATAACACCGGTTATATATCGGCAGCTTTTACCGGAATTAAATTTGGTTACTCCGGTTACCAGCGGCTGGTACTTGGGTTGCAGGCCGGACTGATTAACAGGAACTTTAATTTAAGCAAGTTTAAGCTGGGTGATCAGTGGAATCCTGTAACCGGTTATAGTCCATCCAATCCTACCAGCGATGTATTTACGAGAAGTTCATCCACTGCTTTTGATGCAGGCGCCGGTGCATTGTTTTATGATGGAGACCCGGATAAAGCAATGAACCTTTTTGCCGGCTTCTCGGCCTTTCATCTTACACGTCCTGAAGATCCCTTTGTGTTTGGTGATAAGCGTAACCTGCCCATACGCTGGACCGTGCATGGAGGTGCAAGATTTGCCATGAGTGAAGTAGTGAATTTCGTTCCCAATTTTCTATACGTACGCCAGGGAAATGCGGAAGAAAAAATTCTTGGCGGTTATGCGGAACTTAAAGCGGATACTTATACAGACCTGCTACTGGGTGGAAGCTACCGTTTTCAGGACGCATTTATTGCCTTTGCAGGTTTCAGGTATAATAACATGGTGTTGGGGTTGAGTTATGATGCCACCACTTCCAGTCTGAAAAATTATGCACGGGGTAACAGTTTTGAACTATCCATTTCATTTATAGGAAGAAAAGCCAGGGTTTTTCCTGAAGAATATTTTGTGTGCCCCAGGCTCTAAAAAGAATGCTATGCGCAAGTTAAATTTCATCGGTTACTGTATTTGTATGCTTTTGTTATTGCTTGTTTCGGAGGTAGCCTTTAGTCAGTATGTTTATGATTATAAGCGATCGGCCGATGTAAGTTTTGAACGCGGTGAATACTTTTCCGCATCACAGTATTATGAACGATATCTTACCAGCAAATCTACCAAGATTAATCCTGGCAACTATCAGCCTTATAGCTTGCAGAAACGCACCAGGGAACTTGAACATAAACTGAGTGATTATGAAAATGTAGTGTACAGGCTGGCTGAATCATACCGTCTTTACCGTGACTTTGGCAATGCTGAAAAATGGTATGCGGAAAGCACCAAATTTGATGCGCTGAAATTTCCATTGTCCAGGTACTGGTATGCGATATGTTTAAGGGCCAATGGCAGGTACGCTGATGCGGAAAAGCAATTTAATAACTACCTGCAATCATCACAGGCAAATGTGCAGTACCGCCAGAGTGCACTGCGTGAGATTGAGAATTGCCAGTTTATCCGCAAGACCTTTGAAGACAGTGCTTATTCCAGGATACATGTGTTAAAGGCCGGGGGAGGCGTTAATGGGGGAGGGGCCAACTATGCACCTGCATGGCGTGATAATTTTTCGCTGGTGTTTACATCTTCAAGATCGGAGTCGGAGGTAGCAAAAAAAGGCAAGAATCCTTTTATTAATGCCTTGTACAGGGCTTCTGTTACTGATAGCGGTTTTGCAAACGTAAGCAGGCTGGATGTAAAACAGGAGAAGCTGATACAGCAGGGTGCAGCAGCTTTCTCCAATAACGGAACGAGGATGTATTTTACGCAATGGGTAAAGGAAAATGATAAGAACCTTTCTTCTTTATACCGTAGCGATTGGCAGGGTCAATCCTGGAGTGAACCCGTAAAGCTGGGTAATGGCATTAATACGGAAGGGTATAGCTCTATGCAACCTTTTATAACAACTGACGGTAAATACCTGATCTATGCGTCTGACAGGCCCGGAGGTGTAGGAAAGTTTGACTTGTGGTACAGCATGGTGGATGCTTCCGGAAATCCTGGCGCACCCGTTAACTGCGGAACGGTGATCAATACCGAAGAAGATGAGCAGGCGCCTTTTTATCATGAACACGGCAAGCAACTGGTTTTTGCCTCCAACGGAAGAGTAGGTATGGGCGGGTTTGACCTGTTTATCGCCAAAGGAAATTTCAATGATTGGGAGAAACCTTCTAACCCTGGTTACCCGGTGAATTCAGTGAAAGATGACCTCTATTTTTCAAGTACCGACACTACTTCGGTATTAAATAATGCATGGTTTAGTTCTGATCGCAAATCAGTATGTTGTCTCGAGATTTATCATCTTACAAAATCCGCAGTAAAAGTAACGGGGCGTGTTGTGGACTGCTCAAACGGCGAGCCTTTGATTGATGCCAGGGTAAACGTGGTAGACACGATAAGTAATCGTCTCATATTAACACAAACCATTCCTGCTACCGGTGCTTACCTGTTTGATATGGATGATTACCAGCCGTTGAAACTTACTGTTCAGAAACAAGGTTATAATACCAAATCAATGAGCTTTTACAAACCGGAAGGCCCGGTTACTGATACCTTACAAAACCCGCAGCTTTGCCTTTCCCCTTTGCCTCCGCCCGATACGGCAAAACCTTTTGCAGTGAATGAAGCAATCCTCTTAAAAGATATTTATTATGATTTTGATAAGGCCACGCTGCGTCCTGAATCGTTTCCTGTGCTGGACAGTCTTGCCAATATTATGAAGCGTTTTCCTGGCATGACCATCGAGCTTGGTGCACATACAGACAGTAAAGGGTCTGATGAATATAACCTGAAACTTTCAGCAGGAAGGGCAAAATCCTGCGTAGAATACCTGGCAGGTAAAAACATAGAAACTTCCAGGCTATTAAGCAAGGGGTTTGGAGAATGTTGTCCTGTCGCACCCAATACCATCAACGGAAAAGACAATCCGGATGGCAGGCAACTCAACCGGAGAACCGTATTTAAAGTTCTTCATTATTAAGCATCGTAAACAAAGGTGAACATGAACACTGTGGTAGAGGACTATACCGGCCAGTCTTTATTTCAGAATAATCCATGCCCGCTCTGTGTATTTAACCTGGATACCTTGCTGTGTGAAGCACTTAACAAAGCTGCGCTAAGTGAATTTGAACTGCAAAATCCACTGCCTGAAACCTTGTTAATTTATCATCTGTTTAAAGAGAATAAATCAGTACAGGAATATATTCAGTCAGCTAAAGAGAACCAGCAAAGCCAAAGCACATGCAAAGTGTTTCTTGTTAAAGAAACGAAGAAAAAGAGAAGATCACTGTTGATCATTTCCTTTCTTAAGTCATTGTCAACACATGGTACGCTGCAGTTTATTCAACCTGATGAAAAAAATGGCTTTATACTTTATCCCAGGTTAAGCGCACAGTTAACGCATATGAAAGCTTTTATGAAACATTTGAGCTGGGTACATTCTCATTTATTAAGGGGAAAGGTGGCCAATATGCTGGGGCTTTTGCAACTGGAAACAGATGTACAAACCAACCCGCAAACAAAGCAGATTATTCTTGATATGTTAATGACCGAAGCCACACTGCTTGACGACGCGATCAGGAATACAGTGGTCTGGCTTAAACAATTCCATGAAGTCAATATTCAAGGTTTCACAGGAAAAGGGACACAAGGTTAGGATAGTGTTCTGTGTCCCGCTATTAAGCAAGATGACCCCGGTATTCTTACCGGGGTTTCATTATTTCCTGATACTGAACAGTTTGAACAATAGATACCTAATGCACAGAATGACCGGTTTTGAAGTCCTTTGCATCCGTTAGGTTTGCTTACATCCAAGCAAATAACCTTCTATGGCCAGGAATTTTTTCTTAGTCGACGACGATAAAATATGGGGTTTCGTTGTGAGTAAATTGCTGGAATATGTGAAGGCCGACGCCTCTGTAAAACAATTTTCTGATGGCAGATCATTACTTCAATGGTTTAAACAACAGCATGCAAGCGTGCATCTGCATCCCGATTGTATTTTACTTGATATAAAAATGCCGGGTATGGATGCCTGGCAGTTTCTGCAACAATGGAGCAGGGAGGGTTTTTCCCGGCATGGCATACCTGTCTATATCGTCACCGCATCGGAACGACAGGAAGATTTGGAATTATCTGTCAATTTCCCGGAAGTGAAGGGATACTTTGTAAAGCCGCTGAAAAAGGAAGATGTTTACCGGATAATTGCGTCTGTTGAATCGTTAAAGCAATTGCAGCGCTAATAGTTATCCTTGCCCAATACTTTTACAATGCCGCTTCCCAGTGCATCAGCAATAGGTGTATTTTCATTGCTGTCAGATTCTACCCACTGCTGGCCATTATAATGTACCCGGATGGTATTATCCCGGAAAAGAACGCAGTCATAATACTTTGAAGAACTGCTTTCATAGGCTTTTACAATCGCCATCCTTCGCCCCTGGTAATCAAAACTGATGGCAAATTCGTTTACAAAAAGAAATTCGTCCATAATCATTCAGTGCAATACTGCCTTATAGCTTAATAAAGCTTTAGTTATAAAATCAGGCATTACGGGTGCCGGCATTTAAGGATTTAACGGCGAAGCTTGTTGGTTTTAGAAAATTGCAGCGGATACATCGATTAAACGATAAACAAACTTAACTTATTTTATTATTCTAAATCAATCAGGCACAGATGATATTAAGGTTTTTTTAATGATGTAAAAGAAAAGTCCCCGTCATCTCTGACAGGGATAAAGAACATTAAATAAAAGCTTGTAGGAATTAGTAGTTCAGGCCGATCTGTGATTGTCTTGTTTAATGAATGCCGGGTTATTACTTTCATCTTTAAATAGCTCAGGACGGTTTATCACGGAGTGGGATATAAACCAATCCAATCCACTTTTGCCAGCTATGTTCGCCAGTTTTGCACGCGCATCCTTGGTTGCAGTTTCATTAGCTTTGGCTTGGGATAAAAGAATAGAAATAGAAAGCTGGATGCAACGCACGATATTGATTTTATGGTTACCGTTTGCCGTTGCGTTCATCTTTGTCAGTTGCTTTTCCAACTGTGTTATTTCTTCTTCATTTTCTGCCTGCAGCAATAAAATAAATGCCGTTACCAGCATGCCTGTGTAAGGCAAATCCCAAAATGATTGTTGGGCAACAGGAAGCATTTTTATAGACCTGAAAATCCCCGGGCGTATCAGCATTCCTGCGTCAAAATATGCATGTAATAAAAGCAGGTTAATGGTTGCTGTTGCCTCCTGGTCTTTATTCTTTAACTCAATAATATTTCCTATGTATTCTTTGAAGAAAACAGGTTCGTGCAGGTTGATGATTTTATATAGAAACATATCTGTCAGTGTTTCTATAAGCACACTCCTGTCTGTATAACCATTGTCCGCAACCACCGGCAAACGCCTGGTAACATGCAGGTCCCTTATTTTACGATCATTGCTTTCATACATCAGCAACACAAACAATAATGAAAGCAGGTCATGCAGTATATGATCATCATCGCAGATGGCGATCATTGTTCTGATAAAATACTCTTTAGGGACAGCTATATAATCCAGGTAACATTTATCCCCGAAGAATATATCCAGCAAACCGAATCTTTCATTCACCTGTTTTAACAGGCCGATAAAATCAGCATCCGGTTCATGGAGGTTTGCCAAAAAGTCAAAGGCAGCCAGTTTCTGTTTTGATGAAAGTTGCTGCGACATAAAAACTGCATCAAGAGAAGTAACATCAAACACAGGTGATGTTTCAAGCAGATGATATTCCTGCCATTTCCAAATCCAGTCTTTTAGCTCTGCATCAGGTATATTTTCCAGGCTTGATCTTTCACTTTTCACCGGGTCGTTTGCTAAATCCCGGCTAATAAAATAGGCCGCTACTGCTTTATTGGTAAAGTCGAGCCGGAGCTCATCCCGGAAAATATCAAAATCTCCGTGTTCTTTAATGATGTATTCGTCAACAAGTTCATAAAAAGCGCGGAAATGAGGTTCATCTGCAGGCAACTCACTATAACGAAGCGGGCTGTCTTCCTTCAATTTTGATTTTACCAGCGCGATAATTTTTTTCTTTGCTTTCTGCTGGTTGCTGAATACAAGTTTTTCATTCAAATGGGTAGCCATCGCATCCATTACCCACTTTTCTGCTTTAGCCATTTCTCCACCGCTTTTTTGATAGGCCAAAGCGAATTCATTAAGATATAAAGGATAGCGCAGTAAACTGAAAACCGGCTCCCTGATCTGTTTGATGTCTTTAGGGGCCACGCCTGATTTTAATAATCCCTCACCAACCTCGCTTAGTTCATTGTTGTTTTCATTTGTGCTTAACAACCACGGGCTTCCTGCACATTTTACCTCCGCTATATCGGGTGATGGCCGGTAATCTGCGGCCAATTCACACCACACAGACGGGCGGGTAATAATCACTACTTTTAGTGAAGGATAGTCACTGTTTTTAAGACACGCTTCGTGTAATCGCTGATACAGGATTTTTAGTTTTTCCCTGGAGAAACTCCTTTCGTCAAAGCTGTCTATCATCAGCAGTACCGATTGTTTACAGAGCGCATCAGCCTGCGGCAATGATAAAAAATTCACAAGCCATTCTTCCAGTGCGGTATTGCCATTAAGAAAACTATATAATTGGGAAGCATTAATCAATAGAAGAATTACTTCCTGCTCTTCTGTAGGGAGTTCATAATACTTCAACGTCCATGCAGCAATGGTTGCTGTTTTTCCAGCCTGCACCGGTGCAACTATAGCCGTGATCAGGTGACTTCCTGCAATAAACCGGTTTAGTGTAGCTTCTGTATTGCTGTTAATAATTACCTGGTAAGGGGCAAGCTTAGCATGTTTTAAAGCAGATCGCAGGTAAATAAGCGACTGGCCCTGGCACCTTCTCAACAGTATGTCTCCGGTTACCGGAATCTCGTTGCCTGTTTGCAGAAGAGGCTCTGCCATTGCTGCATAAGAATTCCAATCAGTATAGCCGGCAAAGATGGCCAGTGTATTTAAAGTAAACAGGGAAAGTTCATGGTTACGGGCCGCAAAATTGTAAATCCGTTTCAGCGTGGTTTCGCTGATGATAAATCCTGTATTGTCGCTGATGGCTGTTGCCAGCGTTTTGCAATCGCCGGGTGTAAGATGAGTAAAGCCGGCTTTTCTTAGGACATCGTTTTTTAAACGCTCGATCAAGGTCTCATTCACAAAGAATTTCATGGCAAGTGCTTTAAAAGTTAAAAACCCAATCTAAACATTGCGGAATATGAAATTCGGGACTATATGCTGTATACTATATACGTAATAACTGTAACCTGGTATTTGATAAAGATAAATTTGTTGGGCCATATTTATTTGAAATATTGCCTTAATCTGAATTTTGTAAAGCAAAGCTTGATCAATTCTTACCGTGGATATACGTTTAGCAAGGTCTTTCATACACCGGACTTTAAGCGTTACAAATAGGTAGCATCACAGGCAGGTTAAAACAGGCAGTAAAGGATAGTTTAAAAAGGATATTTGATTCATTACAATTTTATTTCCAAAAAAAATATTGTATAAGAAAACTTAAGGTGAAGAAGGAATTTGTTGCACGTAGAGGCAGTTTATTCAGTAATGAATGAAATGAATAATTTATCGGGGAAATAATCCATAGAATTTGCCTAATCTCCAAATAACGTAAAGTAAGTTTAAAGGCAGTGTGTAAAAATTCCACCATTATCACACATCCCTCATGGTGTTTTTTGAAGAAAGCGGCTTAGTTTCTCAATTCTGTCGGTATTAATTAAATCAACACCACATTCTAATAACGCTTTCCATACACCTGTGTTTTCAGGGCTTGCCCAAAGACGAACTTTCATGCCGGCCGCATGAGCATCAGTAACATAAGAAACCAGTAGCTGGCGCTGATTCTCGGGCATCGACCCCTGTCCGTCCCAGGTGAGAAGGTTTTTGTATTTGCAACTGGAAAGCAGGTATTGTCCGGCTGCTTCTGCGGGGCGATGGCCCTCATCAGTAAAATGCCTGTCTAGAAAAAGGTAACGTGATTGTTCGCTTGTAAGATGAGTTGGGATTTTTCCGGAAAGGATAATAGTGATCTTTCTTTTGATCATGCACCCATGTTCAAGGGTACTGAGAAGTGGCGTATAATTTTTGAGGCTTTCAAACAAAATGTCTACGGTATTACCAGAGGTTTTCAGGTCTATTACAAGATTTATCGGCTCTCCATCCTGCTGGAGAAATTGAAGAGAATCCTGCAACGGCTTAAAGTAAAGTTCTTCCAGCGTCTTTTTCCTTCTTGAAATCAGCGGAGGCCAATGAGATACAACCAACTTCCCTTTATGTAAATAAATGTCTGCTTCAATAAAGCTAAAGCCATGATGCAGGGCGTCAAAAAGAGGCCGGCGATGCCTGTAATCATTGTGGGCAAAACCATTGGTGAGTGTAGCGTACTTATCTCTTGCGATGCTGCAAACAGATATTAAAATTGCTATAGTAAGCAACAGGCGCTTAACCGGGGATAAAATCATGGTTGGTTTGGATATTGGTGAACAGTGAAATTATCTGCTCCAAAGATAGTTGCGTTAAAATCAGGAGCTGTTAAGATAGCATTAAGCTTGAATTATAAAAAGGTGAAGAGGTGATGGTTAAGATATAAATGCATGTTGCAACTGACTCGAACTGAACAAAATAAATGGGCAGGCTTAACAACAAAATGTATTTATTGCGGTATAGGTAGCGCAAACTTCATCTATAAAGAAATCCAATATGCTACATCTTGCTAACCTGGGATATTTCCTGTTTTGTATTGTGATTGGTTTCATCATTTTTCCTGTAATATCTTTTGCTCAAAAGGGTTATATCTACGTACATGTACAAGCTGTGAACGAAGATGCGTCACCCACCACAGGTTTTCCTTTTGATCTTACAGGAGGGCCTACTACGGTACCAACTTTTACACTTAACGACCGGCCGGATGTGGTAAATGCAAGCACCTCAGATATTGGTGCAGGCCATGGTACAGGTGAAGGGGATTTGTGGAGTGTTACCAACGGAATCCTTTACAGAAGAGCGGGCGGGAGCAGCCAATGGGTATCTACTCAAACCATTACAGGAACAACTACCACAAGGGTGGATGGAGGCCCCTCTAACGTGGCTGTTTATATTTCTGCCAACAAGGCCTATTATTATAATGGCACTACCACAACAACGGTTTGGAACCCCACCAATCATTTGAATGTTAATGCTGCGGATATTGCCTATGCAAATGGTTACATCGTGATTACCGGCAGCGATGGCAGTATCTGGAGAAACAGCGTAACCGCTGCCCCTTATACAGACAATTGGATTATTGTGGTTACAGCGCTCACCGGGGCCGGCAAAATTGATATGAGCCCCATCACCAACAATATTGTTTTTACCGTTGGAACCACTATTGTAGATACTGCCAATCTATTGGGATCAATTCAGCAGTCCATGACTATTGCCAGTGTTCTGGATGTAGCATTTGCAGATGATGGCGGATTATATACCATCAACAGCACCTATATAAACAAACGTACCTCGGCGGGAGCGTGGACGCAGGAGAACACAAGCCCCAACAATTGTAAAACACTTACGGGAGGCCCGGGAGGACAGGTGTGGACCGTAGTAAGCCTCACCAATAACAACACCATTTTTACAAGGTCATTAGATGGTTCGGGTGTTGTTCGCTGGATTGATGATGAGCGCGTGCGTCTTACTTATAATGACAATTCAATTATGATACCCGTAACCCCTGGAACCTATACGCTTACGGAGACAAAGCCCACCTCCTGGGATATACTGGGTGAGCTTGTATACGATCCAACAAATAACTCGTCTGTAAGCCCGGCCACTAACTCTGCTACGCTCAATGTTTCGGCAGGGGAGGTGGTACACGTCATTATGCAGAACGAACGGTTAATTCCCGTTGCGCTGCAAAAACAGTGTGCAGCAACGCAGGTGGTAGAAGATTTTGGATCGGCACCATCTACGGCTGCCTATGTGGGTGCTGCACCTGTCGGACTAACATCCTACCATTACTACAACAACCAGCGGTTTGATGATGGCTCTTATTCGATAGCCAATAACAGTGTTAACTGGCCAAACGGAACCTTGCTGGATCATACACTTGGCACCGGCGTAGGGCTATATATGCTGGTAAACGCTTCCTTTCAACAGGATGAATTTTACCGGAAACGTGTAACCAATCTTGTGCCGGGCATTTCTTATAAATTAAGTTTTTGGGCGGCGTCATTGTCATCCGGTAATAACTCCATCATCACCGCAGGTATTGCAGATTCGAATACCGTAGTATTAGGAAGCTATACCACGCCAGGTTTTAACGGCAGCACTTATTATACCTGGAAGAATTATACTTTTACTTTTACTGCAACTACTTCGCAGGGCGATATCTTTTTGAGAAACGGTGGTATTGGCGGCGGTGGAAATGATCTGGCGCTGGATGATATTACCTTAACGCCGCAGGCCACCTCTTTAACATCGCTTACCGTGCCTACTTTGTTGTGCAGCAGCTCAACTGCAGCTTTTGGCGCTAATCCTTCAGGAGGATTATGGACAACGAGTAACAGTGCCGTAGCAACCATTAATTCATCGTCGGGATTGCTCACTACAAAAACATCGGGAACTGTTTCTGTAAGATACCAGCTTACCAATGCGATTGGTTGCCTTACCGATACTTCGGTGATTATATCCGTGAATCAGTCGCCGGTCGTTACCGCAACCGGTAATCCAACCACCAGTTGCATTAACCAGACGATCAATCTTAATTCAACAGCAACAGGTGGAACCACACCTTATGGTTCGTACGCATGGAGTACTTCTGCCGGAGGTAATATCACCGGTGCAACCAATACACAGGCAACCACCGCAGCCCCTGCCGCTTCCGGTACTTATACCTATGTAATTGCGGTTACAGATGCCGGCAGTTGTGTGGGGCGTGATACCGTAACGATTGCTGTTACCAGCAGGGTTGCTCCAACGGTTACTGTTAACCAGAATAAAACCTCTTTGTGCGGCTCAGGTCAAACGGTCAACCTTACATCCGTGCTTAATCCTTCTACCGGTTCATTCACCTATGCATGGAGTGCCACAGGCACCGGTGCAGGACTTAATACACCGGTAAACCAATCAACGGCTTCGGCAACACCTACCACCAGTGGGTCCTTTACTTATACACTTAGTGTAACGGACGCCAATGGTTGTACAGGTATGGGAACGTCTTCTGTTATTAAAGCCAGTCCTACCATGAGCGTGGCTGTTTCCAGCACCAATCCAAAACTATGCAGCGGCCAGAGCCTTACCGTAAACTCAACACCATCCGGCGGTATTACACCTTATACCTATGCCTGGACGGGAACCCCGACAGGTGCAAATATCACCAGTTCAACAACTATACAGAATATTACTGCCCAGCCCACTGCTGCAGGAAATTATACTTATTCAGTAGTAGTTACAGATGCAAACAGTTGTACTGTGAGTGGTTCTGCTACAGCCGCAGTAACACTCTCTTCGCAAACAGCGCCTACAGTAACCGCTTCTGCGAGTGCTACCTCTGCCTGTTCCGGGCAAACAACCATCACGCTTACTGCGAACAGGAGTAATACGCTTGCAAATTACTCCTATACCTGGACGGGATCAGGATTGGTAACATCATCATATTCCAGTAATAACGCAAGCACAACAACTACGGCATTACCAACGGCTACCGGCACTTACAGCGTAACTGTTACCGATGGTAATGGATGTAGTGGTTATGGAACAACACCTGCGGTAACGGTGAATCCATTACCTGTGGTGTCACCAACGGCCACGTACATATCTTCTAATCTTTGTTCCGGTCAAAGTATTACCCTTGCTTCCAATCCTTCAGGAGGTACGGGTGCGGTAACCGCGTGGGGATATGCATGGACGCAGTCTACGGGCGGCGGACTTGGAACTACTACCACACAAAACACTACTGCCTCACCACCGGCAGGAGGCACCTTCACGTATAATGTGGTTGCTACCGATACCAAAGGATGTATTTCCAATGGAAGCGTACCTGTAACTGTTACCGTGTCTTCTTCCAGTGCACCCACAGTAACCGCAAGTGTAAGTGGCAGTGTAGCCTGCGCCGGACAAACACCGCTGACACTTACCGCTAACCGCAGTACAACCACTGCAGGAAGTTATTCTTACACCTGGACAGGTTCCGGAATTACCAACCCAACTTATTCCAGTACCGCTACTTCCACTACCACAACGGCAACACCTGCGGTAAATGGCGTTTATACCGTAAAGGTGACTGATGGTAATAACTGCAGTGCCACAGCATCTACTGGTTCTGTTACAGTGAGACCGGTACCCTCTATCAGCGCATCTTCCAACAGCTCAGGCTGTTTGGGCGGAACGTTGAATTTACTATCACTAACCAGTGGCGGTACCTCTCCTTATACCTATGCATGGACGGCATCTGCCACCGCAGCAGGACTTGGTACCACTAACATACAAAACACTACAGCCAAGCCTACGGCTACAGGCAGTTATACCTACAACATCGGGCTTACAGATAATAACGGATGCACGGCAACTTCAGCAGCTTCCACTACCATCGTTTCGGCATTATCTGTAAGTGCTGCGGTAAGCGCTACTTCCGTTTGTACGGCAACGAATGCAGTGTCTTTAACCTCGAGTGTTTCCGGTGGCACCTCTCCATATACCTATTCATGGACAGGTTCTTCCGGTTCGGGATTAAACAGCGGTACAAGCAATCAATCCAGCAGCAGCGCCAGCCCCACAACAGACGGAAGCAGCTATGCGCTGCTGGTAGTAGATGCGGGCGGCTGTTCTGCTACAGGATATACCTCTAATGTTACCGTGAGAACGTCCCCTTCGGTGTCCGCATCCACCGGAACATTACCCAATCCTTTCTGTAAGGGATTGTCATTTAACCTCTTTGCAACAGCTTCAGGCGGAACCGGCGTATACAATGGCTATTTATGGACAGGATCCGGCATTAACACAGGTAACCAGGCTCTCCAGAATCCTTCGGGTGTAACACCTTCAGCCAGCGGAACCTATTCCGTAACGGTAACAGATAAGAATGGCTGTACTGCTTCCGGCGCTACTTCAAATGTGAATCTTCGTATAGCCAATGTGGCTGTTAGGTTAACTTGCTATACAGACTATGCAGAACTTGAAGAATATGGCGGCAGTGCGGTGAGCTGGCTATGGACTTCTTCCAATCCTCAAACTGTGTTCCGTCCAAGCAATACCATTTCCAATCCAACCACTACTTATGATGGAACGGATAAAGTGGTGATTACAGATGCTGTAGGATGTAAGGATTCTGCGCTCATTATGAATTCAAAAGGCCTTTGTGCGATACTACCGGTAACGCTTGTGTATTTCCGTGGGGAATGGGCAGGCCCGTCAGTTGTTTTGCAATGGATGGCTGAAAATGAAACCGGCAATAGTTTTTATGAAATTGAACGCTCTTCTGACCTGCGCAGATGGCAATCTATAGGAAAGGTTATGAGAAACGCGGATGTGACCGGCAATACCTATCAGTATAAAGATCAACAGCCGCCTTCGGGCAAATTATATTACCGATTGAAACAGGTAGATCAGAATGGTAAAACATCCTACTCCGGGATTATCGAACTGGAGCATAAAACAAACTGGATTGTATCTGTATTTCCCAATCCTGCGGTGCAGGAAAGCGATATTGTTATTCAGAGTTCGCAGTCAATGCACAGTCTTGTGTTGTATGATATGCAGGGCAGGGTAGTGTTCGAAAAAGTTTTTAAGGGTACTCCCGCCGGCAGCTTTACGATTCATGCAAAAGGGTTACTGAGTGGAAATTATATTGCCAGGATTACCGCATTGAATAAGCAGGAGAAGACGATCAGGCTGGTTGTTTTATAAGCGTACAAAACCTGTGTGTTCAATGCTTCAAACGCGGCTTATCTTAAGTGTAATAGCCGTTGGCTGGATGAATACCTACCCGTAATTTATCCGCTCTCTTTGTATAGTTTGCAAACAAAAGATATTTGTATATACAGGTTTTTGCTTTACGCACTTAACGCCGGTTTTCACACGCTTACCACAGCAAATAACACGATAAAAAAATATTTTGCCGTGATGATATTTTCATTTGTCTATTGCTTTAGTTTTAGATCAACAAATTACTGTATCCTTTAAAAAAATATACCCTGTTTAACGTACCTGCCATACTCAAAATCCTTTGCACAATATGCTGTGCGTGCTTTTTCTCCTGCATCTACGGCCAGGCAGATTCCACAAGGATTGCGGACGTTAACATCAGTGAAAAGTCTTT
>Ga0207426_1001558_pt1 | contig 18597 bp, 19 predicted proteins | sample AraplaMF_Cvi_mMS_FD_184265 | JGI IMG/M metagenome (GOLD analysis project Ga0207426, IMG submission 184265) | Arabidopsis root microbial communities from the University of North Carolina, USA - plate scrape MF_Cvi_mMS (SPAdes) (version 2) | ecosystem: Host-associated > Plants > Roots > Endosphere... | reverse complement strand
GACGGGGTGATGCGCAGGCGTTCGGTGCCCTTGGCGACGGTCGGATAGTTGATCGGCTGGATGTAGATGCCGTGCTCCTCGAGCAGGAGGTCGGAGGCCCGCTTGCACTTTTCGGGGTCACCGACGAACAGCGGCACGATGTGGGTGTCGCTCGACATCACCGGCAGGCCGGCGGCGTTGAGGATCGCCTTGACGCGGGCGGCGCGGTCCTGGTGGCGCTCGCGCTCCCAGCTCGAGGTCTTCAGGTGCTTGATCGCGGCAGTCGCGGCCGAGCAGATCGCCGGCGGCAGCGCGGTGGTGAAGATGAAGCCCGGCGCATAGGAGCGCACGGCATCGATGATCTGGCCGTTGGCGGCGATGTAGCCGCCGAGGCAGCCGAACGCCTTCGCCAGCGTGCCCTCGAGAATGTCGATACGGTGCATGACGCCGTCACGCTCGGCGATGCCGCCGCCGCGCGGGCCGTACATGCCGACGGCGTGAACTTCGTCGACATAGGTCATCGCGCCGTATTTCTCGGCGAGATCACAGATCTTTGCGAGCGGCGCGACGTCGCCGTCCATGGAATAGAGGCTCTCGCAGGCGATCAGCTTCGGCCGGTTCGCGCCCGCGGCCTTCAACTTCTCTTCGAGGTCGGCGAGGTCGTTGTGACGGAACACGACGCGCTCGCAGCCGGACTGACGGATGCCCTCGATCATCGAATTGTGGTTGAGCTCGTCCGACAGGATCAGGCAGTTCGGAATGAGCTTTGCGATGGTCGCGATGCCGGTCTGGTTCGAGACATAGCCCGAGGTGAACAGCAGCGAGGCTTCCTTGCCGTGGAGATCGGCGAGCTCGGCTTCGAGCTGGACCAGCGGATGATGCGTGCCGGCGATGTTGCGGGTGCCGCCTGCGCCGGTGCCGACGCGGGTCGCGGTCTCGACCATGGCGCCGACCACTTTCGGGTGCTGGCCCATGCCGAGGTAATCGTTGGAGCACCAGATCACGACGTCGCGCTTGCCCTTGGGCGAGTGCCACAGCGCATGCGGGAAACGGCCCGCAATACGTTCCAGGTCGGCGAACACGCGGTAGCGGCGCTCGTTGTGGAGGCGATCAAGGGCGGAATTGAAGAACTGGGCGTAATCCATCGGCAAACCTAAGACGGAACTGACCAAAAAGAGCCGCATCTTCTTAGAGCTTTTCCAGCTCCAATGTCTATGCGCTATCCCACATTTGGCCGTGAGGGGCATTTGGGCAAAATGCCCTATCCCGCGCGTTGCAGCTTGATCCCGATCAAGCGCGCGTGAGCCGCGATGTTGCTCTGCACCATGCGCTCGAATGGGCCTAGCCGGCCTTCGTCTTCTTGCGCGGATCGGGCCGTGCGTCCTTGGTCATCACCGGCTTCAACCAATCCGAATTGCGCAGCGCATGCGCCACGCAATCATGGATGTGGGTGTGCAGCACCTTCGCCGCGCCCTTGGCGTCGCGCTTCAGCGCCAGTTCCTTCAACTCGCGATGTTCGGATGCCGCCATCTCGCCGCGGAACACCACTGCGATCATCTGGTAGCGCAGATAGCGATCGTAGACCGCGGCATGCGCATCGAGCAGCACCTTCGAGCCGCAGGCCGCGACGAGTGCGCGATGAAACTGGAAATCACACTGTTTCCAGCTCTCGGCGTCGGAGCGTTCTCCCGACAGCAGCATGCGCTCCATCGCCGCGAGCTTGTGATGTGCGGAGACGATGTGCGCCTCCCAGTCGAGATCGCCGGAAGCGAACGACTTCTCGATCATGTGGCCTTCGAGCAGTTCGCGCAGTTCAGCGATCTCCTGGAATTCGGTCGCCGAGATCGGCGCGACCTCGAAGCCGCGCTGGCCTTCTGCAACGACGAATCCCTCCGAGCACAGCCGGTTCAGCGTCTCGCGCAGCGTCGAGATGCTGGTGCCGTAGGCGCTGCTGATCCGCTCGAGCTTCAGCTTCTGCCCTGGCGTCAGCTTGCCGAAGATCAGGTCGGTGCGGATGCGCCGGTAGGCGCTGTCGCCCACCGTCTCGGCGCTCATGTCGGGAAGCGTGTCCATGTCTCATCCTAGCGTCTTGGGCGTGCGTTTTGACAAATTTCGTAACTTTATCAAGCGTTTCATGTAATATCATATGAAATACAAAATATAGGTTGATTTATATTTCGTCATATAACAACTTCCCGCCCCAAGAACGAGATCATCAGGGGAGGGCGGCGATGCGTGTTCGGTTCAGGGATCTGGCGCGGCTTGCGACGGTCGGCGCGATCGCGGTCGCTGCGATGGGGCCGGCTTCGGCGCAGGCGATCCAGGAGCGCACCATCCGCTGGGGGCATCTCAACAACACTGACCATCCCGTCAGCAAGGGCGTGCAGAAATTCGCCGAGATCGTCGCGGCCAAGAGCGGCGGCAAGATCAAGGTGCGTGAATATCCAGCCAATCAGCTCGGCAGCGAGATGCAGCAGCAATCCGCGCTGCGCGCCGGGACGCAGGAGATGCAGTCGCCTGCGACGACGTCGCTGGTCGGCATCGTCAAGGATTACGGGCTGATCGACTTCCCCTTCATCGTCTCGACACCGCAGCAGGCCGACGCGCTGCTCGACGGTCCGCTCGGTGCGGCGCTGCTCGCAAAGCTGCCGGAGAAGGGTCTCGTCGGGCTCGCCTACTGGGATCTCGGCTTCCGCAACGTCACCAACAGCCGCCGCCCGATCACCAAGGGTGAGGATCTCGACGGCATCAAGATCCGCGTGATTCCGAACCCCGTGTATCTCGAGACCTTCAAGGCCTTCAACGCCAACCCCGTGCCGATGAGTTTTTCGGAGCTCTACAGCGCGCTGGAGACCCGCACCGTCGACGGCCAGGAAAATCCGTTCTCGGTAATCCTGTCGAACAAGTTCTACGAAGTGCAAAAATATCTCAGCGTCACCAACCACACTTATTCGACCAACATCATCCTGGTCTCCAAGAAGTTCTGGGACGGGCTCTCGCCCGACGAGCAGAAGATCCTGCAGGATGCAGCGATCGAGGCGCGCGACTATCAGCGCAAGGTCAGCCGCGAGCAGGCCACCGCCGCGATCGACGAGCTCAAGTCGAAGGGCATGACCGTCAACGAGATTGCGCCCGGCGAGCTCGACCGCATGCGCGAGAAAACAAAACCGATCGCGCAAAAATTCTCCGCCGACTATGACCCAGGGATCGTCAAGCTGTTCAACAGCGAACTCGACCGCGTTCACGCGCTGAAGCCCTGAGGCATCGCGCGCGAGGCAGACATCATGAGAACGATCGTCAACGCCTATTTCTGGCTGCTGCGCGCGGTGATCGCGGTGCTACTCGCCGCCATGGTGGTGCTGGTGTTCGGCAATGTCGTGCTGCGTTACGGCTTCAATTCGGGTATCGCCATCTCGGAGGAGTTGTCGCGCTGGCTGTTCGTCTGGATGGTGTTTCTGGGTGCGATCATCGGCATGAAGGAGCACGCCCATCTCGGCGTCGACAGTCTCATCAAGGTGCTGCCGCCGATCGGTCGCAAGGTCTGCTACGGCCTGAGCCACGCGCTGATGCTTTACGCCTCGGTGTTGCTCACGGAAGGCTCCTGGAAGCAGACGGTGCTGAACTGGGACACGGTGGCACCGGCTTCGGGTCTCTCGGTCGGCCTGTTCTATGCCGCCGGCATCGTGTTCGGCGCCTCGTCTTGCGCGATTCTCGTCTACGATCTCTATCGCCTCGTGACCGGCCAGATTGCCGATGCAGACCTGATCGCCATCAGCGAGTCCGAGGAGCTCCCGCATTCTCCTGACACAGCGATCGGAAAGCCGCAGGCATGACCGTCGCCGTTTTCACTTTCTCGCTGCTCGGTGCCATGGCGCTCGGCATGCCGATCGCGTTCGCATTGATCGTCTGCGGCATTGCGCTGATGACCTATCTGGCCATGTTCGATTCCCAGATCATCGCGCAGAACGTCATCAACGGCGTCGATTCCTTTCCGTTGATGGCGGTGCCGTTCTTCATCCTCGCCGGCGAGGTCATGAACACCGGCGGGCTGGCGCGGCGTATCCTCAATTTCGCGATCGCGCTGGTCGGCCATTTCCGCGGCGGGCTCGGCTATGTCGCGATCCTGACGTCCTGCATCCTGGCCTCGTTGTCGGGATCGGCGGTCGCCGATGCCGCGGCGCTCGGCGCGCTGCTGGTCCCGATGATGGCGGCCGCCGGGCACAACCGCGCCAGTGCGGCCGGGCTCGTCGCGGCCGGCGGCATCATCGCGCCCGTGATTCCGCCCTCGATCGGCTTCGTCATCTTCGGCGTCGCCGCCAACGTCTCGATCTCAAAGCTGTTCCTGGCCGGCATCGTGCCGGGCCTGCTGCTTGGTGTCGGACTGTGCGTCGCCTGGTGGTGGGTGGTGCGCAAGGAGAATCCGGCGCGTATGCCGCGCAAGAGTCTCGCCGAGATCTGGCGGGCGCTGATCGACGGCTTCTGGGCGCTGATGCTGCCGATGATCATCATCTTCGGCCTGCGCTTCGGCATCTTCACGCCAACGGAAGCCGCCGTCGTCGTCGCGGTCTATTCGCTTGTGGTGGCGATGGGCGTCTATCGCGAGCTCAAGCCCTCGCAACTGCCGGCGCTGCTGGTCTCGACCGCGCAGACCACGGCGGTGGTGATGTTTTTGGTCGCGGCCGCGCTGGTGTCGTCCTGGCTGATCACGGTCGCCGAGATCTCCGACCAGATCGTGGCGATGGTCAAGCCGTTCGCCGGTAACCAGACGCTCCTGACCATCGTGCTGATGATCATCGTCGTCATCGTCGGCACCGCGCTCGACATGACGCCGACCATCCTGATCCTGACGCCGATCCTGATGCCTGTTGTCAAGCAGGTCGGCATCGACCCCGTCTATTTCGGCGTCCTCTTCATCATCAACAATGCGATCGGCCTGATCACGCCGCCGGTCGGCGTGGTGCTCAACGTCGTCTGCGGTGTGTCCCGGGTGTCGATGGACGATCTGATCCGCGGCGTCTGGCCCTTCATGATCGCGCAGCTGGTTGTGCTAGCCTTGCTGACGCTGTTTCCCGTTCTCGTCACCGGCCCGGCCAAGTGGTTCGGTGGTTAACTGTCAAAGGACCTTTCCATGAAGCGCGTGATGATCCTCAACGGTCCCAACCTCAACATGCTCGGTATCCGCGAGCCGCACATCTACGGCACCACGACGCTCGACCAGGTCAATGCGAGCTGCGAGGACGTCGCGGCGAAGCTCGGGCTCAAGCTCGCCTTCCACCAGTCCAATCATGAAGGCGTGCTGGTCGATCTGATCCAGTCGGCGCGGCAGGATGCAGATGCCATCGTCATCAATCCGGCCGGGCTCTCCTTCACCTCGGTCTCGATCATGGACGCGATCAAGACGTTCGAGGGCCCGGTGCTGGAGGTCCACATCTCCAACATCCACGCCCGCGACGAATATCACCGCCACTCCAAGATCTCGTTCGTGGCGACCGGCGTGATCTGCGGGCTCGGCCCGTTCGGCTACATCGCGGCGCTGCATGCGATTGCGAATATGAAGTGAGGCGCGTGGCTAGTTGCGCGAGCTGGTCGCTTGCCGGGCGCGCGCCGCGGATTTGCGCACATGCCCGTCGTCATCGTCCATCAGGGACGCGAGTATCGGCACAATATCCGGCCCGCCGAAGGCTTCCGCGAGCTCACAGGCCCACGCCCGGTGCCGGGGAAGCGCATCTCTGGAAAAGTCATCGAACAGCAGCCGCCAATTGCTTGCGGCTGCGCCTTGCCTCAATGTCCGCGCGGCTTCCCTTCGGACTCTGATTTCCGGATAGCGCCTGTAGAGATCCAAGATCGCCTGGAAATCCGCCTCATGCCAGATCTCCCCGAGGGCGCGAAGCGCGCATTCACGCGTCGATGCTTCCGGTGCCCTCAAAAGCGGCAGCACGAGGTCATGAACTTCAGCAAGCTTCCACTGTTCGACGATGCCGCATGCGCTGCGCCTGACGTAGTCGGATGTATCGGAGAGAGCCGCAGCAACGATTGTGCGTAGTTCATGCCCCCGCTTGTGCTGCCCGATAACTTCGATTGCGGTCCGCCGCACAAAGGCGTCGTTCGCCGTCGACAGTGTTCGAAGCTCGTCCAGCGCTTCATCGTCGTCTTGTGCGAGAAGGTTGCGGATGGCCTCATGGGTCATCGGCGGTCCCTGAGACTCACGTCGTCCGGAACTGCAGCACGCCGTCTTTCGTCTCGGCCGTCAGGCGGCCCTCGACGATCATGTAGTTGACGTGGGCGACGAGCTCGCCGGCGGCAAAGCCCATCTGATGTTCGTCCAGCACGTGCTTGTTGAACACCACTGGCACCAGCGCGCGCGAGGTCTGCGGCACCTCGCGGCAGGCCTCCGCGATCAGGCGGCAGCGCTCCTCGTGGTGGTCGGCGAGCTGCTTGATGCGGGTCTTCAGGCCGTAGAACGGTACGCCGTGGCCGGGCAGCACCAGCAAATCATAAGGCAGGGTGGTGGTGAGGCTCGCCAGCGAGGCCAGATATTCACCGAGCGAGTTCTGGTCGGGCTCGACCGCCCACACGCTGACGTTCGGCGAGATCTTGCTCAGCACCTGGTCGGCGGAGAGGAACAGCTTGTCGTCGGCGCAATACAGCATCACCTGGTCGAGCGCGTGGCCACCGCCAGTGATCACCTTGAAGCGACGCGTGCCGATCACGACCTCGTCGCCATGCGCGATGCGGCGATAGGACGGCGGCAGCACCGAGACGCGCTTGAGATAATCCTGGCCGCGGCCGAGCAGCTTTTCGGTGAGCGACTCGTCCATGCCATGGCGGCGGAAGAATCGCCGCTGTGCTTCTTTTCGTTCCTCGGTGCCGCGGTTCTGGTGATAGACCGATTGCAGATATTCGACCTGCGACATCACCAGCGGGCAGTTGAACCGCTCGACGATCCAGCCGGCGAGGCCGACATGATCCGGGTGTGAATGCGTGACGATCAGGCGCGTGATGTTGACGCCCTTCAGCGGCCCCTCGAACAGCTTGGTCCAGGCCTCGATGGTTTCCTCGTTGCCGAAACCGGCATCGACCATCGTGTAGCCGTCGCCATCGGCGAGCAGGTAGATGTTCACGTGGTTGAGGCGGAACGGCAATTTCAGCCGTGCCCACAGCACGCCGGGCCTGATTTCGACGACCTCTTCGGGGCCGGGATGCTGGTCCCAGGGATAGCGTAGCGCTTCGGCCGAGGACGGCACGGTGTCGGTTTTCGCGTTCATCCTACCGGCTTAAACCCGCCGGGGGCGGGGCGCCAGCCGAAAAGACGGCCAGCCGGTTGCCGCATAGCGGTCATTCCGGCCGTATTCCGTAGCCCGGATGGAGCGCAGCGAAATCCGGGGTTAGTGCCACATGCGACAAGGGCCCCGGAATACGCTGCGCTCCATCCGGGCTACAGACGGGGTCCTTACGCCGCCCGCATGTTGTTGAGGAACGCGTCGATCTCTCCGCGCAGCATGTCGGCTTCGCGGCGGAGCGCATCCGAGGCGCCGAGCACTTCGCTTGCGGCGGCGCCGGCTTCGGCCGAGGCCGTGGACACGCCGACGATGTTGCTGGAGACCTCGCTGGTGCCACCGGCGGCGTGCTGGATGTTGCGGGCGATCTCGCGGGTGGCGGCGCCCTGTTCCTCGACCGCGGCCGCGATCGTGGTGGTGACGTCGTTGATCTCGCCGATGATCCGTCCGATGCCCTGGATGGCGCCGACCGCGGACGTCGTGACCGACTGCATGCTGGCGATCTGGGTGCGGATCTCTTCCGTTGCCTTCGCGGTCTGGCTGGCGAGGCTCTTCACTTCGCTCGCGACCACCGCAAAGCCGCGGCCTGCTTCGCCCGCGCGCGCCGCCTCGATGGTGGCGTTGAGCGCGAGCAGGTTGGTCTGGGACGCAATCGTCTGGATCAGGTCGACGACGACGCTGATGCGGCTGGCGCTGTCGGCAAGGCTCTGCACCGTGGTGTCGGTGGGCGCCGCCTCGATGGTGGCGTTGAGCGCGAGCAGGTTGGTCTGGGACGCAATCGTCTGGATCAGGTCGACGACGACGCTGATGCGGCTGGCGCTGTCGGCAAGGCTCTTCACCGTGGTGTCGGTGGCGCCGGCCTCGTCCACCGCCTTCTTGGCGATTGCCGCGGATGTGATGACCTGCTTGCTGATTTCCTCGATCGAGGACGACAGCTGCTCGGTGCCCGTCGACACGGTCTGCACGTTGACCGAGGTCTCCTCCGCGGCGGAAGCGACCGCATTGACCAGCGCGTTGGACTGGTCGGCGGTGTTCGACATGCTCTGCGCGGTCGACTGCATCGAATTAGCCGACAGCGCGAGATTGTCGAGCGCGCTGCGTACCGCGCCTTCGAACTCGGCGATGCGGGCTTCCATGCGCGCCGCCCGTTCGGCCTTGACGACGCGGTCCTTGTCCTGCTCGCTCGCCATCGCGCGGGCTTCGATCATGCTTTCGCGGAACACCTGCAGCGTGTTCGCCATCACCGAGATCTCGTCATTGTGGTTCTTCGAGCGGTAAGTCTCGGCTTCGATGTCGCCGTTGGCGAGCAGCTGCATCGAGTGATGCAACGCGCCGATCCGGCGCAGGATGTTGCGGCCGACATAGAGCCAGACGAACAGCGCCGAGCCGACCAGCATCAGCGCGCCGAGCGCGAGCATGGCGGTGGTCGCGAGCGAGATCTCCTGGCGGGCCTGGAAGGTCGACGCGTTGGTCTCCTTCTGCACGCCTTCGACGAGCTGCTGCACGCTGATGCCGAGGCCGACATTGAGCTTGCGGGTCTCGTCCAGGATGGTCTGGCCGTAGTCGGTGGCGTCGAGCTCCTTCTGGCGGATCTTGAACACGCCGGTCTTGCCCTCGCCGAACGCGAACAGCTTCTGCACCGTGTCGCGCATCGCCTGCATCGAGGCGGTCTTGGGGAGGTCCTCGAGGTTCGACTTGACGCGGTCGCGCGTCGCCTTGAATTCCTTCTCGATCACTTCCAGCGTGTCGCTGTTGTTGGCCGAGAGCGCCGCCATCATGTCGGCGGCCATCAGATTGCCGTTGGCGGAGATGGTGGAGATTTGCGCGACGGTGCGCGCGGCCTCGGTCGCATCGTCGGCGGAGACTTCGGCCGCACCGAGGATCGCGTTCAGGCGCGTCTGCGCATCGAGCATCGCGGGACCGGCGGCGCCGACGAAGGCGAGCTGGGCCTTGCGCAGTGCCTCATATTGCTTGTCGTGCAGCGCGCCGGTGTCGAGCCGCTCGCGCGCGGCCGAGACCAGGCTCTGCGTGGCTTCGTCGATGCTCTTGGCGGTGTCGCGCAGCGCGCTCGCGGTCTGCTTGTCGGCGCCGAGCTCGATGATCTCGCCGAGCTTGGCCATGGCGAGCTGCTGGATGTCCTTCACGCTCTTGGTGCGTTCGTTCAGCGCTTCGTCGGTGGGTGATGCGAGCAGGCCCGGGCCTTGAGCCGCGAGCGTTGCGCTCTGCGAGGCGAGTTGGAGACTGGCTGAAAGGCGCGGAATGTCGCGGCCGCTCAAATCCATCATGGTCGCGCCGAGATGATTGAAGACGAAGCCGGCACCGGCCGCGATCACGAGGCCCATGCCCGCGATCAACGCGAAGGCGGCGAACAGGCTGCCGCGCACGCCCCATTTCGGCATCTTGAAGCGCGGCACGAAACGGCCAAATCGGCCACCGAGACGGATCGCCATCGAAATTCCCCCACCCATGATCTTTATCTTTTCGCGGTGGAGTATGGGTGAGGCCGGTTAAAAAATCGCAAGTTGCACAGACGGTTGCATCTGTTCCGCACAGCGAAAAAGAAAGGGCCGGCAAAGCTGCCGGCCCTTGATGGTGAAGCGATTTTCTATCGCTGAGATCAGTAACGCGCGACCGCCGCGTTGCTCCAGTTGAAGCGGTAGTTGACGCCCGCCTTGATGGTGTGGTCGTCGGTCGTGAACTTGCCGGTGCCGGCCAGCGGGCCGCCGGTGAAGCTCGCGTCGCCGAAATTGTAGTACTGGTACTCGGCCTTGGCCGACCAGTTCGGGGCGAACATGTATTCGAGACCGGCACCGACGGTGTAGCCGTTGCGATGATCGCCGGTGATGACGAACGCGGCCGGCACGCCGCCCACGGTCACCTTCTCGTTGTTGTCGGAATAAGCGTAGCCGCCCTTCACGTAGACGAGGCCGGGACCCCAGGTATAGCCGACGCGACCGGTGATCGAGCCGAGGCCGCGCTGGTCGTTGGTGTAGGCGATGCCGCCCGGGAACACCGCGCCGACGCTGCCGGAGAGCCAGGAATACTGGCCTTCGACACCGATCAGGAAGTTCGGGTGGAACTGCCAGTCACCGCCGACCTGCACGCCGCCGAGGAAACGGCCATTGCCGTTGTTGCCGGTGGAGAGGCCGCTGAAATTGTTGTCGCTCGAAAACGCGCCGCCGAGATGCGCGCCGATGTAGAAACCGGTCCAGTTGTAGATCGGCGCGGCATAGGCCGGCGCGGGCGCCTTGTAATAACCGCGGTTGCCGAGATCGGCACCGATCGCCGGCGCAGCAGCACCCACCATGAGCAGCGCAACGGTCGCAAACAGAATCTTCTTCATCGTCCAAACTCCAAACACTTGGATCCCCGGCAGGCGCGCTTTCCGCGCCGCGTTGGTTTTGCAGATAGCTCGCTTTTGACGAAAATGCTGTCACACTCATGGCACAGCGACGCCCAACCTAACTTATTGGGCCGTAAATGATTTTCGTGCTTAATGGCGGCTTAAGAAGTGGTGAAGGAAGGCTTAACCGGGCGCGCTTTCGGTAACCTCCGCGCGCATCTCGTTAACCAAGACGGCGCCGTGCCTCATCGCGCATCTGCTCGCGGAAGGCCGCGCGCTTCGCAGGCCGATCTTCCTCGCGCACGTCGTGACGATCGAAGATGTCGAACTTCTCCATGATCGGATAGCGCTCGCTCGCCATCGCCAGCACGTGCAGCACCTTGGTCGCCGATGGCGTCGGGCCGCTGACCTCCCAGCGCCGGATCGTGTCGGCGCCGCCCTTGTCCGGCAACCCGCACAGCTTCGCCATGTCGGCCGCGCTGAGCTGCCGCTCGAGCGCGTCGGAGAGGTCGTTGCGGAGTTGCTTCAGTTCGGCGCCGGTCATGCGGTGTGCGTCCAGGAGTATCAGTGAAGGCAATGCACTAGCGCTGATTCGGGTCCATCCGAAGGCGGGCAGGGTTGTGATAGCCTCTTCACGCCGGTCGAGCTTCAGCGAGGGAGAAGCGCATGCCCGTGTTCAAGCTGCCCCTGTCGGGGGATGTCGTCCAGTCGATCTATCCGTCGTTCTTCAGTCCCACCGGCGGCCAGTTTGGCCTCGTCAACATCACGGTCGGGCAATCGTCGGCGCCTGATGTCGAGAAGGACGTCCTGTCGGACGTGGCCGGCTACGGCAAGCAGATCGGGCAGGTCGCCGATGCGCTGCTCGCGGTGATCGAGCATCTGGAAGCAAATCATGGCGGCGCGCTCGGCGAGGACAAAGCCGTCACCGCGTTCAAGCAGCTGATGCATTCGGTCGCGGCGGTGAAGGAGCGGCACAACCGCCCCGCTTGCCGGCCGAGACGGCGGTGATGCGGCACAATCGCCCGTGCACGGAGTTATGACTGCGTGCCTATGGACATCTGCCGATCAATGAACAGATCCATGCGGGGCAGACCTGTGTGGCCCCTGGCAACGGAAGGATCAGTCATGAGCAGCACCAAATTCACCATTGCCGCGCTGATTGCGACCGGACTGCTCGCCGCGCCGTTCGCGGCCGAAGCGAAGAAGCACCACCGGTCGAGCCGGCATTACTACACCACGGGCGCGGTGGCGCCGGGCTATGGCGGCGGATCGGCAGCGGTGCAGCCGCGGTCATATGGCTCGTCGGGGCAGACGGTCGGAACGGTCACCGCGCCGTCGGTCGGGACGTATAATTGGCCGTCGGTGGGCGTGACCAATTCGGTCCCGACCTGGAGCAACACCAACCCGCGGTGAAACGCGATCGCGGTTCTCGTCAGCTGCCGGAGGTACCCTGCTCGATCGGGAACACGAGGCAGGTCGTCGTGGCGTGCGCGATCAGCCGGCCCTTGGCGTCGGTGATGCGCGCCTCGGCGGTGGCGACGCGGCGGCCGGCGTTGAGCACGCGGCCTTCGGTGCGAACCGTACCGCTCGCTTCGCTCATGCCGCGCACGAAGGATATCTTGAATTCCAGCGTGGTGTAGCCGGTGCCGGCGGGCAGCGTGGTCTGCACCGCGAGCCCCATCGCGGAATCCAGAAGGATCGCCGCGTAGCCGCCATGGACCGAGCCGATCGGATTGTAATGGCGCAGGCCCGGCACGCTGTGCATCACGATCACGCCGGGCTCGGCAGTGCTGTCGAAGGGTTCGACCGTCTGCATGATCGGCGGCTGCGGCAATGTCCGGCTGAAGATCCCACGGACGAAATCCAGCCCCGGCATCGATGCTATCACCTCGAGCGGCACCACGCCGAATTCGCTCGCCTTGCCGGAACTGCCGCCCACCATCGTTCGCTCCCCCCCCGAAACCGATCAAATGATCGGTATCATACAATGGGACGCGAGGAAGAGCCAGCAGGTCGCTTCAGGCGCCACCGCCGGTCTGCTGACCGAAAACGCAGCGCCAACCCGCCAGTCGCTCGGCCGGATGCTGGTTCATCCATTCGGCGAGTTGCGGCGCGCCCATCAGGCAGGACTGCATCGAGATGTTGGCGAAATCCGACGTGGTGACGATCTGCTCGTGACAATTCGACGGAGAGGAGAGGCTGCAGAGCACCGCGATGATCTTGATCACGCTAGGTTCCCCGCATCGATGCCGGCCGCACGACCGGCCGTCGCCTTGTCGTGCTGCTCGCCGGCGGGATCGTTCGGTGGGAAGATGCTGTCATAGATCGCGCGCGCCTCCTGGATGAGGCGGATGCGCTCGCGCTCGGACTTCGAAACGAACTGAATAACCTGGCCCATAATCGGCTCCAATCAATCCGACGACCCATCATCAAATGACGATGATCATTCCATGTGGATATGGGGTGCCGGCACCGGCTTTGCTGCAGCGCAGGCGGTCACGACGTCTCAAGAGCCCGTGACCGTAGAATTGCGGGTGGAACGGAATACCGGAGCCGTGCGCCACCGCATACGGCCGATGCGGGCCAGTCGAGAAAGCGTAACGCACTGTTGAGGCCGCCAGCCGGCCCGCACTGCGGCACATTTTCCCATGCCTGGCGTTGTCGAGCTGCTCAGTGTCGGTGCTGTTCGACCCGCGATCAGCCGGCGCAATTGAGGGACGGGCCGAAAGGACTAGCCATGACGAAAATGAAACATTCCATAGCCGCACTTGTCGCTGTCGGATTTGCGGCGTTGCCGTTCTCCGCGAACGCGCAGACGTCGCAAACTGGCGCAGGGGTCAGCACGCACAGCACGCCGGGAGCGCCGGTCCAGCAAGGCACGATTGGAAGTTCCGGGCAGAGGGTTGGGACGACGACGGCGCCGTCGGTCGGCACCTCCACGCAGCCCTCCGTCGGCGTGACCAACTCGGTCTCCACCTGGAACAACACCAATCCCTCGACCAAGCGCTAGCCGCAAATTTCGGCCTCACGCTGCCGGCGCGCGCTCCTTGCGGCCCGGCACCGCGGCCAGCAGTTCGCGCGTGTAGGTGTGCTCCGGTGCGGCAAAGAGCTGCGCGGTCGGCTTCAGTTCGACGATAGCGCCGCGCTGCATCACGGCGATGCGGTCGCAGATCTGGGCTGCGACGCGCAGGTCGTGGGTGATGAACAGCATCGAGAGGCCGAGCCGGGCCTTGAGATCTTCGAGCAGCCGTAAGACTTGCGCCTGCACGGAGACGTCGAGCGCGGAGACGGCCTCGTCCGCGACGATGATCTCGGGTTCGAGCGCGAGGGCGCGGGCAATGCCGATGCGCTGGCGCTGGCCGCCGGAAAATTCATGCGGGTAGCGTTCGAGCGCGCCGGCATCCAGGCCGACCATCCTGAGCAGATCGCGGGCGCGGTCGAACGCGACCTTCGGATCGGTGCCGGCCGCGATCGGACCGTCGGCGATGATGTGGCCGATCTTGCGGCGCGGATTGAGCGAAGCGAACGGATCCTGAAAGATCATCTGGATGCGATGCCGTTCGGCGCGCAGCGCCTTGCCTGAGAGCGAGGTGAGATCGGTTTCGCCGATCCGCACCGTGCCGCGGTCGGCTTCGATCAGTCGCATCACCAGTCGCGCCACCGACGATTTGCCGGAGCCGGACTCGCCGACGAGGCCGAGCGTCTCGCCCTTGAGGATGTTGAAATTGACGGCGCGCGCGGCGTCGACGCGACGGTCCTCGCGAAACCAGCCGCCTGAGGTGACGTAAGTCTTGTCCAGCCCGACCACCTCGACGGCCCTGGCCTGGTCGTCGAGCGGCGCGCGCGCCGGCGGGTCCATCGTCGGCACCGCGGCGAGCAGCGCCTTGGTGTAGTCATGCTGGGGATCGTTGAAGACGGTCGCGGCGGGACCTTCCTCCACCACCTTGCCGTGGCGGAGCACCACGACCTGGTCGGCGATATCGGCGACCACGCCGAAATCATGGGTGATGAACATCACCGCCATGTTGCGGTTGCGCTGCAGGTTGCGGATCAGCTTGAGGATCTGCGCCTGGGTGGTGACGTCGAGCGCGGTTGTCGGCTCGTCCGCGACCAATACGGCCGGTTCGAGCGCGAGCGCCATCGCGATCATGGCGCGCTGGCGCTGGCCGCCGGAGAGCTGGTGCGGATACGCGCGCACGATGCGCTCGGGATCGGGCAGGCCGACCTCGCGCGCGAGCGCCAGCGCCTTGGCGCGGCGTTCCCTCGGCGTCAGCAGGCCGTGGGCCTCGAACATCTCCGCCATCTGGTCGCCGATCCGCATCAACGGGTTGAGCGCGGTCATCGGCTCCTGGAAGATCATCGCGAGCCGGCGGCCGCGCAGGTCGCGCCAGCCGTCGTCGTCGAGCTTGAGCAGGTCGCGTCCTTCGAACTGGATCTCGCCTGATGTGACCGACACCGTGTCGGGCAGCAGGCCCATCAGCGCATGTGCGCACATCGACTTGCCGGAGCCGGATTCTCCGACGACGCAGACGATCTTGCCGGGCCGCAGATCCAGCGAGACACCGTCGACCGCGAAGGGACGTTCGGCGCCCTTGGGCAGCGCAATCCGCAAGTTCTTGATGGAGACGGCGGGCGGGGCGGTCATCATCAGCGGCCCTCCCGCGACAAGCGCGGATTGAGCGCGTCGTTGAGGCCTTCGCCGATCAGGTTGAGGCCGAGCACCGAGATCAGGATGGCGACGCCGGGAAACACGGTGATCCACCAGGCCTGGCGGATCACCGTGCGGCCGGCGCCGACCATGTAACCCCAGGAGATCAGATTGGGATCGCCGAGGCCGAGGAAGGCCAGCGAGGATTCCAGCAGGATCGCGGTCGCCACCATCAGCGAGGCCAGCACGATCACCGGCGACAGCGCGTTGGGCAGGATCTCGCGCAGGATGATCCAGGTGTTGCTCTGGCCGGTGACGACGGCGGCCTGGACGTATTCGCGCGTGCGCAGCGACAGCACCTCGCCGCGGACGAGACGGGCGACCGGCGGCCAGCTCACCACCGCGATCGAGGCCACGATCGAATAGATCGAGGGCTGCAGGATCGCGACCAGCACGATCGCGAGCGCGAAGCTCGGAATGGTCTGGAAGAACTCCGTGAAGCGCATCAGGGCGTCGTCGACCTTGCCGCCGAAATAGCCGGCCATCGCACCGATCGGGACGCCGACCAGCAGCGCGACCAGTGTCGACACCAGCCCGACCAGCAAGGAGACGCGGGCGCCAAAAATCACGCCGGCGAACACGTCGCGGCCGAGCGCGTCGGTGCCGAGCGGTACGGTCGAGAGCGTGAAGGGCGGCAGGAACGGCCGCTGCACCATGCGCCAGGGCGAATTCGGGAACAGCATCGGCCCGAACACCGCGACCGAGATCGCGAGGACGAGGATGATCAGCCCGATGACGCCGCTCGGGCTTCTGAACATCGATTTCCAGAACTGTTTCATGAGGCGAATTCGATGCGCGGGTCGACCAGGCGATAGACGAGGTCGGTGATGAGGTTGAAGATCAGCACCATGGCGGAGCAGATCACGAAGACGCCGAGCAGCAGGTTGTAGTCGCGCTGCAGCAGCGCGTCGTACATCAGCCGTCCGATGCCGGGCCAGGCGAACACGGTCTCGGTGATGACGGCGCCGCCGATCAGGGTGCCGGAATGCACGCCCGCGAGCGTCACGACCGGCAGCAGCGCGTTGCGCAGGATGTGGCGGCGCTGGATCACGGCGTCGCTCAGGCCCTTGGCGCGCGCGGTCTTGACGAAGTCGAGCCGCTTCACCTCCAGCATTGAGGCGCGCGTCATGCGGGTGTAGGTCGCCATGAAGAACAGGCCAAGCGTCATCGCCGGCATGATCAGGTGCTTCAGGACGTCGATGGCGTGAGCGAAGCCGGTGAGGTTGGCGCCGACCGTCTCGTAACCGAAGCTCGGCAGCCAATCGAAGGTCACCGAGAACAGCAGGATGCCCATCAGCGCCACCCAGAAGATCGGCATGGCGTAGAAGACCAGCGCGAATATGGTGATGCCGGTGTCAAGGAAGGTCCCGGCAAAGCGCGCGGCAAACGTGCCGAAGAGAACGCCGAGCACCAGCGAGATCGCGAATGCCGTCAGTGTCAGCAGCAACGTCGCCGGCAGCCGCTCGCCGATCAGCTTCGCAACCGGCGCCTGCTGGCGGAAGGAGAAGCCGAGATCGAGGGTGACGACGCCCTTGACGTAGATGAAGAGCTGCTCGGGCAGCGGCTTGTCGAGGCCGAACTTTTCCCGGAGCTGCTGGACGAAGACCTGGTCGCTGGCACCGGCCTCGCCCGCCATCACGATCGCGGGGTCGCCGGGCGCAAGCCGGATCAGGAAGAAATTGAGGACGACGATCGCGAGCAGGACGACCACGCCCTTCAGGACACGCTGGGCAACGAAGGAGAGCATCTTAGGGAGTCATATCTTGTAAAGCGACGTTGGGCTGCTGGGGCAGTGCGCTCCCTCGCCCCGCTCTTGCGGGGCCGAGACGAGCTTCGCTCGCTCTGGGAGTGTTGGGGTGAGGGGCCTCTCCGCGCCCGAGAATGCTGATGGACCTGTACCCCCTCACACGCCGTGCGCGAGACGATGCTTCGCATCGCTCGGGGCACGTCGACCTCTCCCCGCAATCGGGGAGAGGTGAAGTCGGAAGCGCCATCACTTGTCGAGCCATGCGTCCTTGAAGCCGTCATTGACGCCGATGCCGGTCGTGATCAGGTTCTTGACCTTGCAGCGCGTGATGGTCGGGAATTGCAGCTCGAGCATCCAGGCCACCGGCACGTCCTCGACCAGGATCTTCTGCGCCTTCTCGTAGATCTCCTTGCGCTTGGAATCCGGGGTCGCGATCGCGCCATCGGCGAACAGCTTGTCGATCTCGGGATTGACGTAACCCTCGACGTTGTTGAACTGCTGGCCCTTGGCGATGTTGGTCGAGATGTAATTGCGGCCGACGCCGAGCGCGGGATCGCCGTACTGGTAGAGATAGGTGAAGGCGATATCGTAGTCCCAGTCGCCGATCTTCTGGTTGCCGCCGGCAACGTCGGTGGCGATGGTCTCGATGTTCATGCCGACGTCCGTGAGGTTCTGCTTCACGGCTTCACCCCAACGCTGCCAGGTTTCGCCATAGGCGAGCGGCAACAGGCGGATCTTCTCGCCCTTGTAGCCGGCTTCCTTCAGCAGCGCCTTGGCCTTGGCCGGATCGTACGGATACTTCTTCACGTCGTCAGTGTAGTATTTGATGGATGAGGACGACGGTCCGGTCGCGACCTTGCCGAGCCCGTTCCAGATCACGTCCTTGGCGAAGTCGCGGTCGATGGCGTACATGATCGCCTGACGCACGCGCTTGTCGGCGAGCGGGCCCTGGCGGTTATTCAGCCACAGCCAGGCCAGCGGCGAGAAGAACTCCCAGCCGGCGCCGGTGACGCAGGTGTCCTTCAGCTTGGACAGGCGCGGCACGTCGAAGTTCTCGACCGAGCCGCCCGGCAGCACGTCGACCTTGCCGGTCTCGTAGGCCACCGAACGCGCGGCCGCGTCGGGGATGATCTGCCAGTAGATCTCGTCGATGTAGGGCTTGCCCTTCTCGTAATAGTTCGGGTTCTTGACCAGGCGGATGAACGAGCCCTTCTGCCATTCCTTGAACATGAAGGGGCCGGTGCCGACAGGCGCGTTGTTGTAGGGGTTGGTCTTCCAGTCGGTGCCTTCATAGAGATGCTTCGGCACGATCGGCATCGAGCCGACCTCGAAGATACCGAGGAACGGTCCGAACGGCTGCTTCAGCGTGAACACCACGGTGTAGTCGTCGGGGGTCTCGATCTTGTCGACCTGCGCAAGATTGGTGCGGGCGCGGGCGTGGGTCTGCTTCAGCATCTCCATCGAGAACAGCACGTCCGCGGCCGTGAACGGCTTGCCGTCATGCCAGGTGACGCCCTTGCGGAGCTTGAAAGTGTAGGTCTTG
>Ga0207426_1001554_pt1 | contig 18646 bp, 19 predicted proteins | sample AraplaMF_Cvi_mMS_FD_184265 | JGI IMG/M metagenome (GOLD analysis project Ga0207426, IMG submission 184265) | Arabidopsis root microbial communities from the University of North Carolina, USA - plate scrape MF_Cvi_mMS (SPAdes) (version 2) | ecosystem: Host-associated > Plants > Roots > Endosphere... | reverse complement strand
TGAGATTCGCGTAAGGGATGTACATGATCGGGATGCCGGCCAGCAGAGTCAGCATGCCGCCCCAGAACGGGCGGTGTCCGCGCCACTCCCGGAACGAAAGCCGCTTGCGGCCGATGGTCTCGATCAGCCGTGGTCGCGTGTCGGCGCTCATGTCGTACAGCTCCTCGGGACTGGCAAATCGGTGGTTCTGTGCTGGGTGTCCTACTGGGCGCTACCCGGCGTACGGGCACGGGGAACGGCTCATGCCGCACAGCTCGCCCCGCGCCCGCACGCTCAGTGCGTCAGTAGCACTCGCTCTTGCCCTTGGCGACGCTCATCTTCAGGCCGCTGAGCTTGAACGTGCCGGCCGTCGTGGCCCATGCCTGCTGCCTGACGTGGGTCAGCGTGGCCGACTCGGCCTGCTGGGCGAACGAGCCCGGGTCGGCCTTGTCGCCCTTGTGCATGCCAGGGCCCTTGGTCGTCGAGCCCGCAGCAACACCGATGTCGATGTTGTTGAAGGTCGCGTCCGCGGACAGCTGGTCCAGGTCGATGTAGAGGTTCTTCGCCTCGACGGGCGTGTCACCGCCACCGGCCGACAGCTTCATCGACACATCGCCGAAGACCGGCACCGGCACGACTACCGACTGGCACAGGTTCTTGATCTTGGCGTTCGAGAACCCCGAGACCGCCACCGGGACCTGCTTGCCGCCCTTCTGGGCGTCAATGGCTCCGTACTGCACAAACCCGGTGCCGTCCAGCCGGTCGGTAGCGACCTTGAACTGCTGGCCGGACACGCTGAACGACGCCGCGAGCGCACCCTGCGAGAGGGCAACGCCGATCGCGGCCGTAGCCGCGACGCTCGGCACCATGACGACGGCGAACCGCTTCCATCTGGTCCCGCCACGAGCCAGGGACTCCATGACTTTCCTCCTTCTCGGACGTACATCTCCGGTACGGGCCGCCTCAGTTGGGACAGCCGTACCTGGGATGGGAGAAGTGCTACGTCCTCGGGAAGGAGAGCGCCTGTCTCGGAGGCACATCGTGTTCCGAACACCGGCGATCACCCCCGAGCGACAACCACTGGCCACGCTCTCGCGCAACCTCACTGGACAGGCCCTGCCGGGTGGGGCAGAGACCCCCCTGTCCACGCCGGCGGCACCTGCCGCCGACCACTCGGTGGGGACCCAAGTACCCCGCGGCACCAACCGGATGCCGGGCTGCGGGAATGGACCGAGCGTGGCCGATCGTGGTCCATTCGGGGCCGCCGCACAAGGGGCTCGTTACTTGCGGGTAACGGCCTGATAAACACGCCACGACCCACCGAAACCAACCGGACACACTCGGTCGCCACTAACGGTGAGGGGACATTGGGCAATTGCGGACACAGCGCCACAAGGGGGCCGCTCAGACTTACTTGAAGTAACAGCGGCCACGTTTACCAAGTTTTGGTAAAACGTGGCCGCTCTGTCGTTTGTTCGGGCAACGCGCGGTGGTCGTACTGGTCAGAAGCGGGCGACTGCGAAGACAGCGGTCAGAACAGCACCCGGGCCAGCGCGGTACGCGCCGCCGTCACCCGCGGATCCTCCGCGCCGATGACCTCGAACAGCTCCAACAGCCGCAGCCGCGCGGCCTCCCGGTCGTCACCCGCCGACCGCTTCACCACGTCGACCAGCCGGCCGAACGCGTCCTCGACGTGCCCGCCGACCAGATCGAGGTCCGCGGCACGGATCTGGACCCGGACGTCGGCCGGGTTGTCCGCGGCCTCCTTGCGCACCGCCTGCGGGTCGAGATCCTGCACCCGGCGCAGGAGTTCGGCCTGCGCCAGACCGAGCTTGGCCTCCGGGTTGGCCGGGTCGTCGTTGAGCACGTTCTTGTACGCCTGGACGGCACCGCCCAGATCGCCGGAGTCCAGCGCCTGGTTCGCGGCCTCCAGCAGCGCGTCGTAGGGACCGGCCGGCGCCGGGGCCTCGGCCTCCTGCTCCGCCTCGCCCGCGTCCTGCGGGTCGAGCGGCGCTCCCACGATGCCGAACTGCTGCTCGGCGGCCTGCACCAGCTGGTCGAGCACCTGACGGATCTGCGACTCCGGGGCCGCGCCCTGGAACAGCGGGATCGGCTGCCCCGCGACGACCGCGAAGACCGCCGGGATGCCCTGCACCCCGAACTGCTGGAACAGCATCTGGTTGGCGTCGACGTCGATCTTGGCCAGCACGAACTTGCCGGCGTACTCCCCCGCGAGGCGCTCCAGCAGCGGACCCAGCTGCTTGCACGGCTCGCACCACTCGGCCCAGAAGTCGATGACGACCGGGACCTCGGTCGAGCGCTGCAGGACGTCCTGCTGGAACCCCGCCTCGTCGACGTCGAACACCAGGCGGGCACCGCTCGCGGGCGCCCGGCCGGTACGGGCGGCTTCGGCACGCGCCTGCTCCGCCTTCTGCTTCGCTTCCCCCGCCGCCTTCACCGCTGCGAGGTCGACGACTCCACTCATGGACATATTGCGTGGCTGCATGGGTCCATCCTCCCCCCTGGGCGGTCCGTTCCGAAAAGCGATCCGGAAAGCGCTTCGGTCGGCGACGTGATCGGTCGTGCGGCGGTGCTGCGGATTGCCGGTCCGGTGCCGGGCGCCGGGCCGTGTACCGGGCATCGCACCCCGTCCGTACGCCCCGCCGGAATGCCGGCGTACGTCCGGGAAGCTGCCCGTGGTGGTCCCGAGGAGGACCGGTGTGCGGTCCGGGAGAGGACCGTCGTGCGCGGCCCCGGGTCCCCACCCGCGGCCTGTGGCTGTCGCTCTTACGCTACGACCCGTAGCGTAACTCGCCGTCGCCCCCGGACCACAACCGGTTCCGGCCCCATGGGGAGTGATCTGCCTCACGGGAGGCACCGCCCGTACTGCCCGGTATGGTCGCCCGCATGCACCACTCCGCCAGCCCCCGGAAAGGCCGCACGGGCCGCCCGCGCAGCGCCGAGACCGATCTCGCGATCCTGCACGCGACCCGTGCCGCACTCGTCGATCTGGGCTGGGGGCGGCTCACCATGAGCGAGGTGGCGGCCCGGGCCGGTGTCGCCAAGACGACGCTCTACCGCCGCTGGGCCAACAAGAACGAGCTCGTCGTGGACGCCGTGGCGGTCCTCTTCGACGAGCTCGAACTCCCCGACCGGGGCTCGTTGCAGTCCGACATCGAGGGCGTGGTGCTGCAGTTCGGAGCGCTGCTGGCCCGGCCGGAGACCAAGACGGCGCTGATGGCCGTGGTCGCCGAGTCCACCACCGACGAGGCGCTGCGCGAACGCATCCGCTCGGCGATCGTCGACCGCCAAAAGCGGCTGGTCCTGCTCGGACGCGCGCGCGCCCAGACCCGCGGCGAGCTGCCGCCGGACTCCCCCGGCGAGGAGGGCGAGCAGGCCGCCACCCGCAACATGGACCTGATCTTCGACGTGATCGCCGGGGCGATCGTGCACCGCACCCTGGTCAGCGGCGAGCCCGTGGACGCCGCGTGGGGCCGCGACTTCACGGCCCTGTTCCTCACCGGGCTCTCCGGCCTGGGCGACGAGGGCTGAGCCCGGGAGACGGGCGCACCGGGCCCGGGTGAGGGGGCCGGCCGTGGTGAGGGGGGCGGCCGTGGTGAGGGGGCCGGCCGCGGCGCGGCACCGAAATGCCCCGCCGCGGCGACGGATCAGACCTGGTAGCGGTCCGCGGCGAACAGGCGGAGGTTCTGCGCCACCCACTGCGAGGTCCGCCGCAGCCCCTGCTCCAGCGAGACCTCCGGCTCCCACGAAGCCCATTCGCGCGCCCGGGAGTTGTCCGACAGCAGCCGCTCGACCTCGCTGCCCGCGGGCCGCAGCCGCGCGGTGTCCACCACCACCTCGGCGTCCCGGCCGGAGGCCGCTATCAGCGCCTCGGCGAGCGCCCCGATGGCGATCTCCCGCCCGCTGCCGAGGTTGACGACCTCGCCCAGTGCCCGGTCGCAGTCGGCCAGCGCCAGGAACCCGGCCGCGGTGTCCGTGACGTAGGTGAAGTCGCGGGTCGGGGTGAGCGAGCCCAGCTTGATCTGCCGGGCGCCGGAGTGGAGTTGGGCCAGGATCGTGGGGATCACGGCGCGCGCGGACTGCCGGGGTCCGTAGGTGTTGAACGGCCGCACCACCGTCACCGGCAGCTCGAAGGCGTGCCGGTGCGACAGCGCCATCATGTCCGCGCCGATCTTCGAGGCGGAGTACGGCGACTGCGGCTGCAGCGGGTGGTCCTCGCCGATCGGCGCGGTCAGCGCGGTCCCGTAGACCTCACTGGTGGACGTGTGCACCAGGCGCCGCACCGCGTGCCGGCGGCAGGCCTCCGCGACGTTCTCCGTGCCCACGACGTTCGTCTGCACATACGCGCCCGGCGCGTCGTAGCTGTACGGAATCCCGATCAGCGCGGCCAGATGGAAGACCGTGTCGCAGCCCGCGACGGCGTCCATCACCCGGCCCGCGTCGCGGACGTCCCCCGCGACCATCTCGACCTCGGCGCCCGGCCCGAGATGGCGCGCCAGATTTCCCTTTTCGGCGTACGGCTTGTAATGGACGAACGCGCGCACCTCGGCGCCGGCCGCCACCAGCATGTCGACCAGGGTCGAGCCGATGAACCCCTCGGCCCCGGTGACCAGGACCCGGCGGCCCGTCCACGCTTGCGTGCTGCTGCTCATGCTGACTCCTTCATCGTGAGGTGGTGGCCGACGGACGGGTGGCCGGCCAGCGCCAGCACCTTGTCGGCCAGCAGGCCGGCGGCCCGCGCATGGGTTCCCGGGTCGGCCGCCGCGGCCATCGCGGCGAGCCGGTCGGGGTCGTCGAGAAGCGGGGTGACCAGGGCGTCCAGCCGCTCGGCCGAGGCCTGCGGATCGGGCAGCAGCAGCGCCGCCCCGGCGTCGGAGAGCACCCGCGCGTTATGGGTCTGGTGATCGCCCGGCGCGTGCGGATACGGCACCAGCACGGCCGGCATCCCGATGGTGGCCAGCTCGGCGACGGTCGCCGAACCGGCCCGGCACACCACCAGATCGGCGGCGGCGTACGCCAGGTCCATCCGGTCCAGGTACGGCACGGCCTCGGCGACCGCGTCCCCGCCGTTCGCCGCCAGCAGGGCCTTCGTCTCCTCCAGGGCCGCGGGCCCGGTCTTGATCAGCAGCCGCAGGTCGGTGCGCGACCGGTGGCGGCCGGCCAGGCCCACGGCCGCCTCGGTCAGCCGGGCCGCCCCCAGGCTCCCGCCGTTGACCAGCAGCAGCCGCGCCCCGTCCGGCACCCCCAGGGCCCGGCGGGCGGCCGGCCGCAGCCCCGCCCGGTCCAGCTCGGCCAGCGGGCCCACCAGCGGCATCCCCACCGTCTCCGCCCGCTCCCCACCCGCCAGGTGCGCGCGGCTGCGGTCGAAGGCGAGGGCGATGTGCGGGGTGAGCCGGGCCGCGAACTTGTTGGCCCGGCCCGGCACCGCGTTGGACTCATGGACCAGGCTCGGCAGCCCGGCCAGTCGTGCCCCGACGATCACCGGGGCGCTCGGATAGCCGCCCATACCGACCGCGACCTGGGCTTTTTGCTCCTTGAGGATCGTCCGGCACTGGGCACCCGAGCGCAGCAGCGCGGCCGGCAGCAGATAGCGTCGGGCGCCGAGCGAGGGGTCGAAGGGGATCATGTCGACGGTGTGCAGCCGGTACCCGGCCCGGGGGATCAGCCGTGTCTCCAGGCCGCGTTCGGTCCCGACGAAGGAGATCACCGCATCGGGCACCGCCCGGCGGAGCGCGTCGGCGAGAGCGAGGCCGGGATAGATGTGTCCGCCGGTGCCGCCCGCACCGATCACGACAGAGAGTGGTGTGCGCATGGCCGCCACGCTCGCGATACGCCCTAAGAAGCTTCTAAGAGAGGTGTTTGGCAGCCTATGTCCATGCCGCCCACGCCCGGGAACACCCCAGCCCCCAAGATCCTCGTCGTCGACGACGAACCGGAGGTACGCGCCGCCGTGGAGGACGGCCTCGCCGTGGAGGGCTACACGGTACGGGGCGCCGCCGACGGCCTGGCCGCCCTCTCGGAGGTCGCCGGCTGGCAGCCGGACGCCCTCGTCCTGGACGTGATGATGCCCGTCCTGGACGGCCTGGCCGTCTGCCGCCGGCTGCGCGCCCTGGACGACCGCACCCCGATCCTCGTCCTGACCGCACTGGACTCGGTCAGCGAACGGGTGGACGGGCTCGACGCCGGCGCCGACGACTACCTCGTCAAACCGTTCGCCCTGGACGAGTTGGTGGCCCGGGTGCGGGCCCTGCTGCGCCGGGCGTCGACCACGACCGCCGAGGACACCCGGCTCTCCTTCGGCGACCTGGTCGTCGACCCCGTGACCCGCACCGGCCACCGGGCGGGCCGGCCGCTGGAGTTCAGCCGCACCGAGTGGGCGTTGCTGGAACTGCTGCTGCTGCACCCCGGCCAGGTGCTGCCGCGCGAGATGATCCTGGAGCGCGTCTGGGGCCGCGACTTCGGCCCCGACTCCAACTCCCTGGCCGTCTACGTCGGTTACCTGCGCCGCAAACTGGAAGCCGGCGGCGAGCCCCGGCTCGTCCACACCGTGCACGGGGTGGGGTACCGCCTGGACCACGCGGAGGGCGCATGACCGGCACCCGCGGCCTGGGGGCCCGCTGGCGCCGCCGCCGGCCGCTCCGCGCCCGGCTGGCACTGGCGGCCTCCGCCGCGGTGGCACTGGTGGCGATCGGCGTCTGCGCGGCCGCGTTCGTCCTCATCGACTACCAGATGACCCGCCAGCTCGACCGCAACCTGGCCCTGACGTCCACCGAGATCATGCGCGAGCGCCGGGACTGGGGCCCGACGCCGAGCGACACCCTCTGCCAGTACCCGGCCTCGTCCTGCTTCCAGATCGTGCCCGCCGACCCCGCCAAGGATCCGCGCAAGCCCTATGGGCTGCCCGTCTCCGACGCCACCCGGCAGGTCGCGGCCGGCCGGCGCGCGGCGTTCTACACCGAGCTGACCGTCGCCGGGCAGCCGGTGCGGATGTTCACCTCGCGCGTGACCGGCAAGGACGAGGCGGTGCAGGTCGCCCTGCGCTCCGACTCCGTCGACCGGAGCGTGGAGCAGGCCGCCTGGGCGCTGTCCGTGGTCGGCGGCGCCGGCGTCCTGCTGGCCGCCGCGCTCGGCTACTGGGTGTCCCGCACGGGCCTGGCCCCGGTCGCCCGGCTCACCGCCACCGCGGAACGCATCGCCGCCACCCGCGACGCCCGGCACCGCATCGACCTCCCCCCGGGCCCCCTCGCCCGGGAGGACGAGATCACCCGGCTGGCCACCAGCTTCAACACCATGCTCGGCGAGCTCGAACAGTCCGTCACCGCACAGCGCCGCCTGGTCGCCGACGCCTCCCACGAACTGCGCACCCCGCTGACCGCGCTGCGCACCAACGCCGAACTCCTGGCCCGCGCCGACCGCCTGACCGACGCCCAGCGCGACCGCGCCTCGGCCGCGCTGGGCCGCCAGCTGCGCGAGGTCACCACCCTCGTCAACGACCTGATCGAGCTGGCCCGCGACGAGGAGCCGCAGCCCCTGGTGGAGCAGGTGCGCCCGGCCGCCCTCCTGGAGCACGCGGTGGGCGCGGCCCGCGAGCACTGGCCGGAGCTCGCCTTCACCACCGCCGTCGACCCGTCCGCGGCCGACCGCACCCTCCCCGGAGTGCCGGCCCGCCTGTCCCGGCTGCTGTCCAACCTCCTCGACAACGCCGCGAAGTTCTCCCCGCCGGGCGGCCCCGTGGAGACCGAACTGACCCTCGTCGACGGCGTGTTGGACCTGACGGTCCGCGACCACGGCCCCGGCATCGCCGAGGACGACCTCCCCCATGTCTTCGACCGCTTCTACCGCGCCGAGGCGGCCCGCGCCCTGCCCGGCTCCGGCCTGGGCCTGGCCATGGCGCGACAGATCGCCCGCGCCCACGGCGCCGAACTCACCGCCGAGCGGGCCCCGGGCGGCGGCGCACTGTTCCGGCTGCGGCTGCCGGCCGCGGCGGCGTAACGGGGACGCCGTCACACTTCACGAGGCCGGTACGTGGCGCCGACCCCCTCGGCCTCCGCTTCCTCAGCCTTCTCCTCGACCTTCGCGCGGACCGCCTGCCGGTCCTGCGGCGACATCGAACGCCAGCTCTCCCGCATCCCCGAAATGCCGTCGGTGAGGGCCCGGAACCCTGACGGGTCGTCGAGGGCGTCCCTGAGCTCCAGGCGGCCGCCGAGCATCTTGCGGGCCACGTCCTGGAGTTCGGAGGGCGCGTCGGCGTTGTCGCGCACGGCGCGCAGGGCGGAGGTGAGGTGCTCGTTCTGCTCCTCGGAGAGGTCCCTCTCGTCGATGGGGTATTCGCGGTCGCCGGGGTTGGTGAAGGCGTTGTTGCCGGTCATGGGGCAGGGCTCCTGTCGGACGGTACGGGTCTGCGTCAGCCGAAGGCGTTGCGGACGCGTGCGGCCTCGTCCTGGCCGCCGTCGTTGTCGGTGTTGGTGTTGCTCTCGGCGCGGGACCTGGCAGCTGGGCCCCCGGACGCGGCGGACGACGAGTTCGAGCCGTCGGAGCCGCCGCCGGAGGAGGACGAGCCGCCGGAACTGCCTTCGGAGGAGCCGCCGGAGCCGCTGCTGGACGAGCCTTGGGACCCGTCCCCGGACGAGCTGTCGGACCCGCCTTCGGACGAAGACGAGGACGACGAGGAACCGGAACCGCCCTCGGAGCCGTCGCCGCCCTCCGACGACGTGCCGTCACCCGAGGCGGCCGGCTCCGGGTCCTTGTAGGTGGCGCCGTAAACGGTCTTGGCGACCTTGGCGGCCTTCTGCTCCCCCTCGTAGGCCTGCGTGAGGCCCCCGCCGACATCGCCCGTCGCCATCTTGCCGAGCCCCTGGCCGACCTCGCCCACGCCCTTGGCGCCGTCGACGACCTCTACCCCCTTGTCGACAAAGGGCTTGGTCACGGCCTCACCCGCAGCCCCGAAGTCGAACCCCTTCTGCGCCCCGAAGTGGCCCTTGATCCCCTGCGTGGCAAGGTTCCCGGCGAGCTTCTTGCCGGCGTCGATGCCGAGTTCCTTGGCCAGATCGATCGCGATCTCCCTGCCCGACCGCTTCACCTTCTGGGCGACGGCATCCTTGATGGCCTGGATGATCTGGTCCTTCGCCTTGCTGATGATCTGGCGGACCATGACCCTGGTCGTCGCCGTGGCGGCGGCCGCCCCGGCCTCGGAGGCCCCCAGTGTGACCGGCGCGGCAGCCTGGGCCGCCGCGAACTCGAAGGCCAGCGCGATGAGCTGGGCGATCACCGCGAGCTTCATCACCATGATGATCGCGGCCACGATCTGGAGCACGATGGCGAGCGCCTCGGCGGCCTCGGCGGACTCATCGAGAAAACCGCCTCCGGAGAACTTCTTCCATTTATTCTCGAATGCCTCGATCGCCTCACCGGAGTTGGCGCCGCGCACCGCTTGGGTAGCCCCCTCTCCCTGCCGCTGGGCCGCACGCACAGAGGCAGCGAAACCGCTCCAGGCCTCGGCCGCGTCGCGCATCTTGTCCTCGTCGATATTGGGCCATTGGAAGCCCAGTAGATCGAGGACCCAGTCGACCTCGACAGGAAGCATGATGGTGGCCACTATGACTCACTCCCCCGGGAAGCGTATTTTCGTTGTTCAATGGGGTGTATGTGGGGGTGTTAACGAGTTGAATCGACGTCAATTCGCAAATTTGGGGCGGCTCGCCGCGTACTTGGCAAGGTGATCGTGCTGATCCCGCTCGGTGGTGGCGTAATGCTCACCCGTCGCCTCCAGCTTTCCCCCGATCGTGGAGAGACCTTCACCGAGGGTGGGCATCGACTCGACGAGACCGGCACTCACCGGCGAGTAGACGTCCATAAAATACTTGATGAGATCGTCGTCGCCCCAGTCCTCGGCCTCTTTGAGCGTGGCCGCCAACTTCTTGGCGGCGGCGCTGAAATCGGAACCAATGTCCTTGAAGGCACCGCCCTGCGCCTTGAGGACGGCTGGATCCACGTCGTACCCGGCGCCTGCCACGGGTCCCCCTTGATCTGCGTTCACGCGAGTCGACAAGAATGCGTACGGATCTCGCAAGGATTGCATAAGTCCGATGGCGTACGGTATCTGATGGCCGCGGCCGCCAAGTGGGAGAGAAGTGAAGATCATCTCCATATTCGGCGCGTCACCCGTTCCGCGACGGAAACCCCAACAGCGGTTTGCCCGACTCCCTGAAGCGAATAGAAAAGGAAATATCCGCCATGTCCCAGTCTGGACGCGTAGCCGAAGTGAAGAGACTGTGGGGCCGGTTCCTCCACTTGCTCTCCATCGTGATGCTGATGGCGGTGAGTTGCCTTTCCCTCTGGTTGGGGCTGACCCAGACGGGCGTTGTGGGCACACATGGAACGTTCACGGTCAGGGAGTGCCATCTCGTCACCCATCACAGCACTTCCGGCAAGAAGGGGCACGTCACCGGTTCAACCTCACACAGCTACACCTGCACCGGGATATTCCGCCCGACCGACAACAAGATCGCCATCGACGACAATTCCGATATGAGTAATCTTGAGAAGGCGTACCCCAAGGGGCATCAATTCTCGACCCAGCGGACCAGCGCTTCCATCTTGCTGAACAACCCCCGCGAGGCCATGACGAAGTTCCTTATCGGCTTCGTGGCGCTTCTCATTGACGCCTTTGTGCTCTTCTGGTTCATCACGCGCTTCGACAAGAACGGCATGACCCTGAAGGAAACCTGGCGTACGACCAAGGGCACGGCGACCCGCCCGGTCGTGATCACCATCGCGGCAGTGGCCCTCGTCGGCATGGCCCTCAGTCCTGTGCTCGCGTCCACCCTGTCCGGCTGAGCCGGCGCCGCTCCTCCCGCCGGCCAGGCCTCCGGTCCGCGGCTACGCCCTCACTTCCGGCAGCTGAGACGCGGGGAGGGCGGGGCCGTCAGCGCGACGGCCCCGCCCGTTTGAGCAGGGTCAGAACCCGGCCGGCTCCGTGTAGACACCCCACTCGTCGCGCAGCGCACCGCAGATCTCGCCGAGGGTGGCCTCGGCGCGTACGGCCTCCAGCATCGGCTCGATCATGTTGCCGCCGTCCCGGGCGGCTTCCAGCATCGCCTTCAGCGAGGCCTGGACCCGGGCGTCGTCACGGGCCTCCTTGCGGGCCGCGAGCACCCGCACCTGCTCGCGCTCGACCTCGTGGCTGACCCGCAGGATCTCCAGGTCGCCGGTGACCGAGCCGTGGTGGCAGTTGACGCCGACGACCTTCTTGTCGCCCTTCTCCAGGGCCTGCTGGTAGCGGAAGGCGGATTCGGCGATCTCGCCGGTGAACCAGCCGTCCTCGATGCCGCGCAGGATGCCGGAGGTGATCGGGCCGATGGGGTGCTCGCCGTTCGGGACCGCCCGCCGGCCGCGCTCCTTGATCTGCTCGAAGATCTTCTCGGCGTCCGCCTCGATCCGGTCGGTCAGCGACTCGATGAACCACGAACCGCCCAGCGGGTCGGCGACGTTGGCGACGCCGGTCTCCTCCATCAGCACCTGCTGGGTGCGCAGCGCGATCTCCGCGGCCTGCTCGCTGGGCAGCGCGAGGGTCTCGTCCAGCGCGTTGGTGTGCAGCGAGTTCGTGCCGCCGAGCACGGCGGCCAGGGCCTCGACCGCGGTCCGTACGACGTTGTTGTACGGCTGCTGGGCGGTCAGCGAGACACCGGCGGTCTGGGTGTGGAAGCGCAGCCACTGCGCCTTCTCGCTCGTCGCGCCGTACTCGTCCCGCATCCAGCGGGCCCAGATCCGGCGCGCGGCACGGAACTTGGCGATCTCCTCGAAGAAGTCCAGGTGCGCGTCGAAGAAGAAGGACAGGCCGGGGGCGAAGGTGTTGACGTCCAGGCCGCGGGAGAGGCCGAGCTCCACATAGCCGAAGCCGTCGGCGAGCGTGTACGCCAGCTCCTGCGCGGCCGTCGCGCCCGCCTCGCGGATGTGGTAGCCGGAGACCGAGAGCGGCTTGTACGCGGGGATGCCGCGCGCGCAGTGCTCCATCAGGTCGCCGATCAGGCGCAGATGCGGCTCGGGCTGGAAGAGCCACTCCTTCTGCGCGATGTACTCCTTGAAGATGTCCGTCTGCAGGGTGCCGTTCAGGACGCCCGGGTCGATCCCCTGCCGTTCGGCGGCCACCAGGTACATGCAGAAGACCGGGACGGCGGGTCCGCTGATCGTCATGGAGGTCGTGACGTCGCCCAGCGGGATGTCCTGGAACAGGACCTCCATGTCGGCCGCCGAGTCGATGGCCACGCCGCAGTGCCCGACCTCGCCCAGCGAGCGCGGGTCGTCGGAGTCCCGGCCCATGAGGGTGGGCATGTCGAAGGCGACCGAGAGGCCGCCGCCACCCGCCTTGAGGATCATCTTGTAGCGCTCGTTGGTCTGCTCGGCGTTGCCGAAGCCGGCGAACTGGCGGATCGTCCACGTCCGCCCGCGGTAGCCGGTCGGGTACAGACCCCGCGTGAAGGGGAACTCGCCCGGCCAGCCGATCCGCTCGAACCCCTCGACCGAGTCCCCGGGCCGGGGCCCGTACGCCGGCTCGACGGGGTCGCCCGAGAGCGTGGTGAAGTCCGCGTCCCGCTTCCGGGCGGAGTCGTACCGAGCCTGCCAGCGGCGGCGGCCCTCATCGATCGCGTCAGCGTCCATACCCCCAAATTTACTTGGACGTCCTAGTACTTGTCGACGGGAGGAGGCCATGCGTCGCCCTGCGCGGTGCCGGTTTCACGCTCCGTGATGGCGCCGGATACGGCAAACGCGCCCGTCCGGCGGAGGGACGGGCGCGTAGGAGCAGGTCAGCGGGTGTGCCGTCGGACCGCGCCAGGGCGGACCGGAGCGGTCAGGCCTTCACCGGCTCCGGAGCGTCATCGGCGATCAGCGGCTCGACCTCCCGCACCACCTGGCGCTCCACGAAGAAGGCGGCAGTGGGGATGGTGCCCGCGACCAGCACCCACAGCAGCTTGCCGAACTTCCACTTGGCCTTGGAGCCCAGGTCGAAGGCGAAGACCAGGTAGATGATGTAGAGCACGCCGTGGATCTGCGAGACGACGAGGGTGAGGTCCTTGCCCATCCCGAAGCCGTACTTGAAAACCATGCACGTGCAGAGGACCAGCAGCATCACGGCGGTGAGGTAGGCCATCGCCCGGTAGCGGGTCAGGACGCTTCGCTTCATGCCCCGAGCGTAACCATCCGTTCCGGGGCGATCTTCGCCGCCCCCTGCGCACGCCGCGGCGCGCCGCTTCGGACGGCACCCCTCAGGGGGTGTCCCGGAAATCCGCCGCCGCCACCCGCAGCGGCCGCAGCAGCGCGAAGATCTCCCCGCACTCCTCGGCGTCGTACGCCCCGAGCCCGAAGTCCATCGCCATCAGGTCGCGGGTCGCCGCGTCGCACACCTCGCGGCCCTTGTCCGTGATGGTGGCGAGGGTGCCCCGGCCGTCGTTCGGATTCGGCCGCTTGGCGACGAGGCCGGACTTCACCAGCCGGTCGACGGTGTTGGTCACCGACGTCGGGTGCACCATCAGCCGCTCGCCGATCTTCGACATCGGCAGCTCACCGGCCTTGGAGAAGGTCAGCAGCACCAGCGCCTCGTAGCGGGCGAAGGTCAGCCCGTACGGCTTGACCACGGCGTCCACCTCGGCCAGCAGGATCTGATGGGCGCGCATGATCGAGGTGATGGCGGCCATCGAGGGCACGGCGCCCCACCGCTGCTGCCACAGTTCGTCGGCGCGCGCGATGGGATCGAAAGCAAGGCTGAGCGGCTTCGGCACGCTTGTGACCCTACCCGGCGCTCATATGCTGGTAAGCGGTGTCTCAGTTTTCGGTATCCACGACGGGTCCGGCCGGCCCGCGCAGCCCGCCGGCGACCGGCCGGGCCACCCCCGCCGGCCGGCCCGGCGCCGTACGCCGCACCTCCCGGATCACCAGCGGCACACAGAGCACCCCCACCACCCCGGCAGCCGGCATCACGACCCGCAGCGGCGCGTACTCCGCGGCGGCACCGGCCAGCCCCATCGCCAGGCCCATCACCGTCATCCGGCCGGCCTGCATCACCGTCATCGCCTGCCCCAGCAGCTTCTCGGGCACCGCGTCGACGAACCAGCGGTCGACACCGAAGTTGTACGAGATCCCGGTGCCGGTCAGCACGAGCAGCACCACCGCCCAGCCGAGCGAGGGCTGCGCCGCGAAGCCGAGGGACGGCAGGACGGCGAAGAGGCCCATCGGGAAGGTCAGCCGGGTGCGGGCGCGCGGGCCGAGGAACGAGCCCGCCAGGCTCTCGGCGACCACCGCACCCAGCGGCATGCTGCACAGCAGCAGCCCCATGCCCGCCGGGCCGGCGCCGAGCAGACCGGCATAGGGGACCAACAGCGCCTCGGGCACGACCACGAGCGCCGGCGGCAGCCAGGTCAGCAACAGCAGCGCCCGCACCCCGCGGTCGGCCAGCAGCCGCCGTACCCCGCCGAGCGAGGCCCCCAGCAGCGCCCCGCGCCGGGCATCCGGATCCCCGTCGCGCGCCGGCCGCGCCGCCGTCCCCAGCCGCAGCAGCAGCGCCGAGCCGACGAACGTACCGGCGGTGATCGCGAGCACCGCCCGCGGGGTGGCCGCGGCGAGCAGCAGGCCGCCCGCCCCGAACCCGGCGAGCTGCGCACTCTGGTTCACCAGGCGGATCACCGAGCGCCCCAGCACGAACAGCTCCCCCTCGCCGAGGATCTCCCCCAGCGTCGCGGCCCGGGTCCCGGCGAAGACCGGCGCGACGGCCGCGAGCACACAGCGCAGCACCAGCAGGACCGCGACCGGCGTGCCCGGCGCCACCATCCCCGCCGCCGCCAGCGCACACAGCACATCGCAGCAGACCAGGACCCGCCGGGCCGGATACCGGTCGGCGACCGCGGACAGCAGCGTCCCGCCGACGACGTACGGCAGCAGACCCAGCGCGAAGGTCAGCGCGCTCAGCAGCGGCGACCCGGAGATCCGGAAGACGAGGACGGACAGCGCGATCTCGCAGACGACCACGCCGAGCGCGGACAGCAGATGCGCGGCGAAGACGAACCGGAACTCGGGCACGGCGAAGACGGCGCGATAGCCGACGGCGCCGGCCTCGTCGGCGCGGGGGCCGCGACCGGTACGGGCCTCGTCGGCGCGGGGCCCGCCCTCGGTGAGGGCCCCGTCGGCGAGGGCCCCGTCCACGAAGGCCTCGTCGCCGCGGGCCGCGGCTCCGGTGGCGGCGCCCGCGTCGGGGCAGGCGGGAGGGCGGCCCGGCGGCACGGGCCCGGGAGAAGAGGGCATGGACGCAGCCTGCCGGACGCCCGTTCCGCCCCGTATTGTTTCGGCTCCAGCCGAATCCCGGCCCGGGGGGAGCGTGCACGGCCATGCCGGTGAACCTGCACTTCGGTCCCGACGATCTGCTGCGCATCCGGTTCGCCGTCTCCGCGCTGTGCGAGACCCATGAGGCGGTCCGCACCCTGCACCGCGCCGACCGGCACGGCTACCACACGCCCTGGCTGCGCCGGATGCGCGAGAAGCTGGCCGGCCTGGACCTGACCCCGCTGTGGCTCTTCATGCCGCCGGCGGGCTACACACCGGACTTCCTGGGCCGCCCGCCCGGCACCCCGGTGGCCGGCTTCGACGAGGAGCTGGCGCGGCTGCGCGCCACCGACCCGGACCTGGCCCGCGCCGAGATGGCCAAGTCGCTGGCGGGCAGACCGGGTGCCGCACGGTCGGCGCGCGGCCGGGCGGCGCTGGCGGATCCGGCGGGTGCGGTGCACGAACTGGCCGAGGTCACCGAGCGGGCCTGGCGGACGCTGATCGCCCCGGACTGGCCGCGGCTGCGGGCGCTTTTGGAGGCCGAGATCGCCTACCGGTCGCGCCAGTTGGCGGACGGCGGGCTGCAGGGGCTGTTCGCCGATCTGCACCCGCGGTTGTCGTGGTCGGGGGACACCCTGACGGTCCGGACCCGTACCGACTTCGCCCAGATGCAGGATCTGGACGGCCGCGGGGTGCTGCTGCTGCCCAGCGTGTTCGTGTGGCCGGACGTGATCAGCGGTTTCGACCCGCCGTGGCAGCCGACCGTCCTCTATCCGGCGCGCGGCATCGGCGGGCTGTGGACCGAGCCGGAGACCGGCCCGGCGCTGGCGCGGCTGCTGGGCGCGAACCGCGCCGCCGTCCTGGCCGCCCTCGACGCGCCGTCGACCACGACGGCGCTGGCCCACCGGCTCGCCCTGGCGCCGTCCTCCGTCTCGGTGCATCTGTCCGTGCTGCGCGACGCCGGTCTGCTGACCTCGCGCCGGCACGGACATCAGGTGCTCTACGAGCGGACCCCGCTGGGGATCACCCTGGCGGCGGGCGGCTGAGGCCGGGCCGAACGGCCGGCCACAGGGTGCCGCTCAGACCCGGCGGTCGCCCTCGGCGAGGTAGCGCTCCACGGTCTCCACCTTCGAGGTCAGCCCGTCGGTGACGCCGGGCCGGATGTCGGCCTTGAGCACCAGGGAGACCCGGCCGCAGCGCGCCTCGACCGCCGCGACCGCGCGCTTGACGACGTCCATGACCTCGTCCCACTCCCCTTCGAGGGAGGTGAACATCGCGTCCGTACGGTGCGGCAGCCCCGACTCGCGGACGACCCGGACCGCGTCGGCGACGTACGCGCCGACGTCCTCGCCGACGCCCAGCGGGCTCACGGAGAAGGCGACGATCATGCGTTGACGACGCCTTCCTTGCGGGCGCGGGACGCGATCACGCCGGCCTCCTCCTCGCGCTTGAGGATCCGGTCCCCGAAGAGGCCGCCGAACGGCACGATCGCGAGGGCGAAGAAGAAGGCGACGCGCTTGACGGGCCACTTGGTGCGGTTCCACACGTCCAGCAGCAGCACCACGTAGGTGATGAAGAGCAGGCCGTGGATCAGGCCGAGCGGCATCACCAGCGAGTCGTAGTCGAAGGCCAGGCGGAAGCCGGTGCCGAAGATCAGCAGCGCCGGGAAGGACAGCGCCTCCGGGATGGAGGCCAGGCGCAGTCGGTGCAGGGCGGCGGCGGTCTTGATGTCCACGGGAACCTCGTTCAGGTGGCAGGCGGGCAGTCGGCGCGCAGCGCCGTCTTCTGGGGGTGGAGGTCGGGTGACGGGCGGGCAGTCGGCGCGCAGCGCCGTCTTCTGGGGGTGGAGGTCGGGTGACGGGCGGGAGCACTGCTTGTGCAAGAGTTCACAAACTTCGCCCCATTGTTACAGCCGCCTCGGCGATCACCTCGCCCGGGGGAGGTGCGGGGCGGCCCCGGCCCTCGCCCGGGAGGACTCGGGGCGATATCAGGGCGATATCAGGGCCAAAGGGCCTGCCCCGCGCGCCCGCGGCCGACTACCGTCTGACCCGTGGCTCAGTTTCGGCTCCAGGGGAGCAAGGTGCTCGCCGTCGACATGACGGGCGACGCCGTCAAGGCGAAAAACGGTGCGATGGTCGCGTACGACGGCCAGATGGCGTTCAAGAAGATGTCCGGTGGCGGCGAGGGCCTGCGCGGCATGGTCACCCGGCGGCTCACGGGCGAGCAGATGGCCGTGATGGAGGTGAAGGGCCACGGCACCTGCTACTTCGCGGACCGCGCCAGCGAGATCAACCTGGTGCGGCTGCAGGGCGAGAAGCTGTACGTCGAGGCCGGCAACCTGCTGTGCACGGACGCCGCGCTGCGGACGGGCACGACCTTCACCGGCCTGCGCGGCGCCTCCCAGGGCAACGGCCTGTTCACCACCACCGTCGAGGGCAGCGGCCAGGCGGCGATCGTCTCCGACGGCCCCGCGGTGGTGCTGCGGGTCACCAAGCAGTACCCCCTCCAGGTGGACCCGGGCGCCTATGTCGCCCACACCGGCGACCTCAAGCAGCACCTCCAGTCCGGGGTGAACTTCCGCACCTTCCTCGGGGAGGGCTCCGGCGAGGCCTTCCAGATCCGCTTCGAGGGCGAGGGCCTGGTCTACGTCCAGCCCAGCGAGCGCAACACCGTGGGAGGTGAGGTCTGATGCCGTTCACGGTGCTCAACTCCCGCATGGTGGAGGCCAGGATCGGGCCGGGCCAGCGGATGTTCAGCCAGCGCGGCGCGATGCTCGCCTACCGCGGCGAGGTCGCCTTCACCCCGAACATCCAGGGTGGCCAGGGCGGCGTCGGCTCCATGATCGGCCGCCGCATCGCCGGCGAGGCCACCCCGCTGATGACCGTCGAGGGCACCGGAACCGTCATGTTCGGCCACGGCGGCCATCACGTCCACGTCGTCGACCTCACCGGCGAGACGCTCTACGTCGAGGCCGACCGGCTGCTGGCCTTCGACGGCTCGCTCCAGCAGGGCACGATGTTCATGGGCTCGCAGGGCGGGGTGATGGGCATGGTGCGCGGCCAGGTCACCGGTCAGGGCCTGTTCACCACCACCCTCAAGGGCGTCGGCTCGGCCGCCGTGATGGCGCACGGCGGCGTCATCGAGCTGCCGATCACGCCCCAGCGCCCGGTCCATGTCGACCCGCAGGCCTACGTCGCCCACCGCGGAGAGGTCCGCAACAAACTGTCCACGGCGCTCGGCTGGCGCGACATGGTCGGCCGCGGCTCGGGCGAGGCCTTCCAGCTGGAGCTGTCGGGCCAGGGCACCGTCTACGTACAGGCGTCGGAGGAAAAGCTGT
>Ga0207426_1001552_pt1 | contig 18651 bp, 18 predicted proteins | sample AraplaMF_Cvi_mMS_FD_184265 | JGI IMG/M metagenome (GOLD analysis project Ga0207426, IMG submission 184265) | Arabidopsis root microbial communities from the University of North Carolina, USA - plate scrape MF_Cvi_mMS (SPAdes) (version 2) | ecosystem: Host-associated > Plants > Roots > Endosphere... | reverse complement strand
AGGATGCCGTCAGCGACCTCAAGGAAGCGCTGAAGGGCGACGATGCCGAGGCGATCAAGGCCAAGACCCAGACGCTGGCGCAGGCTTCGATGAAGCTCGGCGAGGCCATGTACAAGCAGCAGGCCGAGGCCGACGCCAAGAAGGATGCGGCCAAGGACGACGTCGTCGACGCGGAGTTCACCGAAGTCGACGACGACAAGAACAACAAGAAGTCCGCATAAGCCCCAAGAGGGTCATGATGCGGACGGCTTGGACCCCACACGCTTCACCGGCCTCCCCCTTCAGGGGGGAGGCTGTCGTGTCGGGCGCTACGGGCGGGATGCCTGTTACGATCGATCAATTCCCAGCCGTTATTCTCAACGCCGCCATGCAGCCCTCTGCCACGACGCGGAAGGCTGCCTATATCGTCGCGTGGCGACGTTGTTTCGCTCCGACTTGACTCGCGATTGGATAGACCGAGCCTGCCATGTCCACCAAGCGCTGCTATTACGAAACCCTCGAAGTCGAACGCACCGCTGACGATTCCGTCCTGAAATCGTCCTTTCGCAAGCTGGCGATGAAGTTCCACCCCGATCGCAATCCCGGGGACGACACCAGCGAGGTCAAGTTCAAGGAAATCAACGAGGCCTACGAGGTCCTCAAGGACAAGGACAAGCGCGCCGCCTACGACCGTTTCGGCCATGCGGCCTTCGAGCAGGGCGGTGGCGGCGCCGGTTTCGGCGCAGGCTTCGCCTCCTCCTTCTCGGACATTTTCGAAGATTTGTTCGGCATGGCCGGGCAGCGCGGCCGTGGCGGCCGCGAGCGCGGTGCCGACCTGCGCTACAACATGGAGATCACGCTCGAGGAAGCCTTTGGCGGCAAGACCGCGCAGATCGAGATTCCGGTCTCGGTCACCTGCGAGGCCTGCTCGGGCATCGGTGCCAAGGCCGGCACCAAGCCGAAGACCTGCTCGACCTGCGGCGGCGCGGGCCGTGTGCGGCAGTCGCAGGGCTTCTTCACGCTCGAACGCACCTGCCACGGCTGTCAGGGCCGCGGCCAGATGATCGAGGACGCCTGCCCGTCCTGCGCCGGCCAGGGCCGCGTCACGCGCGAGCGGACGCTGTCGGTCAACATTCCCCAGGGCGTCGAGGACGGCACGCGGATCAGGCTCGCCGGCGAAGGCGAGGCCGGTGTGCGCGGCGGTCCGCCCGGCGACCTCTACATCTTCCTGTCGCTGGCCCAGCACCAGTTCTTCCAGCGCGACGGCGCGGACCTGCATTGCCGCGTGCCGATCTCGATGGTGACGGCCGCCCTCGGCGGCGAATTCGAGGTGCCCACCATCGACAAGGCCAAGGCGAAGGTGAAGGTGCCCGCCGGGACCCAGTCCAACCGCCGATTCCGCATTGCATCAAAAGGCATGCCCGTGCTGCGGTCGCGCCAGACCGGCGACATGTACGTCCAGGTCGTGGTCGAGACCCCGCAGAATCTCACCAAGAAGCAGCAGGAGTTGCTGGCCGAGTTCGAAAAGCTCTCCTCTGGGAATACCCAGCCGGAAGCCGAGGGTTTCTTCGCCAAGGTCAAGGACTTCTTCGGTAATCGAGCGAACTGACTCGGCTTGACCGTACCGCCTGCGGCCTATACGTCTTTATGACCATTTTCTGACACGCCGCGGTCCCGCGGTCCCGTCCGGTCCTGACATGCCATTGCCATCGTCCGCGCGTGCGTTGAAGAAGCCCCGTCTCGATGACGAGGTGCGCTTTCTGAGATCATGGATCGAAAAGCCCCTCCACATGGGCGCGGTGATGCCGTCGGGCAAGCTGCTGGCCCGGACCATGGCTCATTATGTCGACGTCGATTCCGACGCGCCCGTGGTCGAGCTCGGGCCCGGCACCGGCGCCATCACCTCGGCGCTGATCGAGCGCGGCATCGACCAGAAGCGTCTCGTCCTCGTCGAATACAATCCCGGCTTCTGCGCGCTGCTGCGTGATCGCTACCCGCAAGCCAAGGTCGTGCAGGGCGATGCCTACCGCCTGCGCGATACGCTCTGGAACGTGCTGGGTGCGCCCGCTTCGGCCGTGGTGTCCGGCCTGCCGCTCGTCACGAAACCGATGCTGACGCGGCTGCGGCTCATTCGCGATGCCTTCACGGCACTGGCGCCCGGCGCGCCGTTCGTCCAGTTCACCTATGCGGTGGTGCCGCCGATCCCGAAATCGCTACCCGGCGTGTCCACAGAGGCCTCGGAACGGATCTGGATGAACCTTCCGCCGGCCCGCGTCTGGGTGTATCGCAAGGATTAATTCCGCCGGCGTTCCCTTTGCGCGGCGGGCTCGTTTCGCCGAACGCATTGGAAGCGGATGTCCGCACCTAAAATCCTGGTCATTCCCGGCTCGCTGCGCACCGGCTCGCACAATGCGAAGCTGGCGGCGGTGATCGCCTATGAATTCGCCCAGGCCGGCATCGACGTCACCCGCATCTCGCTCGCCGACTTTCCGCTGCCGATCTACGACGGCGATCTCCAGTCGAAATCCGGCGTGCCCAAGAACGCGATTAATCTCAAGCGCATGATCGGCGCGCATCATGGCGTGCTGATCGTGACGCCCGAATACAACGCCTCGGTGCCGCCGCTGCTGAAGAACGCGATCGACTGGGTCAGCCGCGTCCACGAATTGCACGAGGCGCGCGGCGAGGTGTTCCGCGGCCGTGCCTTCGCGCTCGCAGGCGCTTCGCAGAGCCGCCTCGGCGCCGCCCGTGCGCTCCAGGCGTTGCGCCTGATCCTGACCTCCTGCCACGCCAATGTGATTGCCAGCCAGCTCACGCTCGCCTTTGCCCACGAAGCCTATGACGATATGGACAGGCTGAAGCACGAGGGCGATATCGCAGGGCTGAAGGAGCTGGTCGCGCAGTTGATCGACATTTCCCAACGCATGATGTGAGGTGACATGACGCCAGCCGAAATCGCCCCGAAAGACCGCCTGATCGTTGCGCTCGATCTGCCGAGCGTCGAGGCCGCGGAAGCGATGATCGCGAGGCTCGGCGACAGCGTCTCGTTCTACAAGATCGGCTATCAGCTCGCTTATGCCGGCGGACTGCCGTTGATCGGCAAGCTCGCCGACAAGGGCAAGAAGGTGTTCGCCGATCTCAAGCTGCACGACATCGGTAACACTGTTGCGCGCGGCACCGAGAGCGTTGCCAAGCTCGGCGCGACGTTCCTGACCGTGCATGCCTATCCGCAGACCATGAAGGGCGCACTCGAGGGACGCGGCAGCGCCAGCCTGAAGCTCCTCGCCGTGACGGTGCTGACCTCCTACAACGACGACGACCTTCATGCGGCCGGCTACCGGCTCAGCGTCTCCGAGCTGGTCGAGGCACGCGCGCAGCAGGCGCAGGTGCTCGGGGTCGATGGCCTCGTGTCCTCGCCCGAGGAGGTCGGCGCGTTGCGCAAGATCGTCGGCCACCAGATGAGCCTCGTCACGCCCGGCATCCGGCCGGCGGGTTCGGCCAGCGGCGACCAGAAGCGCATCATGACGCCGGGCCGTGCGATCGCCGCCGGCGCCGACTATCTCGTCGTCGGACGGCCGGTGGTCGAAGCCGCCGACCCAAAGGCGATAGCAGACGCCATTCACGCCGAGATCGCGCAGGCGCTCGGCTGAACAACAACAGGAGAGAGCAATGGCTGCAAAGGGATACTGGATCGGACGCGTCGACGTGTCCAATGACGAGGGCTACAAGCCCTACGCGGTCGCCAATCTCGCGATCTTCAAGAAATTCGGCGGCCGCTATGTCGTTCGCGGCGGCCGCTTCACCACCGTCGAAGGCCAGAGCCGCACCCGCAACGTCGTGATCGAATTCCCGGACTACGAGGCCGCGATCGCCTGCTACAACTCGCCGGAATACCAGGCCAACATCAAGGTGCGCCAGCCGCACTCGATCGCCGACCTCATCATTATCGAGGGCTATGACGGCCCGCAGCCGTCTGACGGCTAAGTTGCACCGTCATTCCGGGGCGCCCGAAGGGCGAACCCGGAATCTCGAGATTCTCAGGTGCGCAACTGCGCACCATAGTTCGATGCTGCGCATCGCCCCGGAATGACAGCCTGTGATGCCCTCGGTTGCCGGAACTCCATCCCCCCGCTACAACGGCCTCCGAAGAGGATCACACCATGTCCGACATGCGCTTGATTGTTGCAGGAGCCGGGGGCCGGATGGGCCGCGCGCTGGTGCGGGCGATCGCCGAAAGCAAGGGCGCGGTGCTGGCGGGCGCGCTGGAGGCGCCGGGCTCCGAGCTGCTCGGCAAGGATGCCGGCGTGCTCGCAGGGCTCCCCGCCAACGGCGTCAAGCTTTCGGCCGATCTCTGGGCGATGTCGAAGGAGGCCGATGGCATCCTCGATTTCACCGTGCCGGCCGCGACCATCGCCAATGTCGCGATCGCCGCCGAGCGCGGCCTCGTGCACGTCGTCGGCACCACCGGGCTGTCGGGCTCCGACAACGCCGTGATCAAGAGCGTCACCAACCGGGCGGTCGTGGTGCAGTCGGGCAATATGAGCCTCGGTGTCAATCTGCTCGCCGCCGTGGTCAAGCGCGTCGCCAAGGCGCTGGACCAGAGCTTCGACATCGAGATCGTCGAGACCCATCACCGCATGAAGGTCGATGCGCCCTCGGGCACGGCGCTGATGCTGGGCCAGGCCGCAGCCAGCGGCCGCGGCGTCACCCTCGACGAGCATTCGGAGCGTGGCCGTGACGGCATCACCGGCGCGCGCCGGCCGGGCAATATCGGTTTCGCCTCCTTGCGCGGCGGCACCGTGGCCGGCGATCACAGCGTGACCTTCCTCGGCCCGTTCGAGCGCCTGACGCTGTCGCACCAGGCCGAGGACCGCATGCTGTTCGCGCACGGCGCGCTCAAGGCAGCGCTGTGGGCCCACGGCAAGCCGCCGGGGCACTACTCCATGGCCGACGTGCTCGGCCTATCCGACATCTGAACAACATGGAAATCAGTTGATGAGTGAACGACTCCTCGTGCTCGTGCGCCATGGCCAGAGCGAATGGAATCTGAAGAACCTGTTCACGGGCTGGAAGGACCCCGACCTCACCGAGCTCGGTGTCAAAGAGGCCAAGGAAGCCGGCCGCAAGCTGAAGGCGCAGGGCCTCGTGTTCGACGTCGCCTACACCTCGGTGCTGACGCGCGCGCAGCACACGCTCGATCTCATCCTCGGCGAGCTCGGCCAGAAGGGCTTGCCGACCTCGAAGGATCTCGCGCTGAACGAGCGCGACTATGGCGATCTCTCCGGCCTCAACAAGGACGACGCGCGCAAGAAGTGGGGCGAGGACCAGGTGCTGATCTGGCGCCGCTCCTACGACGTGCCGCCGCCCGGCGGCGAAAGCCTGAAGGACACGCTGGCGCGCGCCCTGCCGTATTATGTGCAGGAGATCCTGCCCGGCGTGCTCAACGGCAAGCGCACGCTCGTCGCCGCCCACGGCAATTCGCTGCGCGCGCTGATCATGGTGCTGGAGAAGCTGTCGCCGGAGGGCATCCTGAAGCGCGAACTCGCCACGGGCGTGCCGATCATCTACCGCCTCAACGCGGATTCGACGGTGGCCTCGAAGCTCGATCTGGCGAGTTAGGTTTCCGCCGCAACGGCGGTGTCGTAGGATGGGTTAGCGCAGCGTAACCCACCACTTCTCCCGCCACGGAAACCAAAGAGGTGGGCTACCCCTTCGGCTAACCCACCCTACATCACCGAACCTACTGCAACCCGACCCGCCCGGCTTCCCAGCCCAGCATGGCCTGCTTGCGGGTGATGCCCCAGTGATAGCCGGTGAGCGTGCCGCTCTTGCCGAGCGCGCGGTGGCAGGGCACGACGAACGACACCGGATTCCTGCCGACCGCAGCGCCGACGGCGCGCGAGGCTTTGGGATTGCTGATGTTGCAGGCGATGTCGGAATAGGACACCGCGCGGCCCATCGGGATCTTCAGCAGCGTCTCCCACACCCGCACCTCGAAATCGGTGCCAATCAGCACCACGCGCAGCGGCTGATCCGGCCGCCAGAGCTTGGTGTCGAAGATGCGCGCGGCGAGCGGCGCGGTGCCCTCGTGATCCTCGACATAGGTGGCGTTCGGCCAGCGTCGCGTCATGTCGGCGAGCGCGATCTTCTCTTCACCGGGGTCAGCGAAGGCGAGGCCCGAGAGACCGCGATCGGTCGCAATCACGATGGCGGTGCCGAACGGCGAGGGGTGGAAGCCGTAGCGCAAGGTCAGTCCCGCGCCGCCGTTCTTCCATTCGCCCGGCGACATCGCTTCATGGGTGACGAAGAGGTCGTGCAGGCGGCCCGGACCCGAGAGACCGGAGTCGAGTGCCGCATCGAGGATGCTCGCGGAATCCCGCAGCAACCCCTTGGCGTGGTCGAGGGTGAGCGCCTGCATGAACGCCTTCGGCGTGATCGAGGCCCAGCGGCGGAACAGATGGTGCAGTTCGTCCGGCGTGACGCCGGCCGCATCCGCCATCGCCTCGATGGTCGGCTGCGCGCGCCAGTTCTCGGAGATGAACGCAATCGCCCGGCGCACGGAATCATAGTCCCGCAGCGCTGCGTTCTGGGGGCCCGGCTTGGCCAGGCGCTGGTCATGGATTGCGAGTGTCATCATGACCGGAAATGTAGGAGGGCGCGGGGCGTGAAACCACCCGATTTCCGACGGAACGTCAGTTGATCGGGTTGTAGGTCGGCCCGCGCTTGGCGGCGTTCAGCGCCTCGACCAAGCCTTTGTAAAAACTTGCCTTTTCCTCGGGCCCGAGGAACCTCGCGATGCGGATCTGGTGGCCGCGCGAGATCAGATAGAGATGCTCGATGCCAAAATCCTCGTCGACTTCCATGTCGAGGCGGACCCAGAGCGGATTGAAGGTCCATTCGGCCACCTGGCCATGATGGCTGATGCGCCTCACGCGCAGCTCGGAGGTCGTGACGGTGATCTCCTCGCGTGCCCGCGCGGTGCCGAAATTGACCTTGAAGGCCCACCACACCACGAGCACGTCGAGGCCGAAGAAGCCGAGCACGGGCCAGGCGCCCTTCATCAGGAAGGCGAGGCCGGTGGCAAAGCTGACGACGCTCAGGAACAGCATCACGGCGAGGAAGCCGGTGCGGTTCAGCGAGCGGTGCGGCGTCAGCAGCGCGGAGAAGATCTGAGGCTCGTTCTCGCGCTCAATTTCGTTGCCTGTGCTCATCGTCCCTCAGTATATCCCGATCATGGCGAAAATCACCCGCAAGCCGGTCCCGCGCAAAGCCGCCGTGCCGAAGAAAAAGGCAAAGGCGGCCGTCGCCAAGCCCGCTAAGAAATCGGCCCCGGCAAAGAAATCGCTCAAAGCGACAAAGCCCTGGACGCCGGCGGAGATCCACGAGGTCTTCAGCCGCTTCCGCAAGGCCAATCCGGAGCCGAAGGGCGAGCTCGAGCACGTCAACCCGTTCACGCTCTTGGTCGCGGTGGTGCTGTCGGCGCAGGCCACCGACGCCGGCGTCAACAAGGCGACGCGGGCCTTGTTCGAGATTGCCGACACGCCGCAGAAGATGCTCGACCTCGGCGAGGAGCGTCTTCGCGAGTACATCAAGACCATCGGCCTCTATCGCACCAAGGCGAAGAACGTCATCGCGCTGTCGGCCAAGGTGCTCAGCGATTTCGGCGGCGAGGTGCCGCGCACGCGCGCGGAGATCGAGTCATTGCCGGGTGCGGGGCGCAAGACCGCCAACGTCGTGCTCAACATGGCCTTCGGCGAGCACACCATGGCGGTGGACACGCATGTCTTCCGCGTCGGCAATCGCACGGGGCTTGCGCCCGGCAAGACGCCGCTGGAGGTCGAGCTCGGCCTCGAAAAGGTGATCCCGGCCGAGTTCATGCTGCATGCCCATCATTGGCTGATCCTGCACGGCCGCTATACTTGCCTCGCGCGCAAGCCGCGCTGCGAGGTGTGCCTGATCAACGATCTCTGCCGCTGGCCGGAGAAGACGGTCTGAGCAGGCCGCGTGGCGGCGTCACCGCATCTGCCGGGCCGGCTCGATCAGCTCGGGGCGCGGGCCCGACAGGCGCTTGTGCATGTGGACCATGAAGGCCATGCCGAAGATCGGCGTCGCCAGATTGACGATCGGGATCGAGACGAAGGCGGCGATGAAGAGGCCTGCGGTGAAGATGGTCGCGGCATTGTCGCGACGCATCGCCTTGGCTTCCTCCGGCGAGCGAAAGCGCATCGCGGCGAGCTCGAAATATTCGCGGCCCAGAAGCCAGGCGGCGGCGAGGAAGAAGACCAGGAAGCCGGCGCCGGCGAACAGCACCAGCGGCAGCGCGGCGAGATAGACCAGGATCGTCAGCAGCGCCGTCTTGACGCCTTCGAAGATCGCCTGGTTGAACGGCAGCGCCGTGCCCGGGCGCTCGGCGGGATAATGCTCGCGCTCGACGATGTCGGCGACGTCGTCGACGAACAGGCTCGCCACCAGCGAGGTGATCGCGGGCATCAGGAAGATGCCGCCGAACACGACGCCGAGCCCCGCCGCGATCGAGACGATCCATGACAGCACCTCGAGCGAGGAATGCCAGCCCGGCCCGAGCAGGCCCTCCAGCCAGACCTCGCCAGAGGTCGCAAACCAGCTGAGCAGCCGCTGCAGGCCGACCGCCAGCACGGTGATCAGCACGAGCGCAAGCCCGATCGATCGCCACAGGATCGTGCGCATCGGCGGCGAGATCATTTGCGACAGCGCCTTTGCGGCGGCATCCAGCATGGGGGACCCTCTGAGGTAAACTCTGCGCGAGAGTTAGAGATGCAATGTGGCTTCGGCAAGGGCGGGCGGCCCGCTGACGCATGCCGGTCTCGTGTCCCGGACGCAGCGCGGCATGCAATGACGCGCTGCTGAGCCGGGACCCAGGAGCTTGCCGCGAGATGGGCCCCGGCTCTGCAGCGCACCGCTGAAGCGCGCTGCGCTGCGTCCGGGGCATGCAAGTCCGCGCCTACTCGTGCCGGTGCCCGTGCTTCCTCGCCTTCACATGCTTGCCCTCGCCGGTCGGGATCATCACCACGCGGCCGTAGCGCACGCCGCGCTCGGCGATGATGTGGTCGGCGAAATACTTGACCTCGTCGGCGGAGCCGCGCAGGGCCGTCATCTCCATGCAATTGTCGTGATCGAGATGGACGTGCAACGTCGCCAGCGCGAGGTCATGGTGGCCGTGGAATTCCTGCACCAGTCGCTTGGAGAGATCGCGCGCGGCGTGGTCGTAGACATAGATGAGGCCGGCCACGCATTGGCCGGTCTGCGCCGTGTCCTCGGTGGACTGCTGCAGCCCGGCGCGCGCGAGATCGCGGATGATCTCCGAGCGGTTCTGGTATCCGCGCGCCTCGGCTGCGGCGTCGATCTCTGCCAGGAGATCGTCCTCGATCGTGATCGTTATCCGCTGCATCAGGTCCTCTCCGCGCGTTCCGTTCGATCCGCTACCTTCGTAGCCCGGATGGAGCGTAGCGCAATCCGGGACACCGCCGACATGTTAGCAGAACCCGGATTTCGCTGCGCTCCATCCGGGCTACGATTTTGGCTTGCTCACCGTCACAGCCGTGTCGCACGCAGCCGCAGCGCGTTGCCGACCACGCTCACCGAGGACAGCGCCATCGCCGCCGCCGCGATGATCGGCGACAGCAGCACGCCGAAGGTCGGATAGAGGATGCCGGCGGCGATCGGGATGCCGGCAGCGTTGTAGATGAAGGCGAAGAACAGGTTCTGGCGGATGTTGCTCATCGTCGCCTGCGACAGTTTTCGCGCGCGGACGATGCCGGTGAGGTCGCCCTTGAGCAGGGTGACGCCGGCGCTCTCCATCGCGACGTCCGTGCCGGTGCCCATGGCGATGCCGACTTCGGCGGCGGCCAGCGCGGGGGCGTCGTTGACGCCGTCGCCGGCCATCGCGACGCTGCGGCCGGCCTTCTGCAGTTTTGTGACCACCGCGCTCTTCTGGTCCGGCAGCACCTCGGCCTCGACCTCGGCGATGCCGAGCCGCCGCGCCACGGCCTCCGCCGTCGTGCGGTTGTCGCCGGTCAGCATGATCACCTTGATGCCTTCCTCGGCCAATGCCTTGAGTGCCTCCGGCGTCGAGGCCTTGACCGGATCGGCAACCGCGAACAGGCCGGCGAGCTTGCCGTCGACGGCCATGTTGATCACGGTGGCGCCGTCGCTGCGCAGCCGTTCGGCTTCGGTGTCCAGTGCCTTGGTATCGATGCCGATCGACGACAGATATCGGGCATTGCCGAGCACGACGGACTTGCCGTCAACCTTGCCGGTCGCGCCCTTGCCGGTCGGCGAGTCGAAATCCTCGACCTGGCCGAGGGCGAGCTGCTTCTCCTTTGCCGCGCGTACGATCGCGTCGGCCAGGGGATGCTCGCTGGCGCGCTCGACGCTGGCCGCGATGCGCAGGATGTCGTCTTCGGCAAAGCCGGCCGCAGGAACGATCGTGACCACCTTGGGCTTGCCCTCGGTCAGCGTGCCGGTCTTGTCCACCACCAGCGTGTCGATCTTCTCCATCCGCTCCAGCGCCTCGGCGTTCTTGATCAGCACGCCGCCTTGCGCGCCGCGGCCGACGCCGACCATGATCGACATCGGGGTCGCGAGGCCCAGGGCGCAGGGGCAGGCGATGATCAGCACGCTGACGGCAGCAACGAGGCCGAAGGCGAGCCGCGGCTCCGGCCCGAACCAGGCCCACGCGGCGAAAGCGGCGAGGGCGACGACGATCACCATCGGCACGAACCAGCCTGCGACCTGATCGGCCAGCCGCTGGATCGGCGCGCGCGAACGCTGCGCATCCGCGACCATCTGCACGATCTGCGACAGCAGCGTCTCGCGCCCGACCTTGTCGGCGCGCATGATGAAACTGCCCGACTGGTTCAGCGTGCCGGCGATGACCTTGGCGTCGGTCTCCTTGGTGACCGGCATGGATTCGCCTGTCACGAGCGACTCGTCGAGCGAGGAACGGCCCTCGAGAATGACACCGTCGACCGGCACCTTCTCGCCGGGACGAACGCGCAGGCGGTCGCCGGCATGGAGCGTGTCGATCTCGACCTCATGTTCGCTGCCATCGGCATCGACGCGGCGCGCGGTCTTTGGGGCGAGCTGCAGCAGCGCCTTGATCGCGCCCGAGGTCGCGTCGCGGGCGCGCAGCTCCAGCACCTGGCCAAGCAGCACCAGCACGGTGATGACGGCCGCGGCCTCGAAATAGACGGCAACCGCGCCGCCATGGCCGCGGAACGTGTCGGGGAATATCTGCGGCGCGATGGTGCCGAGCACGCTGTAGACATAGGCGACGCCGGTGCCCATCGCGATCAGCGTGAACATGTTGAGGTTGCGCGTCACGAGCGACTGCCAGCCGCGGACGAAGAACGGCCAGCCCGCCCACAGCACCACGGGCGTTGCGAACGCGAACTGGATCCAGTTCGAGAGCGTCTGATCGATCCAGTTGTGCGGTCCTGCGAGATGGCCGCCCATCTCCAGCACCACGGCCGGCAGCGCCAGTACGCCGCCGATCCAGAACCGCCGCGTCATGTCGGCGAGCTCCGGGTTGGGACCGGTCTCTAGGCTCGCCACCTCCGGCTCCAGCGCCATGCCGCAGATCGGGCAGCTGCCGGGTCCGACCTGGCGGATCTCGGGATGCATGGGGCAGGTGTAGATCGTGCCCGCCGGCATCTCCGGTTCGGGCGCCTTGTCCTTGGCGAGATATTTTGCGGGATCGGCGGCGAACTTGGTGCGGCAGCCGGCCGAGCAGAAATGGAAGGTCTCGCCGTGATGCTCGAAGCGGTGTTTCGAGGTCGCCGGATCGACCGTCATGCCGCAGACGGGATCCTTGACCTTGCCCCCGGCGTCGCCGTGGTCATGGCCGTGATGATGGGCATGGCCGGAATGATCGCCGTGGCCGCCGCAGCACGAGGCCGCCGCGGGCTTGGCCGGCTGTGTAGCTTTCGCGGAACAGCCGCATCCGGAATGCGTGTCCGCGTCGTGACGGTGCTCGTGTTCGTTGTTGTTCATTGTCTTGCTCCGGCCTTGCCGATCGTCTCGCCGGGTCTTGCAACCCATACCCGGTAGGGGTATATAGAACGCATGCGCAAGGACATCAAGGCATCTGTCGGAAAACGTCTCGGCCGGATCGAGGGCCAGGTTCGCGGCCTGTCGAAAATGGTCGAGGACGACCGTTACTGCATCGACATCGTGACGCAGATCTCTGCGGTGCGCGCCGCGCTGCGCCGGGTCGAGGAAGAGGTTTTGAAGGACCACGTCGCCCATTGCGTCGAGCACGCAATCTCGAGCGGCGACAAAGCCGACCAGCGCGAGAAGATCGCGGAGCTGATGGCGGTGATCGGACGGGCGGAGAGGTAGGGGCGTACGCTGCAGCCCGTGAGGCGCGTACAGTACCTCCACGAGTCGTCCCGGCGAAGGCCGGGACCCATAACCACAGGGAGTGGTTTGGCGAAGATTAGAAGTTGAACCCTACATCGGGACGAGGACCGTCCACGACAGAGATATCACGCGGTATGGGTCCCGGCCTTCGCCGGGACGACGGCGAGGCTTAAGCCGCGACCTCCCGCGCCCGCGCGCGGTACGTTGCGAGCTCGCTCAGCTGCACGAAATGCTCGCAGAAGGAGGCAGCCATCGCTGCGGGCTGCGCGTTCACTTCCTCAACCGGAATTTCAACCGGCGTCTCTTCGTCAATCGCTTCAGGAACGAGCGGCGGCGCACGGAGCGTTTCTGGAAACACACTGAAAGTGCCCGCCACCTCCTCGAGCGGCTTTTGCTTGTCGGCCCAATGCAGGGCCGTGTAGTCGAATCCATTGACGATGGTCGGCTTTACCACCTCGAAATAGGGCGAGATGTCGAAGTCGCGGGGCATGTAGAGCGAGGAATCGCGGATGTGCAGGATCTCGCGGCGCGCGGCGCGGCTGCCGGCCTTGGTGATCTTGGGCAGGATCGGATAGCGCACCGCGTCGAACGCCTGCGCGATCAGCGCGGAGCAGATGATCTTGGTGGGATCGCCCGAGCCGAGCGCGATCATGCGGCGCCGCCAGCGCTGCGGTATCGGCAGCGGGAACAGGAAGCGCATCAGATCGAGGATGTTCTTGGTGTCGTAGCCGAAGCCGATGCGGTTGATCGCATAGCGGCACACCGTGGTGCGGTCCTCATAGGACAGCCCGACCGGACGGCAGACGCGGGTGTGATAGGGGAAGTATTTCGACAGCGGCGCCGAGGTGACGCCCTCGCCGATATTGGCCTCGATCAGCACATGCGGCTCGCCGTCGGGCTCAACCGCGCCCTCGATCGGACCGACATAGAGCGCGGCATGCGACCAGGTCGACTGCGTCAGATATTTGATGATGCCGGAGATGCGGTTGTTGCCCTCGACCAGCAGCACGTCGCCGGGCTCGATGACGCCGCGCAGATGCTCGGGGTCGCTGGGCGTGAACGGCTCATAGCCCGGCACCTCCTTCGAGAGGTACGCGGCAATCACCTTGCCGACTGAATCTAGGACCGTCCCCATATCGAACTCCCCCACAGCCTTTTCCGGCTGTCTTTTTTCCCTTCTCTATCATGGTCGAAACGTCTTGCAATTCGGTTCATCTCTCTGTGAGGTCAAGCACGATTGATTCACCATGATGGTTGCCGTGCAGCATCAGATGCGGCAAGGTTCGCGGGCTGTTCCCGTTTGCCGCAAGTCCCCGGAAACCATGACATGACAATCACGCGCCGCGGTTTCCTGATCGCCTCGGCGGGCCTTGCCGCGCTGCCGGTGCTGCGCGCAAACGCCGCGCCCCTGCCGCGCGAGGCCGATATCGTCGTGATCGGCGCGGGTGCCGCCGGGATCGCTGCGGCGCGGCGCGTCATGGCCGCCAATCGCAAGGTGGTGGTGGTGGAGGCGGCGTCGCAGGTCGGCGGCCGATGCATCACGGATACCACGACCTTCGACGTGCCGTTCGACCGCGGCGCGCGCTGGATGCACAATCCCGAAACCAATCCGATGATCCGCCTGGCGCGCAGCGCCGGGCTCGACGTGGTGCAGGCGCCCTCCGGCCAGAAGATGCGCATCGGCCGCCGCAACGCACGCGCCGGCGAGACCGAGGAATTCCTGGCGGCGCTGGTCCGCGCCAACCGCGCCATCGACGAGGCCGCGCGCGGCAAGCTCGACACCTCCTGCGCCTCCGTGCTGCCGAAGGATCTCGGCGACTGGGCGGGCGCCACCGAGTTCATGCTGGGCGCGAGCTTTGCCGGCAAGGACCTCAAGGAGCTCTCGGCGATCGACAAGTCGCGGGCCCAGGACCGCAATGCCGCGATCGCCTGCCGCCAGGGCCTGGGCACGCTGATCGCCAAGCTCGGCGAGCAGGCGCCGGTCGCCCTGTCGACGCCGGCAAGCCGGATCGTCTGGAGCAATCGCGACGTCAGTGTCGAGACGCAAAGCGGCAAGATCGCCGCGCGCGCGGCCATCATCACCGTCTCGACCAACGTGCTGACGTCAGGCGCGATCAAGTTCGCGCCCGACATCCCCAAGCGGACGCTCGATGCAGCCTCGAAGCTCACCCTCGGCAGCTACGACCACATCGTGCTGCAGCTCCCGGGCAATCCGCTCGGCCTGTCGCGCGACGACATCCTGATCGAGCAGAGCAACTCGACGCGCACGGCGCTGATGTACGCCAATATCGGCGGCTCCTCGCTGTGCGCGATCGACGTCGGCGGCTCGTTCGGCCGCGATCTCTCCGAGCAGGGCGAGAAGGCGATGGTCGCCTTCGCCAAGGAATGGATCACCAAGCTGTTCGGCAGCGAAGCTGCGGCCGCCGTGCAGAAGACCAGCGCCACGCGCTGGAATGCCTCGCCTTATGTAATGGGCGCGATGTCGGCGTCCGCGCCCGGCGGCCAGCTCTCGCGAAAGATCCTGACCGAGCCGATCGGCAACGTCTTCCTCGCCGGCGAAGCCACCCACGAGACGCTGTGGGGCACCATCGACGGCGCCTGGGAAAGCGGCGAGCGCGCCGCGGACGCCGCGCTGCGCAAGATCGGCGCGATCAGGGACGAGCCGGCCGACGTGCCGACGCAGTCGACGAAGAAGCGGCGGGCAAGGCCGCAATAAATCTCTCCAGTCGTCCCGGCGAAGGCCGGGACCCATAACCACAGGGAGCGGTTTGGCGAAGATTCGGAGTTGCCAGCTTGCGCTACCAAGCGCTGACCGGGATTATGGGTCCCGGCCTTCGCCGGGACGACAGCGGAAGCTACCGCAACACCCCGTCCAGCGCCGGCAGCCCGAAGACCACCGCCATCGCAATCAGCACATAGCAGATGCCGCGAAACACCTGTTCGCTGGCGCGGCCGAACAGGGATGCGCCGAAGGCGACGCCGAGGGCGTAGACCGGGCCGACGATCAGCGACAACAGCAGCGACTCACGGCTGATCAGTCCGGTGGTCGCGTAGCTGACCATCGAGAACAGATCCGAGGCGCCGAAGAACAGCACGATGTTGGCGCGCGCCACGATCGGCGCGATCGGACGGCCAAGCCAGTAGCCGACGATCGGCGGGCCACCGGTCTGCGCGAGGCCGCTGCAGAAGCCCGAGAGGCCGCCGATGCCGACCGAGAGCCAGGCGTGGTCCTTGCCGCGATAGCGCCAGCCCGACAGCAGGAGAAGCAGCAGTGCTGCGACGAAGCAGGAGATGATCCAGCGCGTGGTGACGGGGTCGAGCACGCTGAGGAAGTATGTGCCGACGGGCACGCCGATCAGCGCGCCCAGCACGATCACGGCAGTGGCCTTGCGCTCCGCCTTGCGCCACGCGTCCGGCAGCAGTGGCGCGGCCGCAACGAAATCGATGACGAGCAGCAGCGCTGCAACGAGCCTGGGTGCGGCGATGCTGCTCGCCAGCGGCATGAAGATCAGCGCCGAGCCGAAGCCGGAGAAGCCGCGCGCGGTGCCGGAAACGAAAGCGACGGCGCAGAGCGCCATCGCAATGGTGAGGCTGACGTCCTTCGGAAGGAAGTCGGCGATACTCATGCTCTGCACTTCCAGAGCATCATGCTCTCAGCGTACCGCCGGTCTTCTTGGTGACCTCCGCCACGATCTTCGCGGCAACGGCCTCGATCTCCTGGTCGGTCAGCGTCTTCTCGCGCGGCTGAAGCGTGACCGCGACCGCAATCGACTTCTTGCCGTCGTCGATGCCCTTGCCCTCGTAGACGTCGAACACGTTGACGCCGGTGATCAGCTTCTTGTCGACGCCCTGCGCGGCGCGGACGATGTCGCCGGCCTTCACGCTGCGATCGACGATGAAGGCGAAATCGCGCGACACGGGCTGGAACGCCGACAGCTCGATCAGCGGCTTGGCGCGGGTCGGCTTCTTCTTCGCCTCCGGGATGCGGTCGAGGATCACCTCGAACACCATCAACGGACCGTCGGCGCCGAGCGCCTCGAGCGCGCGCGGGTGCACCTCGCCGAAATAGCCGAGCACGTTCTGCGGGCCGATCTGGATCGTGCCGGAGCGGCCGGGATGCAGCCAGGCCGGTCCACCGGACACGACCTGCAGCGCCTGCATCGGCGCGCCGGCCGCCGCCAGCACAGCCAGCGCATCGGCCTTGGCGTCGAACACGTTTGCTTGCGCCGAGCCCGTCCAGTGCCGGCCGAGACCTTCGGACGACGCAAAGCCGCGGCGCACGCCGCTGGCCGCCATGAACTGGTCCTGCGGGCGATCGCCCTTGAATACCTGGCCGACTTCGAACAGCGCGACGTCGCTGACGCCGCGATTGGCATTGGCCTGCGCCGCCGCGATCAGCCCCGCGAGCAGAGTGGGGCGCATGTCGGAGAGATCGGACGCGATCGGGTTCGCCACTTCGAGTTCGCGCTGTCCGCCGCCGAACAATTCGGCCGCGGTCTTGGTGATGAACGACCAGGTCACCGCTTCGATGATCCCGCGGCCTGCGAGCGCGCGCCGCGCGCGGCGGGTGCGGAGTTGCAGCGGGGTCAGCACCGGCTTGCGCGCGTCGTCGCCGCGCTCGAACGGCGTCATCGGCACCTTGTCGACGCCGAAGATGCGGACGATCTCCTCGACGATGTCGGCCTTGCCGTGCACGTCGGAGCGCCAGGATGGCACCGCGACCTTCACCACCGGGCCGGGGCCCGCCATCATGAAGCCGAGATGGGTCAGGATGCGCTTCATCTCCACCTGCGGCACCTCGATGCCGGAGAGACGCTTCACTTCCGTCACGGGGAAATCGATCACGCGATCGTCGCCGAAGGCCTTGCCGACCACGACGTTTTCGGACGGCGCGCCGCCGCACATCTCCATCACCAGCTTGGTCGCGAGCTCGAGGCCGGGCACCATGAAGGCCGGGTCGACGCCGCGCTCGAAACGATAGCGTGCATCGGAGTTGATGCCGAGCTTGCGGCCGGTCTGGGCGATGTTGATCTCGTTCCACAGCGCGGACTCGATCAGCACGTCGGTGGTGTTCTCGTCGCAGCCCGAGGCCTCGCCGCCCATGATGCCGGCGAGCGATTCGACGCCGTGCTCATCCGCGATCACGCATATCGCGGGATCGAGATTGTAGGTGCGGCCGTCGAGCGCCAGCAGCGTCTCGCCGTCGCGCGCGCGGCGCACGACGAGATTGCCCTTCACCTTCTTGGCGTCGAACACGTGCAGCGGGCGCGCGCGGTCGTAGGTCATGAAGTTGGTGATGTCGACCAGCGCGTTGATCGGGCGCAGGCCGATCGCGGTCAGCCGCTTCTGCAGCCATTCCGGCGACGGCCCGTTCTTGACGCCGCGCACGAGGCGGAGCGCGAAGCCCGGACACAGCGTGGCGTCCTCGACCGTGACCTTCACGGGGCAGGGGAATTCGCCCTTGATCGGCTTGATCGTGGGGTCCTTGAACTTGCCCATGTCGGCGGCAGCGAGGTCGCGCGCGATGCCGTGCACGCCGGTGCAGTCCTGCCGGTTCGGTGTGAGGTTGATCTCGATCACGGGATCGCCGAGCGCGGCCCATTCGGCGTAGCCGGCGCCGATTGGCGCGTCCGCCGGCAATTCCATGATGCCGTCATGGTCGTTGGAGATCTGCAGCTCCGCCGCCGAGCACAGCATGCCGCGGCTCTCGACGCCGCGGATGGTGCCAACGCCGAGCGTGATGTCCTTGCCGGGAATGTAGGTGCCGGGCGGCGAGAACACGCTGACGAGGCCCGCACGCGCATTCGGCGCGCCGCACACGACCTGCACCGGCGCGCCACCGTCGCCGGTGTCGACCATGCAGACGCGCAGGCGATCCGCATTCGGATGCTGCTCGGCCGAGATCACCTTCGCGATGGTGAAGGGCTTCAGCGCCTTCGCCTTGTCCTCGATGTTCTCGATCTCGAGCCCGATCATGGTGAGCTTGTCGGCGAGCTTGTCCAGCGGCTCGTCGGTCTCGAGATGATCCTTCAGCCAGGAGAGGGTGAATTTCACGAGCTCAGCCCTCCGGCAAGCGTTGGCACTTCGAGCGGCTTGAAGCCGTAATGGCTCAGCCAGCGGACGTCGCTGTCGAACAGCTGGCGCAAATCGGCGATGCCGTATTTCAGCATGGCGATGCGGTCGATGCCCATGCCCCAGGCAAAGCCCTGGTACTCGTCGGGATCGATGCCGCAGGCGCGCAGCACGTTCGGATGCACCATGCCGCAGCCGAGA
>Ga0207426_1001551_pt1 | contig 18658 bp, 14 predicted proteins | sample AraplaMF_Cvi_mMS_FD_184265 | JGI IMG/M metagenome (GOLD analysis project Ga0207426, IMG submission 184265) | Arabidopsis root microbial communities from the University of North Carolina, USA - plate scrape MF_Cvi_mMS (SPAdes) (version 2) | ecosystem: Host-associated > Plants > Roots > Endosphere... | reverse complement strand
GACAGCACATCGTCGCTCATATGGGTGAGGACGAGCCGCTTTGCGCCGATGGCTGGCAGATGCTGTTCCAAGGTCTTCAGGCTGAGATGGTTCTTGACCACCTTCTCGTACATATAGGCTTCGGCGATGAAAAGGTCCGCGCCATGCGCCAGCGGAATGAGCGTCTCCGTCCATTCGGTATCGGCGCTGTAGGCGAGCGTCCGGCCCTCGGCCTCGATGCGGTAGGCGAGGAACGGTCCGCCGGAGTCACCGTGCACGACCGGATAGGGTGTCACATTGACCGCGCCGAATGATCGGCTCTGCTCAGGGGCCAGTTCGACGACGTCGAGCTCAAAGCGTTGCTTGGTCCTCGAGGAGTGCTCGAACAGCGCCTCCATCACTTGAGCCAGCCGCGTCTCGATGCCTCGTGGCCCCGCGATGGTCAGCGGCTTCGTTCGCCGCGAGAATTGCGCGTCGAGCAGAAAGAACGGCAACCCGGCGAAATGATCGCCGTGGAAATGCGTGATGAGGATGAGGTCGATCTCGCCGCACGCGATCCCGAGTCGCTTCAGCGCCGGCAAAGCCGACGCGCCGCAATCGATCAGGAAGTTGGCCTCGCGCCCGGAGACGTGAAAGCAGGTGTTGAGCCTGCCGCCCGAGCCGAAGGCGTCGCCGCAGCCGACAAAGCGCAGTTGCATCGGCTGCGGGCTCCCAAGTCCCTACCTGCGCGGCGAGCCGAACAGGCGTGAGAGCAGCCAGATCGGGATCACGATGACGGCGCCGAGCAGGAAATAGCGCCACAGCCAGTTGACGGTGTCGAAGCCGAGATCCCACAGCCGCCGGAACAGCAGTTCTATGCTGTAGAGGATATTCCAGGGATCGAAGCCGATTGTCGCCAGCACGACGCCGACCAGGATCGAGAGCAGCACCAGGCGAAACGCGACCGCCAGCGGCGTGCCGCCGAGAAAGCGGTTCAGCCCATCACTGCGGCCGGCCGGCAAATCCCTGACGTCTTGGGCCATCTCGGAAAACTCCTCAAGGGGTCTTGCCCCGATTATAGGTCACGGCGGGGCACATGGGGAACCCTGGCCGGGGCGTCAATCAGCTTACCGCATTTTAATTTGGGCAGCATCTCGGGCGCTGATCCGGGCACGCTGCCTGCGGCGGGCTCGGTCACCTCTCCCGCTTGCGGGAGAGGTCGCGCGTCCAGGGCGATGCGAAGCATCGTCCCGCGCGCGGGTGAGGGCTCTCACCTCTGGGGGAGTGCCCCAATGCGGAGATACCCTCTCCCCAACCCTCTCCCGCAAGCGGGAGAGGGAGCGCACTGCCGCCGGTGCGAGATCGTACGCCTCACGCCTCAAGCTCCGCGGCCTCCGCCTTCAGCATTTTCTCCAGCGTTTCCAGCCGGTCGGCTTCCCGCGGCGGCTTGTCCCAGCGCAGGCGGCTGATGCGGGGAAAGCGCATCGCGACACCGGATTTGTGCCGCGGCGAGCGCTGCAGGCCCTCGAACGCGACCTCCAGCACCAGGCCCTTGTCGGCTTCGTGCACGACGTGGCGGACCGGGCCGAATTTTTCGGTGGTGTTGCGGCGGACGAAGCGGTCGATCTGCAACAGCTCCTCGTCGGTGAAGCCGAAATAGGCCTTTCCGACCGGCACCAGCTCGTCGCCGGCTTCGCCTCCGGTCCAGACGCCGAAGGTGTAGTCCGAGTAATAGGACGAGCGCTTGCCGTGGCCGCGCTGCGCATACATCAGCACGGCGTCGATGATGTGCGGATCGCGCTTCCACTTCCACCACTGCCCCTTCGGACGCCCCGGCAGATAGGGTGCATCGCGCCGCTTCAGCATGACGCCTTCGACCGCGTCGGCATCCTCGCCGGCGCCGGCACTCGCGGGATCGGCGCGCGCGGCGGTGAGTGCCTCCCAATCGGCGAACGGCACGGTCGGCGAGAGATCGATGCGGGGATCGCCGAGCTCTGCGATAAACGTCTCCAGCCGGGCGCGCCGCTCCGCGAACGGCAGCTCGCGCAGATCGCTCTCGTCGTCGCCGAGCAGATCGTAGGCGCGCAGATGGATCGGAAACTCCTTGATCAGTTTCGGCGAGACGACCTTGCGGTTGAGCCGCTGCTGCAGGACGTTGAAGCTCTGCACACGGCCCTCGCGCAGGATCAGCAGCTCGCCGTCGATCGCGCCCGGCAGCCTCAGCGACGGCACGAGATCCGGAAAGCTGCCGGTGATGTCCTCGCCGGTGCGCGAATAGAGCCGTGCCGTGATCTGGCCGTGCTCGTCGCGTCCGGCGACGGCCTGCACGCGGATGCCGTCCCATTTCCATTCGGCGACGTAGTCGGCCGGATCGAGCGCGGCGAAATCCGTGTCCTCGATCGCATGCGCCAGCATTACGGGACGGAACGGCGCGGGATCGCGGTTGACCGGCTTTTCGCCGCGGCCTTCCAGCCACGCGAACAGGTCGAGATACGGCGGGGCGAGGCCAGGCCAGATCAGCTCGACGTCGTGCGGGTCCTTGTCGCCGAGCGCCGCCGCCGCGGTCTTCGCCAGCCGCGCCGAGATGCCGATCCGCAATGCACCGGTGACGAGCTTCAGCAGCGCCCAGCGGCCGGTCTCGTCGAGCTCATCGAGCCAGCACTCGAGCTGCTTCGGCAGCTCGCTCTTGCCGAGCGTCCTCAGCGTGGTGACGACTTCGGTGAGGGTTGGGGGAGGCGGGTTGTTGTGGTTGCTTGGATGAGCGGACTCATGGGCATCTCGCCCGGGGGACCCCCCTCCCTGACCCTCCCCCACAAGGGGGGAGGGAACGGAGAGGCTTGTGCGTCCATTACTTTGAGAGGCGCCGCTCGTTGTTGTGTTCGCTGACAGCCCCACACGCAACTGCGCTTCCTCCTCCCTTGTGGGGGAGGGCGGGGGAGAGGGGTAGCCCGGAAAAGACTCGCTATGATCAGGCCGCTTCCGAGGCCACATCAGCGCCACCGTCTCCGAGAGATCGCCGACGTAATCGTAGCTCAGCCCGAACAGCACCTCGTCCGTGCGCGAGGCAATGAGATCGCGGATCAGCGCCGGCTTGGCGTGCTTGAAGCTCAGCGCGCCCGTCAGCGCGGCCAGCGCGTAGCCGCGGTCGGGATCGCCGACCTCGCGAAAATAGCCGGTCAGCAGCCGCAGCTTGTTGTTGCGGCCGGGCTCGTAGGCGAGGCGGTCCAGCAGTTCGGCGAAGCGGTTCATGCTTCGGCCTCGTCTGCGACCGTCGGCTCGCTCTCCTCCTCGTCGCCATAGCCGACGAGGTCGAGCGGCTGAGCGCGCAGGCCCTTCGATTTGCACCAATGCACCAGCGCATCTTCCTGACCGTGCGTGACCCAGATCTCGCCCGCGCCGGTCGCCGCGATCGTCGCGGTGAGGCCGTCCCAATCGGCGTGATCGGAGATCACCAGCGGCAGCTCGATGCCGCGCTGCCGGGCACGAGCGCGCACACGCATCCAGCCCGAGGCGAACGCGGTAACGGGATCGGGAAAGCGACGGGTCCAGACATCGGAGGTCGCCGACGGCGGCGCCAGTGTGATGGTGCCGGCCAGTGCCGCCTTCTTCATGCCCATCACCGGCTTGAGCTCGCCGAGATCGATGCCGCGGCCCTGATAGTAGTCGGTGATCTTCTCCATCGCGCCATGCAGATAGATCGGCGCGTCATAGCCGGCCTGCCGCAGCAGCTTGATCACGCGCTGCGCTTTGCCGAGCGAATACGCCCCGACCAGATGCGCACGCTCCGGAAACAGTGCGACCGAGGCCAGCAGCTTCTTCACCTCGTCTGCGGCATCGCCGTGACGGAACACCGGCAGGCCGAACGTCGCCTCGGTGATGAAGACGTCGCAGGGCACCAGCTCGAACGGCGTGCAGGTCGGGTCGGGTGCGTCCTTGTAGTCGCCGGAGGCGACGATGCAGGTATCCTTGCACGTCACCGCGATCTGCGCCGAGCCGAGCACGTGCCCGGCCGGATGAAACTTCACGCGGACATCGCCGAGTTGGATTTCCTCGCCGTAGCCGATCGCCTGCGTCGATCCGGCAAAATCCTCGCCATAGCGCAGCCGCATCATGTCCAGGGTTTCCTGGGTCGCCAGCACCGCGCCATGACCGGCGCGGGCGTGGTCGGAATGGCCATGGGTGATCACGGCGCGCTCGACCGGGCGGACGGGGTCGATATGGAAGCCGCCGGGCTTGCAGCACAGGCCGTCAGCAGTTGGCAGCAGGATGTCTTGCGGGCGCATGCCTGTTATATAGGTTGCTTCATCGCATCTTCGAGTCACCACCCGCTTCGCTTCCTGGTTCCCAATGCCCCTGCGCCTGTTCCTGACCTCCGGCGATCTCATGGCCGACCGCCGCTTCGAGTTCGCGCGTGATCTCCAGCTCAAGGGCGACCTGCCCGCCGCCGCGGACCTGATCGAGCAGGCACTCGAACTCGCGCCGAACTTCACCTCGGCCTGGTTCACGCTCGGCGAAATTCGCCAGCAACTCGGTGAACGCGACAAGGCCATAATGGCGTTCCGGAAGGCGCGCGAGTCCGATCCCGAGGATCAGCACGGAGCCCATCTGCACCTGATCCGCCTCGGCGACGCGCAATTGTCCGAGATGCCCAAGGCTTATGTGCAGGCCCTGTTCGATCAATATGCGCCGCGCTTCGAGCACACGCTGATCAACGATCTCGACTATCGGGCGCCGTCACTGATCTTCAAGGCGGTGCTGGCTGCGCGCGTCGCGGCAAAGAAGCCCGCCTTGTTCAAGCGCGCCATCGATCTCGGTTGCGGCACCGGGCTCGCGGCGGCCGCCTTCGCCAGGCAGGTCGATCATTTCATTGGTATCGATCTGTCGGCCGGCATGATCAAGGAAGCGCGCGCCACCGGGCTTTATGCCGAGCTCGAAGTCGCCGACATGATCGAAGGCCTGCGCGCGAAGAGTGATGCGAGCGCAAACCTCGTCGTTGCCGCGGACGCGTTCGTCTATCTCTCCGACCTCGGTCCTGTTCTCACTGAAGCGAGGCGCGCGCTCGCGTCCGGCGGCGTGCTCGCCTTCACGGTGGAGACGCATGCGGGTGATGGCATCATTCTCGGCGAAGGTCTGCGTTATGCCCATTCGGCGGAATATGTCCGCGGCGCCATTGCCGAGGCCGGACTTAAGCTGCTGACACTGGAGCCGTGCTCGCCGCGCATCGAGAACAACGAGCCGGTGCGCGGCCTCGTCGTCGTCGCAGATAAAACTTGAGTCTAGGCGCTATAACCCCTGCAATTTAAGCGTCATTGCGCCGCAAGGCGGCGACTTCCTGCTTGCGAGCTGAGCTGCGATGCCAGCACAATGCGCGCGTTAGGGAGAGAAACAATGACCAAAAATCCATCGCGGCGCGATTTCAGCGCCGGCGCGCTCGCAACCATTGCAGCGTCCACGCTACCCGCGCCCTATGTCTGGGCCGCGGAAAAGAAATACGATGCGGGCGCCAGCGACACCGAGATCAAGATCGGGCAGACCGTGCCGCATTCCGGACCCGGCTCGCTCTATGGTGTGTTGGGGCGCATCGGCGAAGCCTATTTCCAGATGCTGAACGAGAAGGGCGGCATCAACGGCCGCAAGGTCAAGTTCCTCACCATGGACGACGCCTACAGCGCGCCGAAATGCGTCGAAGCCACGCGGCGCCTCGTCGAGCAGGAGGAAGTGCTCGCGCTCTACGGTTCGCTCGGCACCGCGCCGCAGACCTCCGTACACAAATACCTGAACTCCAAGGGCGTGCCGCAGCTGCTGCTCAACACCGGCGCCTCGAAGTGGAACAACCCGAAAGAGTTCAAATGGACGATGGCGGGCCTGCCGCTGTATCCGACCGAGGCGCGCATCCTGGCGCGGCACGTCGTCAGCGTGAAGCCGAATGCCAAGATCGGCATCCTCTACCAGAACGATGATTTCGGCCGCGACTTCCTCGGTCCGTTCAAGAAGGTGCTGGAAGATGCCGGCGGCACCGCGAAGGTGATCATGGAGCAGACCTACGATCTCACCGATCCCACGGTCGATTCCCAGCTCATCAATCTTTCGAAGTCGGGCGCGGATGTCTTCTACAACATCACCACCGGCAAGGCGACGTCGCAGTCGATCCGCAAGGTGGCCGAGCTGAGCTGGAAGCCCTTGCAACTGCTATCGGCCGGCTCGACCGGTCGCTCGATTCTCAACGCCGCGGGCCTGGAGAACGCCACCGGCATCGTCGCCATTCGCTACAACAAGGAAGTCGGCCTGCCCAAATGGGAGAAGGATCCCGACGTGATGGCGTTCGAGGAGTTGCGCAAAAAGTACATGCCGACGATCGATCCCGACAACACCATCGCCTTTGCCGGCTATGGCCAGGCGGTGACCATGGGCGAGATCCTGCGCCGCTGCGGCGACGAGCTCACCCGCGCCAACGTGCTGAAGCACGCCTCCACGCTCAAGGGCTTCCATTCGCCCTATTTCCTCGACGGCGTCACCTACGACTACACGCCCGAGGACTACACGCCGATGAAGACGCTGTTCATCTCCACCTTCAGCGGCAAGGACTGGGACATCTCCGACAAGCCGATGTCGGAGTAAGGGCTCTCTCTTTCCCTCTCCCCGCTTGCGGGGAGAGGGTCAGGGTGAGGGGGAGCCTCCGCGGGGGGGACGGAGACAGTTGAGTTCGCGGAGACTCCCCCTCACCCGTCGCTTCGCGCCGGCCTCTCCCCGCAGGCGGGGCGAGGCGAAGCAAGCCCCCTCGACGAACCCACCCCCACGGCTTACCTGTGATGCCGTGCCGCCCCGCATCCGCAAATCCCCGGCCGAGACGCCAGTGCTGCTGCCCGACCGCTTCCAGGCGTGGTTCGCGGCGCGCGGCTGGTCGCCGCGTGAGCATCAGCTCGCGCTGTTGGAAAAAGCGCGCGAAGACCGCTCCGCGCTGCTGATCGCGCCGACCGGCGCCGGCAAGACGCTGGCGGGCTTTCTGCCGACGCTGGTGGAGCTGTCCACACAGGCGGTCGAGCGGGACGCCGGTGAGAAGAAGAGCCTGGTCTCCACCGGCCGTTCCGTGCAACGCAGCGGCGGCCTGCACACGCTCTATATCTCGCCGCTGAAAGCGCTCGCCGTCGACATCGCCCGCAACCTCGAACGGCCGATCGCCGAGATGGGCCTGCCGATCAAGGTCGAGACCCGCACCGGCGATACGCCGGTGTCGCGGCGCCAGCGGCAGCGGCGCTATCCGCCGGATATCCTGCTGACCACGCCGGAGCAGCTCGCGCTGCTGCTCTCGTCCGACGACGCGCCGTTTCTGTTCTCCTCGCTCAAGCGCATCGTGCTGGACGAGCTGCACGCGCTGGTAACCTCCAAGCGCGGCGATCTGCTCTCGCTCGGCCTTGCCCGGTTGTGGCGGCTCGCGCCGCAGGTGCGCGCGATCGGCCTGTCCGCGACCGTCGCCGAACCGGACCAGCTCGCGCGCTTCCTGGTGCCGCAACCCGGTGGCCGTGAAGCCGCCGCCGACATCGTCGTCGCCGGTGGCGCAGCGCCGCCGCAGGTCGAGATGTTGGATACGCGCGAGCGCCTGCCCTGGGCCGGTCACAGCGCGCGCCATGCGCTCGCCGAAGTCTACGATTTGATCAAGCAGAACAAGACCACGCTGGTGTTCGTCAACACCCGCAGCCAGGCCGAGATGCTGTTCCAGGATCTCTGGCGCATGAACGAGGACGGCCTTGCCATCGCGCTGCACCACGGCTCGCTCGACGTCGCCCAGCGCCGCAAGGTCGAAGAGGCCATGTCGGCGGGCAGGTTGCGCGGTGTGGTCTGCACCTCCTCGCTCGATCTCGGCATCGACTGGGGCGACGTCGATCTCGTCGTCAATATCGGTGCGCCCAAGGGATCCTCGCGCCTAATGCAGCGCATCGGCCGCGCCAATCACCGGCTCGACGAGGCCTCGCGCGCGGTGCTGGTTCCGGCCAATCGCTTCGAGGTGCTGGAATGCAGCGCGGCGATCGACGCCATCGCCGAGAACGCGCAGGACACGCCACCCTTGCGCACCGGCGCGCTCGACGTGCTGGCGCAGCATGTATTGGGATGCGCCTGCGGCGAGCCGTTCTTCAATGACGATCTCTATGACGAAGTCCGCACCGCCGCGCCCTACGCCGATCTCATCAGGCAGGATTTCGACGACGTCGTCGATTTCGTCGCCTCCGGCGGCTACGCGCTGAAAACCTATGAGCGCTTTGCCCGCATCAAGCAGGACAAGGAGGGACGCTGGCGCGTCGCCAATCCAAAGGTACGGCAGAGCTATCGCCTCAATGTCGGCACCATCGTCGAGGAGCCGATGCTGAAGGTGCGGCTGGTGCGCGGCCGCTCCGGCAGCAGCGGTTCTACCGGTGTGATCGCACGGAGTGGCCGTGTCCTCGGCGAGATCGAGGAATATTTTATCGAGGGCCTCACTGCCGGCGACACCTTCGTGTTCGGCGGGGAAGTGGTGCGCTACGAGGCGCTGGCCGAGGATCAGGTCTACGTCTCCCGCGCCAACGACAAGGACCCGAGAGTGCCGTCCTATATGGGCGGCAAGTTCCCGCTCTCGACCTATCTCGCCGAGCGCGTGCGCCGGATCCTCGATGACAAGCGCGCCTGGAATGCCTTGCCCGAGCAGGTGCGCGACTGGCTGTCGCTGCAGAAGGACGTCTCGCGCGTGCCCGGCGTCCGCGAGCTCTTGGTCGAGACGTTTCCACGCGGCAACAAGAACTACCTCGTCTGCTATCCTTTCGAAGGCCGGCTCGCGCACCAGACGCTCGGCATGCTCTTGACGCGCCGGCTGGAGCGCGCCCGGGCGCGCCCGCTCGGCTTCGTCGCCAATGAATACGCGGTGGCAATCTGGGGCCTTGGCGATGCCTCCTTTATGATCCGTAACGGCCAGCTCGATCTCGATGCGTTGTTCAATCCGGACATGCTGGGCGACGATCTCGAAGCCTGGCTCGCGGAATCCGCGCTGATGAAACGTACTTTTCGTAACTGTGCCCTGATCTCCGGCCTGATCGAGCGCCGCTTCACCAGCGAGGACAAGAGCCGACGCCAGGTGCTGTTCTCGACCGATCTCGTCTACGACGTGCTGCGCAAGCATCAGGCCGACCATGTGCTGCTGCGGGCCGCGCGTGCCGACGCCGCCACGGGTCTGCTCGACCTGCGCCGCCTCGGCGGCATGCTCGCGCGTATCCAGGGCCGCATCACCCACCGGGAACTCGACCATGTCTCCCCGCTCGCGGTCCCCGTGATGCTGGAAATCGGCCGCGAGTCAGTCTATGGCGAAGCAGCAGACGAGCTGTTGGCCGAAGCCGCCGACGAGCTGGTCAAAGAGGCGATGGGATAGAAGCAGGGTTTGACGTGACGTTGGGCGCGCAGGTTTCAGAGGATGTCGAGGACATGCGCGTTTCCAGGGTCAGCATCAGCGATGTGACTTTCGCGGCCGATCTCTCCGGCGCGCTCTATTGGGAAGAGCAGCGCCTGCTCGTCGTCTCCGATCTGCATCTGGAAAAGGGTTCCAGCTTCGCCGCGCGCGGCGTGCTGCTACCGCCTTACGACACGCTGGCCACGCTGAGCCGTCTCGCTGCTGTCATCTCCCGCCATGATCCGCGCACCGTGATCGCACTCGGTGACAGCTTTCACGACCGCACCGCGCATGAGCGGCTGTCGGGCGACGACCGCGATGCCGTCGCCGCGCTCCAGACCGGTCGCGACTGGATCTGGATCTCCGGCAATCATGATCCGATGCTGCCGCGCGATCTCGGCGGCACCATTGCCGATGAAGTCGCGATCGGCCCGATCACCTTCCGCCACGAGCCATCAGGCGCGCAAGGCGAGATCGCCGGCCATCTGCATCCGAAGGCGCGTGTCTCCGCGCGGGGCCGTTCGATGGAGCGTCGCTGCTTTGCCAGCGACGGAATGCGCGCCGTGATGCCGGCCTTCGGGGCCTATGCCGGCGGTCTCAGCATCCGCGATGCGGCCTTCGCAAAAATCTTCCCGAAGAACGGTTTTGTCGCCCATCTGCTCGGCGACCGGCGCGTCCACGCGATTGCGGCCTCGCGCTGCTATTGAGATTCCGATAACCCTCGGAACAAATTAAGAACACTTTAGCAAGTCTTTGATATATCATTGTGATTCGGCGCGTTGCCGACACAATATCTAGCGTCAGTCAGTTTCTGCGAGGACTACATGTCCACCGTTGCCTTCGACCAGTTTGCTCTTACCCGGATCGCCGATTTCGCGCGCTCGCTGTCGCGGCTGCATCAGGCGGCGCGCCGTTACGCCGTGGATGACGACCAATTCGACCGCGAGTTCAACGCGGTCTGCCAGTCGATCTGGGGTTACACCATCGACGACATCAGCGATGATTTGTTCTCGACCGAGGACCATCTGTTCCTCGACACGCTCGACGAAGCCCATGCGCGTATCTTCGCGGCCGAGCAGGGCTACGACCTCGTTAGCGAGGCCGGCATGCTGACCGACTGGTGGGGCTTCTGCTGGATGATCCTGGCCGAGAAGCGCGGGCTGCTCACTGCCGAAAATCGCGCGGCGGCGCGCGCGGCGATCGAGGAGAAGTATCTGGCCGCGCCGAACGTGATCGGGGTGATTATCGGGAGATAACGCTCCACCCTCCGTCATTGCGAGCGCAGCGAAGCAATCCAGAATCTTTCCGCGGAGGGACTCTGGATTGCTTCGCTGCGCTCGCAATGACGATGTGGCGAAGGTTCGGGCCTTAATCCAATCCCGCCCGCTTCGCCGATTTCTGCGCCGGCGTCTTTGGCACCGACACGTCAGGCAGCGTCTCGCGCACGATCTCGGCCTGGGCCGGCGTATCGGCCGACACCGTCTCCGCCCGAACCGGCGCCACCTTCATCTCGCCGAGCCGCGCGCGGACCTGCGCGGTGAGGCCGGGATAGGAGGCGACCGGGGTGAAGTCGGCGGCCTGGTCGTTGCCGACGCGGATGCCGGTATAGGCAACGAGGCCGTCGCTGGTCGCGATCACGTCGCCGGCCTTCAGCGACGAGTCGAGCGCGAGGTCGACCGGGGCAAGGCCGACCGGCTCACGGCCGTTGCAGGTGCAGTCCGACTTCAGCGCCTTGCGATAGGCGAACGCGTTCTCGCTGTCGGCGTAGCGTTCGCCGGTCTGGGCATAGGCGCCGTCGATCGAGGAGCCGAAATACACTTTTGTCGCGCTGGCGGGGCAGAACGCCTGGCACATCTGCGCCGGCGAGGCGAGGCCGCGCATCAGCGGAAAATATTTGCCGTCGCAGCTGCGCACGCAGAACGCGGGGCCCGAGCCACCGGCTGCGGCCGAACGCGTCGGCGGCACATAGGGCTGAGTCGCGGCATTCTGCTGGCTCGTGAAGGGATCGGCGTAGGAGCTCGCCTGCTGCGGCACCTCGCGCTGAGGGCGCTGCTGATGCGTGCCGCCGAAGAAGAAGTCGAACAGGCCTTCGGCCGAAACCGGGGCCGGAGCCGCAAGCAGCGGTGCGATGAGAGCGGCGGCCACGAGCATCGCGCGACGCCGGCGCGCATGGGAGATGACTTTACGCAAACGCTGACTCCACCCGACGCGATTGAACCGGCCAAAACCGTCAGGTCTTGGCACATGATTCACCATAAGGCGGGATGGTAAATGAGGAGTTGAGGAAGCAGTTCCCGGAAGCCTCTCGTGCCCCGGACGCTGCGCAGCGCGCCGCCCTTCGCGGCGTGATGCGCTGCAGAGCCGGGGCCCATGCTGTCCAAAAATGCCGATGCTGAAGAGGCTGGGTCCCGGTTCTGCGGAGCAGCGTTACACGCTGCGCCGCGCCCGGGACAGGAGAGCGCCTACGCCTTCAAGAATTCCGACGCCTTGTACAGCGAACGGAACGGCAGGCCCGCGGCGCCGAACGTATCGGTGGCGCCTTCCTCGCGGTCGACCATGGTCAGCACCAGCACGACTTCGGCGCCGGTCTCGCGCACCGACTCCACCGCCTTCATCGCCGAGCCGCCCGTCGTGGTGACGTCCTCGACGATCACGACGCGCTTGCCGGCCAGCGTCTCGCCCTTCGGCAGTCCTTCGATCGCAAGCTTGGCGCCGTGCTCCTTCGGCTTCTTGCGCACGAAGAACGCCGCGATCGGATGGCCCTTGATCCAGGAAATCTGCGCCAGCGCGCCGGCGAGCGGCACTGCGCCCATCTCGAGCCCGCCGATGAAATCCAGCCCGTCGTCCTTCAGCGCCTCATAAGTCAGCTCGGCGAGCAAGGTCGCGCCCTCGGGGTCGAGCATGGTCGGCTTGAGGTTGAAGTAGAAATCGCTCTTGCGGCCCGACGCGAGCGTCACCTCGCCGCGGCCAAAGGAGCGCCGGCGGATGATTTCGAACAGGCGGGCGCGGGAAGCGGATTTCGACACGGCGGTCCCTCGGAAGCATTTCTTGAAGGTGGCGGAATTTATCCGCGACGGCCGCGACATTCCAGAGGGGGCGGCTCCCGTCAACAGGGATCGGGCATCCGGGGCCGCCCGTTGTGGGGGTGCAACCTTCTGGGGTAGGGAGGGGCATCCGCGGGGAAGGAAACTGGCAAGGAAATTGACATGACGATCGAGCTGCACACCTGGAACACGCCGAACGGCCGCAAGATCTCGGTCGCGCTGGAGGAAATGGGGCTGCCTTACAAGGTGGTCCCGGTGAACATCACCAAGGGCGAGCAGATGGCGCCCGGGTTCCTGAAGCTGTCCCCGAACAACAAGATCCCCGCGATCCTCGACCCCGATGGCCCCGACGGCAAGCCGGCCAGCATCTTCGAATCAGGCGCGATCCTGCTCTATCTCGGCGAAAAGACCGGCAAGTTCCTGCCGAAATCGCTGGGCGCGCGCGTCCCGGTCTACGAGTGGCTGATGTGGCAGATGGGCGGCTTCGGCCCGATGCCCGGCCAGGTGCATCATTTCATCGCGCTCGAGAACGAGCAGGACCGCGCCTACGGCCTGAAGCGCTACATGGCTGAGACCCGCCGGCTTTACGGCGTGCTCGACCGCCGCCTCGCCGACCACGACTTCGTCGCCGGCGATCTCTCGGTGGCCGATTTCGCCATCCTCGGTTGGGCCTGGCGCCATCCTCGCCACAAGGTTGATCTCGCCGACTTCTCCAACGTCAAGCGCTGGTACGACGCCCTGATGGCGCGCCCCGCCGTGAAGCGGGGCATGGACGCGAAGCTGGATTGATCTTTCTTCTCCCTCTCCCCGCAAGTGGGGAGATGTGAGATTCACACCTTCTTCGCTTCCACCGCCATCCGCAGCGCGAGCCCGGCCAGCACCGTTCCCATCAGCCAGCGCTGCACCAGCATCCAGCTCGGCCGGCTCGAAAGGAACAGCGCGATCGATCCCGCGGCGAGCGCGATCATCGCGTTGACGCTGACGCTGATCGCGATCTGGATCGCACCGAGCAGCATCGACTGCGTCAGCACGCTGCCGGCGGTGGGATCGATGAACTGCGGCAGCAGCGCCAGATACAGCATCGCGATCTTCGGGTTGAGCAGATTGGTGACGAAGCCCATCGTGAACAGTTTGCGCGGGCTGTCGATGGCAAGCGTCTTCACCTGGAACGGCGACCGCCCGCCCGGCTTCACCGCCTGCCAGGCCAGCCAGAGCATGTAGCCGGCGCCCGCAAAGCGCAGCGCGTCATAGGCAAAGGGAATTGCGAGCAGCAGCGCCGTGATGCCGAACGCCGCGCACAGCATGTAGAACACGAAGCCCAGCGCCACGCCGCCGAGCGACACGATTCCCGCCGCGGGCCCCTGCGTGATCGAGCGCGAGATCAGATAGATCATGTTCGGCCCGGGCGTGAGCACGAGGCCGAAAGAGACGAGCGCGAAGCCGAGCAAAGCGGAGGTGTGGGGCATGGGTGAACCGGTGCGGGAGACGCGGTGGTTCTAGTCTGCAAAGGCCCGCGGAGCCATCGCGCAATTGCTCGGAGGACAATTCAGGCAACCCGCTCTCCACCGTCATTGCGAGCGGACAGAGCTCATTCGGAATGATCGTACGCGTTCGCAGAAGCGCCGATCCGTCCGCTCAATGCGCCTCGTCCCAGTTCTTCGCCGCGCGCGCGTCGACATGCAGCGGCACCGACAGGTTCACCGCCGGGAACGGCGCGTCCTGCATCACGTGCTGCACGACCGGCAGCGTCTTCTCGACCTCGGCGTCCGGCACCTCGAAGATCAGTTCGTCGTGCACCTGCAGCAGCATCTGCGCCGAGAGCTTCTTGGCGGCGAGCGCTTCCTCCACCCGCGTCATGGCGCGGCGGATGATGTCGGCGGCGGTGCCCTGCAGCCGCGCGTTGATCGCGGCGCGCTCGTTGAAGGCGCGTACCGAGGCGTTGGAGGCCTTGATGTCGGGGTAGTGACACTTGCGGCCGAACAGCGTGGTGACGTAGCCGTTCTGCCGGCAGAAATCCCGCGTCTCGTCCATATAGGCACGGATGCCCGGGAAGCGCTCGAAGTATTTCTTGATATAGGCGGAGGCCTCTTCGCGCGCGATGCCGAGCTGGTTCGCGAGCCCGAATGCCGAGATGCCGTAGATGATGCCGAAATTGATCGCCTTGGCGCGGCGGCGGACCTCGCTCGGCATGCCCTCGATCGGCACGCCGAACATTTCCGACGCCGTCATGGCGTGAATGTCGAGGCCGTCGCGGAACGCCTGCTTCAGCACCGGGATGTCGGCGATCTCCGCCAGCAGCCGCAGCTCGATCTGCGAATAGTCGGCGGAGACGAGCTTGTGCCCGGGTGTCGCGATGAAGGCGCGGCGGATCTTTCGGCCATCCTCGGTACGAACAGGGATGTTCTGCAGATTCGGCTCGTTCGACGACAGCCGGCCCGTCGTGGTCGCGGCCAGCGCGTAGGTCGTGTGGACGCGATGGGTCTGGGGATTGACGTAAGTCGGCAGCGCGTCGGTGTAGGTCGATTTCAGCTTCGAGACCTGGCGCCACTCCAGGATCTTCTTCGGCAGGTCGTGGCCCTGCTCGGCGAGTTCGTCGAGCACCTGCGCGGTGGTGGACCACGCGCCGGTCTTGGTCTTGGTGCCGCCGGACAGTCCCATCTTGCCGAACAGGATGTCGCCGATCTGCTTGGGGCTGCCGACATTGACGGGTTCGCCCGCGATCTCCTGGATCTCGGCCTCGACGCGCGCGGCGGTCTGGGCGAAATCGCCCGAGAGCCGTGACAGCACTTGTCGATCGATCGAGATGCCGCGCCGCTCCATGCGCGCGAGCACCGAGACCAGCGGCCGCTCCAGCGTCTCGTAGACTGTCGTCATGTGTTCGGCGACGAGGCGCGGCTTCAGCACGCGCCAGACCCGCAGCGCCATGTCGGCGCCTTCCGCCGACAACGGCGCGGCCTTGTCGATCGTCACCTGGTCGAAGGTGATCTTGCCCTTGCCGCTGCCGAGCAGCTCGTTTTCCTTCAGCATGGCGTGGCCGAACCAGCGTTCGGACAGCGAGTCCAGCTCCTGCGAGCCGCGGCCGGCATCGAGCACGTAGGAGATCAGCTTGGCATCGTCGGCGTTGCGCAGGGTGATGCCGTGCTGCGCCAGCATCACGGCCGCGAATTTGACGTCGAAACCGATCTTGAGGATGCCTGCGGATTCCAGCACCGGGCGCAGCGCCGCGATGGCGTCGTCATGCTTGACCTGATCGGGTGCGAGGCCCGCGTCGAACAAGCCAGCACCGCCGCCGGATTGCTTGTGCGCCAGCGGCACGTAGCAGGCCTCGTTCGGCGCCACCGCCAGCGCGATGCCGCAGAAATCGGCCTGCATCGGGTCGATGCTGTTTGCCTTGAGCTCGATCGCGACGTGACCGGTGTCATGGATGCGCGCGATGAAGGCATCAAGCTCCTTGAGCGACTTGATTGCCTGATACTTGCTGCGATCGACCGGCAATTTGCGCAGCGCTTCCTCGCGCGCGGCGGCGAGCGAAATCGGCGCGCCCTTGAGGCTCGCGGACTTGTCGCCCTTGTCGGTGCCCGTGACGGCCGTTGCGGGCGCGGCAAAGAGATCGCCGGAGGCATCGGACGATGTCGCCTTCGCCGCCGCACCGCCGCCCTTGGCCGCGCTGCTGTTGCTCGCGTCGGCATCGACGTTGGCGGGATCGATCTGCGAATAATCGGCGACGCGGCGCGTCAGCGTGGAGAATTCCATCGCCTTCAGGAAGGCGACCAGTTTTCGCGCGTCGGGCTCGTGGACGGCGAGATCGTCCAGCGGCACCTCCAGCGCGACCTTGTCGTCGAGCAGCACCAGTTGGCGCGAAATCCGCGCCTTTTCGGCATTCTCGATCAGCGCCTCGCGCCGCTTCGGCTGCTTGATCTCGGTGGCGCGGAACAGCAGCTGCTCCAGGTCGCCATATTCGACGATCAGCTGCGCCGCGGTCTTGATGCCGATGCCGGGCACGCCGGGCACGTTGTCGGTGGAATCGCCGGCCAGCGCCTGCACCTCGACGACCTTCTCCGGCGGCACGCCGAACTTCTCGATCACCTCGGGGATGCCGATGCGGCGATCCTTCATGGTGTCGTACATCGTGATCTTGTCGTTCACGAGTTGCATCAAGTCCTTGTCGGAGGACACGATGGTCGTGGTGGCGCCGCGCTCGCTGGCCTGCCGCGCATAGGTCGCGATGAGATCATCGGCCTCGAAGCCGCCCTGTTCCAGGCAGGGCAGGTCGAATGCGCGCACCGCTTCGCGGATCAGCGCGAATTGCGGAATGAGGTCGTCGGGCGCCGGCGGCCGGTGCGCCTTGTATTCGGGATAGATCTTGTTGCGGAAGGTGACTTCCGACTTGTCGAACACGATCGCCAGATGCGTCGGCCGGTTGTCCTCGGGCATGTCGCGCAACAGCTTCCACAGCATGTTGCAGAAGCCGAGCACGGCATTGACCTGAAGCCCGTCGGATTTGCGGTTCAGCGGCGGCAGCGCATGATAGGCGCGGAAGATGTAGCCGGAACCGTCGACCAGGAAGATGTGGTCGCCCTTGCCGGCGGCCTTCGCAGCAACCGGTTTGGCAGCAGCTGGCACCGCCGTCGTGGTGTCGGCGGCTTTCGGCGCGGCAGCCTTGGTGTCAGCTTTGGCGGAGGTCTTCGGGGATGTCTTGGGCATGGCCGCAATGTATGAATTTTTGCGGGTTTTGACAGCCTTGGGAGGGGCATTTTTGGGCGGATTCCCACACTTCATCGTCGGCCCTGCGCGCATGCGCAATTTGCGCACCGGGCGGGGACGAGAGCGGGAATGCAGCTACTCCGCCGCCTGCAACACAGGCCCGGCCTTCTTCGGAGCGATCCAGAACGCATCGGGCCGCTCGAACAGGAAGTGCGCATTGAGCCGCATCGCCAGCCGCCAGATCGCCAGCGCTCCAAGCACGCCAACGACAGTCACGATCAGCGACACCGCGCCGATGTCGGGGATGATGCCGGTGCGCAGCAGCAATGTCCGCGTTGCCGCCATCGGCAGGAAGAAGGCGAGATAGATCACGATCGAATGCTCGCCGCAGAAGCGGAAGAAGTTCAGCCAGTGTGCGCGCGCCAGCAGCGTGCCCATCGTGATGATGGCGCAGGCGCCGGCGAAGCCGAGCAGGAGCGACACGATCTTCCATTCGCTGATGCCGAGCCAGACGAAGCCGGCGTCGACCAGCACCCACGCCGCGAGTGCTGCGAGCGCCAGCGCCGGATGCTTGCGCGCGCGATCCGACAGCGCGAATACATAGGGTGCAAACAGATAGCCCGAATAGAAATAGACGAAGCGCGCACAGAACTCGTCGATCGCGGTCCAGCCGGTCGCGATGCGCGCGGTCTCGAGAGCGGCGGCGACGAGCCAGATCGCCGGGGCCGGGATTCGTCGTGTCAGTTTTGTGACGACGAAGAAGATCGGCAGGAGATAGATGAACCAGAGCGTGCCGAACGGCTCGATGAAGGATTCCAGGTACAGCAGGCCGGCGTCGCGCCAGCTCGATTCCGCCGCGAAGGCCGGCGCCTTGAAGCCGAACTGGATTGTCACCCAGACGACATAAAAATAAGCGAAATGCACGACCTTGCGGTCGAGATAGGTTCGCCAGTCGCGGTCGATCACGAGCGGCAGGAACAGGCCCGAAATCAGGAAGAAATCCGGCATCCGGAACGGCTTTGCGAAGGCCACCAGAACATGCATGAACCCGGTCTCGCCGGCGGCGAGCTCGACCCCCAGCACCGAATGCATCATCACCACCATGACGATGCAGATGCCCTTGGCGTAGTCGACCCAGTCGACACGTGCGGCGGCAGGAGCCCTGGAAGGCCCGCCTGCTGCGATTGTGTCTGATGGTGTCATGGTGTCCTTTTTCGAGGCGGGTTCCGCCCGGCCTTGTCTTGGCGCGGAGCAGTTTCGCGCCTCGCGGTTTCCGACTTCTTTACCGGTTCAAGTTGCGTGCCGGTTTTTCCGTCGCAGAAGGTTCCCTTCTGAAGGGAAAGTGCTAAACCGCCCCGAATTGGGGTTTCGTTAACCAAGCCAAACAGGGTTTTTCATGCGCATCGCGATGATCGGAACGGGCTATGTGGGACTGGTGTCCGGAGCCTGCTTTGCGGATTTCGGTCACGACGTCACCTGCGTCGACAAGGATGAGAAGAAGATCGCGGCGCTTCATCGCGGCGAGATCCCGATCTACGAGCCC
>Ga0207426_1001550_pt1 | contig 18675 bp, 12 predicted proteins | sample AraplaMF_Cvi_mMS_FD_184265 | JGI IMG/M metagenome (GOLD analysis project Ga0207426, IMG submission 184265) | Arabidopsis root microbial communities from the University of North Carolina, USA - plate scrape MF_Cvi_mMS (SPAdes) (version 2) | ecosystem: Host-associated > Plants > Roots > Endosphere... | reverse complement strand
GTTGGTGATCATCGACTCCATCATCTGGGTCGCGACGATCACCGGCTTGGCGTTCCTGCGGCACAGCTCCACCAGGCGCTTCTGCACCATCGGGACCTTCTCCAGCGGGTACTCCACCGCCAGGTCGCCGCGGGCGACCATGACGGCGTCGAAGGCCATCACGACCTCCTGCATGTTGGCGACCGCCTGCGGCTTCTCGACCTTGGCGATGACCGGGACCCGGCGGCCCACCTCGTCCATGACGCGGTGCACGTCCTGGACGTCCTTGGCGTCCCGCACGAAGGACAGCGCGACCATGTCGCAGCCCATCTTCAGGGCGAACTTGAGGTCCTCGATGTCCTTCTCGGACAGCGCGGGCACGTTCACCGCGGCGCCGGGCAGGTTGATGCCCTTGTGGTCGGAGATGACCCCGCCCTCGATGACGATGGTGCGCACCCGCGGGCCGTCGATCTCGACGACCTGGAGCGCGACATTGCCGTCGTTGATCAGGACCGGGTCGCCCTTGGACACGTCGCCGGGCAGGCCCTTGTACGTCGTGCCGCAGATGGTGCGGTCGCCGGCGACGTCCTCGGTGGTGATGACGAACTCGTCGCCGCGCACCAGCTCCACCGGGCCGTCGGCGAAGGTCTCCAGACGGATCTTGGGGCCCTGGAGGTCGGCCAGGACGCCGACCGCGCGGCCGGTCTCCTCGCTGGCCTTGCGGAGGCGGTGGTACCGCTCCTCGTGCTCCGGCTGGGTCCCGTGGCTCATGTTGAAACGGGCCACATTCATGCCGGCCTCGATCAGCGTCTTCAGCTGGTCGTAGGAGTCGACGGCGGGGCCCAGGGTGCAGACGATTTTGGAACGGCGCATGGGCAGAATCCTATCGGTTTGTTTAGCTGCGGAATATTTCGGTAGGCGGAAACACCGAGTGCTAGGCGCTGACCAGGGCATATGTCTGCTGGGCGATCTCCAGTTCCTCGTCGGTCGGCACCACGGCGACCGCGACCCGGGCGTATTCGGGCGAGATCAGCCGCGGCTCGTCGGACCGTACGGCGTTGAGCGAGGCGTCCACGGCCAGGCCCATCTCCTCCAGGCCCGCGACGGCCGCCTCGCGCACCGGGGCGGCGTTCTCCCCGACGCCCGCGGTGAACGCCACCGCGTCGACCCGGCCGAGCACCGCGCTGTAGGCGCCGATGTACTTCTTCAGCCGGTGGATGTAGATGTCGAAGGCGAGCCGGGCGCGCTCGTCGCCCTCGTCGATCCGGCGCCGGATCTCCCGCATGTCGTTGTCGCCGCACAGCCCGATCAGCCCGCTCTTCTTGTTGAGCAGCACGTCGACCTCGTCCTCCGACATCCCCGCCACCCGCTTGAGGTGGAAGGTGACCGCCGGGTCGATGTCGCCGGAGCGGGTGCCCATGACCAGGCCCTCCAGCGGCGTCAGGCCCATCGAGGTGTCCACGCAGCGGCCGCCGGCGACCGCCGAGGCGGAGGCGCCGTTGCCCAGGTGGAGCACGATCACATTGACCTCGGAGGGGTCCTTGCCGAGCAGCTCGGCGGTCCGGCGCGAGACGTAGGCGTGCGAGGTGCCGTGGAAGCCGTAGCGGCGGATGCGGTGGGCGTCGGCGGTGGCCACGTCGATGGCGTAGCGGGCCGCGTGCTCCGGCATCGTGGTGTGGAAGGCGGTGTCGAAGACCGCGACCTGCGGCAGGTCGGGGCGCAGCGCCTGCGCGGTGCGGATGCCGGTGAGGTTGGCCGGGTTGTGCAGCGGGGCGACCGGCACCAGCCGCTCGATCTCCTGGAGCACCGCGTCGTCGATCACGGTCGGCTCGGTGAACTTCAGGCCGCCGTGCACCACCCGGTGCCCGATCGCGGCCAGCTCGGGGGAGTCGAGGCCGAGTCCGTCGGCGGCCAGCTCGGCGCCGACGGCCTTCAGTGCGGCCTCGTGGTCGGCTATCGGGCCTTCGGTCTCGCGCTTGTCGCCCCCGGTGGCCAGCGGGGTGTGGGCCAGGCGCGAGGTCTCCTCGCCGATCCGCTCGACCAGGCCGACGGCGAGCCGGGCGCCGTCGGTCATGTCGAGCAGCTGGTACTTCAGCGAGGAGGAGCCGGAGTTGAGGACGAGGACGCGGGTGGCAGTGGCAGTCATGAAGGCTTTCCGGTGGGTGCGGGGACGGGAGGGCGGCCGGGTCAGGCGGTGTGGCCGGCGCCGGGGCGGGCGCCCTGCGCCTGGATGGCGGTGATGGCCACGGTGTTGACGATGTCCTGGACCAGGGCGCCGCGCGAGAGGTCGTTGACCGGCTTGCGCAGCCCCTGCAGGACCGGGCCGACGGCGACCGCACCGGCCGAGCGCTGCACGGCCTTGTAGGTGTTGTTGCCGGTGTTGAGGTCGGGGAAGATCAGCACGGTGGCCTTGCCGGCCACGTCGGAGTCGGGCAGCTTGGTCTGCGCGACCGCCGCGTCCACCGCCGCGTCGTACTGGATCGGGCCCTCGACCAGCAGGTCGGGGCGCAGCTCGCGGACGATCTCGGTGGCCTTGCGGACCTTGTCGACGTCCGCGCCGGACCCGGAGGTGCCGGTGGAGTACGACAGCATCGCGATCCGCGGCTCGACGCCGAACTGGGCGGCGGTGGCGGCCGACTGGATGGCGATGTCCGCCAGCTGTTCGGCGTCCGGGTCCGGGTTGACCGCGCAGTCGCCGTAGACCAGGACGCGGTCGGCCAGGCACATGAAGAACACCGAGGACACGATCTGGGCGCCCGGCTTGGTCTTGATGATCTCGAAGGCGGGCCGGATGGTGGCGGCGGTGGAGTGCACCGCGCCGGAGACCATGCCGTCGGCCAGGCCCTCCTGGACCATCAGGGTGCCGAAGTAGGAGACGTCCGCGACCACGTCGAAGGCCAGCTCGATGCTGACGCCCTTGTGGGCGCGCAGCGCGGCGTAGCGCTCGGCGAGCCGCTCGCGCAGCTCGGAGGTCTGCGGGTCGATGATCTGGGCGCCGGTCAGGTCGATGGCCAGGTCGGCGGCGCGCTTGCGGATCGGCTCCTCCGCGCCCAGCAGCGTCAGATCGCAGACGTCGCGGCGCAGCAGCACGTCGGCGGCCCGCAGCACCCGCTCCTCGTCCCCCTCGGGGAGGACGACCCGGCGGCGGCCGGAGCGGGAGCGCTCGATCAGCTCGTGCTCGAACATCATCGGCGTGACCCGGCCGGAGCGGGCGACGGAGATGCGGTTGGTCAGCTCCACGGTGTCCACGTGCCGCTCGAAGAGGCCGAGCGCGGTCTCCGCCTTGCGCGGCGAGGCGGCGTTCAGCTTGCCCTCGATCGCGAACAGCTCGGCCGCGGTCGGGAAGGAGCCGCCGGGTACGGAGACGACCGGGGTGCCGGGGGCGAGCCGGGCGGCCAGCGCCATGATGTCGGGGCCGGGCCGCTCGTCGAGGGTGAGCAGCACCCCGGCGATCGGCGGGGCGCCGGCGCTGTGCGCGGCGAGCGAGCCGATGACCAGGTCCGCCCGGTCGCCGGGGGTCACCACGAGCGCGCCGGGGGTCAGCGCCTTGAGGAAGGTCGGCAGCATGGCGCCGCCGAAGACGAAGTCCCTGGCGTCCCTGGCGAGCCCCGAGTCGTCGCCGAGCAGCACCTCGGCGCCGAGGGCGTGCACGATCTGGCCGACGGTCGGCGCGGAGAGCGAGCCGTCCTCGGGGAGCGCGTAGCAGGGCACGGGGAGCCGGGCGGAGAGCCGGTCGACGACCGCCTCGCGGTGCTCGGGGGCGACCCGGTTGACGATCATGGCGACGACGTCGCAGCCCAGCGAGTGGTAGGCGGTGTAGGCGTTGCGGGCCTCGGCGCGTACGGACTCGGCCTCCTGCCCCTGGCCGCCGACGACGGCCAGCACGGCGGCGCCGAACTCGTTGGCGAGCCGGGCGTTGAGGTTCAGCTCGGCCGGGAGGCTGGTGGCCGCGTAGTCCGAGCCGAGCACCAGGACGTACTCGTAGTCCCTGGCCACGGCGTGAAAGCGGTCGACGAGCCGGGAGACCAGCTCGTCGGTGCCGCGTTCCGCCTGGAGGGCGGCGGCCTCCTCGTAGCGCAGGCCGTACACGGTCTCGGGGGACTGGGTGAGACGGTAGCGGGACCGCAGCAGCTCGAAGAGCCGGTCGGGTCCGTCGTCGTGGATCAGCGGCCGGAAGACCCCCACCCGGTCGACATGGCGGGTCAGCAGCTCCATGACCCCCAGCTCGACGACCTGGCGGCCGTCGCCGCGATCGATCCCGGTCACGTACACGCTGCGCGTCACGCGTGCTCTCCGATCCACTCGATGGCCACAAGGTCAAATTAAGCCGTTATTGTTGGCTTGCCCCTCTTGACAATACCTGCGTGTGTAGCTAAGTCGCTCCTCCAGTTTCCCTTGCCCGATCGGGGCGAGGACAGTAGGGGTGGGGCCTGTGGACGAGGGGGAGGGCCGGCCGGCCCGTGAAACAATCGGACCGGCTCACACGAACCGACAGCGAGCACAGGAGACACAGCACGATGCGTATCGGAGTCCTCACCGCGGGCGGCGACTGCCCTGGCCTGAACGCTGTGATCCGGTCTGTTGTCCACCGCGCCCTCACCGGCCACGACGACGAGGTCATCGGCTTCGAGGACGGCTTCAAGGGTCTGCTCGAAGGCCGTTTCCGCAAGCTCGACCTCGACGCGGTCAGCGGCATCCTCGCCCGCGGCGGCACCATCCTCGGCTCGTCCCGGCTGGAGCGCAACCGGCTCCGCGAGGCCTGCGAGAAGTCCAAGGACCTCTCCAAGGACTACGGCATCGACGTCCTGATCCCGATCGGCGGCGAGGGCACCCTCACCGCCGCCCGGATGCTCGCGGACGCCGGGATGCCGGTCGTCGGCGTCCCCAAGACCATCGACAACGACATCTCCTCCACCGACCGCACCTTCGGCTTCGACACCGCCGTCGGGGTCGCGACGGAGGCGATCGACCGCCTCAAGACCACCGCGGAGTCGCACCAGCGGGTCATGGTGGTCGAGGTGATGGGACGGCACGCCGGCTGGATCGCGCTGGAGTCGGGGATGGCCGGCGGCGCCCACGGCATCTGCCTGCCCGAGCGCCCCTTCGATGTGAACGACCTGGTCACGATGGTCGAGGAGCGGTTCGCCCGGGGCAAGAAGTTCGCGGTCGTCTGTGTCGCCGAGGGAGCCCACCCGGCCGAGGAGACCATGGACTACAAGAAGGGCGCGATCGACCAGTTCGGCCACGAGCGGTTCACCGGCATCGGCAACCACCTCGCCGTCGAGCTGGAGAAGCGCCTGGGCAAGGAGGCCCGCCCGGTCATCCTCGGCCACGTCCAGCGCGGCGGCACCCCCACCGCGTACGACCGGGTGCTCGCCACCCGCTTCGGCTGGCACGCCGTCGAGGCCGCGCACCGCGGCGACTTCGGCCGGATGACCGCGCTGCGCGGCACCGACATCACCATGGTGCCGCTGCACGAGGCGGTCACCGAGCTCAAGACGGTGCCCGGGTGGCGGATGGACGAGGCCGAGTCGGTCTTCTGAGCCCACGGGCACACACCACCAACGGCGGCGCGCCTGCCCTCGGCCGAGGGCAGGCGCGCCGCCGTTGTGGGGGGTGGCGGTCAGGCGGTCACTGGGCGCCGATGGCCTCCAGCATGTTCAGCCGGGCCGCGCGGCGGGCCGGCCAGAGCGAGGCCAGCACCCCGACGACCAGCGCGAGCAGCAGGAACAGCCCGAGGCTGCCCCAGGGCAGCAGCAGCTCGTAGGTGGGCAGGCCGTGGCCGAGCAGGCTGCCGGCGGCCCAGGAGAGGAAGACGCCCACGGCCATGCCCAGGCCCGCGCCGAACAGCGCGATGACCACCGACTCCAGCCGGACCATCTGCTTGATGCCGTTGCGGGCCAGTCCGATCGCCCGCAGCATCCCGATCTCGCGGGTCCGCTCGAAGACCGACATGGCGAGGGTGTTGACGACGCCCACCACCGCGATGACGACGGCCATGCCCAGCAGCCCGTAGGAGATGTAGAGCACGGTCTCGATGTTCGCGGCGTTCTCCTTGCGCAGGTCGGCGTGGTCCTGGACCTTCAGCAGCGGGCTGTCGCCCAGCGCCTGCCGGATCGGCTTCTCCAGCCCGTCGTCCGTGCGGCCGCCCTCCGTCTTGACCAGCAGCTCGTCGACCTTCGGCCGGAGCAGGTGCGGCTCCACCAGCGAGGCGGCGCCGATCGCGTCGCCGAGCAGATCGTTGTCCTCGTAGACACCGGCGATCGTCAGCTTCGCCTTCTTGTCGTCGTTGAACGTGGCGTCCAGCGTGTCGCCGGTGTGCCAGCCGTGCTCCTTGGCCGCGGTCCGGGAGACGGCGATGCCGTTGGCCCCGGTGTGCGGCAACGAGCCGCTGGTGAAGTCCAGTCGGGCGACCTTGCCGATGGTGGCGAGGTCGGTGCCGGTCAGGCCGGCAAAGGTGTCGGCGGTGTTGAAGCCGGACTGGCTCAGCGGCGCCGTCGCCTCGACGCCCGGGACGTCCGCCACCTTCCGTGCCAGTGCGGGGTCCAGACCGGTGTACGTCGAGGTCCCGACCTTGAAGTCGGCCTTCAGCCCATTGGCCGTCATCTCGTCCATGGCCTGCTGCGTCGAGTTCCCGACGACCGTCATCCCGGTGATCAGGGTGAGGCCGATCATCAGTGCCGAGGCGGTCGCCGCGGTCCGGCGGGGGTTGCGCAGCGCGTTCTCCTTGGCCAGCTTGCCGCCGATGCCGAAGAGCCGGGTGGTGACGACGCCCGCCAGCGAGACCACGGGCCGCGAGAGCAGCGGCGCGAGGATGATGACGCCGGTCAGCGTCACCATCGAGCCGGCCATCGCGGTCGGCAGGTCGTCGACGCTCTTCAGGCTGCGGACGTAGAACATGATCGCGACACCGGCGGCGGTGACGACCGCGCCGAGGGAGTTGCGGATCACCAGGCTGCGCATCGCCGGCGGCGCCTCGACGGTGTTGAGCGCCTCCACCGGGGCGATCTTCGCCGCCTTGCGGGACGGCAGCCAGGCGGCCAGGACGGTCACCACGACGCCCACGCCGAGCGAGGAGAGCACCGCGGCCGGGCCGATGATGACCGGTCCGTCCGGGAAGCCCGCGCCGTTCGCGTCGAGGACCGCCCGCAGGCCCACCGCGAGACCGGCGCCCAGCGCGAAGCCGACGGCGGACGAGACCAGGCCCAGCAGCGCCGCCTCGGCGAGCACCGAGCGGACCACCTGCCGGCGGGAGGCGCCGACCGCGCGCAGCAGGGCGATCTCCCGGCTGCGCTGGGAGATCAGCATGGTGAAGGTGTTGGCGATGATGAAGATGCCGACGAACAGCGCGATCCCGGCGAAGACCAGCAGCGTCTGGGTCAGCGACTTGGTGTTCTCGGCGATCATCGAGGACTGCTGGGCGGCGAGCGTGGTACCGCTGGTCGCCTCGGCGCGGTCCTTGGGCAGCAGCTTGCGGACCTTCGCGGTCAGCGCCTGCTGGTCGGTGCCGGGGGTGGCGCCCACCACCAGCTCGTCGTACTGACCGGGGTGCAGATACAGCTTCTGCGCGGTGGCGGTGTCGAAGAGCGCGAGGCTGCCGCCCGCGGTGACCTGCGGGTCGTCGGTGGTGACGATGCCGACCAGCTTCTTGGTCAGCACCGGGCCGTCGGTGGCGAACCGCACGGCGTCGCCGACCTTGTAGTGGGCCGCCTGTGCGGTGGCCTCGTCCAGTGCGATCTCGTCGCCGGCGGTCGGTCCGCGGCCCCGCATCAGCGGGTAGCGGGCGTCGTAGCCGTCCTTGTCCGGCTGGAAGTTGGCGGCGAGGTTCTGCCAGCCCTTGCCGATCGGTATGCCGTCCGGCCCGGCGAGGGTCGCGGTGCCGACGACGTCGCGGCGCACCGACTGCACGCCGGGCAGTGCGCGGACGGAGTCCGCCAGCTTGTCGTCGAGGAGGGTGGTCCGCTTGCCGTCCTTGCCGGTGTCCGGGCCGTTCTCGGGGGCGACGGCCTGGACGGAGACGGCCACCCCGTCGAGGTTCTTGGCGGCGGCCTTCTTGATGGCCTCGCCGACGGTGTCGCTGAAGATGAGGGTGCCGGCGACGAAGGCGACGCCGAGCAGGACCGCGAGCGCGGTCATCATCAATCGGGCTTTGTGCGCAAGGACGTTGCGCAAGGCGGTACGCAGCATGGTGGTGGTGTCTGTCCTGGTCCGGTGGCTCGGGATGAGGGGCAGCGCGCGGGGAGCGCGGCGGGGCGGTGCGCCGGTGTCAGCTCGTACGGCCCTTGGAGTCGAACAGCCGCATCCGGTCCAGGACGGTGTCCGCGGTGGGGTCGTCGAGCTCCTCGACGATCCGGCCGTCCGCGAGGAAGACCACCCGGTCCGCGTAGCCCGCGGCGACCGGGTCGTGGGTGACCATCACGACCGTCTGGTCCATCGCCCGCACCGACTCCCGCAGGAAGCCCAGCACTTCGGCGCCGGAGCGGGAGTCGAGGTTGCCGGTCGGCTCGTCGGCGAAGATGATCTCCGGCTGGGCGGCCAGCGCGCGGGCGACCGCGACCCGCTGCTGCTGGCCGCCGGAGAGCTGCGCCGGCCGGTGCGCGAGCCGTCCGGACAGGCCGACGGTCTCGATGACCGCGTTGAGCCACTCCCGGTCGGGCTTACGGCCGGCGATGTCCATCGGCAGCGTGATGTTCTCCAGCGCGGACAGCGTCGGCAGCAGGTTGAACGCCTGGAAGATGAAGCCGATCTTGTCCCGGCGCAGCCGCGTGAGCTGCTTGTCGTTCAGCGACCCCAGCTCCACGTCGCCGATCCGGGCCGAGCCGGAGGAGATCGTGTCCAGGCCGGCCATGCAGTGCATCAGCGTCGACTTGCCGGAGCCGGAGGGGCCCATGATCGCGGTGAACCGGGCCTTGCGGAACTCGACCGAGACGGAGTCCAGCGCGACCACGCGGGTCTCCCCCTGGCCGTAGACCTTGCTCAGGTCCGTGGCGCGGGCGGCGACGGCGGCGCCGGCGCGAGTGGGGGCGGGGGAGCCGGGAAAACCCGGAAGGGCAGCCGCGTGGGACACGGGGAACTCCTGGAGAAGGGACGGAAAAAGCGATGTCCCCATTCTTGAATGCCCAGGTCGGCGCGGTCCTCGCCCGCAAGGACCGAAAGCCGCACCGGCCGGAAGTGCCATCACCGTGCCCGGCGTCATTCTCCAGGCGGACATCCCTCCGCCCAGGGACCGACGGGACGTCTCGGGGTTTCCCCGGACCCCGGGGCGGAGAAACGGGCTTTTCTCAGTGCTGCCGCTCGCCGGCCCGCGCCCAGAATTCCGCGAGGATGCCGTCGAGAAAGGCCCGTCCGGCCCGGCCGGATTCCTCGGCACTTTGCGAGTCGCCCCAGTGGAGCGTAGCCGTCATGGTCGCCTGGTAGTCGCGGTGCAGCTCCTGCAGGACGGCCTGGAGCCGGGCCCTGGGCAGGGGTACGACCTTGCCGACCGGCCGGACGTAGGCCTGCCAGCGGGTGGTGGCGGCGCTGGTCAGCAGGCCGGTCAGCTTCTCGTCCCGGCCGGTGAAGCGGATCAGGGCGGGCAGCGGCAGCTCCAGCACCTCGGCGAGGGCCGCGGCCTGCCGGTCGTTGCCGCGCCACGTCCCGCCGGCCTCCAGGCGTTCGTACGCGGCCGGGTCCATGCCGATGCGCAGCGCGAGGTCCCCCGGGGCGAGGCCGCGCGTCTGGCGGTGGGCGCGCAGGGTGTCCGGCGCGTCGAGCAGCTCGCCCGGCGCGCACCACAGGGCCCCGGCCAGCGCGGTCAGTTCGGCCTCCGTGGGGGCGCCCTCGCCCCGTTCCCAGGACGCCACCGTGGCCGGCGCCACCGGTATGCCGAAGGCGGCCCGGATGCCGTAGGCGACATGGGCGGGGGTCATTCCGAGGGCCTCGCGCAGCCGGCGGGCGGCCTCGGCCTGGAAAGGGGGTCTGCTCGGCTCCCCGGCGGGCGTGTTCATCGGCACACGGTAGGTGACGGCCGGGCTCCGCCCCTATCGTGCGGAGACCCAAGCCGGAAAGTCGTAGGAAGCTACTAGGTGGCCGGTTTTCGCTGCGGACGTGCGGGTTTCCGGTCCGGACGACCGGGTTCCCGGTAGGTGTCCCCGCTCAGCCTTTCACCGCGCCACCGAGCGCAAACCCGCCGCCGAGCCGCCGGGACACAAGGAGGTACAGCACGAGGACCGGCGTCGAGTAGAGGATCGAGAATGCCGCCAGTTCGCCGAAGGCGACGGCTCCGTAATTGCCGAAGAACGTGAGAATGCTGACCGAGGCGGGCAGTTGCTCCGGGGAGAGCAGCAGCATGAAGGGCACGAAGAAATTTCCCCACATCATGAGGAAGGTGTAGACGGCGACGACGGCGACCCCGGGGCCCATCAGCGGCAGGATCACCCGCAGCAGGGTCTGCGTCCAGGAGGCGCCGTCCGTCCAGGCCGCCTCCTCCAGCACCTTCGGGACCCCGTCCATGAAGTTCTTCATCAGCCAGATGGCGAACGGGAGTTGGGCCGTGGCCAGGAACAGCGCGGTGCCGTACCGGGTGTCGACCAGATCGACCCGCACGAACAGCGCGTAGACCGGCACCATGACCGCGGTGACCGGCAGGCAGGTGGCGAACAGGATCGTCAGCAGGTACGGGCGGGAGAAGCGCGAGCGGTGGCGGGAGAGCGGGTAGGCGGCGAGCGCCGCGCAGACCACCGTGAGCAGGGTCGCGCCCCCGCAGATCAGCAGGCTGTTGAGCATCGGGGTGAAGGTGATCTCGTCGGTCAGCACCGCCGAGAAGTTGCGCAGCGACGGCGCCGCGGGCAGCCGCACCCGCAGCGTCGCCTCCGTGTCCAGCGACGACAGCACCAGCCAGACCAGCGGCAGCGCGAAGGCCGCCGCGACGGCCAGCAGCCCGGCGTCGGCGGCCAGCCGGTGCCGGGTGCTCCTGCGCGGGGCCCGTCGGAGCGCGGCAGGCCGGAGAACGGCACGGGGACGGCGGGGGAGCGGCACGGCTCAGACCTCCTCGCGCATCAGGCGCAGCCAGACCGCCGAGAACACCGCGCCCACCAGCAGCAACAGCAGCGCCACCGCGGTGCCGTAGCCGATCAGGGACTTCAAGAACGCCTGGTCGTACATGAACACCGGCAGGGTCTCGCTGCGGTTCCCCGGCCCGCCCCGCGTCATCGCCCAGATGAGCCCGAAGACGGAGAGCGTCTGGAGGGTGTTGAGCATCAGGTTGGTGCCGATGGAGCGGCGGATCATCGGCAGCGTGATGTGCCACAGCCGCCGCAGCCCGTGCGCCCCGTCGACCTCGGCGGACTCGGTGACCTCCTGGGGGATCTCGGCGAGCGCCGCGGAGTAGATCAGCATCGAGAAGGCCGTACCGCGCCAGACGTTGGCGAACGACACGGCCAGGATCGGCAGCGTGAACAGCCAGTTCTGGGGCGGCAGATGGAGCTGTTCCAGCAGCGCGTTGAGGGTGCCGCGCCGCGCGAAGAAGGTGTAGAGCACAAAGCCCGCGACGATCTCCGGGAGCACCCAGGCGCAGATCACCGTCGCGCCGGTCAGCGTCCGTACGGGCCGCGAGGCGCGGCGCATCAGGCCGGCCAGCGCCAGGCCCAGGGTGTTCTGCCCGAGGAGCGCGGAGACGACGGTGAACACCAGGGTCAACGCCACGGCGTTGCGGAAGGCCGGATCGCCGAAGGCCTGCCGGAAGTTGGCCAGGCCGACGAAGGACGCGGACTCCTGGCCGGTCAGCTGGGTGTCGGTGAAGGCGAGGCAGACGCAGTAGCAGATGGGGCCGGCGAGGAAGAGCAGCAGCAGGACGGTGGCCGGGGCGAGCGGGGACCAGCGCAGCAGCCGGGTGCGCCCGCGGCCGGCCGGAGCGGCGCCCCGCGTCCGGGCGCGGCCCGCACGTCCGGCGACGGCGCCGGTCACGGCTTGGCGACGGTCCGGCCGCCGACGAGGGACGCCAGGGTCGTGTCGTAGTCCGCGGCCGCCTTCTCCGGCGACGAGTCGCCGGCGGTGACCGCCTCCATCGCCTCGCCGATCGCCGCGGCGACCCGGGGGTATTCGGGCAGCGCGGGCCGGTACCGGCTGACCTTCACCAGACCGGTGAAGAAGCCGATGCCGGGCACGGAGGTCCGGTAGCGCGGGTCGGCCGCGACGTCCTTGCGCACCGCGATCTGGGCGCCGCGCACGCACCACTCCAGGGCGTTCGCCTTCGTCTGGAAGGTCTTGATCAGCTGCCAGGCCAGCTCGGGCTGCCGGGCCTGCCGCGGCACCGACCAGGTCCAGCCGCCCGCCAGGCTGACCTTGCCGGGCGGGGCGCCGTGCTGGGTGGGGAAGGGCGCCTGGCCGAGCGTGGCCGACCAGGCGGGCCAGGGTCTGCCGCCGCCCGTCTTCTGCCACTGCTGGCCCAGCCACGAGCCGTCGAGGTCGATGGCGAGCTTCTCCTCGGGCAGCAGCTCGGCGGCCACCCGGGTCTGGATGTGCGGGCTGAGCGCGTCGGAGACGTCGGGGCCGAGCTTCTCCTTGTAGACCGTGTCGAGGAAGCCGAGGCTGTCCTTGAAGCCCCGGGTGCCGGTGACCCATTTGCGGTCCGCGGGGTCGTAGAGCTGGTCCGCGCCGGTGCCGTACAGCAGCATCTCGAAGCCCTGCATCACGGCGGCCTCGCCCGCGCCCTTGCCGGTGAAGACGTTCAGCGGGACGACGCCGGGGACCGTGCGCTTGACGGTACGGGCCGCGTCCAGCACCGCGGCCCAGTCCCTGGGCCGCCAGTCGGCCGGCAGCCCGGCCTGCTTGAAGATCTTCTTGTTGAACCACAGCCCGCGGGTGTCCGTGCCGTCCGGGACGCCGTAGGTCCGGCCGTCCTGCCCCCTGGCCGCGCTCTTCGCGGCCGGCTCGAACTGCCGCCAGTCGTCCCAGGTGCGCAGGCGGTCGTCCAGCGGGCGCAGCAGTCCCGCCGTGATGTCGGAGTTGACCAGGAAGGTGTCCTCGTAGACCACGTCCGGTGCGGTCCGCGGCGAGCGCATCATCTGCTGGATCTTGGTGTAGTAGTCGTTCTCCGACGCCTGGACCGGGATCAGCCGGACCTTCTTGCCGGGGTGGCTCCGCTCGAACTGCCGGGCCACCAGGCGGACATAGTCGTCCCGGACGGTGACCTTGCCGTTCGTGTCCTTGATGAAGGCGACCTTGACGGTGTTCTGGTCGCTCCCCGGCCCGCTGCCGCAGGCGGTGAGCGTGCCGGCGGCCACGACGGCGGCGGCGAGAAGCATCAGCGGGGCGGTGGGGCGCACGGCACGACCTCCAACTGGCCACGAGGGGCTGCCCGCTGAAAGTAGGTCACCGACTACAGGCGGTCAATGGCCCGACCACCGGTAGCGCAATTCGGGGCGGCCGACCTGGCCGTACTGGGGCGCACGGGCCGCCCGGCCGCTCTCCACGAGGTGTTCGAGGTAACGGCGGGCGGTGATCCGGGAGATGCCCACGTCGGCGGCCGCCTCGGTCGCCGTCAGCCCGCTCCCGGCGGCCCGCAGCACCTCGGTCACCGCCTGCAGGGTGGCCGCGGTCAGCCCCTTGGGCAGCGCGGCCGGACGCGGTGCGCGCAGCGCGGCGATCGCCCGGTCCACCTCGTCCTGCCCGCTCGCCTCGCCGGTGGTGGCGCGGAACTGGGCATAGCGGGTGAGCCGGTCGCGCAGGGTCGCGAAGGTGAACGGCTTCAGCACGTACTGCACCACGCCCAGCGAGACGCCCTCGCGCACCATCGCCAGGTCCCGGGCGGAGGTGACCGCGATGATGTCGGCGGTGTGGCCGGCCGCGCGCAGCGTGCGCACCAGCTGCAGGCCGTGGCCGTCGGGCAGATAGAGGTCGAGCAGCAGCAGATCGACGGCGTGCGTTTCGAGGTGGCGGCGGGCGTCGCCGCCGGAGTGGACGGTCCCGGACACCGTGAAGCCGGGCACCCGTCCCACGTACAGGGCGTGCGCGTCGGCGGCGACCGGATCGTCCTCGACGACCAGGACCCGGATGTCGGAAGGGGTCACCCTGTCCATCCTTCCGCCCGCGGGCGGACCCCGCCGCTCGTCCGGCTCATGCCGTCGCCCCCGCCCGCAGCGGCAGCCGTACGGTGAACCGCGCGCCGCCCCCGGGTGCCCGGTCCAGGGTGACGGTGCCGCCGTTGCGGCGTACCGCCTGCTGGACCAGGGCCAGGCCCAGACCGCGGCCCCGGGCGGGCGCGGCGGGGCCGTGCTTGGTGCTCCAGCCGCGCCGGAAGATCTCCTCGGCGGCCTCCGCGGACACCCCGGGGCCGGTGTCCGCCACCCGCAGCAGCAGCTCGCCGCCGTCCGCCCGCGCGGTGACGCGCACCCGCGGCGGCTCGGTGGCGGTGTGCTCCGGGGTGGGCGCGGCGGCGTCCAGGGCGTTGTCGAGGAGGTTGCCCAGCACCGTCACCAGGTCACGGGCGGGCAGACCGGGCGGCAACAGCCCGTCGTCGATCCGGCTGTCGGGGGTCAGGGTCAGCTCCACGCCGCGCTCGTTGGCCTGCGCGGCCTTGCCGAGCAGCAGCGCGGCGAGCACCGGCTCGGCGACCGCGCCCACGACCTGGTCGGTCAGCGCCTGCGCCAGCTCCAGCTCCGCGGTCGCGAACTCCACGGCCTCCTCGGCCCGCCCCAGCTCGATCAGCGAGACCACGGTGTGCAGCCGGTTGGCGGCCTCGTGGGCCTGCGAGCGCAGCGCCTCGGTGAACCCGCGCACCGAGTCCAACTCGCCGGACAGTGCCTGGAGTTCGGTGTGATCGCGCAGGGTGACCACGCTGCCGCGCCGCTCCCCGCCGGAGACCGGCGCGGAGTTGACGACCAGCACCCGCTCCCGGGTCAGCTGCAGTTCGTCGACGCGGGGGCCGGGAGCCAGCAGCGCCTCGGTCAGCGGCTGCGGCAGCCCCAGCTCGGTGACGAGGCGGCCCACCGCGTCCTGTGACAGCCCCAGCAGCTCCCGCCCGCCGTCGTTGATCAGGGCGACCCTGCGCTGCCCGTCGAGCATCAAGAGCCCCTCGCGCACGGCGTGCAACGCGGCCTGGTGGTACTCGTGCATCCGGCTGAGCTCGGCCGCGTTCATCCCGTGGGTGTGCCGCCGCAGCCGGGCGTTGATCACATACGTTCCCAGGCCGCCGAGCGCCAGCGCCCCGGCCGCCACGCCCACCAGCGCCAGGACCTGGTTGCGCAGCTGCTCGCTGATCGTCTCGATGGTGATCCCGGAGCTGACCAGGGCCGTGATCCGGCCGCCGTCCCGCGGATCGCGGACCGGCGCGACGACCCGCACGGACGGGCCGAGCACCCCCATGTGCGTCTCGGGGAAGACCTTGCCGTGCAGCGCCGGGCCGATGTGCCCCAGGTACTTCCCGCCGATCGCGGAGGGCTCGGGGTGCGTCCAGCGGGTCCCGTCCGGGGCCATCACCACCACGAAGTCGACGCCGGCATCGCGCCGCAGCCGCTCGGCGTACGGCTGCAGTGCGGCGGTCGGGTCCTCGGTACGGGCCGCGGCCACCACCGCGGGGGAGTCGGCGACGGCGGTGGCCGCCGCGGTCGCCTGCCGCCGCGCGGTCTCCTCGGCCTGCCGCCCGGCGCTGACGTACGCGAAGAGCGCGCAGCCCACGACGACCACCGCCACCAGCACGACCTGCATGGCGAACAGCTGCCCGGCGAGGCTGCGGGGGCCGCGCAGCCGTCGGGAGGGGCGGGGTCGGGGGAGTCGCATACGCAACAGTCTGCACGGTCGTCCCGGAACCGTCTGCGCGGTCACTTTTACGTGAACGAAATGTACGCAAGGGTGACGGGCGCCACAGCGGCGTGCATAGTCGCCGGGACTTGTTGTGTGGCAGAGCCGCAGATCAGCGCACAGCCGTAGACCGAGGAGGCAGCCGTGTCCGCACAGACCCCGCCGCGTGGGGGTACCACGGAGGAGACCGCGCCGGTGAAGCGCGACCGGACCCACTTCCTCTATATCGCCGTGATCGGCGCGGTGCTGCTCGGCATCCTCGTGGGCTTCGCCGCCCCCGGTGTCGCCGTCCAGCTCAAGCCGCTGGGCACCGGGTTCGTGAACCTCATCAAGATGATGATCTCGCCGGTCATCTTCTGCACCATCGTGCTGGGCGTCGGCTCGGTGCGGAAGGCGGCCAAGGTCGGCGCGGTCGGCGGACTGGCACTCGGCTACTTCATGGTGATGTCCACCGTGGCGCTCGCCATCGGCCTGGTCGTCGGCAACCTGCTGGACCCGGGGTCCGGCCTCCATCTGACCGAGACCGTCAAGCACGCCGGGCAGGCCCAGACCGAGGGCGGCGGGGAGTCGCTGCCGGAGTTCCTGCTCGGCATGATCCCCACCACGCTGCTCTCCGCCTTCACCCAGCAGGAGGTGCTCCAGACGCTGCTGGTGGCGCTGCTGGTCGGCTTCGCGCTGCAGGCGCTGGGCTCGGCGGGCGAGCCCGTGCTGCGCGGGGTCGGGCACCTGCAGAAGCTGGTCTTCCGGGTGCTGTCCATGATCATGTGGGCGGCGCCGGTGGGTGCCTTCGGCGCCATCGCCGCGGTGGTCGGCGAGACCGGCCTGGACGCGCTGAAGTCGCTGGCCGTCATCATGATCGGCTTCTACCTCACCTGCCTGCTGTTCGTGATCGTGGTGCTCGGCGCGCTGCTCCGGCTGGTCGCCGGGGTCAGCATCTTCCAGCTGCTGAAGTACCTCGGCCGGGAATTCCTGCTGATCCTGTCCACCTCCTCCTCGGAGTCGGCGCTGCCCCGGCTGATCGCGAAGATGGAGCACCTGGGCGTCAGCCGGCCGGTGGTCGGCATCACCGTCCCCACCGGCTACAGCTTCAACCTCGACGGCACCGCCATCTACCTGACGATGTCCTCGCTGTTCGTGGCCGAGGCGATGGGCAAGCCGCTGCCGCTCGGCCAGCAGATCTCGCTGCTGGTGTTCATGGTCATCGCCTCGAAGGGCGCGGCGGGCGTCACCGGCGCGGGCCTGGCCACCCTGGCCGGCGGGCTGCAGTCGCACCGCCCCGAACTGGTCGACGGCGTGGGCCTGATCGTCGGCATCGACCGCTTCATGAGCGAGGCACGTGCCCTGACCAACTTCGCCGGCAACGCGGTGGCCACCGTCCTGGTCGGCACCTGGACCAAGGAGATCGACAAGGCCCGGGTGACGGAGGTGCTGGCGGGCCGGGCGCCGTTCGACGAGAAGACGCTGGCCGACGACGCCGCCGCGGAGCCGGCCGTCGCGGAGGTCGCCGGGCCGCGGGACGGCGAGCCGGAGAAGACGTCCGCGAAGGTCTGATCCGCAGGCGCGGGAGGACCGAAGGGGCGGGTGCCGGAGCGGGCACCCGCCCCTTCGGCGCGACCGGGCGGGAGTGCGGCGCGACCGGGTGCCGCGCTCCCGCCCGGCCGGGCGGCCGACTCCGGCACGACCGGCGCCACATGCCCCGCCGGACCCCTCTGACCTGCGCATTTCCTGGCCAGGGTCGATTGTCAGTGCCCCCTGACACCCTATGCAGGACAGGGAAGAAGCGGTCGGCGGGGACCGGCCGCGCCGGGGTGCGAACAAGGAGGAACAGGCCATAGCGACCTGGGGGACGGATCTGTGCGGCGGGGGCGCCGCAGTGGCGCGAGAAGGGTCCGACAACCATCAGCCGTGAGGCGGTCAGGACGGTCGTAGCCAGAGGGTGGCGAGCGGGGGGAGGACGGTGGAGACGGATGCGGCGCGGCCGTTCCAGGCGGTCGGTTCGGTCGTGAGGGGGCCGGGGTTGGCGATGCCGCTGCCGCCGTAGCGCGGGTCGTCGGTGTTGAGGACCTCCCGCCAGGCGGGGACCGTGCCCGGGACGCCGAGCCGGTAGCCGTGGCGGACGACGGGGGAGAAGTTGGTGACCGAGATCAGCGGGGAGCCGTCGGCGGCGAAGCGCAGGAAGGAGAAGACGTTGTCCTCGCTCGCGTCGCCGTCGATCCAGGAGAAGCCGGCCGGGTCGGTGTCGCGCTCCCACAGCGCGGGGGTGGCGGCGTAGCGGCGGTTCAGCTCGCGGACGAGGTCGCGCACGCCCCGGTGGTCGGCCTCGGCCTCGTACGACGGGTCGAGCAGCCACCAGTCCGGTCCGTGGCGCTCCGCCCACTCCGCGCCCTGGGCGAACTCCTGCCCCATGAACAGGAGCTGCTTGCCGGGGTGGGCCCACATGAAGCCGAGGTAGGCCCGGTGGTTGGCGCGCTGCTGCCACCAGTCACCGGGCATCTTCGACACCAGGGCGCGCTTGCCGTGCACCACCTCGTCGTGGGAGATCGGCAGCACGTAGTTCTCGGAGTAGGCGTAGATCATCGAGAAGGTCATCTCGCCGTGGTGGTACTTGCGGTGCACCGGCTCCTTGGAGGCGTAGCCGAGGGAGTCGTGCATCCAGCCCATGTTCCACTTCAGCCCGAAGCCCAGACCGCCGAAGCCGCCGGGGCCGACGTGGTGCGTGGCGCGGGTGACGCCGTCCCAGGCCGTGGACTCCTCGGCGATGGTGACGACGCCGGGGCAGCGGCGGTAGACCGTCGCGTTCATCTCCTGGAGGAAGGCGACCGCGTCGAGGTTCTCCCGGCCGCCGTGGACGTTCGGGGTCCAGCCGCCGTCCTCGCGCGAGTAGTCCAGGTAGAGCATCGAGGCGACGGCGTCCACCCG
>Ga0207426_1001549_pt1 | contig 18689 bp, 14 predicted proteins | sample AraplaMF_Cvi_mMS_FD_184265 | JGI IMG/M metagenome (GOLD analysis project Ga0207426, IMG submission 184265) | Arabidopsis root microbial communities from the University of North Carolina, USA - plate scrape MF_Cvi_mMS (SPAdes) (version 2) | ecosystem: Host-associated > Plants > Roots > Endosphere... | reverse complement strand
AAGGGATGGGTTTTAATATCCACCTGGCGGGCAAAGGTTTTCTTCAGCGCTTTTTGCTGGGTGAGTATATTCCGTATGCGCGACAGCATGATCTCGAAATTAAAAGGCTTTACCAGGTAGTCGGTAGCGCCTGTTTCAAGCGCCTTTAGCTGGTTCTCCTCACTTACCAGCGCAGTGAGCAAAATAACCGGGATATGCCTGGTGCGCTGGTCTGCCTTGATCTTATGGCAAAGCTCAATGCCATCCATAACCGGCATGCTTACATCACTCACCACCAGGTCGGGGTGAACAGCCAGCGTTTTTTGCCAGCCGTTCTTTCCATCTGCAGCTTCTGCTATCTCAAAAAACTCTTTCAGGTTATCTTTCAGGTAAAAGCGGAAATCTTCATTGTCCTCCACGATCAATATCACCGGTTTTGTGCCGGTGGCCTTATCCTCCGCCACAGCAGTGGAGAAAATGTTGCGGTCTTTTTCAAGCACTCTTTCTGCTGCGGCAGGGGCTATGGCCGACTGCGTATCTTCCATGATCCGGAAGGGAATAAGGATGGTAAAGCAGCTGCCTTTGTCCACCTCACTTTCCACCTTTATAAGCCCATTATGCATTTTAATAAATTCGCGGGTAATGGCCAGGCCAATACCACTGCCCTGGTTCACCAGGGTGCCGGGTATCTCGCTCTGGAAAAACCGCTCAAAGATCCGGTCCAGCTTATCTTCCGGGATGCCGATGCCGGTATCCTGCACTTTTATTTCCAGCACAGCCTCGGCGCCTCTGATGCTGGCATCTACCTCAACAGACACCTGGCCGTTTTCCGGTGTGAACTTAAAGGCGTTCGACAACAGGTTAAACAGGATGCGTTCTATTTTGTCGTGATCAAAAGGGGTATACAGCCGCTGGCTGATGCTGTTGTAGGAAAAACGGATGTTCTTTTTTTCTGCCAGGTCTGAGAAGGAATAGGACACCTCTTCTATAAACCGGATAATATCATCCGGTACAGGATTCAGCTTCAGCTCATTGACCTCCATTTTCCTGAAATCCATCAGCTGGTTCACCAGGTTAAGCACCCGCCTGCCATTGCGGTGTATCAGCTCTAATTGCGCTCTTTCCTCCTCGCTGCCGGCATTCTTAATAAATTTTTCCAGCGGCGTAAGGATCAGGGAAAGCGGTGTGCGGAACTCATGGCTTACATTGGTAAAGAATTTTATTTTCATGAGATCCAGGTCGTGCAGGCGCTGTGCTTCCAGGCGCTCCTGGGCCAGGGCAAAGCGTGCATGCGCCCTGCGGATGGTGAGCCGCCTGGCTATGAAAAGCACCACAACGGCAAAAACAATGTAGCACAGGTAAGCCAGCGGAGTTTTCCAGAATGGCGGCAAGATGGTGATCTGTAAACGGATGCCTTCATTATTCCATACCCCGTCCTCATTGGCAGCTTTTACATGCAGCACATAGGTGCCGGGATCCAGGTTGGTATAGGTTGCGCGCCGGGTAGTGGCATCACTGAAAAGCCAGTCTTTATTAAACCCTTCCAGCCGGTAAGCATATTTATTCTTACCGGTATTGATATAGCTGAGCGCTGCAAAATCTACAGAAAAATCGTTCTGATTGTATTTGAGCACTATTTGCTTAGTGGTGGCAATAGCTTCTTTGAGAATAATACGCTTGCCGGTCTTTTGATTAATGCCCACGGCTTTATTAAATACCTGCAGGCCGGTGAACACAATGGCAGGCGGGGTATTATTGCAGCCAATAGTTGCCGGGTTAAACAGGTTAAAACCATTGGCGCCGCCAAACACCAATTCACCGGAAGCGGTGCGGAACCCGGCATTATCATTAAATACATTTCCCTGCAGACCATCTGCCTCATCAAAATTCCGGCAGGAAACCGTGATGTTATTCTGATGGTTTTGCACGCTTATTTTGCTAAGACCATTCGCGGTGCAAACCCATAAGCAATGCTCCTTATCTTCCACAATGGAAAAGATAGCATTATCCGGCAAACCATCTGCTACCTTAAAAGCTTTAAAGGTTTGGGATTGCTCATCAAATACACAAAGCCCTTCCCGGGTACCTATCCACATCAGGCCCCTGCTGTCGCGGAGCATGGCATTTACATTATCATTGCTAAGCTTATGTGTGCTGCTTAAAAAGTGGATAAAGCTGCCTTTTGCCTTATCAAACAGGTCAATGCCGTAGGCGGTGCCTATCCACAGGTTGCCGCCCCGGTCCTCCGCTAATGCGGAGATAAAATCGGAGTGGATGGAATTTGGCATGTCTACCTTGTTATGATAGAACACCTTTTTTTCACGGTCAAAGCGGTCAAGCCCGCCTCCCAGCGTGCCTACCCATAAATTATGCTGGCTATCCTCATAGATCTCCCAAACGCTGTTATCGGCAAGGCTATGCGGGTCTGCATCATTGTGCCGGTAATGAGTGAACTTTCCATTTTCATAGCAATCCATGCCGCCATAAAAATAACCGATCCAGAGTTTGTCCTGCCGGTCGAGGTACAGGCTCACCACTACATCTGTGCTAATGCTGTTATCATTATCCTGCTGATGGCGGTAGCTGGTAAAGCGGTTTTCCCCGCGGTCGTAATACATGAGCCCCCCCCCGTTGGTACCGATCCAGAGATTGCCTTTTTTATCTTCTGTAAAACAATTAACATCATCGTACTCCGGGCCGTTCACGCCCGGCTGCTTCCGGTGAAAGTGCCGGAACCTTGCCAAGCTTTCTGCATAATAGCTGATACCGGTTTTAAAGGTGCCGGCCCACATAATGCCCACATCATCTTTATACAGGCAGTACACGGCATTTTCACCCAGGCTGCTTTTATCATCATCCCGGTGCGTAATAAAAGTGCTGCTGAAATCTTTTTTGTTGATGATGTTGATGCCGCCATGATCTGTTCCTATCCAGATAAGACTGTCGTTATATTGTGAGATCGTACGTACGAGATCGTTATTCAGGATGTTATTCTTCTTAGAGAGCTGGCGCAGCGCGCCTGTTGCCGGGTTTAAATAGGTTACGCCCGTGCCGGCTGAGTATACCCAGATACCATCCTGTGCATCATTAAACAGGCTTAAAGCAACTGTTTTGCCGCCCAGCAGGTCCCGCACGGCTGTGGAGCGGTAAGTGATACGGGCGGTTGCCGGATCTATTTTTTCAATGCTGCCATTATCATACAGCAGCACCAGCCGGCCCCCTGCATCGGTTCTCATGTCTGCAATTTTGCCGGGATGATGCAGCTTTATTTTACGGCTGCTGCCCTGCCGGTTTACCCGGTATAATCCCGAATCAGCGTGTGCAAACCAGTAATCGCCGCCTGCTTCTGCAATAAAAAGCACTCCAAAGGTGGGCATGCCCCGCTGATAGAGCCAGGAGGACGCATTGGTAAAAGTTTCCGTACGCGGATCATAAAAGTTATTGCCATTCCTGGTTTGTACAAAAAGCTTCTCCCCCGGTGCAGGTGATATGGCAATAATGTATTCATCTGTGATGCTGAGTGAATCGGCTGCATTGTGGTGAAATACTTTACAGGAATACCCATCATAGCGGTTTAGCCCGTTCATAGTACCAAACCACATGAATCCCATTTTGTCTTTGTAAATGCAGTTCATCTGGTTACTGGAAAGCCCCTGTCCTATACCGATGGAATTAAACCGGTAATTAAACTGGCGGGCATAAGAAACCTGTGAGCTGACTAAGAAGAGGATTATAAAGCACAATCGTGGAAACATGCAGTCAAACGAAATTTTGGTCAATAACAAGTCGTACGTGGAGGAAGATGGTTGTTCATTATTACTGTTCTGTATTACTTTCTACGTACAATCGGTATGATAAATGACTATGTGGAACCCTGGCAACCATGCTATTATGTACCTGCATGGAACGTTTGCCAAATAATAAATAAAATATTCATTCCTCCCAGTAAGGAAAGGTAAGTTTTTTCCCCCTTTTATTACAACAAACTGCTAAAACACTGCTAATTCTTTTTACGTTTCTTATCCGCGGCCTGCTGCAGCTCATGCGGCAAAGGCGTTGCATTGGCTTTCCGCTGGTTATCAGCGGCCCCGGTAACAATCTCCCCGCGGCTGTAAGTTTCTTTTATCATCGCCCCGTCCTCATCATACAGGCGCCATTCACCATGGCGTACGGAGTTGCCTTTGCGCACCACCTCTACCCGGGATTCTTCCTGGGTAACAGGATCTATTACCAGCACGGTATCTATTTCCCCTTCAATATCCATGGCCAGCATATTACCGGCGGCACTGAGCTTGCCGTTGTCGTAAAAGTATTTGCAGGGGCCGTCCAGCACCCCGTTGTGGAAAGTTTCTTCTGCAATAAGATCGCCGGTAACGTTATACTTTCTCCAGATGCCTTCCTTACGGTCTGTCTTATACACGCCTTCCCAGCTGTAGCCGGGCTCTCCGCGCAAAGGCTCCACCTGCTCAACCCAGGGGCCCTGCTTGCGTTTCTTGGCATCCCGCTGGTTGGTTGTTTGTGCCTGTGCAAACAGTGCAAAACAGCTAACAGCGATAAGCAGCATGATCTTTTTCATAGGTTCCTGGTTTATGGTTCGTACGCAAAATAACAATTTAGACCAGCTTAACCAATAACACGGATATGTATGTAAAAGGGGGTTGATAATGATGTTGTTATAAACCGCCTTTCTTTTGCGCGGTTAATTCAGTGGGCGTATAGCCAAAATGCTTTTTAAAAATGAAGGTAAAATGCGACAGGTTCTCAAAACCCGCCTCCACATATACTTCGGAAGGTTTTTTCTTTTGTTCGCTGAGCTGGTAATGGGCCAGCTCCAGCCGCTTTTGCGTAAGCCATTTCTGCGGGGTTGTGTGAAACAGGTTCTTAAAATCACGTTTAAAAGTGGTAAGGCTGCGCCCGGTGAGGTAACCGAATTTATCCATGGTCATATTGAACATATAGTTCTGCTCCATAAAACCGGCCAGGTCTATTTTGCCCGGCTTATCAAAATTCGCCAGCAAACCATCAATATCCTTATCAATTAAACGAAGGATGTTAACCGCTTCTTCAATTTTTATAGTGATCAGGTTTTCCGGCACCGGCACTTTCAGATCAAAATAAGGCAGCATGGATGCCAGGCAATTCTCCAGCAGCGGATGCTTATCAAAAATGCGGATCTTATGCGGGTACACCTGCCCCGGTGCAGGCTTGTTCCTGGCATAAAAATCCTGCAAGCGCTTTATGGTAAAATGCATGGCAATGGCCTTATGCGGCAAGCCGTTCTTTGCATAGTTGATGTTAGTGGCCAGCTGGTTGCGCGGGAATAAGAAAATATCGCCGGCTTTGAATATATACGTACTATCTGCCAGCACGATCTTTGTTTCACCTGAAATGATCCATACCAGGGAATGATGTTCCAGCTGCACTTCTGCCCTGAAAGTTTTTTCTTCTATACAGGACAGCTTAATATCGGTGCTTAAATAACGCGTTTTATCAATCATAACAGATCTGCTACTAAGCTACAAAAAACAAAGGGCTTGCGAATGCTCAATTTCATGCTACGGTGCCCACAATGGTTAGCGCGGGGGCTAACCATTTACAGGGCAGATTTCATTCTGCCGTAAACGTTAGCCCGGCCAGCTCCTCGCTCAGCGTCCATAACCTGGCTGCATTTGCTGCATTTACCGAATAAGGCATTACCCCACGCAGTGTTGATGGCTCGTTATACTGATGCTCAATATTGCCCAGGTCCGGCTCCGCCACATCTGCATTCTCACAATACACACCGCCAATGTTGTTTAACAGCGGGCTGGTAGCGCACCAAAGCGTGGTGGCCGCTCCCTGCGGGATGGTCTTTAGCTTTTTTGCTACTTCCGGGAAAATATTTCCATCGGCATCAAACATGCCCATTTGCTGGAACAGCGCTATGGGTGCATCCCTTCCCAGGTCGGTACCATTTACTGAACCAGGGTGCAGTGAATAGGCCCGCACACCAAAGGCCTGCCCGCGGCGGTCCAGCTCCACGGCAAAAAGGTTGTTGGCGGTTTTAGACTGTCCGTAAGCTGAGAGTGTTTCATATTCCCGCTGCTCAAAATTGGGATCCTCAAAATTGAATGGCGCTATCTGGTGACCATAGGACGATACATTGACCACCCTTGCGCCCCCGGCCTTTTTCAGGGCAGGCCAAAGCCTGGCAGTGAGCTGGAAATGACCCAGGTGATTGGTGGCTAATTGCGATTCATAGCCCCGCGCATCGCGCTGTAAAGGCACCCACATTATACCTGCATTATTAATAAGCAAATGCAGCGGGCTGCCGGTAGCCAGGAACTGATCCGCAAAGGCATCGATCGTAGCCGGATCCATAAGGTCCATTACTTCAATGCTTACCTGCGCTATGCCGGCCAGGTTCTTTGCGGCCTTGTTACGATCGCGCGCAGGCACTATTACCTTGGCGCCTGCTGCTGCCAGCTTGCTTACCGTTTCAAGCCCTATGCCGGCATAACCGCCGGTTACAATGGCTGTTTTGCCGCGAAGGTCTATACCTTCCATTACGTCTGTTGAAGTTGAGGTGGCTGTAAACCCTGAGCCTATTGGTTTTTGCAGGGCTCCGTTGTAGTTGTCTGCAGTAATTACCTGTTCCATAATTGTAGTATTTATTTTTACTGCAACAAAGGTAGGCCGGGCAGGATCTGGGGATTTTGTTTTAAAGGCCTATTTCTTTTGTTTTAAAGACCATTTGAAAGTGAACTTTTTTTTCCAAAAAAAGGCCGCCTCAAGATGAGACGGCCCGTTAACTCCAATAGAATAAGGCAGCTTATTCTACCACCACTTTCTTACTGGTGTTGCCTAATGAAATAATATAAATGCCTTTAGGCCATTTGGAAATATCTATCTGCAGCTGGTTAGCATTGCCGCCAAGCCTTGACTGGTATACTTCACGGCCGGTGAGGCTGTAAACCTTTAATAAGGATTGTGCAGCAGCACCTTTGTACTGTACGGTAAGGATGTTAGTTGCAGGGTTAGGAGAAACGCCTAAGCTGAACCGGGACTTACCATCCGTACCGTTTGTTACGGTGTTAGGCAGGGCAGCTGTTTTCCTGGCTGCTGCCAGTGCCGGTGCGGCTGTATATACCTCAAATTCCCAGATAGAATAACCGTAGGGCGTAGCTCTTTGTACCCCCTGCATTCTTACATAACGTGCGTTAACAGCGGGGAAGCTAAGATCTTCCGTACCACCGGCGCCGGCGGTTACTGTTTTCTGAGCAGTCCAGGTTGCATTATCGGCAGAGGTTTCAATGCGGTAAGCGGTAGCATATGCATTCTCCCATTTCAACACCACTCTTGAAACAGATTGCACACTGCCCAGATCAGCGGCTATCCATTCATTATCCGTATAGCCAGATGACCAGCGGGTGGTAGCAGCATCACCATCAAAAGCTTTATAGGCTTCAAAACCGGCTTCTTCCACAGAAGATGCAGTAATGGTTTTGTTGAGCGCAATGTTATCTGCTGCTGATGTGAAGCTGATCCAGTTAAGGTTAAATTCAGCGTTATCAACCACAATGCGTAATACCTTGGTACCGGCAGTTAAAGCAGGTGTGGTTACGCTAACGGTTGACCATGTTTGCCAGTCGCCGGTATTGGGTATGGCAATGGTGCCGATGGTTTGGCCATCCAGCTCAACGTGGAATGATTTGCCGGCAGCATTGGTAGCCACTCTTGCCTGCAGGGTATACGTGCCTGCCGTAGCTACATTCACCGTATATTCAAACCATTCGCCTGCCTGTACATAACCCAGGTTATACCCACCTTCTGTGCAGGTTTCAACATCTACCGCTTCGGTAGTGCGGTACTGGCCGCCCTGGTTGGCGGGTGTTAAGTCATGATAAGCCACTCCTTCGCCGCCATTGTCATAATTCTCTGCTTCAATTTTACCGGGAATAGCCCATTTGGTGCCGCCGTAAGGTGTTTGTGCAACAGCGGCTGCACCATATACTTCCAGCTCGTAAATAGAAATGCCGTAAGTAGTAGCCCTTGTTACGCCAAAGATCCTTACATAACGGCCGCCGGCAGTTAAGCCGGTATTGTCATTCACCAGGGAAGTATTGCCGGTAACGGATCTAACGCGGTCCCAGGTGCTGCCGTTCGTTGATACTTCAATACGGTAAGCGCTGGCATAAGCAGCCTCCCAGGTAATTTTTACACGGTTAATATCATACACAGCGCCCAGGTCAACAGATACCCATTGTGAATCGGCAAAGGTAGATGACCAGCGGGTGCCATAGCTGCCATCTGTAACGTTGGATGCTACTACGCTGGTAGTGGTATTGGCTTCTGTAGTGGAAGCAGTGGCAGGCTTGCCGCTGGCCAGGTTCTGTGGCACAGGATTGTTGCCGCCGCCCTGGCATACATTGCCTAAGGTGCTGTAAATAGCATTGATATCGCCATACTCTGAAGCAATATCCCAGATCATGATACCAGCTGCAGTTGTTTTAGCCAGGTTGGCTTTGCGGATATGCTCTGCGCTGTTATTATCAGCGCTGTAAAAAGGCACACCCAGCATTCTTTTGTTCTGCGGTACGCCGCGTGAGGTCCAGTAAGCCATGGAGCTGCTGGCCAGCGCATCGCCACCGTAACACATAATATTCACCAGGTCTAACATGGTTACATTATCATAGTTGTTACCATTGTTACTGGCGCTTTCTGATACGGCTGCGGTGAACAGCTTACCCATACTATGCAAACGATTGCCTAAAGGGACAGCCAAAGCGTTCCACCGTGCCTTTGTAGTGGGGTATTCCCAGTCCAGGTCAATACCATCCAGGTTGTACTGTGTAACCAGGTTGGCGCAGGCATTTACCATGTTGTTGATGGCGGTTGCGTTAGTGGAGATGGCTTCAAAAGGCGTATTGCTGGGTGAAGAAGTTAACCAGCCGCCGATTGACAACAGTATTTTCACATTGGCCGCATGGCCGCGGGTTACCAGATCCCGCAGGGTGGAAGCGCCATCCACACCGCCAATATTACCATCGTTACCGGGAATGGCAAATGCATAGCAGATGTGTGTGTACTTGCTGTAATCAACTTTTGACGGTGAGTTAATGTAATAATTACCACCGGCTACCCAGGATGGATAATACCCTACTATGTTGTAGCAGGATACCTGTGCAAAGGTTGCTCCTGATAAAGTAAGGAGGGCAAAGAGAAAGAGTAGTTTAATTTTTTGCATGATGACATTGTTTTTTGTGAATGTTACGGTTCTGAGATGTATAAAGAAGAAGCTTTGATGATCGTGCAGTGTAATAAACTTCCGGCACCAACGGCGGAGCGTTGATGATAATAACTAATCCCGGATGTGCAGTAATAAAGGAAGCGGCAGATCCCCGATGGGCATTATACATTGCCCTATTGCCGGTCTTCCCCATTGATGAAATGCGGAGCCGTTAATAGATGACGTGGTTCATTAAGATCCATGTAAATGCCCTGCGCAGCATGCTACTGTCCTAGTAGTTGCCCAGGATCCATACACTTTGGCTAATGCCGGTTTTTCACATTGGCTATTTTAAATGAAAGTTTAGGTTTTCAAAAAGTACAGGACATGATTTATGAGAGCTACAAATCCTATTTCGTACTAATTTATGGTTTTCATATTATAAAAATATACCTAATCCGGATGCTTTACAATACGACATATATCCTATAACAAGATCTCTTTACAAAAAGAGAAGCGGCTGTGGAGGCTTATTTTGCGGAACTTATTCAGAGCGTGGGGGTTATATTAATTAAATGATTGCCGGAACTCAACCGGGGATACGTTTGTTTTTTGCTTAAACAGCTTATTGAACGATTGCGGATGCTCAAAGCCAAGCTGGTACGCCACTTCCGCAACGGTGCTGTTACCGGTGCTAAGCATTTCTTTTGCTTTTTCGATGAGCTTACCGTGAATATGCTGCTGGGTACTTTGGCCGGTGAGCTGCCGCAGCATATCACTTAAATAACCCGGTGATACATTGAGCTGCGCAGCCAGGCTTTTTACGGTTGGCAGGCCCTGCCCATTGGGGTTGTTAAAATGTGCATTCAGCAGCTGCTCCATTTTCTCCAGCAGGCTGCTGCCGGCATTTTTACGGGTAATGAACTGCCGGTTGTAAAAACGGTTACAGTAGGTTAACAGCAGCTCTATATGGGATACTATTACATCCTGGCTGAATTTATCAATGTTCAAACGGTATTCCTGCTGTATGCTATCAAAGATGCCTTCAATAACCGCTTCTTCTTTCTGAGAAAGATACAGCGCCTCATTAACGGCGTAATTGAAAAATTCAAAGTTCTTTATGTTTTTGCCCAACGCATAATTGCGTATAAAATCAGGATGGAACAGGATCATGCAGCCGGCACGGGGCCGGTCCGAAGGCTCCTCCTCAAAACAGAGCTGACCCGGTGCAATGAAGCTCATAACCCCTTCATCAAAATCATAATACTGCTGGCCATAACGCATTTTGCCATTAAAGTCTTTCTTAATGGCCACCATGTAAAAATTAAAAATAAACCCGGTGCTATAGTCAATAGCATCCGTACTGAGATCACTAAACTGTACAATGCTCACCAGCGGATGCTCCGGGCCCGGAAGTCCCAGACCGCGGTGCAGCTCACTGATGGAATTGAGGATGGCAACCTGTTTATTTTCCTTTTTCATGTTATTAAAATTAGCGCAATTATTTTAACGTAGCCATATCTATTACAAAGCGGTAACGAACATCCCCTTTCAGCATTCTTTCATAAGCCGTTTGAATGTCTTTAATATCTATAAGCTCAATATCAGACACAATATTGTTTTCAGCGCAGAAGTCGAGCATTTCCTGTGTTTCAGGCAGGCCGCCTGCGCCGGAACCGGCTACTACCTTATTACCGGTAACCAGTGTAAAAGAAGATAGCTGCCATGGCTGCACCGGCATGCCTACATTCATATACACGCCATTGGTTTTCAGCAAAGCCAGGTAAGGATTAATATCGTGATCGGCAGCCACGGTATCAATGATATGCGTGAAAGAGCGCTGCGCTGCCTTCAGCTCCTCCTCATTTTTGGTAACCACAAAATGGTGGGCGCCCAGCGTTTTTGCTGCTTCCCTTTTGCCGGCGGAGGTGCTGAGCACTGTAACCTCTGCACCAAATGCCAGCCCAAATTTTACTGCCATATGGCCTAAGCCCCCCAGGCCTACCACTGCCAGCTTGTGGCCCTTGCCTACCCCCCATTTGCGCAGGGGCGAATAGGTAGTGATGCCTGCACACAGCAAAGGTGCGGTGGCAGCAAGATCCACACTATCTGATACCTGCAGCGCAAAATGTTCCGGCGCCACAATGTTATTGGCATAACCGCCATAGGCAGGCTTACCGCTATGATCCAGGTTATTGTAGGTAACCACCGGGCTTACATTGCAAAACTGCTCCTGCCCGTTGCGGCAATCCTCACATTCCATACAGGAATCCACCATTACGCCAATAGCCGCCCGGTTGCCCACCTTAAACTTTTTTACATGGCTGCCTACGGCGGCAATCTTACCAACTATTTCATGACCGGGCACCATGGGGAAAATGCCGGGAAACCACTCATTGCGGGTAAGGTGAATATCCGTATGGCATACACCGCAATATTCGATGGCTATGAGCACATCATGCGGACCAAGATCCCGGCGTTCAAAATTCCAGGGAGTTAGGGGGCTTTCCGGTGTTTGCGCTGCATATCCTTTAGAGGCTATCATAATCTTTATTGTTTTTGATGATGGTGTGTTGTTGCTAACGGTTACAAAATTGGCGAGAACCCGCTAACTGTAATTAGCCATTTCAACGGAATGTGTAGCCGGATTGAGGGAAAAAGGCTGAACACCGAATGCCGGATGTTGGATGCCGGATGCCGCGAAGCTGTGCCGCTGCTGCGTGAGGGATTGCAGCGGTAGCCCGCAGCGAAGCGAGGACTACAAGCGGAAAGCCAGGCCCGCAGGGCACGCCCAAATATAGATTTGCAATTGAATGATTGCATATCTATATTTGCAATCAAATGGTTGCATACAGATGGAAATAAGACGGGATGTTTTTCAGGCAATTGCCGACCCTACCCGCCGGCAGATCATAGAAATGCTGGCGCAGCGGTCACTTAACCTCAACGAGATTGCAGAGAACTTTGACGTAAGCCGCCAGGCAGTATCCGTTCACGTAAGAATATTGACGGAGTGCGGTTTGATCCTGATTAAAAAACAGGGCCGGGAAAGATACTGTGAGGCAAAGCTGGACAAGCTAAACGAAGTAGCTGCCTGGGTAGCGCACTGCAAACAGTTCTGGGCCGTACAATTTAGCTCCCTGGATAAATACCTGGAGAAAATACAAACACCTAAAAAACCAAAAAAATGAGTGTTCATTCAACAACCGGAAAAGCAGCTTTTGTATATGTGCGTGAGTTTGAAGCGCCCAAAGAGCTGGTGTTTAACGCGTTTAGCAGCGCAGAAGCATTGAATGCATGGTGGGGCCCCGTGGAAACCCGCAACAGCGTTATAAAGCTGGACTTTACACCTGGCGGTATTTTCCATTTCAAAATGGAATCGCCGGACGGTGGCGTTAGCTACGGCCGCTTTTTATTTGGTAACATTCAGCCGTACGACCTGCTGGAATTTACCAACGCATTTGCAGATGAACAGGCCCGGGTGGTGAAAGCGCCGTTTGATATTCCGCTGCCCCTGGAGATCTTTTACCGGCTTATTTTCACAGAGCGCAATGGCAAAACCACGGTTCACCTTAGCGGGCAGCCGGTAAATGCCAGCCCTGAAGAAACCGCGGCCTTCCATTCTATCAGCGATGGTATGGAGCAGGGCTTTGGCGGCACGTTTGATAAATTGGCGGCGTACCTTGATAGCATGTAAAAGGTGGCAGCTGGCCTGTTTAACAAAGTAAATTAGGACTATACAGCAAAGTAGTTTGCCAACTTTCTGCAGAATTTTGCTGCATAAAGTTCAATAGCAAATGACAGGCTTAAACAAAGAAAAAACAGTGCTGGTAACCGGCGGTACCGGCTTTGCAGGCGTACATTGTATTTTACAGCTTTTAAATGCAGGCTATAAGGTAAAAACCACCTTACGATCGCTGCAGCGAAAGCAGGAGGTGCTTGAAATGCTGCGCCATGGCGGGGCTACAGCCACTGACAATGTTTCATTTATTGTAGCAGACCTGAGCAATGATGCCAACTGGGACCTTGCTGCTGAAAATTGTGAATACGTGCTGCATGTGGCCTCCCCTATTCTGCTAAGCATTCCCAAACATGAAGATGAAGTGATACGGCCTGCCGTGGAAGGCACCCTGCGGGTATTAAAAGCGGCAAAAAACGCAGGTGTAAAGCGGGTGGTGCTCACCTCCTCATTCGGGGCAGTAGGCTATAGCCATAAGGATGCCGGCAAGCCCATTACAGAGGAAGACTGGACCAACCCGAACGACAAACATCTTTCCGCTTATTTAAGATCAAAAACCCTGGCCGAAAAAGCTGCCTGGGATTTCATAAGCAAACAAGGGAATGGCCTGGAGCTGGCTGTTATTAACCCTGTAGCCATTTTTGGCCCTACACTTGGGCCGGATATGTCAACCGGTTTTGAAATACTGCGGCGATTGCTGAACGGCTCTATGAAAGCAGTACCTAACATTACCTTTGGTATTGTGGATGTACGGGATGTAGCCGACCTGCATATACGCGCCATGACAAGCCCCGGCGCAAAGGGACAGCGCTTTTTAGCCGTTGCCGGTGAAACCATGCAGCTGCCCGAGGTAGCGGCATTAATAAAGAATAAAATGGGCGTGGTGGCCCAAAAGGTACCCACCAGGACCTTACCCGACTGGATAGTTCGTATAGCCGCACTATTTAGTCCGGTAGCAAAAAATATAGCGCCCCAGCTAAGCAGGAATAAAAATGCCAGCAATCAAAAAGCAAGGACGCTACTGGGCTGGCAGCCCCGCAGCAATGAAGAAGCCATCCTGGCTGCTGTTAAAAGCATGGTGGAGTTTGGGTTAATAAAATAAATGCTGTTCACAAACCGTCCATACTAACATGAAACGATTGCTGCGCCTTTCCAAATACCTGCTGATAGTGGTACTGTCGCTTAGCTTACTGATAGGCATCTCCGTTTACGCTTATATGCGGCTGCCTAAATTTGGTAAAGCGCCATCCGGCGAAAGGCAGGCCCGTATTGAACATTCACCCAATTTTAAGAACGGTAAATTTCAAAACACTGTTGCCACCCCTACTTTAGCGGAAGGCCATACCATGACCGGTGAGCTGTATAAAGCGGTGTTTAACAAATATCCGCGGCGCCAGCCAACAGATGCCATTCCCACTGTGAAAACAGATCTGTTGAAAATACCGAGGGATAGTAACGTGGTGGTTTGGTTCGGCCACTCCTCCTGCTTTATACAGCTGAATGGCAAAAGGATACTGGCAGACCCGGTGCTGAGCGGGAACGCCTCCCCCATTCCCGGTACCATAAAGCCTTTCCGGGGAACGGATGTTTACACCGTGGCAGACCTGCCGGAGATAGATTACCTGCTGATATCACACGACCATTACGATCACCTGGATTATGAAACCGTGCTGGCACTTAAAAACAAAACCAAGCACGTTATATGCGGGCTTGGCGTAGGCGCTGATTTTGAATACTGGGGTTACCCAAAAGAAAAGATCCTTGAAAAAGACTGGCATGAAAAAGTAGCGGTGGACAGCGGGTTTGTTATTTATGCAGAGGAGGCAAGGCATAAATCCGGCAGGGCGGGATTTAACCAGGAAAACACGCTTTGGCTATCGTTTGTTATAAAAGCCCCGGCAGCTACTATTTTCGTTAGCGGCGATACCGGCTACGGCCCGCACTTTGCTGGCATTGGCCGTACCTACGGCCCCATAGACCTGGCTATTTTAGAGAACGGGCAGTACGACAGCGCCTGGCATTACGTACATATGTTACCGGTAGAGGTGCTGCAGGCCGCGCAGGACCTGCATGCAGCGCGCCTGCTGCCGGAGCATTCCTCAAAATTCACGCTGGCCAGGCATACCTGGGATGCGCCCCTGGTGGCAATAACAGCGCTTAATAAAAACTTTAGCATTCCCCTGGTAACCCCCATGATAGGAGAAGTGGTGAGCCTGGATAATAAACACCAGGTTTTTAAACAATGGTGGGTAGGGATACGTTAAATTTATGTATATGGAAAAAGCCGGTTTTAGTGCAAAGGCAGAAATATTCTTAAGCTGCGCCACAGAAAGGCATACTATAAAAGAGCTGGTGCTGAATGATCATGCGCTGTTTATAATGCTATCAGGCGAAAGCAGGATTGTACATGCCAACCAGGCTTATGTTTTCAGGGCCGGCGATATTATCCTATGCCCCCGCAACCAGCTGGCAAGGGTTACCAAATGCCCTGTTGACGGGCAGCCCTGCAGATCCATTTCCATTGTATTTACACAAACCTTCCTGCAAAAATATTATGCAGCCCATCCTATTGTTCCCGCCCCATCAGCGGACACACCGCGCATAAAGGCTTACGGGCCACACCCATTGCTGGAGAGCTTATTAAGCTCCCTGCTGCCTTATTTCACCTTCTCCGCTGAGCTGCCGACGGACCTTGCAGCTATTAAAGTGCAGGAAGCTATTACCGTGCTGCGTGCAATAGATAAAGAGGCAGACAGCATACTGGGGAATTTTGAGAAACCGGGCAAGATAGACCTGGCCAGCTTTATGGAAAAGAACTACATGTTTAATATGAGCCTGGAACGCTTTGGTTTCTTAACCGGCAGAAGCCTGACCACCTTTAAAAGGGATTTTAAAAAAGCGTTTAATACCAACCCGCAAACCTGGTTAAAACAAAAACGCCTGGAAACTGCCTATTACGAGATCTTTGAAAAAAAGCGCAAACCCATTGACGTTTATTTTGAAGTAGGCTTTGAAAACCTATCCCATTTTTCCTTTGCTTTTAAGCAGAAATACGGCCTATCGCCCAAACAGTTAGCAAAGGCGCATACCGGCTGAATTTTACTGCTGATATCACTGGCCCAGGGAAATTATTCCACAAAACGTCCTTTTCTTTTAGCTTATAATTAACCACCCGGATGGATATACGGTTAATTTAACATCAATTTATATTATGAAGATACCCGGTCTGATTATTGAATATTGGTAGTACGAATTGAAACGTACATGGAGTATTTATCATTTATAAAGCAACGCCTGGAAAATGCAGGATGTATAGATGCTGACAGTTTACCCGAACTCAGGGCCCTTTTATTGGATACTGCTACTTTTCTTACCTGTCAGTACAGGGCCTGCCTGGCTACTAAAGGCGACCGTACTAAATCACAAAAACTGCTGCACGCTTTTCAAAATATAAAAGAGTACTACCACATTCTTACCAATGCCCGGGCAAATGATGAAAGCCTTTTAAAACAGGTGAGATCACTTTTTATAAACGACCTGGACGACCTGCAAAACCATGCTAAGAGTAACGTGTATATTATGCAGCAACCCCGTTCCCTGAGCATAGCACGCTAATGTGTTGTGGCTTATAACCGTTGTTCCAGCTTCACCGTTACCGTTGCGCCTTCCTCTTTTCCGATGAGCTTACGTAAAGCAGCTTTCACCGGCAGCTTATGAGTGCCGTTCCCCAGGGCCATAAATGCGCTGGTAAAGGGATGGCCTTCAATAGTACCCTGCACTTTTACCAGTCCGCGCGTACCAAAAAATGCTACTGATCCCGGCCATACCAGGTAGGTCCAGCCGCCTTTGGCCCCGCTTTTCTGCAGTGTAGCCTTAAAGGTTTTATTTAATGCTTCTTTTGCCGGGTGGCTTTGATTGTTTGCCATTGTGAATGGTTTTATAAAGTAAAGTTAGCCCGGGCCGCGCAAAGCAAGGGTGTATAAATACGTCATTTACAAGGGTTAAAAACGACATAAGGCTAGCGCAGAAAGCGCAAAGCCGAAGTCTCCAAGCCGAAATATAAAACAGACGGCGGAAAGCGGAAGGCTAAAAGCTAAAAGCTAAGCGCTAAAAAAAGGCGGAGAGCTTTTTGCTTTATGCTTTCTGCCTTCAGCTTACTTTAAACTTTAGGCTCTATATTTGGTCAAACAAACCTCATAAACAGCTCACTTATGAAGCATATTTACTCTTTACTTTTTTTACTTATTACCGGCTATTGTGCGCACGCACAGGAGGAGCCGCTGCAGGAAGGCGTACATAATTTTACCCTGCAATGGATAGGCTGGAACACGCCGGGGAAAGTGCAGATAGACAAAAAGGAGAATGATATTTATACCATTAAGGGAGAACAGCGCAGCGTGGATAGAACTGAATATGCTACTATTAACGGCACCCTGCAGGTACTCTCTGCACGCGAGCTGCTTTTTGAAGGTAAGATCCAGACCCGGACCAACGATAATAACAATGGCGAGGTTTGTGATAAAACCGGCATCTATCACTTTTTAGCTAAAGGCGACCGCAAATACTGGCGCTTACAGGAAATGGATAATTGTGAAGGCAATAATGTAGTGGATTATGTAGATATTTATTTTTGATAGAATGTAAAATGTAAAATCATAAATGTAAAATGTAAAAGTGGAATGCAGCGAATAAGGGGCTACATTCCACTTTTACATTAAGATTTTACGTTTATGATTTTACATTCTTTTCATTACTCTCCCTTTTGTTCCGCCAGGAAGCTCACCACATCGCGGATCTCTTTTTTGGAAAGGATCAGCTTCATATCTGGCATGCTGGATTGTGCATATTCCTTTTTCACGATCTGGTCGGCGGGAATAGTACGTACCGGCTCTAAGCCTTCTTTTACTTTTAACCCTGCTTTACTTTCTTCCTGTAAGATAGCGGTGAGCTTTTTACCATCTTTCAGCTCAAGGGTTACCATGCCAAAACCAGGCGCCAGGCGGGCGCTGGGCGATATGAGCGCCTGCAATATCTGATCCCGGGATATGCGGTTGGCTACCCCGTTCAAACGCGGGCCGGCATTGCCTCCCCTATCGTCGTAAGAATGGCAGCGCATACATTGTGAGTTCTGATTGTTAAAAAAGATCTGCCTGCCCCGGTGAGGATCACCACCTACCAAACAGCTGCTGTAAGAGGCCATCAGGTCATTGGCAGAGAGCTTGCTGCTGATCTCTTTATAACGGGCTATTAAAGGCTGTGAGCGGCTGCTGTCAATGGCTTCGCCCAGCTCCAGGTAAATGTCGGGGCTTAGTTTGCCGGTACCCATTTTATTCAGCAGGTCTTCAAACGTTTTACCGGTATAGGTAAGCGGTAATTTACCCAGCGTTAATACGGCGGCCTGCTTTTCTTCCATTGTTTTGGAGCTGATCACATCTGTGAGCAGGGTTACCATCAGCTCTTTGGGAATGTTCATTTTCTCCAGCAGGTCCAGCCCGGCTACCCGTACTGTTTTTTCTTTATCCGCTATTGCCAGCTTAATGGCCTGTTCTGCAGCGGGATCCTGTAAGGTTACCAATGCCTGCAGCACTTCCACGCGCATGGCAGGCTCCCGGTCGGTTTTCAGTACGGCCAGCAATTCCGGTGCAGCCTGTTTAATATTCAGCTTGCTGATAGCTTTTGCTGCACTTAACCTCACCGGCAGCTCTTTATTCTTTAATAAGGCTGTAAGCGCATTTGCAGATACATTTACCACTGGCGCTGCAT
>Ga0207426_1001546_pt1 | contig 18702 bp, 15 predicted proteins | sample AraplaMF_Cvi_mMS_FD_184265 | JGI IMG/M metagenome (GOLD analysis project Ga0207426, IMG submission 184265) | Arabidopsis root microbial communities from the University of North Carolina, USA - plate scrape MF_Cvi_mMS (SPAdes) (version 2) | ecosystem: Host-associated > Plants > Roots > Endosphere... | reverse complement strand
TGAACTTGCTGCTGGCGACGCCATGGCGGACCCTCTCCGTGCCCTCTCCGTGCCATCAGGTGGCGTTGCCGCCTCCTGGCGGTGCGGCGGGTTGACCGTACCGGCTGTGATGGCTCCGATACGGAGAGTTTGGCCACAAACCGGATATCTCGCGCGCGATCTGCCATGAACTGCCATCCTTTGCAGCGTTACGCCGCCGTAGCTGTTGACACGCCTGACCGTTGAAGACGGTGTAAAGGGTCTGGTGCGTGCAGGAGGAGGGGTTCTCCGTGTGGGAGACCGGCGTGAGCAGGGGCGGCAACGGGTCCGCGGGCCAGGCCGTCGCAGACGGGGCACCGGCCGTTTTGGCGCAGTCGTGCGACCTCGTGACGGTGCCCGCCCGGCAGGGGCTGGAGGCCGTCGACATCCTCCGGCTGCGGGACGGTGTCGGCCCCGTCCTGCACGACGGCGCCTGCGACACCCTCGGCTTCCTGGTGCCCGCGGGCACGGCGGCGGGCTGGGACGTGCCGGGCAGCGCGTGTACCCAGACCTCCGGGCGGGGCATCGCGCTGGGCGCGCTGTGCGGTGAAGGGGCCGCGGCGGAGCCCCCGGTGACCGGCACCGGCTGGCTGGTGCCCCCGGAGGGTGCGGGCGCCGCCGCCACCGACCCGGCCGTGCTGCGCGCGGCGCTCGGCGAGGCGGCCCGCACCATCGAGGCCGTCGACCGCTGCCAGTGAGCGGCGCGGGGGCCGCCCGGCCGGTGCCGGACGGCCCCCGCGGGCCGGGTCGCCCGGGCCCTACGTCCCGTGCGGGGCCGGTGCGCCGTCCCGTGCCGGACGGGGGATGGTGGTGGCGCCGCGCCGGTCGCCGAGCCGGCGCTGTACGCCCCGCAGGAGGCGGGGCGCGGTGAAGTCCGCGCCGTGCACGAAGCGCATCGCCGGGCCGAACGACGCGGCGGTCAGCGGCCCCGCGAAGAACAGGCCCGGCCAGGACGACTCGAATCCGGCGCTCAGTTCCGGCAGCCGGCTGCCGCCCACCGTCCGCAGCGCGCTGCGCACCTGCGGGGCGAGCAGCCGCAGCCGCCCGAGGTCGGGGCGGTATCCGGTGGCCGCCACCACGTGCTCGGTGTCCAGGGTGTCCGTCCGGCCGTCCGTATGGGTGAGGTGGAGCCGCACCCCGTCGCCCCGCGGGGCCGCCGCCCGGATCCGGTGGTTCAGCAGCACCGGCACCGCCTGCTCGAAGCGCTCCCGCAGCCACCAGGCGCCGGCCGGGCCCGGCGCGGTCTCGGCGAGGCGCACCCGGGTCGCCGGGGGCAGGTGGCGCACCGCCCACGGCGCCCGCCACCACAGCCGGCCCAGCCGGCCGGTGCCCGGCCCGAAGGGCGGGCCGCCGCGCTCCGGCGGCTGCGGCGGGGAGGCCCAGCGCAGCCGGTCGGCGCGGGCCACGAGGCGGGGCCGGGCGCCCTGTTCGGCGAGCAGGGCCGCGGTCTCCAGCGCGGACTGACCGGAACCGAGCACGGTGAGGTGCTTGCCGGAGAAGCGGCGCAGCTCGCGGTGGTCGCTGCTGTGCGAGGCGAGGTGCGGGGGCAGTTCGAGCAGCGGCCAGGGACGGTTGGCGAACGGCATCGCGCCGACGGCGAGCGCCACGGTCCGGGTCGTGATCCGCTCCCCGGTGTCCGTCTCGACGCGGAAGCCGTCGCCGTCCGGGCGCACGGCGGTGACGGTGACCTCCTCGACCTGCGGCACCGCCCGTTCGCCGAACCATCTGCCGTACGCGGTGAAGGTGGCGAGGGGCAGCGGGGTGCCGTGCCCGGCGGCCGGGTCGTGGGCGGCGCGGTAGTCGGCCAGGGTGTGGCCGCCGTCCGGGGCGGAGAGGCGGGACGACCGGGACCCGGAGGTGAGGAGCATGCCGTCGGGCATGTGGTCGCGCCACGTGGCCATCGGCCGGCCCAGGACCCGCAGCCGCAGCCCGGCCGCCGCCGCATGGGCGGCGACCGAGAGTCCGTAGGGGCCGGCGCCCACCACCACGAGGTCGTACATGGAAGGTCCCTGCTCTTTCTGTTCGTGCGGGGCGGAGGGCTGTCGGGGACCGGTGCGCCGGACCGCGGGGCCCTGCGGAGCCGGCGGCCGGCGGGCACCGCGGCCGGCGGGCACCGCGGCCGGGGCGCCCGCGCCGGGCCCGCTCGTTGGCCGGTCGCCTCGTGCCCGCGGCCGGCCGCACCGGCGGCACGGGGGGCGGGCGGCACCCGCGGTCGCGGCCCCGCCGGGGTGCCGTCCGCGCCGTCCGCACCTGCCTGCCCGGCGGCCGTCGGCCGGACAGCGCGGGGCGGCCGGCGGCCACGGCGGTGCCTACCGGTTCGGGAGCGGGGTCGGGTCGGGCGACCGGGACGGGTCCGGCAGCGAGACCGCCGCCGCGGGGAACGCCGCGGCCCGGCCCTGCTGCGGGGGCGCCGCCACGGGCGTCCGGCGCCGTGCCGGGGCGCCGGCCAGCGCCCGTTCGTACACGGCCATCAGGGCCTCGGCGCTGCGGCCGATGTCGTAGCGCCGCACCACCGGCGGGACCGGCAGCCGGCCCGGCCCCTGGCGCCGCAACTCCCGCAGGGCGGTGCCGAGTTCATGGACGCCGAGGCTGAAGCGGCGGGCACCGGGGGCCTGGTCGGCGGGCAGTTCGTCGACCGCCGGGCAGCTGCCGTGGAGCACGTGCAGCCCGGACCCGAGGGCCTCCAGGACGGCCAGCCCGAACGCCTCGTCCGGGGAGGGCGAGACGAAGACGTCGATGGCCGAGAGCAGGCCGGGGATGTCGGGGCCGTCGGCTCCCTGCCCCTCCGCCGCCCGTCCGCCGGCCGCTCGTCCGCCGGCTCCCCAGCCGCCGGCGCTCCGCCCGTCGAACGCGGCCTCGACCGCGCCGTCGCGCTCGCCCAGCAGATGGATCCGGTCGCCCGAGCCGAACTGCTCCGCCATCCGCCGCAGCGTCTCCCGCTCCGGCCCCGCTCCCGCCAACAGCAGGTGCACGCCCGGAAGCTGGGTCACCGCGCGGACCAGGACGTCGAACCGCTTGCCGGGCACCAGCCGGCCGGCGCCGCCGATCACGAACGCGTCCAGCGGCAGCCCCAGCCGGGTGCGGACCAGGGCACGGGCGGCCGGGTCGAAGGCGAAACGGTGCGCTTCGATGCCATTGGGCACCACATGGATCCGCTGCTCCGGCACGCCCCAGCGGCGCAGCCGGGCGGCGACGGTGTCCGAGACGGCGACCGTCGCCGTCCCCAGCCGTTCGGTGGCCCGGTAGAGCGTGCGGACGCCACGGGTCAGCCGGCGTCCCTCGATGACGGCGTCGCCGAGCGAGTGCTCGGTGGCCACCACGGCCCGTACGCCGGCCATCCGGGCGGCGATCCGGCCGTAGACGCAGGCCCGGTAGAGATGGGTGTGCACCAGGTCGTAGCCGCCGCCGCGGATCAGTCCGGCGAGGCGGGGGAGCGCGGTCAGGTCCCGGTCGCCGGTCATGCCGAGGTGGGTGACGGGGATGCCGTCGGCCTCGATGCCCGCGGCGACCGGGCCCGGACGGGTCAGGGTGACGACCTCGCAGTGGGCGGGCAGCCGGCGCAGCAGCAACCGCAGCTGCTGCTCGGCGCCGCCCACGTCGAGGTCCGTGATGACGTGCAGTACCTTCACCGGATGCCTCCTGAAGTAGCGGCCGGGGTCGTGGTCTCGTCCACGGGCAGCGCCCGCGCGAGGGCCGGTGCGCCCGCGCTCATCCGCGCTCCCGCCGCACCGGCGGGGCCGCGGTGCGCAGCAGGATCCTGACGTCCTGCCACAGCGACCAGCTGTCGATGTAGAGGTTGTCGAAGCGGGCCCGGTCCTCGACGGCGGTGCCGCCGTGCAGCCCGTGCACCTGCGCGAGTCCCGTGAGGCCCGGCCGCATCCGGTGCCGGGCGCCGTACTCCGGGTGGGCCCGGGTGCAGCGCTCGACGCAGGAGGGGCGCTCCGGGCACGGCCCGACCAGGCTCATCTCACCGCGCAGCACGTTCCACAGCCGGGGCAGTCCGGCCGGCGCGGTGCGCCGCAGCAGCCTGCCGGCCCGGCCCGTCCGGCCGTCGTCCGCCACGCCCGACGACGCCGCCTCGGGCGCGTCGCCCGGGCGCCGGGTCCGGAACGTCAACAGGGTGAAGGGGCGCCCGCCGCGGCCGGTGCGTTGCTCGCGGACGAGCACGCCGGGCCCGTCGGCGAGCCGCAGCGCCAGCGCCCAGCCCAGCAGCAGCGGGGCCGCGAGCACCAGCGCCGGGCCGGCCAGCGCCAGGTCCAGCACCCGCTTTGCCGGGCCGCCGTGCCGCGGCGGGGAGGTGTCCAGCCGCCGGCAGGCGAAGCCGCCCCACCGGCCGGTGTCCGCGTACGGGGTGCGGCCCTCGCGGGCGGCCGCCGGGCCGGCCAGCCAGATCGCCGAACCCTGGTCGACGAAGCGGCGCAGCAGCGCGGCGGTGTGCGGGTCGGCGTACGGCGGCAGCGTGAACACGGCGTCCCGCACGGTGTGCTGGATGACGGCGCGGGTGATGTCCCGCGCGGAGGTGAGCCGCGGCAGACCCCCGCGGGCCGGGGGCAGCGCATCGGACCCGCCGGGCGGCGCCGGAGCGACGATGCCGACCGGGCGCAGGCCGTACTCGGGGTGGGCGTGCAGCACCGCGGCCAGCCGCCGGGCGGCCGGGTCGGTGCCGACGATCAGAGTGGCGCGCGGTCCGCGGCGGGCGGCGTTGCGGCGCGCCCGGTGGACGGTGGCCCGGCCAGCGCAGACCAGCAGGGTGTGTGCCGCCACCGCGCCCCCCAGTACGGCCGGCGGCAGCGCCCGCCCGGGATGGAGCGCGGCGAGCACCGCGGCCACCGCGCACCAGCAGACGGCGGACCGGGCCAGCAGCGCCGGCAGGTCGTTCGGCACGCTCGGGGCGGGGCCGGGACGGTAGAGGCCGGCCCGGGCGTGGAGCAGCAGCACGCCCAGCACCACGGCGGCGGTCGCGGCCGGTGCCGTCCCCGTGCCGGGGACCAGGAGTGCGGTGCCCGCGGTGGCCAGGCAGTCGGCGGCGAGCAGCGGGGCGACGGTCCGCCGCCGTGCGCCGCGGCCGGGCCGGGGCGGGGGCAGAGTGGCGCGGCCCGGCCCGCGGGGCGGCCGGACGGCGGCGGCCGGCCGGGGCAGGGCCGACGGGGGGAGGGCCCCGGCACGAGGCGGCGCGTCCGCGCGCTCCGTCGTCATCGGCCGACCCGCTCCCGGCTCTCCGGGCGGACCGCGCTCTCCGGGACGGCCGCACCGAGCAGTTCGCGGTACAGCCCGAGGACGGCGGCCGCGGTGTCCCGCACGTCGTACGCCGCCCGCATGTGCTCCAGCGCCCGGTGGCCCAGCGTCGCGCGCAGCCCGGGGCGGGTCAGCAGACCGCAGACGGCCCGGGCCAGGGCGGCCGGGTCCGTGGGCGGCACCAGGCAGTGCGGCGCCGCGCCGGGCGGCAGGCACTCCCCGGCCCCGCCGACGTCGGTGACCACCACGGGCCGGCCGCAGGCCATCGCCTCCAGAGGGGCCAGCGCCCTGCCCTCCCCGCGGGAGGGGAGGACGACCAGATCTGCCGCCCGGTACCAGGGGACGGCGTCGCGCGCCGCGCCCGCGAACCGCACTCCGGGCGGTGCGGCGGCGTGCAGCAGCTCGCGGTCCGGGCCGTCGCCGACCAGGACCAGCCGGGCGCCGGGGACGGCGGCGGCGACCGCCGGCCACGCCCGCAGCAGCGAGAGCTGGCCCTTTCGCGGGCACAGCCGCCCCACGCACACCACCAGGGGCGCGTCCGGCGGCAGATCACCGAGGGCGGGCAGGTCACGGCGGAGCGCACGCCGCACCGCGTCCTCGCGGTACGCGGGCGCGCAGCGGTCCAGGTCCACCCCGTGGGGGATCACCGCCCACCGGGCCGGCACCCCCGCTTCGGACCCCCGCAGCCGCTCCGCCCCGCTCGCGCACAGCACCCGGTCCGCCCAGCGCGCGGCGTACCGCTCCCAGCCGAGCGCCGGCCGCGCCGGCGTCCCGCCGGGTCCCTCGAAGGGCCAGGAGTGCGGCTGATGGACCGTCGGGATACGGCCCCGGACGGCCAGGCGGGCGGCGAACCCGGCCCTGCCGCCGTGGGTGTGGACGAGGTGCGGGCCGACCCGGCGGATCAGCCGGGCCAGCCGTCCGGTCTCGACGGCGAGCGCCGGACCCGGGGACGGGCGGGCCGGCCAGGGGACCACGTCGGCGCCCGCCGCCGCGGCGTCGCGGTGCAGCGTGCCACCGGGCGGCGCGGCGACCACGGACCGCACGCCCGCCGCCGCGTGGCACCGCACCAGGTCGGTGACGACCCGGGCGACCCCGCCGTCGACGGGCCGGGAGACATGGAGAACCGTTGGCCGCTCTGGGCACTGCAGGTCTTGCGGCAGCACGTACTGCTCCCCTGATGACCGGGCGGACAGAACTCTGCGGGAATTGCCGGGGGCGCGCCGTTCAGTGCCTGGTATTGGTCTGCAGGAAGAGCGCGCCGAGCAGATATCCCGGATTGCTGGTGGTGAAGCGGAAGGTGAGCCGGTCGCCGCCGGGCCGCAGCGCGGGCGTGATGTCGAATACGTCGGAATCGAATCCGAGGGTGTTGCGGTGGGCGGGCAGCCGCTTCGTCTGCCGGCCGAATTCGGTGATCGTCGAGTTCATCACGTCCCGCGCCGGATTCGCGGCATCGTGCACCCTGTGCGCAGGGTGCCGGCCCGCCCGGACGGAGAGCGCATCCTTTCCCCGGCCGCGGTCGGCGTCGTATGCCACGACACCGGCTCGGCCATGCGAATGCGCCGGGATATTCAATCCGTTCAGTCGAACAGAAAAACTGCGATGGCCGGGTCCGAGCGGCTGGAATCCGTCCCACAGGACGATTCTGCGCAGCGGCTGCCTGCTGTTCTCGTACGCGGCCACCAGCGTCCAGCCGCCCCAGGTGCCGGCCGGGGAACCACCCTTCGCGACATTGATCCGGCCCACGGTGTAGGAGCCGGCGCCGCTTTTCCGCACCAGGTCGGTGACGTCCGCCGACGCCTGGAAGCCGTCGGCCGACGAGGTGGTGCGACGGCCGGTCGGGGTGTCGGCGAGCACCTCCTTGTAGTGGCCGCCGGGCCCGGCGAGCAGCACCCGCCCGTTGTCCCTGGCCCGCTTGTGCGTGCTGCCCCGCAGGTTGCCGCCCCAGTACAGCCGGGCGTAGCTCACCCGGGAGCCGGCCGGGAGGCGCAGCCGCGCGGTGCTGGAGTTGCCGGTGCGGGCGTCGGAGTCGACATCGGCGAACGCCGTCCGGTACGGGCTCTTCCGGCCGGCGCCGCTCTGCTGGGCGGCCGGGCACGGTCCGGCCGCGCGGCGTCCCGCGGTGGTGCAGGCGATCGCGGAGTTGGCCGCCCGGGCGATACCGCCGTGCTGGGTCACGTGATAGCGCTCGGTGAAAGGAATTCGGGTGGATTCCCCGGGTGCCGGTGCGGCCGACGCCGAAGACAGGGCGGCGGACAATGCCAAGGAGGCCACTGCGCATACGGCGCCGCGCGCGGTGCGGTCCAGCGACTTCGGCATGTCTTCCTCTCCGACTTCAATCAGTCAAACTGGAGAACACTCTGACAGAAATCATGTTGGAATCCGCGGCAGGCACGCCGGACCCCCTCGGGGATTCCGCGCCATGGAATACCGGCTCCGCCGGCGCCACCGGAGTTTCTGCCAGAAGGGCTAAGATTTTCCCGGACGAGGGAACGTCCGCACCCCTGACTCATTTCGCTCGTTGTGACCGGTTGCCCCATTCACACACTGAAAGGAGAATGGGATGAATCGGTTTACCAAGACCGCCGCAACGGCTGCGGTCGGCTGCGCCATCGTGCTAAGTGGCGCAGGCGTCGCCTCGGCCAGCGGGGACGGCCACCATGGCCGTAACGGTCGTCACCACGACCACGATCGTTACCGTAACGACCATCGCAATCTCTTCGCCCACCGGAGCGGTGCCAACGCGGCGGGCTTCGCCGCGGGCTCCCCGGGCATCCTGAGCGGCAACAACATCCAGGTCCCGATCAACATCCCGATCAACCTGTGCGGCAACAGCCTCAACGTCGCCGCCCTGTTGAACCCGGCTTTCGGGAACATCTGCGTCAACCGATGACCCGGCGCCGGTCCGCCAGGGATGTCGGGCCGGCATGGGTCGCACAGTGCAGTCGGCGGATCGCCCCGGCCTCGGTCGCGGGTGGTCCGCCACTCTGCCGCCCGGCGCCCACCCGCCCCGCAGCCGGTCGTTCCTACCCCGCTGACCAGCGGATACGGCCTGCCGGGCAGGGGCCATACTGGGGTGCATGGCGAAGAGCAGACGCGGGCGCGGCGGACCGGAACCCGTCACCGAGACGGTGGACGGCGGGCTCGCCGAGCTGCGGCCCGACCGCGACCGGCCGCGCGGCTGGACGCTGCTGATCGACGGTGCCCCGCAGTCCCATGTGGACCTCGACGAGCCGTCGTATCTCGACTTCTCCTACCAGCGGCGGCTGGGACACATCGCCGACCTCGCGGGACCCCCGGGCAAACCGCTGCGCGTCGTCCATCTCGGCGGCGGCGCCCTGACCCTGGCCCGCTATGTCGCGGCCACCCGCCCGCGGTCCACCCAGCAGGTGGTGGAGATCGACGCCCCGCTCGTCCACCTCGTGCGCCGCCGGCTGCCGTGGGACAGCGGCTGGCGGATACGGGTGCGCGGCGGCGACGCCCGGGCCGGCCTGGCGAAGGTCCCGGACGGCTGGGCGGACCTGGTCATCGCCGATGTCTTCGGCGGCGCCCGCACGCCCGCACACCTGACCAGCACCGAGTTCCTGACGGAGGCGCACCGGGCGCTGCGGCCCGGCGGGTTCTACGCGGCGAACCTCGCGGACGGGCCGCCGCTGCGGTTCCTGCGCGGCCAGATCGCCACGGCCCGTACGGTCTTCGCCGAGCTGTGCCTGACCGCCGACCCCGCCGTCCTGCGCGGCAAGCGCTTCGGCAACGCCGTGCTGCTCGCCGCCGAGGGGCCGCTGCCGGTCGCCGAACTCACCCGGCGGGCGGCCACCGATCCGCAGGCCGGGCGGGTCGAACACGGCCGGGCGCTGCTGGACTTCACCGGCGGCGCGGCCCCGGTCACCGACCTCACGGCCCTCGCCTCGCCCGCCCCGCCGGCCGCGGTCTTCGACTGACGCCGGGTGCCGGGTGCCGGGCGCCGGGCGCCGGGGCGCAGGGACGCCTGGACGCCGGGCGATCGGGCCGTCGTGCCGCCCGGCCGTGCGCCGCGGCCGTGCGGCGCTACGTCCCGTGGTCCGTGGTCTCCACCGTCGGCGGATGCCCGTTCCAGGTGCAGAACACGGACGTGTGGGCGGCACCGCCGGAGAAGTCGACCCGGATCCACCCGTCCTGCTTCCACACCTGCATCTCCCAGCCCGAGTTCGGCGTCGCCGACACCAACTCGGCCGCCCGGCTGCCCATGTCGAAGACCACCCGCCCGCCCGCCGTGGCGTAGCTCTTGACGCGGCCGTCGGCGGCCGGCGCGGAGCTGCCCGGCGAGGAGCCGCCGGGGTGGCGCGACCGGGGGGCGCCGCTGTGGGACGGGGTGGCCCGGGGCGACGGCGTGCCCTTGTCGGGCACCGGGCCGCGGTCGGGCGAACGGGACGGCTTGGGGCGGTGGGTGGAGGAGACGCGCGGTGCCGCGGCGGCGTCGTCCCCCGTCGTCGAGGACGCCATCCGGCCGGAGAGCGGCAGTGCGCGCGGCGCGTCGTACGCCGTGCCGGACAGCACGGTGTGCACCCCGAACCACGACAGGGTGACCGCGGCGCCGGTCGCCAGCGTCCAGGCCGCCGCATGAACCAGTCCTCGTTGCATCCGGCTCATACTGCACCACCCGACCGCCCTGTTGCAGCCCGTCGCGTACGCCGGAGTGCGCCGCCCGGACGTCAACCTCGGACGGGGAACCCCGCCCGAATGGCGTACGGTGCCGCCCATGGCACGTGTGCTCGTCGTCGAGGACGACCAGTTCGTACGCTCGGCTCTGATCCGGCATCTGACCGAGGCCGCCCACACGGTGCGCAGCGTGGGTACCGCGCTGGAGGCGCTCCGCGAGGTGGCGCACGTCGGCTTCGACGTCGTCATCCTCGACCTCGGCCTGCCCGACCTGGACGGGGGCGAGGCGCTGAAGATGCTCCGCGGCATCACCGACGTCCCTGTGATCATCGCCACCGCCCGGGACGACGAGGCGGAAATCGTCCGGCTGTTGAACGACGGCGCGGACGACTACCTCACCAAGCCGTTCTCCGTCGAGCACCTCTCGGCCCGGATGTCGGCCGTACTGCGCCGCTCCCGGGCCACCGCGGCCGGCGCAAAGCCGCCCTCACGAGTGATACGGGTCGGCGGCCTGTCCATCGACCCGCTGCGCCGGCAGGCCGAACTCGACGGCACCGCACTCGATCTGACCCGCAGGGAATTCGACCTGCTGGCCTTCCTCGCCGGGCGCCCCGGCGAGGTCGTCCCGCGCCGGGAACTCCTCGCCGAGGTCTGGCAGCAGTCCTACGGCGACGACCAGACCATCGACGTCCACCTGTCCTGGCTGCGCCGCAAGCTGGGCGAGACCGCGGCCCGGCCCCGGTACCTGCACACCCTGCGGGGCGTCGGCGTGAAGCTGGAGCCGCCGCAGTGAGCCGGGGGCACCTCCCGGCGGCAGCCGGGGGAGCGCGCGAGGGCGCCGGGCCGCAGCGGACCGGGGGCCCCTCCCGGGCCCTTGGGGCGCCGGGGGAGAAGGCCGCACTTGTGCGCCTCGCGGGCGGAGCGGCAAAGGATCAGACACCGTGAGATGGGCCCTGGTCAAGGTGGCGCTGGCGGTCACCACCATGGTCGTGGTCGCGTTCGCCGTCCCCCTCGGACTGGTCGTCAAGGAGCTGGCCCGCGACCGCGCCTACGGAAGCGCCGAACGGCAGGCCGCCACCATCGGCCCGGTCCTCGCCATCACCACCGACCGCACCCAGCTGGAGCGCGCCGTCGCCAGCGCCGAGACCGGCCGCGGCGGCCGGATCGGCGTCCATGTCCCGGCGAGCGGCAAGGACGGCAAGCCCGCCGAGATCGGCTCCCGGCGGGCCGCGCAGCGCGACGTCGAGGCCGCCGCGAAGCTCGGCCGGGCCTCCATCTCCCCGGTGCGCGGCGGCTCCTCGCTCCTCCAGCCGACCGCCGTCGCCTCCGGCATCGCCGTCGTCGAGGTCTTCGTCCCCGACGCGGCGCTCACCAACGGCGTCGCCACCTCCTGGGTGGTGCTCGCCGGCGTCGGCCTCGCGCTGGTCATCGGCTCGGTGGCGGTGGCCGACCGGCTGGGCACCCGGATGGTGCGGCCCGCCAAGCGGCTGGCCGGCGCCGCCCACGACCTCGGCAAGGGCAGGCTCGGCGTCCGCGTCCCGGAGGACGGCCCCAAGGAACTGCGGTCCGCGGCCAGCGCCTTCAACTCCATGGCCGACCAGGTCGTCCAACTGCTGGCCAACGAACGGGAACTGGCCGCCGACCTCTCGCACCGGCTGCGCACCCCGCTGACCGTGCTCCGGCTCAACGCGGCCTCCCTCGGCGACACCCCGGCCGCCGAGCAGACCCGGGCCGCCGTCGCGCAACTGGAGCGCGAGGTCGACCAGATCATCCGCACCGCCCGCGAACAGAAGGCCCAGTCCCGGCAGGCGGCCGCCGCGGCCGGCTGCGACGCCGCCGAGGTGATCCGCGAGCGGATGGGCTTCTGGTCGGCGCTCGCCGAGGACGAGGGCCGTACCGTGCGCACCGCCGGCGCGGACCGCCCCGTACGCGTCCCCGTCGGCCGGCCCGAACTCGCCGCCGCCCTGGACGCGATGCTCGGCAACGTCTTCCGCCACACCCCCGAGGGCACCGCCTTCGCGGTCGACGTCCACAACGCGGAGGACGCGGTGATCGTGCTGGTCTCGGACGCCGGCGGCGGCATCGCCGACCCGGACGCGGCGCTGCGCCGCGGGCACGGCGGCGGCGGGGACGGCTCCACCGGCCTCGGGCTGGACATCGTGCGGCGGCTGGCCGAGTCCACCGGTGGCGATGTGCGCATCGGCCGCTCCGTCCTGGGCGGCACCGAGGTGCGGGTCTGGCTGGCGCTGGACGGCCGGCGCGCCCCCGGCGCCCGCCGCGGCCACCGGCTGCGCCGCACGCTCGGCGGCCGGCGCCGGCGGACCGCGCCCACCGGCTCCTGAACCCGCCGGCCTCCGGGTCCCGAACCCGCCGCCGACCGGGCATGTGCCCCTGGCTCTTAACCACTCCCTTCCGCTTCCTTAAGGCGTTCATAAGTCCACCAACCTCCGCACCATTACCGACATTTGTCCGTTTCCCTGTCGCTAGCGTGCGGGACGCACCACGGTGCACCCCCCGCCCCCCATGTGACGACAGGCAGGCACGAGATGAGTTCCTCGGCACACCGCCGGCGCAAGAGCCGCACCACCAAGCTGATCGTGAGCGGCGCGGCCGCCGTGGTCGCGGCCGGCGGCGCCTTCGCCGTCGCCGGATCCGCCCTGGCCGCCAAGGCACCGCGGACCACCGGCACCGGTCAGGCCGCCCCCAGGGCCGCCGCCGGCTTCGCCCCGTACGTCGACACCTCGCTCGCCCCCGCCCACGACCTGGCCGGCACCGCCCGCAAGACCGGGGTGAAGAACTTCAACCTGGCGTTCGTCACCTCCGGCGGCGGCTGCACCCCCAAGTGGGGCGGCGCCGGCGAGCTCGGCAGCGACCCGGTGGCCCGGCAGATACCCGCCCTGCGCAAGGCCGGCGGCGACGTCCGGGTCTCCTTCGGCGGCGCCACCGGCTCCGAGCTCGGCCTGGCCTGCGGCTCCGCGGGCGAGCTGGCCACCGCGTACGGCAAGGTCATCGACCAGTTCAAGCTCACCAAGGTCGACTTCGACATCGAGGGCGGCGCCCTGCCCGACACCGCGGCCAACACCCGCCGCGCCCAGGCCATCACCCAGCTCCAGAAGAAGCACCCCGGCCTGGACGTCTCCTTCACCCTGCCGGTCATGCCCGAGGGCCTGACCCAGGACGGGGTGAACCTGGTCGCCGACGCCAAGAAGAACGGCGTCAAGATCTCCGCCGTCAACATCATGGCGATGGACTACGGCTCCGCCTACAGCGGCGACATGGGCACCTACGCCACCCAGGCCGCCACCGCCACCCAGGGCCAGCTCAAGAAGGCCCTCGGCCTGAGCGGCGCGGCCGCCTGGAAGGCCGTGGCCGTGACCCCGATGATCGGCGTCAACGACGTCCAGAACGAGGTCTTCCGCCGCGGCGACGCCACCCAGCTGGTGAAGTTCGCCCGGACCAAGCACTTGGCCTGGCTGTCGATGTGGTCCTCGACCCGGGATCAGGCCTGCCCCGGCGGCACCGGCAACACCGCGCAGCCGACCTGTAGTTCCATCGAGCAGAAGCCGCTGGACTTCACCAAGGCCTTCGGCGCGTACAAGGGCTGACCCCCACCGGCGGTCCGCCCCCCCACGGACCGCCCGTCCCCAGGCCGGGGCGCAGCGGGCTCCCCCTACCCGCTGCGCCCCGCCGTTTTCTCCCTATGACTCGCCCTCGGGGGCTGTCATGCGCACGATCGGCCGAGGTGAGGCAGGCGGCACCCTCGGCAACCCCGTGAAGATCACCACGGCCCCTCAGCGCCCGAGTGTGATCACCGGCACCATCCTCGCCCCGGCCCCGGTCCTCGCCCCCGTACACAGGCAGCCGGCTGGACCCTCACAAACGCCAAGGCCCCCGACCTGAGGTCGGGGGCCTTGAAGTGGGGTGAGTAACGGGACTTGAACCCGCGACATCCTGGACCACAACCAGGTGCTCTACCAGCTGAGCTATACCCACCATGACCGGTGCTGTGTGGTTCTTTTTCCCCACCGGCTGAGAAAAAGTGTACAGGGTCCGGAGGGGTGCTCGCGCCCAGGTTTTCCCTCCCGGGCCCGAGGGCGTGTCGTGCGGGTCACGGTGGCCCCGTGGGCACCCGCACGACACGCGCCCTGTGGCTCGCTACGGCGTGGACTGCGGCTCGGCGGGAAGGACGTGCTTGGCGGCGATGGCCTTCGCGGTGTCCGAGTCGGGGCCGGGCTGCGGTACGAAGACCGCCTCCCGGTAGTAGCGCAGTTCCGCGATGGATTCACGGATGTCCGCCAGCGCCCGGTGGTTGCCGTTTTTGTCCGGACTGTTGAAGTAGGCCCGCGGGAACCAGCGCCGGGCCAGTTCCTTCACGGACGAGACATCGACGATCCGGTAGTGGAGGTAGCTCTCCAGCGTCGGCATGTCGCGCAGCAGGAAGCCACGGTCGGTGCCCACGGAATTGCCGCACAGCGGCGCCTTCCCCGGGTCCGGCACATGCTGCTTGATGTACGCAAGCACCTGCGCCTCCGCCGCCTCCAGCGTCGTACCGCTGTCGAGCTCCTCCAGCAGCCCGGAGGCGGTGTGCATCTGGCGCACCACCTCCGGCATGGTGCCGAGCGCCTCGGCCGGAGGGCGGATCACCACATCCACCCCGTCGCCCAGCACATTCAGCTCCGAGTCGGTGACCAGGGCGGCCACCTCGATGAGCGCGTCATTCGCCAGCGAGAGTCCGGTCATCTCGCAGTCGATCCACACCATGCGATCGTTCATACATCTCACCCTACGGGGCGCTCCCGCTGTCCGGGCAGCACGGGGCGGCCCGGACCCCGGCCGACCGGGGATTCCGGCAGCCGGGAGGCGTAGGCGTCCGACTGCGGTTTGCCCGCTTCGGCCGCTTCCGCGGTCGCCAGCCCGTGCCCGGCCAGCGCGGCGGCGGCGTACCGCTCCCCGCTGCCCGCGCCGAGCATCGCCCGCTCCCGCTCCGGCCGCTCGGCACGCTCCGGTCTGAGCGCGGGCTCGGGTCCCCCGTTCTGCGGCCGGCGCGCGCGGTAGGCCGCACGGTAGGCCGCGGGCGAGGCGCCCAGCTGCCGCCGGAAGTGGCCGCGCAGGGCGACCGGCGACCGGAAGCCGCAGCGCCCGGCGACCTCGTCCACCGAATAGTCGGAGGTCTCCAGCAGCCGCTGGGCCTGGAGCACCCGCTGGGTGATCAGCCACTGGAGCGGAGCGCTGCCGGTCAGCGAGCGGAAGCGCCGGTCGAAGGTGCGCCGGCTCATGTACGCACGCGCGGCCAGCGTCTCCACGTCGAACTGCTCGTGGAGATGCTCCAGCGCCCAGGCGACGACCTCGGCGAGCGGGTCGGCGCCGATCTCTTCAGGTAATGACCTGTCCAGGTAGCGCTGGTGCCCCATGTCGGACGCGGTCCGGCGGGGCGGCACGACGAGCCGGCGGGCCAGCGCGTTCGCGGCGTCCGCGCCGTGGTCGGTGCGCACGATGTGCAGACACAGATCGATACCGGCCGCCGTTCCCGCGGACGTGAGCACATCGCCGTCGTCGACGAAGAGCTCGCGGGGGTCCACATGGACGGACGGGTAACGCTTGGCGAGCGTCGGTGCGTACATCCAGTGGGTGGTGGCCGGGCGGCCGTCGAGCAGTCCGGCCGCGGCGAGGACGAACGCCCCCGTGCACAGCCCGACGATTCTGGCCCCTTCTTCATGCGCGCGGCGCAGCGCGTCGAGCGCGGCGGGCGGCGGGGCCTGGGTGATGGATCGCCAGGCCGGTACGACGACCGTCCCGGCACGGGAGATCGCCTCCAGCCCGTAGGGGGCGGATAGTTCGAGCCCCCCGGTCGTGCGCAAAGGCGCATCTTCGCCCGCGCACACAAGCAGCCGGTACCGCGGAACGCCTGCGTCCTGTCGGTCGATGCCGAAGACCGAGAGCGGAATGGAGCTCTCGAAAATGGGGCCGCCGCTGAAGAGGAGCACCGCGACTATTTCGCGGCGTCGTCGGGCGGCGAGCTTGCGTGCGGCATCTGGTACGGCAGCGGAGTCCTGGCTCATGGCACTTAAGCCCCCCTCGGTCGTCTCGCCCTCTCGGTCCTGCACAGTTCCCCCGCCATTGCTACCAAGATCGAATCTACTGTGTTCCGTGAGGATGGAGTGCCAAGTTCACCACCCGCTGGTATGTCGATATGGCAACTTGGCGCGAAGCATTCGATCACGAAGCGTTCCACTCGTCGGGCCTACATGGGAAGTACGCGTCTCGGCTCTGCCCGTTCGCAGTAGGGCACAACCATGCCCAGCGGTCCTTTCCTCCCTGCTCACACCAGGGTTGAGGGGTGTCGCGGGCAAGGTGTGGACCCCGGCCGGAAGTTGGCTGAAAACGGTCGCGCGCAGACTTGCAGGCGCCTCAATCGACCGGCGTACGCCTTTCGGAGTGCCGGCCGCCCCCGTGCGCTGTCGTCCCTGAACGTCCGCTTCTGTCCCGGTGTCGTCCGACCTCGCGCACGCGGACCCGGGCGGCGGTCCGTTCGGAATGCCGCAACAGCGCGCGACAGGCGCAGGTCACCGCGGCCAGACCGGCGGCGGCACCGGCCGCACCGGCCCAGGAGGCGCCGCTGAAGATCAGGACGAAGGGCACCAGGGCACAGCTGAACGCGCCCCAGCGCACCACATCGGTCACTGGGTCGGGTGATCTGTCGGACGGCAACGGCACCGCGCACTCCCCTCGGACGGGCTGCTACTACAACGCGGCCGACGATCATGGGTCACCGCGAGGGGTACGTACGGGGGCAGGCCGGGGCATTGCCATCCGCGCCACGCTCCGGCATGCTCCGGGGAACGTTCGAGGCCCCACCCACCTCGCACGGGCGCTGCGCGTCCGTGGCGGGCTCTGGGCAGCGGGGGAGTGGCGCCGTACTCTTGGGGTATCGGGTTGGGAAGATGATTCCCAGTCGTATCGTTCCTCTTTGAACTATGGCTCCCGCACTTCGGGCGAGTCAGCTCAGTCAACTGCCGGATCAAGTCAATCGCCGTTCCCCGTTCGCCCCTCCGCAAGAGGACGTCCTCGCCGAGACACCAATGGCCGGTCACGAAATCCCCGAACCCGCGGACCGCAAGCAGGTCGCCGATCCCCTGGCGGACCTCGAAGCGGCGGAAAAGACACGCCACTCCTGCGACCCCGCGTTCCGGCACGGCGTCGTGGTCGGCTTCGACGGCTCCATGTCGAGTGAGCGCGCGTTGGCGTATGCAATCGGTATGGCCCGGCGCCTGGGCTCCGGTTTGATCATCGTCCATGTGGCCAACCGGCTGCCGACGACCGTCTGGGCGGGCTGTGAGCCCCCCGTCTTCGTGGACGTGCCGGATCACCGCACCGAAGTGCTCGGCCTGGAGCTGGCCTGTGCGGATCATCTCACCGAGGTGCCCTGGATCCTGGTCGAGCGCGGCGGGGACATCTGCCACGAGCTGGAGGAGGTCGGCCGGGAGTACGAGGCCGACGCGATCGTGGTCGGCTCCACGCACGGCATCGTCGGCCGGATCTTCGGCTCGGTGGCCGGCCGGCTGGCACGCCGGGCGCAGCGCCCGGTGATCGTGATTCCCTGACGCACCTTCGGAGTGGGACCCGCCTCGGTGTGCGCTCAACTCCCCGTGCCGCGCCGCCTCTTCACGCGATCTTTCTCCCCGCCATGCACACAGGTGCGGGGGCGTCATGAGGATTGTGCGCAGCCGCACTTCCGGTGCCGCGGCAAGGTGAATCGGGCGTGCGCGAGGGGTAGGAAACCGTCACGTGGGCGCGCCGCATCACGGGCCCGGCGGCCGCGCGCACGGCAACTTCGTGCTGTCGGCCGGGAGGTGACGGCTCCCGGGGCGGCGGCATCCCGCCGGCGTATGGGCGACGCCGGCGAAGGGGAGGCGGCGGCTCCGCGCGCTGGTGGCACGCGCGGAGCCGCCTGGGCGGGTTACTCCACCGTGACGGACTTCGCCAGGTTGCGCGGCTTGTCGATGTCGCGGCCCAGCGCCAAGGCCGTGTGATAGGCGAGCAGTTGGAGCGGGATGCCCATCAGGATCGGGTCCAGCTCGGGCTCGTTCTTCGGCACGACGATGGTGTGGTCGGCCTTCTCCTGCTCCTGGTGGGCGACGGCCAGGATGCGGCCGCTGCGGGCCTTGATCTCCTCCAGCGCGGCGCGGTTCTTCTCCAGCAGGTCGTCGTCGGGGACGATCGCGACGGTCGGCATGGCGGGCTCGATGAGGGCCAGCGGGCCGTGCTTGAGCTCGGAGGCCGGGTAGGCCTCGGCGTGGATGTAGGAGACCTCCTTGAGCTTCAGGGAGGCCTCACGGGCCACGGGGTAGCCGCGCACCCGGCCGATGAACATCATCGACTTGGCGTCCGCGTAGGCGGCGGACAGCTTCTTGATGTCCTCCTCGCCCTTGAGGATCTCGTCGATCTGCGCGGGCAGCTTGCGCAGGCCCTCGATGATCCGCTTGCCGTCCGCGACCGACAGGTCACGGATCCGGCCCAGGTGCAGGGCGAGCAGCGCGAAGGAGACCACCATGTTGGTGAAGCACTTGGTGGAGACCACGCAGACCTCGGGTCCTGCGTGTACGTAGATGCCGCCGTCGGTCTCCCGGGCGATCGCCGAGCCGACCACGTTCACCAGGCCCAGGACCCGGGCGCCCTTGCGCTTGAGCTCCTGGACGGCCGCCAGCACGTCGTAGGTCTCACCGGACTGGGAGACCGCCACGTACAGCGTGTCGGGGTCCACGACCGGGTTGCGGTAGCGGAACTCGGAGGCCGGCTCGGCGTCCGAGGGGATAC
>Ga0207426_1001545_pt1 | contig 18707 bp, 9 predicted proteins | sample AraplaMF_Cvi_mMS_FD_184265 | JGI IMG/M metagenome (GOLD analysis project Ga0207426, IMG submission 184265) | Arabidopsis root microbial communities from the University of North Carolina, USA - plate scrape MF_Cvi_mMS (SPAdes) (version 2) | ecosystem: Host-associated > Plants > Roots > Endosphere ... | reverse complement strand
GCCCAGCAGATCGGCCAGGCCACGGCTGATGGAGAGCCCTAAGCCCGTACCGCCATATTTGCGGCTGGTAGAACCTTCTGCCTGCTGGAAGGCTTCAAAGATAATGTTCTGCTTATCCTTGGAAATACCGATACCGGTATCCCTGATCTCAAACGCTACCACACGGCCCGCATTATCCAGGCTGGCATTGGCGGTTTTCCAGTTGCGGCTGGCTTCGTAGATCCGTAACCGTACCTCGCCCTTTTCCGTGAACTTAAAGGCGTTGGACAACAGGTTCTTTAAGATCTGGTTCAAACGCTGCACATCCGTTTCCAGGCTTTGCGGCAGCTGCTCATCGATCATAATACCAAAGCGCAGGTTCTTGCTTTCGGAGATATGCTTGAAGGTAGTTTCCACAAAGGCTACTACTTCACCGAAACGTACATTGATAAAGTCCGTAGAAATATAACCGGATTCGATCTTGGACAGATCCAGGATATCGTTGATCAGCTGTATCAGGTCATCCCCGCAGCTGTGGATGGTTTTGGCGTAACGTACCTGTTTTTCGCTCAGGTTACCTTCATGGTTCTCATACAGCTGCTGCGCCAGTATGAGTAAGGAGTTCAGCGGCGTACGCAGCTCGTGCGACATATTGGCCAGGAACTCTGATTTGTACTTGGAGGTAAGCTGCAGCTGCTCTGCTTTTTCTTCCAGCGAACGGCGCGCTTCTTCCACCTCCATGTTCTTTTCTTCCACTTCCTCCTTCTGTTTTACCAGCAGGTGGGCTTTATCCTGCAGCTCTTCGTTGGTTCTTCTCAGCTCATCGGCCAGTGACTGGGACTGTTCCAGCAGGGCCTCTGTACGGGAGTTGGCTTCAATGGTGTTTAACACGATACCAATACTTTCCGTTAGCTGGCTTAAGAAGTCGAGGTGGGTTTGGTTAAACGTATCAAAAGAGGCCAGCTCAATTACGGCCTTGATCTGCGTTTCAAACAACACCGGTAATACGATGAGGTTCAGCGGCCGGGCTTCTCCCAGGCCGGAGCTTATTTTAATATAATCACCCGGTACGTTAGTTAGTAAGATCTGTTTCTTTTCCACGGCGCACTGCCCTACCAGGCCCTGTCCCAGCGAGAACTCACGGCTCAGGGTCACTTCATCGCCATAGGCATAAGCGGCAAACAATTTCAGCTTGGGATTGGCCGATTCATCTTCCAGAATGTAGAACATACCCTTCTGCGCATTTACCACCTGCGCCAGCTCAGAAAGGATACGGCGGGTTACCGTGTTCAGGTCTTTCTGGCCCTGCAGCATTTGCGTGAACTTGGCCAGGTTGGATTTCAGCCAGTCCTGCTCCTGGTTACGCAGCGTGGTTTCCTTCAGGTTGGCAATCATCTGGTTAATGGTATCCTTCAGCTCTTCCACCTCACCTTTGGCTTCCACACGGATCATTTGCGTAAGATCGCCTTTGGTTACGGCAGATGCTACTGCGGAAATAGCGCGCACCTGCGTGGTCAGGTTCTCTGCCAGCTGGTTCACGTTCTCCGTCAGGTTCTTCCAGATACCGGATGCGCCGGGCACACTGGCCTGGCCGCCCAAACGCCCTTCCACACCCACTTCACGGGCCACGGTGGTTACCTGGTCGGCAAACACCGCCAGGGTATCGATCATTTCATTAATGGTTTCTGTTAACTGCGCCACCTCACCGCGGGATACGATGGAGAGCTTTTGTTTCAGGTTACCCGTAGCCACAGAGGTTACTACCTTGGCAATACCGCGCACCTGGTTGGTAAGGTTAAAGGCCATCATGTTCACGGAGTCGGTAAGGTCTTTCCAGGTACCGCCCACGCCCTGCACTTCTGCCTGGCCGCCCAGCTTACCTTCCGTACCTACTTCACGCGCCACACGCGTTACCTCAAATGCAAAGGAGTTCAGCTGGTCCACCATGGTATTGATGGTGTTCTTCAGGTCTAATATTTCGCCCTTTACATCAATGGTCACTTTTTTGGAGAGGTCACCGGAGGCCACGGCCTTGGTCACTTCCGCAATGTTACGCACCTGCGAGGTAAGGTTACCCGTCATCTGGTTCACGGAATCCGTCAAATCCTTCCAGGTACCTGCTACACCGGGCACAAATGCCTGGCCGCCCAGCTTACCATCTGTACCCACCTCACGCGCCACACGCGTTACTTCGGAGGCAAAAGCGCGCAGCTGCTCCACCATGGTATTGATGGTATTTTTCAGCTTCAGAATCTCGCCTTTTACATCCACTTCGATCTTACGCGACAGGTCACCGTTGGCCACCGCGGTAGTTACTTCCGCAATGTTACGCACCTGCGAGGTAAGGTTGGAGGCCATGATGTTCACGGAATCCGTTAAGTCTTTCCACAAACCTTTTACCCCCGGCACATCGGCCTGGCCGCCCAGCTTACCTTCGGAACCTACCTCACGCGCCACGCGGAATACTTCCGAACCAAATGCATTCAGCTGGTCCACCATGGTATTGATGGTATTTTTCAGCTCTAATATTTCTCCCTTTACATCCACCGTGATCTTGCGCGACAGGTCGCCCTTGGCCACGGCGGTAGTTACTTCCGCAATGTTACGCACCTGGGCCGTGAGGTTGGATCCCATCTGGTTCACGGAATCTGTTAAGTCTTTCCAGGTACCGCCCACACCCTGCACCTTAGCCTGGCCGCCCAGCTTACCTTCCGTACCTACTTCCAGCGCCACGCGCGTTACTTCAGATGCAAAGGAGTTCAGCTGGTCCACCATGGTGTTAATGGTGTTCTTTAATTCCAATATCTCCCCACGCACGTCCACGGTAATTTTGCGGGAAAGGTCGCCCAGGGCCACGGCCGTGGTTACATCCGCAATGTTACGCACCTGCGCGGTCAGGTTACCGGCCATCTGGTTCACGGAATCGGTAAGGTCTTTCCAAACCCCGCCTACCCCTTTTACCGTGGCCTGGCCGCCCAGCTTACCTTCTGTACCTACCTCACGCGCCACGCGCGTTACTTCGGAGGAGAAGGAGTTCAGCTGGTCCACCATGGTGTTAATAGTATCTTTCAGCTCCAGGATCTCTCCCTTTACATCTACTGTGATCTTTTTAGACAGGTCGCCACGCGCCACCGCGGTGGTTACATCCGCAATGTTACGCACCTGGGCTGTCAGGTTATCCGCCATCTGGTTCACGGAATCCGTCAGGTCTTTCCACACCCCGGCCACATCCTTTACTTTTGCCTGGCCGCCCAGCTTACCTTCAGAGCCTACTTCCAGCGCCACGCGCGTTACTTCGCGGGAGAAGAGGTTCAGCTGCTTCACCATCCCGTTCACCTCTGTTGCAATACGCGCAAACTCGCCCTGCAGCAAGTGGTCTTCTATCTGCAGGGTCATTTCCTGCGACAGATCACCTTTGGCCACGGAGCTGATCACATGCGCTATTTCAATGGTGGGATGCACCAGGTCGGAGATCAGGCTATTGATGGAGCCTACCGCCTCATTCCACGCACCTTTGGCCGTGCGGGGCATGGCTACACGGTGATTGAGCTTTCCCATTTTACCAATGGTATTACGGGCCAGCAACAGCTCCTCTACCAAGGTTTCGTTGAGCGTAATGATCTCATTTACCGTATCACAGATCTTACCGCTCAGGCCAATATTATCTACGGGCATGCGTACACTGAAATTGCCTCCCTTTACTTCGGAAAGCACCTGTAATAGCTGGCGGCTGTCCAGCTCATCGTGTAGCTGCTGAGATACGGTAGTGATCTTTTTACTTTTTTCAGAGACAGGTATGGCTTTTTTGGATGCACTCCTGGCCGGTGACATTTTTGTGCCGGCGCTTTTCTTCCTGGTATTCATTATTGCGGCATTAGAGCGATTAAAGGACTCAATTATGTAAGTTAAGACTTATCCAATACCCTTACTGCAAATTGTTAGGATACGCATGTGTGGCAGATTCCCATGGAAGGGGCCGCCATCCTGACGATACAATGCGTCTGGTCTTTCAAAATAAAGATAATGTAATATGTTTACAAAGAGTAATATTTTAAGCCACCCCTACACGAAGTGCTTTCAACCCGCTCAGTCCCTGCAGATCTTCCAGCTCCAGCTCTTCCAGGTCATTTTGCAGCACGCCGGTTTCCTGCATGTATTGCAGGTAGGGTAAATAGTCTTCTATATCTTTCCGGTTAAAATAAATGAGCGCAATCTTATCTGTCTGGGTTAAGCGTTCATCAGTATCGCGGATATGCACCTTATCGATCCGTTTTTTGATCATCTGGTAGCGGATATTGTAGGTGCCTTCCACATCAAACCGTCTTTCATCGGCCCGGAAGCTAATATCAATGGTATGGTTATGGGCAAAGATCAGCTGTGTGGTACGCAGCTGCTGCGGCATATTTGGCAGCAGGGAACGGGTAAGCCTGGTAATGGCTGCCATGGAGGAAAGCTGCCACAGGCGCAGGTTCTTCAGATGAAAATGATCAAACACACGGTTAGGGGAAATAGACTGCCCGATGTAAATATCATACTCAATACCATCTGTGCGGAACTTTTCAAAGTAGCAGGGATAGGCTTGCTGCAGCTTATCTTTCTCCGTTTCAAAATAATTGTTGATGGCATTATTGATCATTTGCATGGAGGCTTCCAGCGCATTCCGGTTATGCTGTACCGCCTCCCCGCTGCCATGCAGTAATTTTAAATAGCCCTCAATATCATTGCGGGTAGTGGGTTCCTGCTGGGCAAGGTGCTTCAGGTAAGGCAGCGTGCCTTCTGTTAAAAAGTGATTCAGGTTGGTCTCGTCCGTAGCATCCCACTCCTCCTGCTCCAGCACCTGCTGCCATTTGGTGCAGTTAAACAGGGCTTCTTCCAGCAGGGAGGAGGGGTGTTCATGCTGCACCTTCGTGAGCATTTCGCATAAAATGCGCAGGTGGTTATCCAGGTCGGCACGTACGGCCTTATTCCTTTCTATAGTAGAGTTGCGGATATCAATAGCGCCGTACAAGGGGTATACATCATTGAAATGAACGTTCTGCACTTTGGCAGGCAGCTGTTTCTTCCGCTGCTGTAAATACTGCCAGGCGGCTTCGTTAAACTTCCATTGCACAGCGGGTTGCAGGGAAGTGAACTTTTCCATTACAATGTTCTCTATTTCCAGGTTAAACTCATCGCGGTACACCTGCAGCAGCTGTCCAATGGCGCCGATGGCGGGTTCCAGCAGGGCCAGCGTTTTCTCATTAAAGGTATCATCGCCCCAGGTATGCACCCCCAGCACCCCTACGGGTGTACGTTCCAGGAAGATGGGCATCAGCGCCAGGGAGCGTACGCCCAGCTTGCGGAAATCGTCCAGGAACTTATACTCTTCCTTTGCTTCTTCCTGGAAAATATCCTGGGAGAAAAAGAAGCTGGGATTGGCGGCGTAGGACTTTGCCTGGTCCCGGAAATTTTCGGGCGATAAGGTTTTCTCTCCCCACACAGAGAAAAGGATGCCGGTACCTGTTTTCTCAAAACCATATACCGGTTCATCATTAATATGTACAAAGGGAAAAAGGTCGAACTCTATTTTACTGTTGCGTACCAGTGTTTTCAGGGATCTGATCACGGTGTCCTGTGCGCTGTTATCTGCCCCGGGCCTGCGGTTCAGGCGCACCTTGCGGATATTGTCTACCGCCTTATACGGCGTAATATCCGTTACCGTTAGCACGGCCATGCCGCGGAATTCAAACATATCCAGCGGCAGCATGTTTTCCATGATCTCGTAGCTGGCGCCTTCGCTCAGATGCATGTACAGGCGGTTACAATCCAGCGCCGGCAGCTCGCCCCTGGCGGTAACGGAAATAAAATCGGTATTTATATTTACACTGTAATATTCCAGCAAACCGGTAGTGATGCTGGTGCCGGCATGGTATAAACCTGTTTTTACAGGCGACTGGAAATTGTATAAACGCTTAAGGATAAACGAATAAACCAGCTGCAGGCGTTCCCGGCGATAGTCGTCCTCTGTTTGGGTTACTTCGTACTTCTCATCTCTCTGGGTCAGCAGTGTAAACAGCAGCTCCGTACCATAAAAAATATAAGGCTGAAAGGGAAAGCTGAGGCCCCAGGCCAGCTGCTGCTCATCGGCCACGGGCGAGGTATTGCAGGCGTATATATACTCAAGCAGGGGTTCATACTCGCCTATATTTTCCAGCGTGAGGGCTGCGCCATTCTGCTGATAGCTTTCAAACTTCTCCAGGACCTTTTTAAAAAAATCTGCCTTGACGGTAGGCTCCCTTTCTGCCCGCTTTTTCAGGTATTCGATAAACGGGTCGAAGGAAAGCGCGGCATTCACGGGTAGTGAATAGGCCTGCTCCCCGGCAGCATTAAGTGTGATAGTCTTCATATTCGGAAATTCCCCCGGAAACTATACCGGTTTTTAAATTCACTGGTAAATTTAATGGTTTCCAGCATCCAATGTTAAGCCTTTGCTATCTTTCCCTCAACTATCATACCGGGCGGCCATCCGAACATGACAACTATAGGTTATTACACCTAATGCATTTTTACTTTTTACTTTTTACTTTATCCGTGGCATCAGCATCCTGCCTACTGATGTACACTTAACTTCTGCAGCATCTCAGTAGAGAGCGGATCGGACGATACCCCATAGCCGGTTACCAGCACGCCTTTTTCCTTACCATCGTTAGAAGCGATGGCGTATACGGCTGCTTCATCTGCCGGGTCGGTATTACCTTCGTAACGGTACACATCCACAATGGAAAAATCATCCAGGTGTAAGCGGTTCTTTTCACTTACCAGGTAATTGCCTTCAATATTAAAATCAGTTGTAAATCCCTGTTTGCGCAATGCCTCAATGGCATTGGATACGGTATCATAATGTACTTCCATTTCACTTGATTTTAAAGGTTACTGTAGCGGGTGCTTATCTAAGTTAATAAAATAAAAACCAATCCGGCCCCGGTCACTGCCGCAAAAATAAAGCCGCCTCTGTTTAAAGCAGAGACGGCTGATTTAATGATGACGTGGATATTGAATAAATGAATGTGAGACGAGCTGTTATGGATGCACCACCACCAGTTTTTGGGTAATTATCTGTCCGCCCCGGTTAATGCGCAGGAAGTACATGCCACCCGGCAAATTGCTTACCGGCAGCGTGGCCTGCCCACCTTCAATATTGATCACCTGGTGGCCCACTACCCCTCCGTTAGCAGTTAAAATGCTGAGGTAACCTATCCCTTTCCAGCCATTGCTGAATTTAAGGATGGCGGTATTACCGGCCGGCTGCGGGTACACCTGTAATAACCTGCTTTGGCTGCCGCTGAGGGCTTTGTATACACTATCGGTAAACTGTGCAGGTGCGGCCGTGCGCAGGGCCGATGCAGTATCGCTGATCACAATATCATCTATATAAGTTTTGAAGCTCCCGGTATCTGCGCCATGATCATAGGCTACCATAATACGGTCGATGGTTTTGCCATTTAGCCAGGTACCAATGTTACACAAAATGCGCTGCCAGGTATTTACCGTGCCGTGGCCTGCGCCCGGGTGCATGGAAGTACCATTCTGGTCGGTAGCGCCAATGTCGCGCAGGGTGGTTCCGTCTGTCATAATAAGATCTACGCTCACATAACGGGAAAGGTTATTGGTAGGAAAGGTACGGAAACTAAGCTTTGTGCTGCTGTTCACCGGAATGTTCACATCAAAGGCGCGGAAGTAGTAATAGGAACCGCCGCTGGCGGCATTATCCCTCCCTGCTGCGCGGATGGCGGAAGGGCCGGTGTAGCTGGTTTCATTACTTACAATGCCGCAAACAGGCGTGCTTACATTCCGGGGTATGGAGCTGGGATCCGCGCTATCCGTCCAGGTGAGCGTGGCGTCATAACCGGGTTCCATGCTGGTACGGAACCACAGCGGCGCGCTCGCGTAGGGAATGGTAACATTGGTAGTAAGAGGCGCCGTGCCTTTCAGCACTTTGGTGGCCTGCCCTGCCAGGCGCAGGTAAAAATCCGGGCCAATAAAAGTACCATCTGCGCTGGTGGTTAAAAAGTATTGATTGTTGGGGATGGCAAAATAGCTGTCGGCCATTTTAGCGAACACGGTGCCTTCATCATATTCATCAAACATAGCGATGTAGGAAGTGGAAAAGCCCAGGTTCTTGATGTTGTACAGCTGGCGCCAGAAGAACTCACCTTTGTTGCGTGGGATCTGGTTGCGCGTACCCCCGTTCCAGTTACTCCAGGCAAAACCGGGAAACAATACGGGCTGGTAAGCAATATTATTGGTGTTGCAATAAGCCAGGTCCGGCGCAATAAGGTTAGCGGCAAAATTATCGGCGCCGTTATTATCGCCAAAACGCCCTACCGACCAGGGGGAGATCATATCAAAGGCATTGTACACCTGCGTGTAACCGCTCCAGGAATCGTTGTTGCCCGTGCGCCAGTACGTGGGTACGCCGCCTACTACATAATATCCTTTCCCTTTTAACCAGTTAATAATAGCCAGGCTGGCAGCAGGCGCATTTACGCGGCTGTTAAATCCAAAACCCCAAATGCATACTACGGGTTTGCCGTTCTGGTGGGCATAGTAAGGCGAATTGGTTACCTGCAGATCATTTTCAATATGCAGCCAGTCGTTCTTAAAAAAGGTGGTATCATCGGCGCTCATATCGTACATGATATAAAAAATGCGCTGGTACTTTTCTGCTGCGCGGCGCATACGTACCGCAGTGCTATCGCGCTGGCTTTTAAAAACGCCGTCGCTGGTCTCGCCCAGGAACCGTTGCAGGGCTGCGCCATCAATACCGTTCTGCTGCATCCATTTAAAATGCAGGTCAACCGTTTCATAAGGGTAAGAGGTGAACAGCTTAGCGGGCCGGCCATCGTTTAAATTTCCCAGGTTGGTCTGGAACAACTGGGCGGCGGGGTATTCCGTTACATCCGGGTAGGCCTCAAACGTAACGGCATTGGGTGCGGGGCTGCCGGTGTTGGAGTTATACTGCCCGGCAGACCAGTGCCGCCAGCGGGCTACCGGCGAACCATCGCCATAACAGTTAAACCATCCCTGGTAACCGCAAATGGTTTTACCAATAATGGCCTGTGCAGGCGTAGCCACTTGTGCGTGGGAAAAATCAGGGCCGGAGAGCAGGGCCATTGCAAACAATATTTGTAACCATCTTTTCATAGCTGATATGGAATTTGATGAGGTTACAAAATAGCCGGGGAGGATTAACAGAAGGCTTAATAATTCACTAATTGCCGTGGGTTCCGGGAAATATGCGGAGAGTTTCCGGGAAAGGTGCAGGAAGCGCTATGTGGTTTTATGTTATTACAGCAGCTTCCTGCCTTGCCCGGATTAATTTATACGCCAGTTGAAGTAACGATCTTACACCAGGGCCATTCTATGCGCTACCAGACCGGCGTCCAGCAATTCCAGCAATTCACGCAAATTGCATTTAAGGCCGGCTGCAGAAATAGCAATGGGTGATCCAAAATGCTTAAAATTATAGATCATTCCTTTTTTCTTAATAGCGTTATGCTGCTCGTTAATGTAATGCTCCGGGTTATTAACTACTATCACCAGGAATTGCTGGTTCATGACCTGCGTAGTTACCACCCGCGTAATATTCATCCATGGGATACGGCCCACAGCAGCGGCGCTTGAGTTATCAAAAAGGCCTTCATCATCAATGATCAATCCGGGCTTTTTGTCGGCCAGCTTCCGGGAGAAATAAATCATCCCGAATCCAAAAAAAAGGATGCCCAGAACAGCCGCTCCATATTTCAGCAGGGGGTTATTAAATACCGGATTGCTTATGGCCGGCTGATAGACAAGGAGCCAGCCGCTGGCCAGCACAAACAATAAAGAGCCAATGAGGCCTTTTGTTAATTTGCTTTTACTTAAAGGAATACTGATGCTTTGCTTACTGAGCATAGGTAGAGATTTGGTCATAGGTTGATGCTATTTTATTAAGGGCGCCAAAGATACTTAACTTGCGCACACATTAAAATAAACAACAACCCATACCAATATCAGATGCAGTACATTACGAGCTGACACTCATGAGGTTAACGGTTATGCTATCATAAAAATTTCCGGTCCTTGCTGTCAATAACCAGATCATTAATAGAGGCATAACGTTTCTGCATTAAGCCATTGGCATCAAACTCCCATTGCTCATTGCCATAAGAGCGGTACCACTGGCCGGCTGCATCATGCCATTCATATTCAAACCGTACGCTGATGCGATTATCGGTAAAGCTCCACAGCTCTTTTTTCAGTTTGTAGTCCAGCTCTTTCTCCCATTTTTTTGTAAGAAAAGCCTGCACTTCCGCGCGGCCGTTAATGAACTGATCGCGGTTACGCCATTCGGTATCTATAGTATAGGCTAAAGAAACACGCTGCGGATCGCGGGTATTCCAGGCATCTTCTGCCATTTGTACTTTTTGCAGGGCGGTTTCACGTGTGAAGGGTGGTAGCGGATGTTTTTGTTCCATATTACAAGCAGCTTATAATGACCTGCCGGCGCAAAGGTAAAATGAATTACGTTAAGTATGCTTGGTTATAAAACTAATGCGGCCATTGGTTTCCATATAGGCCTTTTCAATTACTGCCAATGATTCCTGTTTGGTTTCCAGGCGCAGGCTTTGCATCAGGTCCTCCTCGCTTAAAGCAGCGTACTTCATATTTTCCCATACAATATTGCCTGATTCATATAATACCAGCGCTTTGCCTTTGAGCAAATTATTCATACGGCTGCTTTTGCCCGATAACCAGGATAATAAGCGGTGCACCGCTATCATAACGGTAGAAGCGGCTACCGTATCCCAGTAAGGGGAAGCGCCTACCACGCCCCTGGCCAGCACTGCGCCCAGCATAATAATGATAATGGTGTCAAAGGCCGATTTTTTTCCGAAGATGCGCATACCGCCGATCCGCACCAGCGTAAGCGCAATAAAGAACATTACAAAGGCGCGTACCGACATTTGCAGCACCGTGATCTTCTCCCCTTCGCCCCAGAAAGTACCCAGTATATCCATAACGTTTGTTTAAAAAAGCCTACCTCAAAAATCAAACCGGTTGTGCAAATAAATACTCAATTACTGCCTGGCAGCTGCATGATTGCATTTTCATAAGGGCTGGCATGATTTTATGGTCTGTTATGGAATGGCCCGCAACCACACAACCATTTATGCAGCGCTGGCAGCTAACCTGCTGATCGCTGTTATTAAATTCATTTCAGGTTTTGCTACCCGCAGCTCCGCCATGCTATCAGAAGCCGTGCATTCCCTGGTGGATACCGCCAACCAGCTGTTATTGCTGCTGGGCATCCGCAACAGCAAACGAAAGCCGGATGCCAGCCGCCCCTTTGGTTATGGGAAAGAGCTGTACTTCTGGTCGTTCATTGTTTCCATCCTCATTTTTGGCGTGGGTGGCAGCGTATCCATTTACCAGGGTATTATGCATTTGCGGAATCCGCCGCCGCTGGAAGATCCTACCTGGAACTACGTGGTGCTGGCGCTTTCTTTTTTGTTTGACGGCAGCTCTCTGGTGATAGCGGCTAAAGAGTTTAATAAGGTACGGGGCGATAGCTCGTGGTGGATGGCCATACGCCGCAGTAAAGACCCTGCCAGCTTTGTGGTGCTGTTTGAAGATAGCGCTGCGGTAATTGGTTTGCTGGTAGTAGCGCTGTTCGTATACCTGGGCCACCTGTTCAATAATCCGTATTTTGATGGTATTGCCTCCCTGATCGTAGGCGCGCTGTTAACCATTGTATCGGTGCTGCTGGCGCGGGAAAGCCGCAGCCTGCTGATGGGTGAAGGCATTAGCAGCGATACGCAAAAGCAGATCATTCAGCTGGTGAACAAAGATCCGGCCGTGCTGGGCGTACAACATATTTTCTCCACCTACCAGTCGCCGGAAGAAGTAATGCTGATGGTAATGCTGTCCTTTAAGCCGGACCTGGATACGGAGGATATTTACGACGCCATTGAGCGCATCCGGGAAGCGGTTAAACGGGCTTACCCATTGGTACATTACATTATTATTCAGCCGGAAGAAGCTGCGGTGAAAAAATAAATTGTATAATAGCGTGCAATGCGCTATTTTTTCCATGTAAATGAGCAAAACGCCGGCCACCTGCTATGTCTGATCTGTTTAAAAAAAATACACCTTCCTCCCTTGCCGGACCTCATGCGCTTATACTTTCCAGATTGCGGAACCGGTTATTTGATACCAGCCGGCGTAACCGTTTGCTGTATTACAAAAGCGGCAGCCGTTTTATAAACCTTACAGCAGGCAGTGTGCCCCTGGCATTAAAACCGGAATACATTTCCCCTGCTGCCCTGCTTAGCTGGAACAACATCAGCAAAGCGGTAAAAGCTGAAAAAGACCTGCTGCTGAATGAGCTGTTACATTTCCGGGAACATCCCTACCTGCAGCCGCAGCTGAATGGCATACGCCAGCAGTCGGAAAGCGATGAGCGGGAGTATGGCTTTAGCCAGCTAAAGCTGGTAGTGGCTTTTTTACACTGGCATAATTTGACTATTGAGAACAGCGCCCGTATTCAAAGCCCCTTATTGCTGCTGCCGGTAAAGCTTAAACGCAGCAAAGGTGTGCCGGACGACCGCTTCACTTTAGAGCTGCAGGATAATATGGCCACTGTAAACCCGGTGCTGGCGCAGTACCTGCAGGAGCTGTACGGCCTTAGCCTGCCCGAAACCGTGGCCTTTGAAAAAGATACTATGCAGGCGTTTTACGAAACGGTGAAAGCACTGATCGAAAACGCAGGGCAGCAGGTACAATTACATTTCAGCGAACAGCCGGAAGTAATGTTACATTATTATACCGCACAGCAAACCGTTATCAGCTACCTGAAACGCTTAGGCAAAACACCTGACATAACGGAAATACCGGCACCTGTTGTAATACAGGATCCGCATCACTGGGAGCTGGATGTATGTAACCTGGTGCTGGGGAATTTCAACTATAAAAAAATGAGCCTGGTAAGCGATTATAACCAGGCTTTGGAACAAACTACTGCGCACCCGGTATTTGCAGAGCTGTTCAGCGAACGGCCCAAAGCACCGGCCCTGGCGCCTGCCAGCCATTCCCCGGCCGACTGGTACCATGTGATCAGCGCAGATCCTACACAAACCAATGCCATTTTGCAGGGCAGAACAGGGCGCAGCTATATTATACAGGGCCCGCCCGGCACCGGTAAAAGCCAAACCATCACCAACCTGATAGCAGATTATTTAGCACAGGGCAAAACCGTGCTGTTTGTTTGTGAAAAAAGGGCTGCGCTGGATGTGGTGTACCACCGTTTGCAGCAGAACAAGCTGGCGGAGCTGTGTTGTTATATTCACGATAGCCAGGCCGATAAGAAAACATTTATCCAGGAGCTGAAAACCGTGTACGACGATTTTCTGCGCTCTAAGATGGACCTTACCCACCTGACCTTACGGCGGCAAATAGCCGTTGAACATTTGCAACGGCAGCTGCAGGTACTACAAGCCTATCATGCGCGGCAAAATAACCAGTATGAAAATACCGGGCTGCCTACGCGTGAGCTGATATCGCGGCTGGTAGCGCTGCAGCCGCATGTGCCCGCGCTGGATGCACAGCAGCAGGCCAACATGCCTGGCTACAGCCAGTGGCTGGAATTTGGCGATACCCTGCAGCAGCTGGGCCGTGTGCTGGAACAGCAGGGCGCTGATGCTGCATTTGCAAAGCACCCTTTCCGGAACCTGGGTAATGCGGTGATACGCTCTGACCAGGCTTTTACCCTGGTGCATAACATGGCCTCACATGCGCAGGGCGCTATTGACCATATTGTGCGCATCATTACCACCAAACAGCTGCCTTATGAATACACGGAAAAGCTGGTGAGCATTATTTCTCTTGTGAAAACAGCTGCCGTACTGGCGCCGCTGGCAGAGAGCAGTAATTTACAGCTGGTAGATCCTAATCATAAAGAGGCCAAACGTTTTGAAAAAGCCTACCGGCAATACCGGAAATTACAAAAGGCCTATAAACAAACGGTGAAAGCCAATAGTAAATGGCGGCAAAAATTCAGCGCGCAGGAAACCAAACATGGATTAGCCATTGCTATTAAATATGAACGGTCTTTTTTCCGCTTCTTCAGTCCTTCCTGGAAACGCTTAAAAAAAGAGCTGCTGCGTGCCTACGATTTTTCCGGTCACCAGCTGCGGCCGGCCTACAGCGTGGTGCTGCAGCAGCTGCAGGAGGAATATGCCGCATTGGAAAAAGCACAGGAGCACTTACAGGCCGCGCAGCAAAAGTACCGGGTAGATAACCTGCAAACCATTCACATAGGCATTGAAACACTGCGGCGTAAGCTGGGCAACGCGCATGTTGATTACCTGCTGCAACACCCCGCCGCCAACGAGCTGGTGCTGCAGCTGAATGCTTTGAACAATACCCTGCACCAGCTGGAGCTGCAATTGCAGCAGTCGTTGTACCGGTACGAACAGAAATCACTGTTACAGGTAAACGAAGAGTTGACCGCCATCAGCAAAAATGCAGGCGCCGTACAAAAGCTGCTGCCCGCATTGCAGGCCTTTGCCGCATTGCCATTGCCCCTGCAGGAAGTGATCCGCCATATTCCCTTAACACCGCAGCAGGCAGAAGCGGCCATGGCGCATACTTCCCTGCAGCTAATACTGGACCATAACCCTGCTTTTGCAGCCACCACACATGCCACCCTGCAACAGGTGGTAAAAGAAATAGCACAAACCTACCAGCACTTACTGGTGCTGAACAGTGATTATATACGCGCTACCAGGCGGCAGCAGTTCCTGCAGCATTATGCCATTAGCAATACCGCAGCCAGCCAGCTGAAACCGGAACAAAAAATATTAAAGAAAGCCTATGCAGAAGGCCGGCGCATCCTGGAACATGAAATGAGCAAGACCATGCGTTTCCGCAGCATACGGGAAATGGCATCGTATGAAAGCGGTTTAGTGTTAAAGGATATTAAACCGGTATGGCTCATGAGCCCATTAAGCGTGAGCGACAGCCTGCCCATGGATGCCGGGTTATTTGATGTGGTTATTTTTGATGAGGCCAGCCAGATCCCGGTGGAAGAAGGGATACCCGCACTTTTCCGCGCGCCGCAAACCATTATTGTGGGCGATGATAAGCAGATGCCTCCGGGCCAGTTCTTCCAGCACCGCAGCGCAGACGCAGAAGATACAGACCTGCCGGAAGACGAAGCAGCTTACCCTACTGATGCGGAAAGCCTGCTGGTGCAGGGCGCAGGCAAATTACCCGGCACAATGCTAAGCTGGCATTACCGCAGCCGTTATGAATCGCTGATCAGCTTCTCCAACCACGCATTTTATGGCGCGGAGCTGCTTACCATCCCGGATCATACCACCCCTGCACAGCAAATACCTTTACAGCAGGTGCTGCACCCGGAAGAAGGAGCTGCCAATGCAGCACAGCTGCTGCAAAACAGCATCAGCTACCATTACTTACCGGAAGGCATCTACGAAAACCGCCGCAATACTGCTGAAGCGGGGTATATTGCCTATATTGTAAAACAGCTGCTGCTGGATAATGTGCAGGACAGTATTGGCATTGTAGCCTTCAGCCAGGAACAGCAGGGTGCCATTACAGATGCGCTTAGCTCACTGGCCGCTACTGACCGGGCTTTTGAAGCGCAGCTGGAAAATGCATATAACCGCGAAGAAGGCGGACAGTTCACCGGCCTGTTTGTAAAAAACCTGGAAAATGTACAGGGCGATGAAAGGGACATCATTATTATAAGCGTTTGTTACGGGCCCGACCGGCAACGGGATATGCGCATGAACTTTGGCCCTGTGAACCGCCGCGGCGGCGAGAAAAGACTGAACGTAATATTCAGCCGGGCCAGGAAACATATGGCAGTGGTAAGCAGCATACAGCACCACCACATTACCAATGAGCATAATGACGGAGCACGTTACTTTAAACGCTTTTTACAATATGCGGAAATGGTAAGCAATGGCAACATGCAGCAGGCAAGGGAAATACTGGATAGCCTGGTACTGCCGGGTACACGGTCTTTTTATGATGCCGGCCAAAACAATATCGTAAGTGAGCAGATCAAAACCGCATTGGAAACAGCCGGTTATACGGTAGATGTAAATGTTGGACAAAGCAGCTTTAAATGCTCCCTGGCAGTAAAACGGCAGGCTGCCGATACAAATTATAGCTTAGGTATTTTACTGGATGATGCCACCCATTATTATAACGATAACCTGATAGAGCAATATTATCAACGCCCCGCTATTTTACAGGCCTTTGGCTGGAAGACCCTGAACGTGTATGCAAAAGACTGGCTGGAGGACCGGGAGAAGGTGATGGGGATGATCTTGGGAATGATTAACTAATAATTAAAGGGAAGTACTGAGCATTGAAGGTTTTTCAACAACACAAAAATTAAACCGATGGAAATAATATATGTATTACTGGCTGTGATAGTACTGTTGCTGGTAGTAGTGCTGGTAATGGTGAACAAAGCCGCCAATACCTCCCGCCAAAACACCTTACAATATAAAACAGATCAGCTGCTGGATAGCCTGCACCGGCTGGAAGCCGCTGTGAAACAGGAAATGGTGACCAACCGCGCAGAAACCAATGAAGCGGCAAAGAATACACGCACAGAAATGATCACGTCCCTGCAGGTATTTGGCGGGCAGCTTTCCGGTGCTATGAAAACTACCAGCGACTTGCAAAAGAACCAGCTGGAAACTTTTTCCACGAATCTGAATATGCTCACCCGCAGCATGGAAGACAAGCTGCAATACTTAACCAGCTCCCTGGATAAAAGGATCACGGACCTGCAATCCGGCAATGAAAAAAAGCTGGATGAAATGCGGGCTACGGTTGATGAAAAGCTGCAAAAGACACTGGAAACACGCTTAGGTGAATCGTTCCGTTTGGTAAGCGAGCGCCTGGAAGCGGTGCACAAAGGATTAGGTGATATGCAGCAGCTGGCCACCGGTGTAGGTGATCTGAAACGCGTGCTCACTAACGTAAAAACCAGGGGCATCTTAGGCGAATACCAGCTGGAAAATATGCTGGATCAGCTGCTGACACCGGAGCAGTATGCCAAAAATGTAAAGACCAAAGCCGGCTCCAATGCGCTGGTGGAATTTGCGGTAAAGCTGCCGGGTAAAGATAAGGAGCAGATATTATGGCTGCCCATTGACTCCAAATTCCCGAAAGAAGATTTTGAGCTACTGATGGAAGCCTATGATAAGGCCATTCCGGAAGCGATTGAAGAATGCCGCAAGAACTTTATAAAAGGCATTAAAAAGTGCGCGGTTGATATCTTTAGCAAGTACATTGACCCGCCTAACACTACTGACTTTGCTATTTTATTCCTGCCCTTTGAAAGCCTGTATGCAGAGGTGATCCGCACGCCGGGTTTATTTGAAGCCATACAAAGGGAATCCCGCATTATTATTACCGGGCCCACTACTCTTTCGGCCCTGCTGAATAGCTTGCAGATGGGTTTCCGCACCCTGGCCATTGAAAAACGTTCCAGCGAAGTATGGCAGCTGCTGGGCGCTGTGAAAACGGAGTTCGGTAACTTTGGAACTATTTTGGATAAAACACAGAAGAAATTACAGGAAGCCAGCAACGTAATTGATGAAGCAGGCCGCAGGTCGCGCTCCATAGAACGCAAGCTGCGTAACGTGCAGGAGCTGCCTGCAGAACAGGTGAACTTATTATTAGGCGATACAGCTGCCCCTACTGTTGCAAACGATGATGAAAAATAATATCTTGTTAGTAATGTAAACCTGTTTTTTTTATTGTAAAACCCAAATCTTCCACAGTATGAAAACACCTCTCCTGTATGCTATAGGCGTATGCCTGTTGGCAGGCGCCTGCGCCAAGAACAATGCAGCCAATGATATTTCCGGTAATGAATTAACTGCCAAAAGCAAAGCCACTGCGCTGGCAGCGCCCTCTGACCCTACCCGTGCGGAGCTGCGGCATATTATTGAAAACGTAACAGGTGCGGACGCGCACATTTACAATGCAAAAGATAACGTTGGCCATACCATGGACTGCGCAAAAATTATTGCCAATCCCAGTGGCGGATTTATTGCCGTATACCATACCTATGTAAATGGCCAGGCAAAGGTGAACCTGGCTTCATCCACCGATGTATTACACTGGACCTGGATCCGCGAGCTGGCCGGCAGCAATACGGGCAGCGCATCGCAGCCCACCATTGCCGTTGCAGCCGACGGCGGTTTTGTAATGGCCTGGGAGCAGGAGCCTAATAACCATTTAAAGTTTGTGTATTTCCGTAACTGGACCGATCTGCAGAACGGCGTGGTAAATAAAAGCTTTAATGCGCCGCAAACACTTTCCTCCTGTGCAGAAGGCACGCCTAACCTGTACTATGCCAGCAGCACCCGGCTGGATGTAGGGCATCATTTTTACTCCAACTGTGATGTGGACCGGCAGGCCCGCGGCACCCTCACCAACTTTAACAGCTGGACCACCAGCAAGCAGCCCAACTTTGATAATGCCTTATTGTACTGGGGCGTAAAAGGCAACATCGGCGACCGCGATGCTATTGTTTACAAAGGTTACAACTTTGGCGTAATTGAAGGCCAGGGCACTAAGGGCGATTTTGGCACCTGGCGTACGTATTTGTATGATTACCAGACCGGCAATGCAGATACGCTGCATATTGTAACGGA
>Ga0207426_1001544_pt1 | contig 18711 bp, 19 predicted proteins | sample AraplaMF_Cvi_mMS_FD_184265 | JGI IMG/M metagenome (GOLD analysis project Ga0207426, IMG submission 184265) | Arabidopsis root microbial communities from the University of North Carolina, USA - plate scrape MF_Cvi_mMS (SPAdes) (version 2) | ecosystem: Host-associated > Plants > Roots > Endosphere... | reverse complement strand
TCCGCAACATCCTCGCCTCCCCCCTGGCCGGACTGGACCGGCACACCCCTTCTGACGTGCGGTTGTGGGCCCGTGAGCTGGACGGACTGCTCTGCACGAGCGAGTCCGCGACCGCGCTGTCGGGCCGCTTCCTCTTCGTCCTGGACGACGGCCGGGGCGATGTGGCGGCGCTCGGCGGCGATGTGAGCTTGGTCGCAGAACCGACCGGGGCCGGGGCACCGGCGGACCACGGGGACCAGTCGGGGCCCGGCCACCCCGCCCGGCCCGGATGCACTGCCCTGCTGCGAGTCGGCGACGACCCGGCGGCCCTGCGCATCGCCGGCCCGGACGCCCCACACGCCGCCCTCACCGCCGCCGAAGCCTTCCTGTCCACCGCCGAGGCGAGCGGCACCGGTGCCTGGCGGGTCCGTGAACTCCCGGCCGGCCATGCCCTGACGGCCCGGGTGGTCGCGGAGCGGCTGCGGGGGGCGGGGGTTGGGTTTGAGTTTGTGGGTGGAGGTACGGCCGGGGCGGACGTGGCTGCTGCGGCGCAGGTGGCTGGTGCCGAGAACGCGGCGGAGGCCGAGGGGCCCGCGTCCAACGAGGCGTCCGCACTCGACGGGACACCCGTGCCCGGCTCCCCGCCGTACTCCGCCTCCGCGCCGTACCCCGCCCCCGTCCCGTTCGCCGACTCCTCCGCCCCCGGCATCATCGAGGGGCGCGACGGCGTCCGGGCGCTCTCTGTCCTCGCGCCGCTGGGGCGGCTGACCGTCGCGCAGTGGCGGCTGCTGGCCGGCGTCGCCGCGGCGGACGGGGACGGCGTTCTCCGGCTCACTCCCTGGCGCGGCATCGTCATCCCGGGGCTGTCCGCCGACTCGGCGGCCGCCCGTCTGCGTGAACTGGCCGCCGCCGGGCTGATCACCGACCCGGACTCCCCCTGGCACCGCATCGGGGCCTGCACCGGCCGCCCCGGCTGCGCCAAGTCCCTTACCGACGTACGGGCAGACGCGACGGCCGCGGTCACGGCGGGCATCCCCGTCCCCGTATTCGTATCCGGCACCTGCCCCGATCCCGTCCGCCTCCCTGGCGAACCGGAGCCGGGGCCAGGGCCTGAACCGGGACCGGACAACCCAGCCCCCGGCCACCACCTCCCCGTCTACTGGTCCGGATGTGAGCGCCGCTGTGGGCACCCGCACGGTGCCTGGGTCGATGTGCTGGCGACGGCGGACGGTTACCGGGTGTCGGTCGTCCGGCCGAAGGCCCCACCCGCCCCGGCGGCACCCCCCGCGGCCGCCCCCTGCCCCATCTCATGAACCACCCGGCCCCGCAGTCCCCTGCCCCACCTCCAGACCTCCCCGCCCCACAGCACCAGGCCCCACCCCATGAACCACCCCTGAACCGCCCCGTGAACCACCCCGGACCCACAGCGCCATGCCCCACCTCCAGAACCGTCCCGTACCCGACAACCCCGAGGCCACAGTGACCGCGTTCGACTACGAGAAGGACGGTGCGGCGATCTATCGCCAGTCCTTCGCCACCATCCGCGCCGAGGCGGACCTCGGCGGCCTGCCCGCCGACGTCAGCCGGGTCGCGGTCCGGATGATCCACGCCTGCGGCATGGTCGACCTGGTACGCGATCTCGCCTTCACCCCCGAGGTGGTGGCCCGCGCCCGCGAGGCGCTGCGCGCCGGTGCGCCCATCCTCTGCGACGCCAACATGGTGGCCAGCGGCGTCACCCGTAAGCGGCTGCCGGCCGACAACGATGTGCTGTGCACCCTCGCCGACCCGTCCGTCCCGGACCTGGCCGCCCGGATGGGGACGACCCGCAGCGCCGCGGCCCTGGAGCTGTGGCGGGACCGGATGGAAGGCGCGGTGGTCGCGTTCGGCAACGCCCCCACCGCCCTCTTCCGGTTCCTCGAAATGATCGAGGAGGGCGCGCCCCGCCCCGCCGCCGTCATCGGCATACCCGTCGGCTTCATCGGCGCCGCGGAGTCCAAGGACGCGCTGATCGCCCACCCGTCGGAGCTGGACCACATCGTCGTGCGCGGGCGCCGGGGCGGCAGCGCCATGGCCGCCGCCGCGATCAACGCCCTGGCAAGCGAGGAAGAGTGAGCGTGAGCGAGCAGCAGCTGACCGGTCGCCTCTACGGTGTGGGCCTCGGCCCCGGCGACCCGTCCCTCATGACGGTCCGGGCGGTCGAGGTCATCGCCGAGGCCGACGTCATCGCCTACCACAGCGCCCGGCACGGACGCTCCATCGCGCGCTCCATCGCCGCCAAGCACCTCCGTGCCGACCACATCGAGGAAGCGCTGATCTACCCGGTCACCACGGAGTCGACCGATCACCCCGGCGGCTACCGGGGCGCGCTGGACGAGTTCTACGAGACCGCGGCCGCCCGCCTCGCCGTGCACCTCGACGCCGGCCGCACGGTCGCCGTCATCTCCGAGGGTGACCCGCTGTTCTACGGCTCCTACCAGCACATGCACAAGCGGCTGGCCCACCGCTATCCGACCGAGGTCATCCCCGGTGTCACCTCCATCAGCGCCGCCGCGGCCCGCCTCGGCAAGCCGCTCGCCGAGGCCGACGAGGTCCTGACGATCCTCCCCGGCACGCTTCCGGAGGAGGAACTGACCGCCCGCCTGACCTCGACCGACACCGCCGTCGTCATGAAGCTGGGCCGCACCTTCCCCACCGTCCGCCGCGCCATGGAACGCGCCGGCCGCCTCCCTGAGGCCCACTACGTCGAGCGCGCGACGATGTCCGGCGAACGCACCGAGCGGCTGGCGGACATCGACGCGGAGACGGTCCCGTACTTCTCCGTCAGCGTCGTACCGAGCCGCATCGCGGACCTGCCCCCGGCGGGCGCGGCCACGGTTACGGCCACCACCGCGGGCACGGCCACGGCCGACGAGCCATCCGACGCCGGCGAGGCGAAGTCCCCCCACCCCGGCGAGGTCGTGGTCGTCGGCACCGGTCCGGCCGGTCCGCTCTGGCTGACGCCCGAGTCACGTGGCGCCCTGGCCGCCGCCGAGGACCTCGTCGGCTACACCACCTACCTGGACCGCGTCCCGCTGCGCCCCGGCCAGCGCCGCCACGGCTCCGACAACAAGGTCGAGTCCGAACGCGCCGAACTCGCCCTCGACCTGGCCCGGCGCGGCCGCCGGGTGGCCGTGGTCTCCGGCGGCGACCCCGGCGTCTTCGCGATGGCCACCGCCGTCCTGGAGGTCGCCTGCCAGGATCCGTACCGCGCCATCCCCGTACGGGTTCTCCCGGGTGTCACCGCCGCCAACGCGGCCGCCGCCCGCGCCGGCGCCCCGCTCGGCCACGACTACGCGGTCATCTCCCTCTCCGACCGCCTCAAGCCCTGGGAGGTCATCGCCGAACGCCTGCATGCCGCGGCCGGCGCCGACCTGGTCCTCGCCCTCTACAACCCCGGCTCCCGCAGCCGCACCTGGCAGGTCGGCAAGACCCGCGAACTCCTCCTGGAGCACCGCGCCCCCGACACCCCCGTCATCCTCGGCCGCGACATCGGCGGCCCCGAGGAGTCGGTCCGCACCGTCCGCCTCGCCGACCTGGACCCCACCCAGGTCGATATGCGCACCCTCCTGATCATCGGCTCGTCCCAGACCCAGGCGGTACGGCGCGACAACGGCACCGAGGTCGTGTGGACGCCGCGGCGGTACCCGGAGGGGTGAGCCGACCGGCCAGGTGACGGGCTCCGGCCCGCGCCGTGACAGGTGCCCGTGCCCCGGCCGGGGCACGGGGTCCGGCCGGGCCGTGGGTCCGTACGGGGGGCCGCATGGGGACCCGTACGGGGCGTGGGTCCGGCGCAGGCCCCCACCTCTGGCAACCCCTCCCTCCCGGGGCGCGTCTCTCGCGACATGCACGCGAATGTGGCCCGCGTACAGCAACTACTGCTCTTCACCCGGCTCCAGACAAGCAGCTGCGCGTTCGCGGTCGCACTGCTCGCGGGGGTCGCGCTGTCCACTGTGCTGCCGCAGTTGCCGGTGGCCAGGTACGACCTGTTGCTCGTCTACGGACTGCTGCTCACGCTGGTGTTCCGGCTGCGCGGGTGGGACAGCGGCAGGGATGTCCTGGTCATCGCCGTGTGTCATGCGATCGGGCTGGCCTTCGAGCTGGTGAAGGTCTCACTCGGCTCCTGGAGCTATCCGGAGCCCGCGGTGTTCAAGTTCGCGGGCGTGCCCCTGTACGGGGGCTTTCTCTACGCGGCAGTGGGCAGCTACGTCTGCCGCGCATGGCAGCTCATGGACTTGGAACTCGTCCGCTACCGCCCCCGCACCACTACGGCCCTGGCCGTGGCCATCTACGTGAACTTCTTCAGCCACCACTGGCTGCCCGACCTGCGCTGGCCCCTCGCCGCGCTGCTCGTAGCGGTCACGGGAGGCACATCGGTGCGGTTCAGCGTGGGCAAGGCGCGCTACCGCATGCCGCTGGCGCTGTCCTTCGCGCTGATCGGCTTCTTCCTGTGGCTGGCCGAGAACATCGCCACCTACCTGGGCGCCTGGCGCTACCCGCACCAACTCCACGGGTGGCAGCCGGTCGCCCTGGAGAAGTTCGGCTCCTGGGCGCTCCTGATCAGCGTCACGTTCGTGATCGTGGCGGCTACCCGTGGGCAGCGCAGCCGCGGGTGACCCCGAGTGGATGCCCCGAAGGGTGCGGTCAGGCGTTGAGTCCAGGACGGTGACGCGAGGACGTCGCCCTGTCCGGCCGCGCTCGCGAATTGTTTTCGACCATTCGCCGACCCCCCTGAAGCCCGTGTCGACGACAACGCCAACTCCCCTTTTGAGAGCGGCTCGGAGTGACAACTCCAGGACGGGGAAAGGGCCTTGACAGGCCAGTCAGGACTCGAACGGAGAAGAGAATGGGAATGGCGGAACGGTCTCCGGTGGCCGGGAGGATCAGGGATGCCGAGCGGGCGCGGGACGGGCTGCGGGCGGCGCTGAAGGGGGCCGGCAGCACCGTGCCGTCCCCGGCCCTGTACGGGGTGTCGCTGGTGGGGGACTTCCCGCGGCCGCTGGTGGACCTCGGGCGGTGTACGCCGCAGCGCGCGCGACGGCTCGCGGAGGTGGTGCGGGGGTGAGTTCGAGGAACGAGGAGAGGGCCGAATCCGGCGCCGCCCACGACCGGGGTACGGAGGAGGAGACGGAGGAATCCGTAAAGCGGCGGGAGGAATTAGTGGAGAGGGTGCGGGAAGCCAATCGGCTCAGTGTGAATCGGCCGCGCTGAAGGCTGAGCGGTAACGGCGCGGAGCCAGTTCGCGGCCTCCTCCGGATTCGCGGCCACCGGCACTCCGTCGGGCACCGGTGGGCGCCGTACGACCACCACCGGGATCCCGGCCTCCCGGGCCGCCGTCAGCTTGGCGGCGGTCGCGGCGGCGCCGCTGTCCTTCGTCACGAGGACGTCGATGCGGTGGGCCCGGAGCAGTGCGCGCTCGCCCTCCACCGTGAAGGGACCCCGGTCGAGCAGCACCTCCATACGGGGCGGGTGCGGGGGCTCGGGGGCGTCGACGGAGCGGACCAGGAACCAGGGGTCGGTGAGGTGGGCGAAGTGGGCGAGGCCCATGCGGCCGGTGGTGAGGAAGATGCGGCTGCCGAGGGCGGGGAGCGCGGCGGCGGCCTCGTCCAGGGAGGTGACCTGGTGCCAGTCGTCGCCGGGTCCCGGCACCCAGCCGGGCCGGCGGAGCGCCAGCAGGGGAACATGGGCGGTGGCGGCGGCCCGGGCCGCGCTGAAACTGATCGTGCCGGCGAAAGGATGGGTGGCGTCGATGAGCGCGTCCACCGCGTGCTCGCGCAGCCAGCGGGTGAGGCCCTCGGGGCCGCCGAACCCGCCGATGCGCACCTCCCCGTCGGGCAGCCGTGGCGCGGCGACCCGGCCGGCGAGCGAGGTCGTCACACGCAGGGCGGGCTCCGGCGCCAGGGCGACGGCCAGGCGGCGGGCCTCCGTGGTACCGCCGAGGATCAGTACGTGGCGTGGCGGGCGGGCTGCGTCGGGCATGGGATGTGGGTTCCTCCGTGGCTGAGGCGCAACCGCAGGGTACGGGCAAGGCCGCGGGCGGGCGTAGTGCGCAGCTCGCGCACACCGGGCTGCGGTCCGGCTGGACCACCGGTGCCTGTGCGACGGCGGCGAGCACGGCCGCGTACACGGCGCTGCTGACCGGCGACTTCCCCGACCCGGTGACGATCACGCTGCCGAAGGGGCAGACACCGTCCTTCGCCCTGGCGGTGGAGGAGCTGGCGCCGGGGCGGACGACGGCCATGGCGGGGGTCGTCAAGGACGCGGGCGACGATCCGGACGTCACCCACGGGGCGCTCGTCCGGGCCACCGTGCGGGCGCTGCCCGCGGGCTCGGGGGTCGTCTTCAAGGCCGGGCCGGGGGTCGGGACGGTGACGCGGCCCGGGCTGCCGCTGGACGTGGGGGAACCGGCGATCAATCCCGTGCCGCGGCAGCTGATGCGGGAGCATCTCGCGGAGGTCGCCGCGCGCCATGGCGGTACGGGGGCGACGGCCGATGTCGAGGTGGAGATCTCGGTCGATCACGGGGAGGAGATCGCCCGGAGCACCTGGAATCCGCGGCTGGGCATCCTGGGCGGCCTGTCGATCCTGGGGACCACGGGCATCGTGGTGCCGTACTCCTGCTCGGCGTGGATCGACTCCATCCGGCGGGGGGTGGACGTGGCACGGGCGGCGGGCCGGCGGCATGTGGCCGGGTGTACGGGGTCGACGTCGGAGAAGGTGGCCGTCGCGCTGCACCATCTGCCGGAGGACGCGCTGCTGGACATGGGCGACTTCGCGGGGGCGGTGCTGAAGTACATCCGGCGTCATCCCGTGGAGCGGCTGACGATCTGCGGCGGGTTCGCCAAACTGTCCAAGCTCGCGGCCGGGCATCTGGATCTGCACTCGGCGCGGTCCCAGGTGGACAAGGGTTTCCTGGCGGAGCTCGCGCGGCGGGGTGGCGCGGACGAGGCGCTGGCGGGGGCGGTCGCGGAGGCCAACACGGGCCTGGCGGCACTCCAGTTGTGCAGCGCGGCGGGGGTTCCCCTGGGGGATCTGGTGGCGGCGACGGCGCGGGACGAGTCGCTGGCCGTGCTGCGGGGTGCGCCGGTCGCGGTGGATGTCATCTGCATCGACCGGGCGGGAATGGTGGTGGGGCGGGCGGAACCGCGGGGTCCGGGGGAGGACCGGCAGGGAAGCCCGCAGCGGTGACGGGCTTCCCCCACGTCAGCGTGGGCCGTCAGTCCCGGTCGCCGCGGCCGAACCGGCCGGCCAGGCAGTCCTCCGAACTGCCGGTGAGCGACCCCAGGGCCGTGCCGAGGGCGCAGGTGGTCAGCCGCAGCGGGTTGTCGCGGAACCGTCCGGGGCGCTCGTAACGGCCCTCCCGGCGGTCGTAGCGCCCTTCACGGCGGTCGTACAGGCGGCCCGGACGGTCGTTCGTCCGGAGCGGGGTGTCGTGCATCCACGGGGAGCTGTCGTGCGCCTGCCCGGGGGTGTCCGTCGCCTGTGCGACATGGTCCTTGCCGTCGGCCGCGGCGACGTTGCCGCCGAGGAGCGTCAGCAGGGCTGCGGCGCCGACGACGCCGGCGGCCAGTCTGGTACGCATCGTGGCGTACTCCTTTGCTTCGGCCCCCCTTGGGTGTCGCAGCTTCCTTACCGGCCCCTGGTGGGCGGCTAACGGGTATTCACCCTGATGCGGTCGCAGAGCCATCCGGACGGGCCCGGCGGGGGCGTGGCGCGCGGTCGGTGGCGGCGCCGCGCGGTCGGCTCGTCGGACGGCGGCGCCTCGGGCGGGCTCGGTAATCACCCGAAGCGGCACGCCGCCGCGGAAATACGGGAATGCCGACATCTCACCTCATCGCACTCACCGAGGATTCGGCGGACGGTACCCGCAGATATACCCGGCGGGCGCTCATGCAGGACTTTCCCGGGACAGTTTCCCGATAGCCCCCGCACGGCTGATTCACCCTCAAGAAGTAGACAAAGATGCAGGTCAGGGCGATAGCTGCCGACAATTGCATACCGGTGGAAAAATGAATCGCCAGTTGCCGCGCCGCACTGCGGCGTGATTGCATTTCACCTGCACACAGGCCGTCGCCAAGGCGTCACATTTCCGGCGCCCAGAGCCCGTTTACGTCCCTATTCGCTTTATCGGCAATGGGGGCCGTGTGCGTTCGTAATCCATAGCTTTGAAGGGAAGGGCACGCCATGCGTCACGGCTTCACCTCTGAGATCGACACCTGCGAGATCGCCGACGCCGAGCTCGACAACATCGCCGGTGGGCTCGCCGGCGCCGGTGCCGAGGTCGCCGGGCACGGTGCCGCCGTGAGCGTCGGCAATGTCGTCAGCGCCGGCGGATCCGTCGCCGCCGACCTGCCCGGCGTGCACGTCGGCGCCATGGCCGGCGTGCAGGCCAACAGCCTCTGAGCGGCACCGCTTTCCGGCCCGGCGGGCCGCCCTGACATACGTGAACCCCGGAACCTCCAGTTCCGGGGTTCACGTATGTCCGCGGGCGCGGGCGTACGCCTCGTACGCGTCCCCTACGGGGTCTCCGTGACCGGCGGCGTGACGGGCTCGGCGTCCGACGGCCCGTCACACGGCAGGTGCGGCCGCTCGCGGTCCGCCGAGTAGAGATGGCTGTCGCGGAACTGCTCGGCGCCCAGGGTGCGGCCGACCATGATGACGGCCGTACGGACCACGCCCGCGGCCTTCACCTGCTCCGCGATATCGGCGAGAGTCCCGCGCAGCACGAGTTCGTCGGGGCGGGAGGCCATCGCGACGACCGCGGCGGGGCAGTCGGCGCCGTAGTGCGGCAGGAGTTCGGCGACGACCCGGTCGGTGTACATGGCGGCCAGGTGGAGCACCAGCAGCGCACCGCTGCGCCCGAGGGTGGCCAGGTCCTCGCCCTCCGGCATGGGGGTGGCGCGCTGGGCGACGCGGGTGAGGATGACGGTCTGGCCGACGGTGGGGACGGTCAGTTCGCGCTTGAGGGCGGCCGCCGCCGCGGCGAACGCGGGGACACCCGGCACCACGTCGTACGGCACACCGGCCGCGTCCAGCCGGCGCATCTGCTCGGCGACCGCGCTGAAGACGGACGGGTCGCCGGAGTGCAGCCGGGCCACCTCGTGGCCCTCCTCGTGGGCGCGCACCATCTCGGCGGTGATCGTGTCGAGGTCCAGCTGCGCGGTGTCGATGAGCCGGGCACCGGGCGGGCATTCGGCGAGCAGCTCCCGCGGCACCAGGCTGCCCGCGTACAGACAGACCCCGCAGGACGCGAGCGTACGGGCGCCGCGCACGGTGATCAGGTCGGCGGCGCCGGGACCCGCGCCGATGAAGTGGACGGTCATGGTTGCTCGGTCTCCTGGGGAGGGGAGGACGGGGACGGGGAGGCGGCCTGCGGTTTCACGGCCGACCACTGGGTGACCGGCATCGCCTGCCGCCAGCCGGTGAACCCGCCGACCGGCACGGCGTGCGCGACCGCGAACCGCACCAGCTCGCCGCCGTGCTGCCGGTACCAGTCGGCGAGCAGCGCCTCGGACTCCAGCGTCACGGTGTTCGCCACCAGCCGGCCGCCCGCGGGCAGCGCCGCCCAGCACGCGGCCAGCAGACCGGGGGCGGTCAGCCCGCCGCCGATGAAGACCGCGTCCGGCGTCGGCAGACCGTCCAGCGCGGCGGGCGCGGGGCCGGTGACGACGCGCAGTCCGGGGACGCCGAGCGTGCGTGCGTTCCGGCCGATCCGCTCGGCCCGTACGGGGTCGCGCTCGACGCTGACGGCGCGGCAGCCGCGGTGCGCCCGCAGCCACTCGATGGCGATGGAGCCGGAGCCGCCGCCGACGTCCCAGAGGAGTTTACCGGGGGCGGGCGCCAGGGCGGCGAGGGTGGCGGCGCGGACATGGCGCTTGGTGAGCTGGCCGTCGTGCTCGTAGGCGGCGTCGGGGAGGCCGGGGACGGCGGAGAGCGGCGCGGTGCCGGGTGCGCGGCGGCAGTCGAGGGCGAGGACGTTGAGGGGATCGCCGGGCGGCAGGTCCCAGTCCTCGGCGATGCCCTCGGCCGTCTTCTCCCGGGGGCCGCCGAGCTGCTCCAGTACGCGTATCCGGGTCGGACCGAAGCCGTGGGCCCGCAGCAGGGCCGCGACCTCGGCGGGGGTCCGGGCGCCGGCGGACAGCACCAGCACCCGGCGGCCGTCGTACAGCACGCGAAGGAGGTTCTCGGCGGGCCGTCCGACGAGCGTGACGACCTCGGTGTCCTCCAGCGGCCAGCCAAGACGGGCACAGGCGTGGGAGACGGAGGAGGGGTGCGGGAGGACGCGCAGCTCGGGGGCCGGGGGGCCGCCCGCCGCCGCTCCCGCGCCGGTGGCCCTCTGCTCCTGGATCACCTCGGTCAGCGTCCGTCCGATGCCGTAGAACATCGGGTCGCCGCTGGCCAGCACGCACACCCGGCGCCCGGCGTACGCGGCGAGCAGGCCGGGGACGGCGGGGCGCAGCGGCGACGGCCAGGGGACGCGCTCGCCGGTGCACTCCGCGGGCAGCAGCGCGAGCTGGCGGGCGCCGCCGATCAGCACCTCCGCGGCGCTCAGGGCCTGCCGGGAGGCGGGCGGCAGTCCGTCCCAGCCGTCGGCCCCGATGCCGACGACGGACAGGGGTTCAGGAGCGGCCGGGGCGGGTGGTACGGGGCTCACTGCCGGATACCTCGAGGTCGGGAGGGGACGGGGACCGGTCCTGGGGACGGGAGCCGAACTTTACTGACCGGTCGTCTCGCACCGTCCCGCGGGGAGGCCCCCCGCCCTCACGCCAGCAGGGCGATCAGGAACTGGCCCGCGAACAGGAACGCCGCGCAGAAGCCCACCAGCGCCGGCAGCCACTGCCAGATGCCGCGCGGGGAGTCGAAGCAGGCCAGGTAACCGAGGACGGCGACGGTGCCGAGCAGAGCGCCCAGCCAGAACGTGAGGCCGTCGTGGTGGGTGGACAGGATGGCGACGGCGGCCAGCAGGCCGAGCGGCGCCAGCAGCTGTCCCGTGCCGGGTGCGGGCCGCCGGGTCTCCCCCGTAGCGTTGCTCATGGCGCCGGATGCTACCCGGCAGGAGGGCCCGCGGCGGCTCACCGCGCCCGCCGGAGCGGATGACCGGACTCCGTTTCCCGCTTCCGCTCCCGCCCTCCTCCGCACCGCTCTGACCAGGCACGATCGTCCGTTCGACGGTAATGACAACGGTCACCGGTGCAGCCTTTGGATCTTTCGTCGAAGTGCGGTTTGCTTCGCAGCGAGGAGCCAGGAAGGAGCGCGCCGATGACCGAGCACGCCCATAGCCACGGGCACAGCCACAGCCATGCGCACGGTGTCTCACCGGACGCGGACCGGCGCTGGCTGCGGGCCGCACTGATCCTGCTCACCGCGTACATGGCGGTCGAGGTCGTCATCGGTGTGGTGGCGCAGTCCCTGGCGCTGATCTCGGACGCCGCTCATATGCTCACCGACGCCGTCTCGATCGTGCTGGCGCTGATCGCGATGCGGCTGGCCGCGCGGCCGGCCCGCGGTGGCTTCACCTACGGGCTCAAGCGCGCCGAGATCCTCTCCGCGCAGGCCAACGGCATCACCTTGCTGCTGCTGTCGGTCTGGCTGGCGTACGAGGCGGTCGAGCGGCTGATCTCACCGCCCAAGGTGACCGGCGGGCTGGTGCTGATCACCGCGCTGGCCGGGATCGTGGTCAATCTGATCTGCACCTGGCTGCTGTCCAGGGCCAACCGCTCCAGCCTGAACGTCGAGGGCGCCTATCAGCACATCCTCACCGACCTGTTCGGGTTCGTCGCCACCGCCGTCGCCGGTCTGGTCGTGCTGACCACGGGCTTCGAGCGGGCGGACGCGATCGCCTCGCTGGTGGTCGTCGCGCTGATGCTGCGGGCCGGTACGGGGCTGGTGCGGGAGTCCGGCCGGATCTTCATGGAGGCCGCGCCGGCCGGCATCGACCCGGACGCGCTGGGCGATCATCTGGCGGCCGCGGACGAGGTCGTCGAGGTGCATGACCTGCACATCTGGCTGATCACCTCCGGGCAGCCGGCGCTCTCCGCACACATCCTGGTGGCGCCGGGCGGCGACTGCCACAAGGTCCGCCGCAGTCTTCAGGAGCTGCTGAGCGGGGAGTACGGCATCACCCACGCCACCCTCCAGGTCGATCATGTCGGCGAACAGGGCGCACCCGATGAGCTGCTGACGCTGAGTCCGCGGCCCGGTCCCGGCCCGGAGCAGCCGGCCGGCCACTGCGAGGACGCGCACGGTCCGGTGCACCGGCCGGGGCCGCACCGGCACTGAGCGGCCGCCGGCCGTGGGTGGGACGCGGCGGCCGGAGCCCCGCGCCGCTCCCGCGTCCCGGTCACTCGGGTGAACCCTGCCCGGGAGCGGGCCGCCTGCCGCCGGTCGCGGCGGCCGCGATGCTCGGATGACGGCATGAGAACCGCCGTTGTCTGCGCGCTGCTGTGCGCCGCCACGCTCCACGCACCGTCCGCCGCCGCGTCCGCCCGTAAGGCCCCGCCCGCCGTCTCGGTCACGGTGTCGGTGACCGACGGCGCCGACGACACCGGGTCCGGCAAACGGCTCGACTACCGCATCACCGTGCACAACCTGGGCGCCTCGGAGGTGCACGGCGCCCGGATCGAGCAGCGGATGCCGGCCACCACGACCTCGGCGACCGCACCCCGCGGCCGGGTCGAAGGGCACGGTGTGGGCGAGCAGAAGGTGATCTGGCGCGCCGATCTGCCCGCGCACGACATCCAGGTCTTCACCGCCACGGCCGTGCTCGGCGGCCGCGCCGAGCCCGCCGCCTCCGACGCCCCCGGCACCCGGCGCCCCGCCGCCACGGTCTGTGTCTACGTCGGCGAGTCCTTCGCCCCCACGGCCTGCTCGGGCGATGTGGACGACCTGCCGGAGAGCACCCCGGAGAGCGAGGGCGGCAGCTGGATGGGGTGGGCGGTGGGTGCCGGGGCCACCGCGCTGCTCGGGCCGGGGGTGGTGCGGGCGGTCCGGCGGCGGCGCGTCGCACGGGCGGGCTGAGACGGGGGCCGCGGGCGGGCCGGGGGCGAGGGCCGCGCGGCGGGGCCGGGGCGAGGGCCGCGCCCGGTCACCCATTGGCACCGGCCCCGGTCGCGGGCGGCGGAGGTTCCCCGTTGCCTGGGAGGTGGCCGTAGCGCGCGTCCTGCGGAGCTCCGCCGGCCCGGCCGGTCCGTGGAACGCGCCCCAGCCGTGCAGGAAGGACCGGACGCGATGTCAGCGAGCGCACCCGTACGCACGGGCGGGCGGATGACACCGCGGTCCTCGCACGGGCTGCGACGGCACGTGCGGGCGCTGGCCGGCGGGGTGCTGCTGCTGATGGGGGCGGTGCTGCTGCCGTTGAGCCTGGCCGCGATCCGGGCGCGGGCCGAGCTGACCGAGACCGACGGCTATGTGGCGGCGGTGGCGCCACTGGCCGGGAACGCCGCCGTCCAGGAGGCGGTCGTCGACGATGTGACGGACGCCGTGATGGCGCATGTCCGGCTCGACGGGCTGCTGAAGGCCGTACCGCGCGCCGAGCGTCCCGCGGTGCGCCGGCACTTCACCCGCGGGATCCGCCAGTTCGTGGAGAAGCAGGTGCGGCAGGTCGTCACCGGCCGCGGCTTTCGCACGGTGTGGAACGGGGTGCACCGGACCGCCCACCGGACGCTGGACGGCCGGCTGGCCGCGTCCGGCCGGTCCCCGGTCACGCTGGACCTCACCCCGGTCGTGGAACGCGTCAAACGGCAGCTGTCCCACAACGGCATGGGGCTCGACCTCCTGCGGCGGGTGCCGCGGGCCGGAGTGGAGATCGTGCTGCTCAAGGCCCCGGACGTGCCCCGGATCCGGGCCGTCTACGAAGTCGTCCGCACCGGGGCGCTGCTGCTGCCGCCGGCCGCGGCACTGTGCCTGACCGGCGGGCTGCTGCTGGCGCGGCGCCGGCGACGGGCGCTGATCTGGGCCGGGCTGGGCTGTGCGGCGGCCGCCGGGCTGCTGGCCGCGGCACTGGCGCTGGCCCGCAGCCGCACCCTGGACGCGCTGCCCGCCATGGTCTCCCGGCCCGCCGCGGGGGCCTACGCCGACGCCCTCACCGGACCGCTGCGCACCGGGGTCTGGCTGGTCATCGGCGCGGGGACGCTGACCGCTGCGCTGGCCGCGGCGGGGCCGCCGGCGGTCCGGGCGCTGCGTGCCCGTCGGTCCGCAGCGCGCGCCCGCTCCTGACCGCCGCTCAGATCGCCAGGACCGTCTTCCCCTGTGCCCGGCCGGTACGGCTGGTCGCCAGGGCGTCCGGCGCCTCTTCCAGGGAGACCTCACGGCCCACGAGGACCGTCAGACGGCCCGCGTCGACATGCCCGGCGAGGATCTCCAGCAGCTGCGGGGAGGGGCGGTTGACGAAGTTGAAGCCGCGGAGGTTGTGCTCGGTGAGCTCGTCCGCGTCGGCCGAGCCGATCAGCGAGACGGCGGTGCCCCCGTCGCGCACGGTCCGGGTCAGACCGGCGAACTCGGTGGGGCCGCTGGTCATGTCGATCAGCACATCGACACCGTCCGGATGGTGCGCGAGGACCTGGTCGGCGATCGGGCCCGCGGTGTGGTCGACGGTCTCGGCGGCGCCCAGCGTGCGCATCAGCTCGGCCTTGGCCGGGCGGGCGGTGGCGATCACCTCGGCGCCGCGGCCGGCCGCGAGCTGGGTGACGAAGGTGCCGACGCCGCCGGTCGCGCCGACGATCAGCACCCTCCGGCCCTCGGCGATCCGGGTCTCCTCGACCAGGTTGTACGCGGTCATACCGGCCGTCGGCACGGCCGCTGAGGTGGCGTAGGTGACGCTGCGGGCGGCGTGCGCGATCCGCTCCTCGTCGGCGACGGCGAGCTCGCAGTACGACCCGCCGCCCTGCTCCGGCCGCTGGAACTGGCCGAACACCGCGTCGCCGATGGTGAACCGCCGCACCCCGCTGCCGATGGCGAGCACCTCGCCCGCCCCGTCCGACCCCAGGACGAGGGGGAACTCGGCCGGCACGGCATCGCCGAACATCCCGTCGGCGAGCTTCCAGTCGACGGGGTTGAGTCCGGCGGCGGCCAGCCGCACCAGGACCTCACCGGGCCCTGGTTCGGGCTGCGGCAGCTCCATGAGCTGCGGCTGTTCACCGAATGCGCTGACTGCTACGGCTCTCATCGTGGCGCTCCCTTCCACCTTCCGACCGGTGGCCGAAGTGGATCGTAAGCACGCCGGCCGGGCCGGAGGCGGCAGGAAGAGAGGCGGTGCGGCGGAAGCAACTCGTACGGCCCCGCGCCCCGGGGCTGTCCGGCCCAGGTTCGCCGTGACGCGGGCCGGTGCCGGGTGCCGCTCGGCGCCAGCCTGGTGAATTCCCCAGCTCCCGGCGTCGCGGCGCACGGAGTTCGGCTCGTCGGCGGCTCCGCCTCGGGTACATATGACGCCATGCGCGTTCTGGTGGTGGAGGACGAGGAGTGCCTCGCGGACATGATCGCCGCGGAGCTGCGCCGCGCCGCGATCGTGGTGGACATCGCCCACGACGGCCGGGCGGCACTGGCCGGACTGCGGCTCGGCGGGTACGACGTGCTCGTCCTGGACGGCGAGCTGCCCGCACCGCACGGCGACGCCCTCCGCCGGTATGTGGTGGCGGAGCGGCTGCCGACCCGGGTGCTGCTGCTCACCGCGGCGGGCCCGGACGACCGGGCGTCGGACCCCGCGCCGGCCGCGGACGACTGGCTGGCCAAGCCGTTCGCCCCCGAGGAGCTGCTCGCCCGGGTCGTCTCGCTGGGCCGGCCCGCCCGCCGCGCGGAGCCGCAGGTCATCGAGCGGGCCGGCGTCACCGTCGACACCGCGCACGGGGTGGCCGCCCGCGACGGCCGCCCGCTGGCGCTGTCGCGTACGGAGTTCGGGGTGCTCGAAGTGCTGCTGCGCGCCCAGGGCGCGGTGGTCAGCGGCAATGAGCTGATCGAGGAGGTGTGGGAGGAGCACACCCGCTACGGCGACAACGCCGTACGCGTCACCCTCGGCGCCCTGCGGGCCAAGCTCGGCGACCCGCCGGTGATCGAGGCGGTACCGGGCGGCGGGTACCGGATGGCCGAGGGGGCGGGGACGGAAGGGCCGGGGGCGGAAGGGGCGACGGAAAGCCCGGGGGCGGGCGGCGAGCCGGAGCCGGGCGCCCGGCGGGCCAGGGTCTGAGGGGCCGTCACTCCGCATCCGGCCGCTGGGTGCTGGGCACCGGACGGTGGGCGCCGGGCGCACCCACCCGATTGCCCACATGACGGGTCCGGTCGCGGGCCGCGGGATTCAATGGGGCGATGATCCGGTTCGACTCGGTCACCAAGCGCTACCCCGACGGGACCACCGCCGTCGACGGCCTCTCCTTCGAGGTCGGCGAGGGGGAGTTGGTGACGCTGGTCGGGCCGTCCGGCTGCGGCAAGACGACGACCATGATGATGGTCAACCGGCTCATCGACCCCACGCACGGGCGGATCTACGTCGACGGTGCGGACATCGCCGGCGTCGACCCGGTCACCCTGCGCCGCGGGATCGGCTATGTCATCCAGCAGACCGGACTCTTCCCGCACCGCACCGTCCTCGACAACACCGCGACCGTGCCCGTTCTGACCGGCTGGAAGAAGGCCAAGGCCCGTTCGCGGGCCGCCGAACTCCTGGATCTGGTCGGCCTGGACCCGGCCGTCTACGGCCCGCGCTACCCCGAGCAGCTCTCCGGCGGGCAGCGGCAGCGGGTCGGGGTGGCCCGTGCGCTCGCCGCCGACCCGCCGGTGCTGCTGATGGACGAGCCGTTCGGCGCGGTCGACCCGGTCGTCCGCGACCGGCTGCAGAAGGAGTTCCTGCGGCTTCAGGCCGATCTGCACAAGACGGTGCTGCTGGTCACCCATGACATCGAGGAGGCCATCCGGCTCGGCGACCGGATCGCGGTCTACGGTGCCGGCCGAATCGAGCAGTACGACACCCCCGCCAGCGTCCTCGGTGCCCCCGCGACCCCCTACGTCGCCGAATTCGTCGGCACCGACCGTGCGTTGAAGCAGCTGTCGGTCACCGGCATCGACCGTGGTGACCTCGAACGCCCGCCATTCGTCCGGCTCGGCGAACCCGCCGCGGACGCCAGGGCACGGCTGCGGACCGAGGGTGCCCGCTGGGCGGTGGTGCTCGACGAGGACGGCACGCTGCACGGCTGGGTGGCCACCGAGGAACTGGCCGGCGGGGAGGGCACGGTCGCCGGTCACGCCCGCCGGATGGAGGCCTGGGTGCCCGTGACCGGCACCCTCAAGGCGGCCTTCAGCGAGATGCTCAAGCACGACGCGGGCTGGATCGCGGTCCTGGACGGCCACCGGTTCCTGGGCGTCCTCACCCCGACCAAGCTCCATGAGGCCTTGCGCCGCACCATCGGTTCGGACGAGCAGGGGGTACCGCGGGAGCGGGCCGAGGTGGAGTCGGTCCCCACGGAGTGAGGGCGCCGGAGGGGCGTTTCACGTGAAACGCCCGGCCTGACTCCCTGCGCGGCGTTTCACGTGAAACACCGGCCGGTCACCGCTCGCGCCACGGGCACGGTCACTGTCCACCGCACCGGCCACGCCTTCCGCGCGGGATCATCTCTTGGGCAACAGCCCTTTGGACTTCAGGTAGTTGCGTGCCACATCCGCCGGAAGCCGCCGCCAGCTGTCCACCTGCTCGTTGAGATACGCCAGATCGGCGGTGGTCAGCACCTTGTTGAGGCGGTTGAGCGCGGCGGCCGGCCCCGCGCCACCCGCCCGGGCGCGGTTGACGACGGGGAGAACGTAATCGGCGTTCTGAAGCTTCTTGTCGTCGGTGAGCAGCACCAGCCCGAACCGGTCGAGGGTGGCATCGGTGCTGGTGGTGAGCACCATCTGGTCCTGCCCGTTCTGCACGGCCTGCTTGGCGGGTGTGGTTCCGACGCCCTTCGGGTCGATGGCGGTGATGTTGATCCCGTAGCGCTTCTTCAGCCCCGGCGCGCAGAACGGCCGCTGGACGCACTCATCGCCCGCGGCCAGCCGCACCGGAAGCTTGGCGCGGCCGAGATCGCTGAGGGTCTTGAGGTGGTGCTTGCGGGCGTAGTCGGCGCTCACCGCGAAGGCGTTCTGGTCGACGGCCCGGCCGGCCGGGAGCACGGTCAGACCGCGTGGGCCGGCGAGCCGGCGCAGCGCCACCATGGTGGTTTCGATATCGGGCGAGGCCACCGGGGGCGCCTTGGAGCCCTTGTTCTTGGCGTTGAGCCAGTCCGCGAAGGTGGCGGCGTACTCGGGTACGACATCGATCTGCCCCACCTCCAGGGCGGGTTCGTACAGCTCGCGGTTGCCGACGGTCACCACATGGGTCCGGTACCCGGCGTGGTCGAGCAGTGCCGCGTACATCTGGGCGAGCAGCTCGCTCTCGGTGAAGCCGGCCGAGCCGATGGTGAGTTCGTGGCTGTCGCCGGGGGAGGCGGTGATCGCGGCGCGGGTCTCCAGAGAGGGGCCGCTGGTGCAGGCCGCGAGCCCGAGGAACGCGAGGGCCGCCACGGCCGCACCAACGGCTCTCATCGCGCCCGTCCGCGGGCCCACCCCGGCGCCCACCGCTGGGCCAGCTCGAAGGCGGCCTCCATCAGCAGCGCGAACACCGCGACCAGCACCGCTCCGGCGACCACCTGCGGGGTGCTGGCCAGGTTGAACCCGGCGGTGATGATCCGGCCGAGCC